>Ga0307510_10000206_pt1 | contig 51726 bp, 28 predicted proteins | sample 12_EM_MG_FD_207224 | JGI IMG/M metagenome (GOLD analysis project Ga0307510, IMG submission 207224) | Populus trichocarpa ectomycorrhiza microbial communities from riparian zone in the Pacific Northwest, United States - 12_EM | ecosystem: Host-associated > Plants > Roots > Unclassified | place... | reverse complement strand
ATAAAAGACAAGTGGTCTTGAATCAGTTATGGTCATTTTGTCATACGTACTGATGGAATTTAATTTCTTTATCTTATTATAATGATAGTTTTTTTTTTTTTACTTTATAACTTTAATCATCGACACATACTGATTCAAGACCACTTGTCTTTTATCGCGAGAACATTTATCTTCCACTTTGTAAATCTCCCACTTGAAAGAAAATGGAGAGAGAGCAGCAAAGTTTGTCTCTTAATACACCTTTATGTGAAGGAAACGGTGTCGGACTTTACGAAGAAAGAAACCAAGAAAGGGGTATCAGCAAGAAGGAGATTCTTGAAGAAGTGAAAAGGCAGCTATGGCTAGCAGGTCCTTTAATATCTGTGAGTCTGTTGCAATATTGTATACAAATGATTTCTGTGATGTTTGTAGGTCATCTTGGTGAGTTAAGCTTGTCTGGTGCTTCAATGGCCACTTCCTTTGCGAGTGTCACTGGTTTCAGCTTGTTGGTAAGTTTGCATCTTTTTCTTTTCATTTCCCCTTTTTTTTTGTTTTATCAAAATGTTAAAAAAATGTTTGTAAATAATACCAGGGACAGTGACACTTCTACTAGAACTGTTTGATCAGTTGATATAACAGTATGTGATGGATGCTAACTGAAAAATGTGATGAGCAAGTGCTCGATGACTTCCCTTTTTGTAAGATTTTAGTGAAAAATATAGTATCTTTAGCATTGATTGTGTTCTGAGTTAAAAGGATTCAAGCTATGCAATTTGTACATAACCGTGTTACAGTTGTTTGTAGAATTAAATACCTACAAAGATGGATTTTGATGGCAGTACTAAAGAAGAACAATGGTTTATAATGGTTTCATCCAACTACAATACTGTTAGGTTGCTCTATAACTTTGTAAGATTTTAATTGGTAACATGTGTAGGATGTTCAAGGTCACTTCTGCAGCTGTCTGCCTTGGCAAACAGATCCCTTGAAATTCTTAAGATGTTTGATCAGGCGTTTTCAACGTAGATACTCGTGATCATATTTTGCATAAGATGTTCTCCTCACTAAAAGATAGCAAGCAAAAGAACTGGATATTTCTGGCTACTAGCCAACCTAAATCAGTTTCCTTCAATTTTGTTAGTGTGATTTCCCAGACTGTCTGATAGGGGCTGATTCCCCCTTTCTATCAAATCTTCTGAGTATTTTATTTTATGTATTTTTCTTTTTTGTCTTGTCCTTGTCTTGTGGTTTGATCAACTGGTAAGTTATGTCATACAGTCCAAAGGGCATGGCTTGCCTTGGAGCATTATCGCCGCCTGAATTGAAGAAAACAGTCATTTGGCATCCTAATTATTAACTAATATATATTTTCTGTCCGTCGTTCCATATAAGACATGTGATAATAATATTTTTATTATTATAAAGGCTATCTGCGTGTGACAATTTGTCCCTTTCCTTATTAAAAATTAAAGGAGAGGGAAATCTTTAATGTTATCCAGGGGAATAAGGAATAAAATATTTGATGTTATGCAAGAAATCGAGGTGTAACGTGCTAAAGAGCCCCCCTCTGCCAAGTTAAACAAAACATAAAAAAAACTGTAGGCCCATTTTTTGTTTTTATATGCTTCACATGTAGTGTATAGGTACTGTTTTCTTTTGGTTTTGTCTTTTCTTTTTGAATGATTAGGCTATAGTTAGGGTTTGATGAGATGAATGATCCAACTAGGCCAAAAACAATTAGTTTTTTAATAATGTAATGATGAATAACCCACAAAGGCCATGAAGCAAAAATCTGGTTTGCTATATATACTGAAGTCTTGATTGTGCTGAAATCACAGTAGTATCGTTATTTATGCTCAAAAGCATGACCAAAACTTGTTTCATAATCATTAATACAGCTCTTAAAACATGAAAGTGAAAGTGAGTGTTTTATAGGAGTAGTACATTGAGAGCTGATAATCTGGTTTGCGGGGTTGAGGACTTGCTGTTGATGTGTTGTGGGAAATTGAAAACACGAATGTATTTCTTGAAAAAGTGGTAATTACTAAATAGCAAGTCTCACCTCTAAGTGCTTGAAGCCTTGAATGGCTTCTATCAGATTAGTTTGCTGTTGCATCAATTAAAGTACAATTTAAGTACTTTGTTGTTTAAAGGGACATTGATGGAGTCATTCATAAGCTGCATCATTTTGCAGCATGTTGGATATATTTGGTGTACATAACCATCGGGAAACAACTAAACAGTTAAATTGTTCAATACTCTCAGACCTCAGTTAATGCAGATCCTTTAGCATCTAACGGGAGCAGATTGAAATGCTTTTGAATGCTTCATTGCTTCTCCACTATACTTTGTCTGACTAAATGATTCGTAAAATAATATCTTCATGCTTTGTTTTTTTTCCAGAGTGTCTGATTCAGATTGGATTCTTTTACGAAGTTCTTACCTCTGACCATACATAAATTCTTTACTGTCTTGATTTGCTATTTAAATAGTTGGGAATGGCAAGTGCGCTTGATACATTTTGCGGGCAGGCATATGGAGCAAGGCAGTTTCATATGCTCAGCATACACATGCAGAGAGCCATGGTTGTTCTTTTACTTGTTAGCATACCCCTTGCCATCATCTGGGCAAACACAAGACCTATCCTAATGGCCTGTGGCCAACAAAAAGATATAGCAGAGGAAGCTGGACTGTATGCTCGTTTCATGATCCCAAGCCTTTTTGCATATGGTCTTCTTCAATGCCTGGTCAAATTCTTACAGACTCAGAACATAGTATTTCCGATGATGCTATGCGCAGGAATCACGACTTTACTTCACATCCTTGTGTGTTGGGTTCTGGTTTTCAAATCTGGCCTTGGATATATAGGAGCTGCATTGGCTAGTTCATTCTCTTATTGGATCAATGTATTACTTTTGGTACTTTATGTCAAGTTCTCTTCTTCATGTTCAAAAACTTGGACAGGCTTTTCAAAGGAGGCCTTCCACGATATTGTTAATTTTATGAGGCTTGCAATTCCTTCAGCTGTTATGGTTTGGTAAATTTTCTTCGTAAACATATTTCATTTTGTATTCAATAGAAACAATCACATATCTAACCCTAATCACTAGATTGTGATATTTTTTGCTGACTTTAAACACAGCTTGGAAATGTGGTCTTTTGAATCGATGGTTCTTATGTCTGGTCTGCTCCCTAATCCAGAATTGGAGACTTCAGTTCTTTCTATTAGGTTTGTTTTGAGCCTTCAATGACCATTTTTTTCTGAAAACCTGTGAATCCTTAGAGGATATCATAGATGATTAGCAATTTTGTTATTTTAATGAATCTGTGTTCTCAGCCTTAATACAGCTGCAACTGTTTGGATGATCCCTTACGGACTAAGTGGTGCTGCCAGGCAAGTTATGCTGAACTGGAAATAGTTATATGACAAGTTTCATCATTCTGATCCCTACCTTGTTGCACTGTTTAGATAATTTTTAGAGCGATTTGATTGTCTTCTTTGTAGCACCCGAGTCTCAAATGAGTTAGGAGCACAGCATCCATACCGCGCGCGATTAGCAGTTTGCGTTGTCATCACAATTGCTGTTGCTGAAGGCATTTTGGTGGGAATAGTCTTGATATTGATTCGCAATGTTTGGGGCTACGCCTATAGCAATGACATAGAAGTTGTTGACTATGTAGCAGTCATGTTGCCTGTTGTTGCGACATCCAACTTCTTAGATGGACTCCAATGTGTTCTTTCAGGTTCTGCACTTTGTCACAATTTACTAGCATTAAGAGCATTATTTTTTAGAACTTATGCTTAGGATCACGCGGATAATTTGTAATAAACTCTGTTTATGAACATTTAGGCGTTGCCAGAGGATGTGGTTGGCAGAAGATTGGTGCATACATCAATCTTGGATCATATTATTTGGTGGGAATCCCCATTGCAATTTTATTAGCTTTTGTCTTTCATGTTGGAGGAAAGGTATGGATTCTTTTTCTTCTTTTTTTCCTTCTCTTAAATTTTTTTACTAAGGCCTTTGGCTGTTGTTATTCATCATGTTCGCTGAATTGAAAGCAAATTATTTTCATTATATTTTTTTCTCTGCTAAAAATGTTCACTAGGGCCTTTGGCTGGGGATAATATGTGCGCTCATCGTGCAAGTTTTTTCTCTTGCCACTATTACTATTCGTACAAATTGGGAGCAAGAAGTAAGATAGCCTTCTTCTGTGTGCTAGCTTCTCTTACATTTTCCTTTTCCTTTTCCTTTTTTATTTATCGTCCCCCTAATTGTGAAGTGCTACCTCAATCTATACTCATCCTGTTCATTTTTCCAAATTTGCTCGTTTGATTTAGGCAAAGAAGGCTACTGAAAGAGTATATGATGAAGTAATTCCAGTGGATACAGTATCATGAAGCTGCTCGTTTCCTGCACCAAAAAATGTTGGAAACATTTGATGGCAGGAAGTAAATGTAGCTGGCTGACAATATCTACGGATCTACCAACTTCAACTTCATATCATCATTAGCATTTAGCTGTGGATGCATGCTGTGCTTGACAGAAATTTATCTGACAAGAATTACCAAATTCTACCATTAGTACTCTATCAAATACATCTATGTCTGTGGATGTACAGAAATAAAATGCCCTGAAAATGTGCAAGAATAGAATGATTATCTCGTAGATACGTACGGCATTGCTCAACACGAATCTCAATGCTTTTTAGCTGTTTTTTTTCCCTTCAACTGAGGAGTATATGCATGTTTGTGTAAACAATGCATGCTTGCCGATGGTAAATATTGGCTTCATTCCTAGCTAATTGGTTGGTTAATTAAAAACACGGAGACTTGCATGTAAACAGATACTCAAAATCCATTTCCAAATGAAATGGCCCAGCTAACAAGCAAAAAGAAAAAGATTGACCCGACTAGCAAGCTAAAACCAGCAGGTGTTGGGTGCTGTGATGATATCAAAGCTGAACTATGGGCTAGCCGTTGAAATGGATTTGGAGTTGGCTTCTAACCAGGGACAATTTATCCTGAACCTGTTAGATACCAATTCAAATATATTGATTTATTTTTTTGGGATAATTATCTTATAATGAATAGAATGTAATATTGCTAAGTTTGATATGAAATCTCATCCAAACCCAATCAAAATATATATATATAACATTTAAATTTGTTAATTCAATATAATTTATACATATCCCAATATTATCATAACACATAGTATTACATTTGTAATTTTATTATATTTCTCTGACACAAACAAACATATTATTATTTTATTTTATGTTGAATATTAAATAATACTCAAGTAATAAATACCTAAATAAATATCTGAAATCCAAATAATAGAGTATAAATATCTATATTTTTTTTTACTCAAAAAATAATAGATAAGTAGAGTATGAACATAATAGAAACATGGCTCATGGATATTCATTATTATCCTTATTTAAAACAAAAGGATGAGACACTTGCTCCAAAAAATTGACTCTCAAGTGGTAACATAACTTCTGAGTAATGGTGTGTTTGGTAATGCAATTTAATATGTTTTTTAAAATGGTTTTTAAAATTTTTTCTCCTAAAAAAACATCAAATTAATGCTTTTTAGGTACTTTTCAATGGCTTTGATGTGCTATTTTAATAAATTAAAAAGAAAATATTATTTTGATACATTATCCATTAAAAAACTAAAACATAATATACATTTACTATTCATTCAATGTGCACTCACTCATAGAAAACTATTCATTTATTGGGTTTTTTTTACATCAAACCTTTTTTAGATTGCATCCTTTTTTGTCAATTTAATGACCATGAAATTTGTTAAATAAAGAAAAAAATCAAGAAACAAGGAACAAAGTGTAAAACACGAGGAAATCAAGTGGACAATTACAAATTCTCCTTATAAAATTCACTTTAATCCCCCTACTTTTTGTGTATTTATTTTCAGTTCCTTTCATTTTAAAATTTTAATTCCAGTCCAAAACTTTATTTTACTTATTTTTTGGTCCCTAAGTTTGAGAGGAGAGAAAATCAATAGAAAACAACATGGGAAAGAGAAAGTTGTTTGTTGGCCATATTTTGGCCATGAAAAGAAGTCAATTTTTGTGTAAACAGGTTTTTTTTTTGTGTGAGAAGTTTCATTGAAATATTATCTAACCTCATCTTGCCAAAAAATATAAATTGGGGTTGAGAGAGATTTTTTTCTAGTTTAATTTTTATTTTTAGACAAATTTAAGTGTGTTTTGAGTTAATTTATTAGTTTACTGACCTTAAAAAGATTTTTGTTAGATGTTTTTAGGTGAAAAACATGTTGGAAAAAAATAAACTTTTTTGCCAAATAACCTAACTCGATTTTCCAACCATCTATGGTTGAAAAATGTACAAGTAGTCAATACATTGTTTTTTTTTAAAAAAAAAAAAAAGAAACTAGATTTAATAAAAAAAAACAAAACAAAAGCTGAGTTGCACATGGCCTTTTCTTTTACTAACCTGGGCATTTTGCACCTTTTCTTACTTGAATATTTTTGTTCTTTGATTTAAATTTAGATTAATTAAATATATGTGTGGATGCCTAATGGCGAGTATTCAATTCCAATTGAAATTAACTAAAAATGATTTTGTGATATTTTTGTATAAAATATTGTTTATTTTTTACTTGGTTTTCAAATAAGATTATAAACATTTTTTCTAATAATAATAATAGGTATTTTATTTTTGAAACACTATATAATATTTTTTTTTCTTTAATTTTATTCAATTACTTCCCTATACATGTTTATTTTTATTGTCATTTAATTAAATAAATAATTGATTTTAAGAATTAAAGTTATTTAACACAATCGGGTTCATGATTTTTTTTTATATCAGACACACTCTTCGACATGACCTACATATAGGTGATCACTCCTAAGAACCAAACCACAGTGGAGAGCTCGTCAACTCGAGGTTCCTAGTCAATTGCACACTTACATGAGGATTGTGAAATGCATGTGGTAGAATTCGAACTAGAGATGACCTCTCCCATTTGTTGACTCCTTACCACTTAACTATTGCTAGTTGAGCTACTAGCTCACTTGTTGTTCATGGTCTATGTTAAGAGTTACATCTATCGCTCAACTTTCTAATTTAGTCTTTAATTAGCATTAATAACTTTTTTATATATTTTTTAATGCATATAATTCTTGATTTATTTAATTAAATATATGCATTAATTTTTTAAATTTATTTATTAATGCATAATTAATTTCAAAAAAAATATGTTGTGTTGGAAAATGACTAGTTATCTCTCAAGCATACAAGAATATAGATCGCAATTTCACCTGAACTTGATGGATACTGACCCGAATTGGTAGGAAATGTTTTTACTCATTCAAGGTCAAGTCGAGTTCGAGCAATACTTAAAGTCAAAAATTCAGGTTTAGGTAGGGTATGAATATTGTCATGCCCAACCTAAACCACATTAATATAAAATATCTTTAGAGTTTGAAAAAATTACATTTTTATCAAGCATATATAAATTAAAAATGTAGGGTTTGTTTCACATTTCACCATCTTTCTTCTTTAGCCACTTTTTTTTCTTCAATATTTTTCTTTTTTTTCTTGTTCATTTATTAGCTTCATCTCTTCAACTCATCCTCTAATGACCCTTTTGAAGCTAAATGATTGAAATCTTATTACAGATCATGGATCCTTTCATTGTGTTATCTTTTATGTTCTTTGAAGATTATTTGGGTTGTTAGTTATAAAAATGATGTTGAATTCCATTTAAAGAAGTTGTTAGAGAGAGAGAAGGAATATGGTCGGTTGTTGGCTAAGCTTATTAAGGAGTTGAAGAAGAAATGGGGGAGTTTGATCTTTTAAAAGAAGTTGATGTACTTAGAAGAGCTAATAGTTTGAATGTTGAAACAATGATTGTAAGGAAATAGTTTGCTAGGGATATTGTTACTTTGTTTTTTTTAGAGTGTCTTGTCTTATTCTAGGGTTGAGATGGGTTATTTTATGTAATTGATTGGACTAGATTCAAAATATGGTTTTGGATTTTATTGGATGTGATTTTGGATTTTCACGGAAGAAGATTCTTTGTTTTTGTTTGTCATTGAATTGGCAGAAGAAAATTCTGGTTTGGGATGCCCGACAAATACCCTATGGATACCTAAAACTTGATCGAGTCGGGTTTGATTTATACTTGATCAAGTTCGGGTCGGGTTCTGGTAAAAATCTTGAGTTCAGATATGATTGTGGATATTGTAAAACTTGATCCATGATTACACATTTTCATTCTTAGATAGGGAGCCTTATAAATAGGGACTGGGTTGTGTCCCTGAACTGCCAAAATTCAATTAATCATACCTTTAGAAATCTTAAATGTTTGTCCTCATAATATTCTTTCCACTTTTAGGGTTGTGTTATGGAATGAGGTTTGTAATTCTAAAATGCTCCTCGTTTTACCTGGGAGAGTGTGATTAGAGTTCCCCAACACACTAACTCAAACTCAATGAATGCTTTAGATTATTAATGAGACATTTAGACCTTATCTATGAAGTCTTTGTACCACAAATAACTAGGGTTGTTCGTGACTATAGTGGGTTGCGCTTTGATCTATAAATGTATCCAACTCAACTTTTGATATTTTACAAAATATAAACCTGATCCATTCAATTTTTTTAGATCCGAGCGGGTTGAATATATCAAGTTATGCTAATTTTTTATGCCTATTATAGATGTATGCAAATTGAGCATATTAATTTTCTTATTCTTTGACTATCCTAAAAAATTATTGAGTTGCAACTATTGAAACTAGATAAGACCCCTAAAATGTATATATTAGGGACAACATAAAAACTATCACAATTTTCATATAAAAACAAAATAAAACAGAAAGCACAATCAAGCATTTTATCTAATAGTTAAGGTGCAATATGATATAAAGACAAACTAACAGGAAGAGACTATAAAGTATTTTTGGGTTTGTGGTTTGAATAAGAAAATAAAAGCTCAATTAGAATTCTTGAAATTTTCATTTGTTTATCATGGTCTCTTGGTTATCAAACAGAAAATATTGAAATTGTATATTAAACTTTTAAAGGAACAACTATAACTTTTGTGAGTGTGAAGGCAATAGAGGGAACAAATTAAGAGAGAGAAATGAAAATATTATTTATACCAAGAACTCGAGTTACTTACATTGGGTTATATGGGTTGAATTGGGTTGAGTGAGTTTCAAAAATCTCAACTCTCACTCGATTTATGATATTTATTTATTAGGTGTTTTACCCATTATCATATATGATATTCACATTATCCAACTTTGATAAATTGAGTCGGGTCAGATAATATAAATATTATAGATAAACTGGTTGTTTAATTTTTTTTAATTAATATGTGAAACATTTTGTCACACTAATCAACTCTAGTCTATACTGTGAAGTTCAAGCACACCTTTGGCATTTTAAGGACAATAGTTTTTTTCCCTTTCTTGTTATCGTTCTTTAGCCCTTAGAAAATCTTTTTTCTTTCTCTGAAAGCTAGCTCATTATAGTATTCAATATTTGCTATTTGTTATTAGGCCTTGTTGTATGCCGTATAAATTATTTTTAGAAAATAAATGTCATGAAAAATGATTTTTCACAGATTATGAATTAACTTTGATCTTTGTATTTTCATAGAAAATAAGTTCAAAAATATTTCAGCCTTTGATGATGTGCATTGAAAATACTTTTCTGTATTATCTTTTTATATATATGAAATATTATATGATGTAATATACCATAATCATATAATATAACATGTTCTATATTATGGTGTATTTTTTAACACCATCAAGTATAAAATTATTTTCATGGTGCATTGGATATCCTTGACAGGAACCGAAAGGTAAGAACCCTTGAACCCACACGTAAAAAAAAACAACTTGTGGTAAAAACTCGATCTAATAATTACCTAAACCAAGAGACCGAAACTATTGGATACAAAATCTTGACATGTTGATTATAACGATCCAAGAACCGTAGATATAAAGAGAAAACTCCAACCCATTGATTATAATGAATCAAGAATTGTAGGTATAAGGATAAAACCCCACAAAGACAGATGATCTTTAATAAATCCAAGAAAAGTTCAATGAAGAATTAAAAGTATAAGCAACCTCATACATATGATACTAATTGCCAAAATCCAAGTCTTCTAAAAAAAACTCTAAAGACAAGCTAAATAAAATTTATTTATAACAGGTAAAAATATCTTAAACAATATTGGAGAAATAGCAAAAAAATTCTAAAAAAAAATTAAAAAATCTACTACGAAACTAATATAATTTTCACATAGTATCTTCTAGTCTTTATCGTAAGGCTTTCATGGTATCTGATCATTATAAAATTTTAACCCTATATAAAATAAGACCTCTAGAATTATTTGAAAAAATTTAAGCTCTATCCAACAATAAAATCAAAATTTATGCTTGTTAGCGTAAATTTATGTATAAAAAATAATCTCAAAAAAGCATCTCTTTGTCCAAACCATGAGCTACTAACTTGGTATCCTTAAAAATTAAGGATTCCATGCAAAACAAAACTCCCAAGCAACCAATTTTGTCTCCTTACAAAAAGACGACTTCTAATGCTATTAAGATTACTAAAATCTTTTCTTGTAGAAGAAGAATTCTGCATAAGAAATCCTTACACAATAAAAATTGTTTGCTAATAGATTTGAAGTATGGCTTCAAATATATTATTTTGTCTTTTCTAGATGAGTTACTGAGCATATCATATATGAATAAAAAACTTGAGAAGTCTAGTTTTCATTTTAGCTTGAATTGCAATAAAATTTTATATGTAACTTCAGATATCAACCAAACAATGTATAAATGTTTAATTTGATAAATTTATAACTTTTTAACTCAAATATTCTGAATCAACTCAATCAATTTTTCTCGGATCTTCTTAATTTTAAACTTTGTAATAAGCTCTATCGGTATTTCTATTGCATCATTTTGGTGGTGCTCAATCCTACTAACATAATAGATTAATGTTTTATATCCTAACATAATAAACTATATATATATATATATATATATATATAATCAACAATTATATGTAAGACTTTATTCTATTAATATAATATTAAATATTTCATTCATAAATGTGTTTTTATCAATATAATTAAAAAGTAAAATTGAAGAAAAAGATTTTGAACCAATCGCTGCCATGGAGTAAAATGATATAAATAGCTAAGATAGATTTTTTGCAGAACCTAATATTTGTACTGGGTAAGATTATTATATAGCAATGCTCTCTCATTTTTATAAAAGTGAAACCAACCATGATAATTATTTATATATTTTTTTTAATCAGAGAAGGAATTAATTTTGTGAAACTCTATTGATCTCGTCCAATTCGATTTAATTAACATTAAATTATTTTAAAAAAACAAAACTATATATTTTTAATAAAAATAATTTATTGATGAATTAGCTCGATCGATCAAGCCCATAAAGCAGTATGGATGTAGACCCCAAAAACAAAGGATCTTGTCTGAACTGATATGGGCTATACAGCACTTTATAGCTCCAAGAAGATCTATTAAGAAACAAATTTCTTAAGCTCAGTCCAGTTCGATAACATACCCACAGCTCCCTTCCTTTTCCTTCTCCGTCTTCGCCCAGATCATCAGAAACTTTCAACGTAAAAGCAAGCAAGCAAAGAGCGACAACTCTAATTACAAGTAGACCCGTCTGCTGAATCCAGCTCAATCCTCTCTGCTTTTCTCAGTTTGTGGAGATTATCGATTCGGGGTCGTTCACCAAATCGGTCAACACAAACAAAATGGTAACTTTTAGACTGAAAACCCATCTTCTTTTGAATATTTTGCTTCAATTTTGGCCTTAGAGAATTCCCATTTTGTTTTCCTCTTTATATGTTGTGGAATTTATTTTCAGATACTGTATTTGTTATGTTAAAGGGATCAATACCTATGATGGGGATATGGTGCTGAATTATTTAATATTCATCTTATAACATGTATGGGAGTTTAGATCTGATGGTAACATCTGATGGGATTTTTTCCTCCCTTCTCGGGTTTTAGCGTATGTGGGATCAACTGAAATGAAATAATGGTTTTAGCGTATGTGGGTAATACTAATTACTGAAAATTACAACTGATTAGATACAATGTTAAAAAGTTCAACTTGTAATTAATTGTCGAAGAGCAAGATTATCATGCTTTGTTTCGGAATATATATGTCATAGATGAAAACTTACTTAGATTGGAAGGAACTTTCTGGTTTCAATAGTTCTCTGAAGTGAAAGGGGCAGGAAGAACTGGTGAACAAAGTAGTAACTATTGCATTAGTTTTTATGCATGTAGAGCTTGAGATGAATATAAACCATTGAATCTCATGCAAATTTTCCAAATAAATGCTTTTATCTGCGGGATCTGGTGATCATCAATCAATTAATTTGTTTCAGCAATTGTGAATTGAATACAAAGCGTAAAGTTTCTATGTTAGTGGTGGTTTTAATGTTTATCCACCTGCATATTTCAGATTCAATTTGTACTTCTCATTAGTCGACAAGGAAAAGTGAGATTGACAAAATGGTATTCACCTTATACACAGAAGGAAAGAAGTAAGGTTAGTGCCAATATTTCTTGTCTTTGAGATTGTTGTGTTGTAGATCATCACCTTGATGTTGCATATGTTTTTGATTTGCTATGTTGTTGATGAGTTTTTGACCCATGTAATACCTGTTTTACACTGTTCAATTGTATCTTGAACATTATCTATTGATACTTCTCTAGAATTAATGTGCATTTTCTTACATCATTGATACTTATTTGTGTATTTTAACGTGCCTTGAGAAGGTAATCCGTGAGCTCAGTGGAGTAATTTTGACTCGAGGACCCAAGCTTTGTAATTTTGTTGAATGGAGAGGACAGAAAGTTGTTTATAAAAGGTAAAGATAAAATATGATTGAGTGTTTTTCAGTGAATCTCCAGAATATGTTCATCATCCATCTTAGAGCTCATAATTTTTGTTGGTTCCAATGTGCATTATCATGCAGATATGCTAGCCTTTACTTCTGCATGTGCACTGATCAGGACGACAATGAATTAGAGGTCCTCGAAATAATTCACCATTTTGTTGAGATTTTGGACCGATACTTTGGCAGTGTGAGTAAAACTTAGACTGTGGTTTATCGCAAGGGCTGCAAAGTCCTTTATGTGGTGTTCTAGTTTCCATTTAATTGTTTGCATATATCAAGTTTAGTAATTCTGATTTGCCTCCAGGTCTGCGAGTTGGACTTGATCTTCAACTTCCATAAGGTATGCTTGCTTGTTTTCAGTTCAACTTATTCTTTGTTTTTATAGCATTTGAAAGTTAAATTTGGCTTACACCATGCTGTTGATGCAAGAAGTGGTTTGTTCCAAACACGCCCTTGCAAATAAGACATTTTTTACCTGTCTCATTGCATGCATAGATATGAAAGTTTCTTTGCTTATTTATTTATTTATTTGCTGCTTTAAACATTGAAGGCCTATTATGTATTGGATGAGATTTTGATAGCTGGTGAACTTCAAGAGTCCAGCAAGAAAACAGTTGCTAGGCTAATAGCTGCCCAGGTACTGCCCTTCCCGGCCTGTGTACAATGTTTTCATTTGTTGATTTGTCAGGATATGTGAGCGCTACCCTATTTGAACTGCAGGACTCATTGGTAGAGACTGCAAAAGAGCAGGCCAGTTCGATAAGCAATATCATTGCCCAGGCCACGAAGTAGAATACAAGATTGGTTAAGCTTTGAAGAGTGTTGTTCCATTTGTATTGAGTTTTATTCCTGAGATCTGAAATGTATGTTATGGATGCTTTCTTGAGGATTGTACGCTGAACTATATGTTAAATGTGGCTCATATGTTTCCCAATTGAGGTCTGATCCACTGTAGATGACTAGCTAAAAGTCCCGAGAGTGTTACAGCCACAATTTGGTTTCAGTAGGAGAAAGTAATCAAATGGAAGCTGCCCCATTGTTAACGGAAGATGGTGAACAAAACTACATACGCCACGCCATTCTCTAACTGAACCTTGATGCTGTATGTGCTCAGAAGCTTGAACTTGAGTTGGGTCCTGATGGATACAGTGGTTAATGTGTTAACAGTGGTTCCTTGAGGCCGGTTGCTGTTGTCGTGACAGTGGCAGTAGTGCTGCTGTCTACTTCCCTAGCAGGAAGACGTTGCCATCCATCCATCGATTTCATTATTGATATCAAGTAGCATGCAGTCTTGGACCAATCCAATCGAGAAATGAAACAAAGCCGCATAGCATAATCTACCCAAGGTTTTCAAAACTGACTCGGTCATCAAACCGTTAAAGATATAGGGTCAAGGGTTTGAGGTTGAGCCACAATTACACATTCGATTTTTTTTTATCTAATTTTTTTTGTCAGAAATTTGAAACTAACAAAATTAGGTACAGAAGTTGGTTTAAGGGATGAGAACATTTTGAAAGATTGTAGATTTCAGTCATAAGAGCATCAGAATAAACATGTGATTATGTTATGATTTTGGTATTGTTTGGTGTTTTATGTTCGAAAATGTATTAAAATAATATATTTTTTATTTTTTTAAAAATTTATTTTTAATATCAATATATAAAAACAATTCATAAACACTAAAAACTGACTATGATGATGTTACACTCAAGAATATTATATTAGAAAATTCTTTTCCAAGAATATTAATATAATGATTTTTTTTTATATGTTTTACAAAATTCTAAGACCTTGTTGATGGCAATAGTAATGATTTTTTTCAGATGATTCATTAGTTATTATCAAAATAATTGGGATAAATTGGTTTTTTTCACTTGATTCATTGATCATTATCAAAATGATTGGAACAATTTGATCTTTTTATATTTCTTTTCAACACAGTAAAATTAATTATAGATCCTTTAAACAAAAAACCTAGCATCGAAAGGTTTATTCTTCTTCTTTTTTTGAAGTATAGTAAAATGACAGGTTTACTTTTGAAATAAAATATTATTAAGCTGGCGTGCAAGGACTTTTTTTTATTTTCAACTTGATTTTTTTGTTATAATCCAGTTAAAATGAATGATTTAGTATTTTAATAAAGATAAAATATAATTAAAAAAATAATTAATACGTGCAACGTCAACAGGTAAGAGACACCCACCCCATTTAAACGGTGCACAAGGCATCTTCCAACAGCCTAATAATATCTTCAAAGGTGTCATTTGAACGTCTAAATGAACCCCCCCCCCCCCCCCCACCCCCAATCTGACATCAGAAACCCTTGTTTTTGCTTATCTTTCACCCTTGATTTCCATGTCAACCCCTGCAATTTTTCAAACCAACCACTTAATTTTTTCCCTTCAAATCTTTTTCTAATTCTTTTAATAACTATTTATTTTATTTAAAATAAAATTTAAAATTTAAAAAAAAATCAATTTCTTCCTCCTTGAATTTTGAAATCTATTATATATAAACATCATTTTTTTAATTGTTTTTAATCTTTATCTTAATTTGTTTTGTTTTTTAATTTTCATTCCTTATTATTTAATTTTATTTAATTTTCATATCAAAATTAATTCTCATGCTTTTCAAAATGATTTTCATTTAAAAATACATTAAATTAATTTTTTTAAATTTTTTAAAAATTATTTTTAACATTAACATATCAAATTAATATGAAAACACTAAAAAAAAATATTAATTTAAAAGAAAAAAAATCAATTTTTTTCTAAAATATTTTTAAATGCAAAAACATTCAGACTATACAACTTAGAAACTACCAAACCAACAATGCATTAAAATAACATTCCAGTTATTACATTCAATCATGTTTCTTGTCCTCCAAAAATCCACTGGTCAACACACAGTTCCCCAGAACACGAAGCTAGAAATTCATATAAACTGCAAATCACAGGCACTTAATTGTACAACAATGTCTAATGACTGCTTACCTGAAACGGGAAAGGTATACAGGCCCAGCACTCAATACAAAGATGAAATAACTTGTGACCATTGAACAATTATTGGGAAAAAAAAATACACATGAAATTTCTTAGGTGCTTGTGAATCTTTTCTTATGCAGCTCACCGAGAGAAAACAAAGTACACTCAACAATAAACACAATTTATATAGAAAATTAATTACCGTGTCCAACTTCTCTCAAGCATAGACTATAGTAAAAATGTGTTCCGACCAGTGTAGATTATCTGAAAAAGTGAAAAAAAGTCATATTTCTATCTTTTTTGTTTGACAACTATTTATGACTCAAGGCCACAGCTTCAAACAAGTGGGGCAAAAAAAAAAAGAGCAATGATCAGCAGTACAGATGCTTCCTTTTGATCTCTGGGCAGAAAATAGCCAACTGAAGGGTCTGGCAAGTCATCATGAGAAAGGCGACACACTGCCATATAATTACAACCAGCTTGAGAGACTCACAGCATGCCTCATAAATGCAGCACCAGAAATAATATATCCTCTATAGAAATTTCCAAATCCAGTAAGATTAAGGTAAATATTCTTATTCGGGATGCTGGAATTCAAGATCCAGTTTCCTCTTTAGATGAGATCTGTCAGCACTGCGCATGTGGAAAAAACATGTCGTTACAGCACATCCTCTACATGAACAGATATGGCAAATTCTCGCATGTCTAACTTAATGAGGAAGATATGTTGAGGTCCAAATTTTGCTTCTAATAATTACAAAAAGAACTTCTAAATTGCATAAAATGCAGCAATTATCTGACATTCAACTAGTCAAAAAATCTGCAATATTTAAGACCCATATATCGAAATTGCAACTGGAAACTCAGACGATTTGAAATGGATAACCACAAAATTAACAATATATATTCAATCAAATAACCAATGTTCAATACCCCAAGGCATTAGCTTTCAGACAATCCGTGCCTTAAAAGTTAATTAAGAATTTGGAATGATAGTTTGGGAAATTGATCAGTAAATTGAAGCTCAGAGCATTGCTTGTTTAAGAATTAAGCACAATTCAGATATTGGCAAGATCAAACTACCTTGTTGCAAGAAAAACATATGATTTCTGCAACAAGTGTAATAAGATTCACGAATAAAAGTGTGAAAGGTTTAAATAAGTGGCCAGTGCAGACCGAGGAAAGAGAGATATGTCAGCAAAACAGTACAATATTCTTAATCTCTCTGATGAAAAGAACCCATATTCCTTTTTCATGGTGTCCAAAAACTTTTGCTCTTGTATAGAAGTCAGGGCTAAAAAATGCTCCTTTTCTCAATATGTCCTTTACCTTTCTTTTCATATGAATGTCACTTACACGGCAACTGGAGACTTTTACCTCTAAAATTTTAAGAACAATGAGGTTAAAGTTGAAATATCATTGCGAACTAAATGTCTGGATGCACATGATGTAGTTTCCTTAAACCTTACCGTATCGTCAAAAAAACTAGTTTAATGGGTCAAAAGGAGTGTCCCCGGTGCATATGTACCTGTACCTATGGGTCAAAAGGTGAAGGCAAGATTCAAGGCATAAGCCCAGGCATTTCCTAGACAATCAATTTATTTTGTGGGTAAAAGTTAATGATCATACAAATCTTATTCACTTTATAATTAACATTAACAAAATGGAACTAGAACCTAATGTATTTTTATTTACCTCTTTATTTCAGTAAGCTAGTTTTATGCAGTTAAAAATTGATATCATTATAACCCACAACCATTATTTCATTTCTTTAACAAATTAGTCATAGCTAAATCTGATATTGATATTAAACCATTGATATATAGATATAATGACCATTCTCTAGAATGCCCTTCATGCCTACTTATGATTGTTTAATGATCAGATAAAAATTCAGCAAGTGAACTTGTTTGGTAAGAGATCATAACACAAATAAAAGATCCAATTTGAGGGCTTCTTTTATAATAATCTTAATATAATTAAAAATAAAAAACTGATATTATGGTTGGGCTTTATATGGGACAAAAAATTGGGATGCAATATTAGAAGAGTTTTTCTTTCTATGATTGCTTGCATTTTTATTTTTTTATTTTTTTTTCATTTTGGGTAAAAGAGGAATGCAAATTCAAATGAAAAGAGTGCGCACTTATGCACAGGATTAAAATGGTAAAAAGAAAATATTAAACATGTAATTGTTAAGGCTACCGGAAATATTAAGAGTGTAGTGCAAGGGTGGTTCTGCCAGTAGTGTGATAGTGATGTGGTGACACTGCTGCTGATGTTGTATGGTGGCAGAAAGTGAAGTGGTGGTGCTAGTTAATGGCAATAGTTGTTTTGGCAAAATGGTGACATCAGCTTTTAATCTCCCCTAGCATAATGCACTTGAATGGAATGCCCTTGAATGGAAACTCCCTTGAAACAGGAAGAGAATATGGTAAAAGGAAATGGGTAGCATTTTAATTTTTCCAAATCCTTCTACGGGATTTGGAAAAATTTGAAGAAATGTTACATTTTAAAGCTCAAAAAAGGTGAACAAAAATTACTAAGAGAAAGCCAAGAGACGGAGTTTAACGATACCATTTATTGTCTTAATTTTAACTAGTATATCATTTATAGCGGTCAACCAACATAACTAAAGAAACAAACAAACTTTAGATGGTTGTTAATTTATTTCAATAGTTATTGTGAATCTTTAGTAAGTTTATGGAGTATTTATCTCCTTCATTAAACATATTTTAATTCAAAAGTTGGTTAATATCAAGGAGAAGTTTATCTCTCTCATGAACTAATAATAGTAGTCTAATATTTAAGAAAAGATGATTCTCTGAGAAAAATAAACAATATCATAATGATATTTAAGGAAAAGATAAAGAGACATTTAACCAAAAAGTCAGACAAATGAGCATACAACCAACAATCTCACATCTAGTCATCAGAACATGTGGCCTCATTAATACACAGCCTAACCTCAGACTAAAAAATCATTAACTGGCATTCGGCTGAGACTCTAGAATTCAAAGCCCTCACCTGTTGTTTTTTTCTCATGGCTTCCCTATCAGAAATAGTATTCCAACTCATTCATACAAACTCAATTTAGTTCCAAACATATGGACCCAAAAATATAGTTAACTTTTTATAATAATAATGTTGTTCTTTATAAAACTTGAACTAGCCAAACCTCAGCCTCCTTTCCATCCCCAGCAACCCCAAGGCCCTTTAGAAAGGAAAAAGAAAAGGTTTCTCTAACTTCCTGTCATGAAATAATCTGAATGACAGATATGATCCTAAGTTCATCCATCAACCTAGTTCATCAGGTTAGCTTTTGTTCCTTTAATCTGATGTCACATTTTTTAGTCCTCATGGAGCCTGTCTTGTACATTCCCAACGTAAGTGTAACACTACTAGTCAAATTCAATTTAACACAACAATTCATCCTCCCCCATAATCCCCGAGAAAGAGAATAAAAAAGAAGATGTAAAGGGCCCCAAAGGCTACTATTTAAATTTTGAAGTTTAAGCTCATTTAATTTGAAAACAAGCCTTATCTCTGGGTCACATACGGAACTTATGAAAATTCATGACACTTTGAATATGAATCTAAACTCCAATTTCAAGTATAACGGGCTGCAACCTTATTTGCTATCATATTTTAAGGGAAATAGACAATGTTTTACCCATTTTGAAGTAACTTCATAGAAGTAGTTTTACCTGTTAATTGTAGGTCTGCTCATTGGTTTTGCTCCAAAGATCGAAAAATCAACCGACATCGGCACCTGTTCATTCCTGCTTGTGTTATCCCCAGCTGCCCATCTGATCTCACCACCATGTTGATCAATCTTATCAACATGGTATGCATTTCCATCAAACACTTCACGATCTGGCATCACTCTTCTTGCCTTCTTTTTTGGTGACAAGACAGTAGGACCCTCATGTAAATCTGAAGTCCTTGGGTTGTGAGATTCTCTCTTAGGGGCTGGTCTCGGAAGCTTAGCCGGATCTGTGGGCAGAGGTACAGATGTAAAGTACCTAGAAGGGAAACAAATATGAGAGCAGGAAACCAATGATAATGTAGATTTTTCAAATTGAAAGATTTTGCAAACCTGTGCTCCAATGCTTGCTGCACTGTAATTCTAGTTTTTGGGTCATATGTAAACAGCTTAGATAACAGATCTAAAGCATCATCACTAGCTGTAGGACACAATTTTCGCCAAGGTTGTGCAGTCTGAGATGAATATTCTACAAAGTCAGGAAGCCATTCCAAATCAGGCCACTGCGAAGGAGTTGGAGTCCCCAACTTCTGAAAGATCTTTCCAAGTTGATCAATGTCGCTATCCCCCTGTCAGACGTTCAAAGTTAAAGTTAAACTGTTTCTGCAAGCAGGTGGTGATTGCAAAATACCCCATGGGCATACAATTGATAAGCATCAAAATGATTAACAAGATGTTGTTACAATAAAATAAGCTTTATCCAAATCTATTTGTATTCCATTCATCAAGTTCTTAGAAAGGATAGCAAAGGAAGGAAAGATATCCACATGTTTTCGATAATGCACCTCCGTAGAGTATGCTTATTGATTCACAATTGAAGACAGAACCCCAATAGCCCAATCCTTGAATTTTTTAAAAGAAAATTGTCAGTTGAGATACCTTGTTAAGGTTGTTCAGTTAAGCAGATTTTAGTGGGGAAAGATACATAAAAGAATTAAGGTAAACATCTCTCACAAGGGCAAGGAAAGATAAGAATTCCCACTGATGTCCATTGAATATCAAAGAAATAACTGGGTGCTAGTGGAAAATTCATACAAGTCTAATTCACAGATAAGAAATTGGAACATTTGGATATTCTCTGATTCCTGTACCTGGTTAACTACTGTTTAAGAAAATATTTTAAATGTAATGGTCCCTTGCACACCGTGCCTTTATTAAATAGAAGAATAATAATATTCCTTGATGGAACCAAACAAAAAATTACAATTGAGGAGAAAAGGGTATCCTCAAAGGAAGAAAAAAAGAAGATGATAGGACTAAATGATTCCATTGAATGTCAGCTAAAGCAGGCTCCACCACTAGCCCAAAAAACAATGGTGTGCATGGAGGGATGGAGGGGGGGGATCTATTGTGCACCAGTCTCCAGGTTGAAAGATCCACAAGGATTCTTCAACCCCACACCAACCAAGACCAAACAATTATGAACACACCACAACTTCATGGAACTTGGAATTCCTCTCCCCCCACAAAGTCCCTCAAATCCACAAGCAATAAATCTTCTACTCTACCAAAAGTCATCAAAGATTTGCCACAAATAGACAAAACCTAGTGCCACATATCACAAACTACTGGAAAATGAAAAAGAAAAGGATGACTCTGTTTCTGCCCATTGTTATGGGGAAAAAATGAAAATTTCAGGATATGGGACATTGTGTGGCACAAAAACCTGTAAAAGATTGGATAAGGTTCATCTTATTGAGAACCACCAACAAAATAACAGATTCAACCTTCGAGAATACCTAGGCTTTCCACATATAGTTTTGACATAGGAGAAGTGCACAAATTCAAATGTAATGGACTAAGGTTAGAAATGAAAGATAAAAAATAAAACATTCCATTGTCATCCAATATCACTTTAGGCCCATTTTTAATCACACATCTTAGAATTTCTATTCCACATCTTTTGATGCCAGGACACCAACAATGAAGTTCACATTGCCATAGCACAAAAACAAAGCATAAATGTATGTTATACAGTTAAAGCATTTTCAAGAAAAGATTTCAAAGCATGAGAAACACATTCATCACAAAAAGTGTCCTCTTTGATCGTTATTAAAATTGACCCCCTTGACCTCTGGCTCAAGTGTCAGTCTTAACATTGAGGTAAGGCATTGAATTGAGTTCAAATTTTGCAAACAATCACAAAAATGCAGTACCTAGATCATATTTGTGAAATCCAAAATTAAGGAGAAAGTAATAAGTTAATCTGAAAGGTTGCTGGTAGCCACCATAGCAACGCACTAAACTACAGATCCAATTGCAAGCCATGTTTATAGAACTCAAGCAAATAATTTCATAACTAGAGATCCAATTGCAAACAATGTTTACAAATACACTTTAATCCACATAGAACTCCAGAGGAAAAAGAATAGGCCAACTGCATAACTAATATGATTGCTAAAACTATGAAGCATTTTCAAGTATGAGAACCACAAAGATAAATCAAGCATGAAAATCTACTCACCTGCAGGAATGGTCTGCGGTTAAGTAGCTCAGCAAGTATACAACCAGCAGCCCATACATCAACACCAGCACCATACTGCTTGGCACCAAACAAAAGTTCAGGTGCTCTATACCATCGAGCAAAGACCTATACATTGGTATTCGAAACTTGTAGGTTCAGATTTATGAAGAGAATCAAAAACTTGTGATACAGCACAAAAGTAAGGAAAATCTTCAAAGCAAAGCCCAAATATGAGATAACCATATATATATATATATATATATAATCTGGCTTCTGCATTAGAATCAATGGAAAAGATGACAAAATACCAAATGCAAAAGTTAGGAAGGGAAGGGGAAAAAAAAGAAACAGAAGAAGATTTATCCATCATCTCAGCATCACTCCTGATACACTACGTACAGGAACAGGAACATAAACAAAGGTTCGAACTGGTTCCAAACCAGTCAACCGTCATATGATCAGCTACCACCGCTGCTAGCTAAGCTTATTTCTTAAACAAAACATCATATCAGACCTTACTTATACAAATCCTCTGAATAAAAAATGCTTGAACATGCACACTTACTTGGTGCGTGAATTTGCGACCCGGGCTTCCAAAAATACGCGCTAAACCAAAATCTGCAAGTTTGAGCTGTCCATTAGATCCTATCAACAAGTTATTTGGCTTCATATCCCTGCAAAGCACAAGCACTACGCATTTCAAACCAAATCTAGCAGCAATTAACCTCACAAACCAGCTCCTCAATAAAAATCCAATACCTATGCAAAACCCATTTTTTATGGCAAACCAGAAGTCCTTTCAAAGTCATCTGAAAGTATGATTTTATGTCCCCAGGAGAAAGAAATATATTTGGATCACGAATAACCGCTTCGAGATCAGTCTCCATGAACTCAAACACAAGATGCAAGTTCCCTTTGTGAGGGAAAGCATCGATCAACTCAATTATATTCGGGTCTTTAAGCTCTTTAAGCAGTTTAATCTCTCTAAGTGCTGTAAAATTTACTCCTTCCTTTTGTTTTCCGAGCCGAATTTTTTTTATTGCAACCGTCTGTCCTGTCTGCAACATCCCAACAATATGAATTAACCAAAAAAAAAAAAAAACACTATAATCTCTTCAAACAGTTACCCTACAAATACCCACTTAAAATCTGATCAAATTAAGCAAAACCAAATTGATATTTTTCCTAACTAAATTAACTCCCAGAAAACCAAAGTTAAAAGTAGCTTTCTTTCTTCAATTTCTTTCTTTTTGTTCCCTTAATTTCTCAAAAATCAAACAAAACATACCCAAAACTGTTCAAAATTTCTTCATTTTTTTTTCTCTTAAATAAACAAAACAGAACCTAAAAATTGAGAATTTCCAGTTCTAGGGAAAAAAATCAAGTGAAAATAAAAGGATAGAAAGAGAGTGCGAAAAATTGATTACCTTAGTATCAATAGCTTTGTAGACAACACCATAAGTACCTTCACCAAGAATCTCTCGCTTTAGATATCTATCCGCTACTTTCTTCTCGACATCATTCTCTGACATTCTCCTCGATTTATTTTATATCTCTCTATTTTCGTTCAATTTTATACAATCTCTGTTCCGTTATTAATTTAGGGTTAGGGTTTAGAATTTCGGATTTCCCGAGAAAAAAATTGAATTTCAGACAAGAATAGAGGGATTTGCTCCTTTTTGTTTTTAGTTCACTAGTGATTAGTTAAGTTTACAACGCGTTGGATGCTAGACGGGGAGCGCCTGAAAAAGGAATATAGAAAGGCAACGTTTAACAGAGTGTCTTTTTAAATAAAAAAATCCGTAGTTGGAAACTCAATGGAGTTTTGGTTAAATTGTTGTTTTTTTAATTTGTTTTTTAAGTTTTTAAATTGTTTTGATTTACTGTATTAAAAATAAATTTTAAAAAAATATATTATTTTCTTATTTTGTTAATTAATATTTTTTAGTTTTTTGGATTATTTTGATATATTAATATTATAAATAAATTTTAAAAAATATTATTTTAATATATTTCTAAATAAAAAATATTTTAAAATACAATCTTATATCATAAAAATTAGACGGAAATGATAGTTAGTCTTTTTATTTCCTTTGGTAAGATTATTTTGCCTTTTCAACTTTAAAGATATAATTAAATTATTTAAATACTCTTAGAAAAAAATATATTTGGTGAATGATAATTTGTTTTTCTAACCTTGATTTTTTTGTTAATGTTAGTTAGGAGCAGGGCATATTTATACTTTAGTATTTAATAAATATTAAAAAAAAAAAGGCAAATAGGTGTGTTGCATGTATTAGCACGTGAAGGATTATTACAGTATTTGAATAGCAAATGTAGCATTGAGTAATGGTAAAACAGCAGCTTCCAAGATGGCATATAAATCCTTTTGTCGACCTCTTTGTGTTTAGACGACGCATGTCCTGAATAGACCTCTAGTTTAGCGCTAGAAGCTTTTCATTTTTTTCTCACTTGCCCCTTTAAATTTTCAAAGCTTCCTCTCAATATTTTTAGCTTTAAAATTTGGTCTTGATTTTTTTTGTTTTTATTTTTTTTTTAGGAAAGTTTTGATTTTTTTTAATTTATCATTCAATTTCAATTTGGCATGTATTGTTTTTTCCACATTCGTTCTCATTCTATTGATTTTTCATTTTTTTTCTTCATCCTTCTGTGTAATTTTTATTAGTTTCAATTTCATCCCTCAATCTAAGTTTATGATATATTATTTTTTTCAATATCCTCCTCATTCTTTTGGTTTTCTTTTTGTTCTTTTGTTAAAGCTTGTTTTGTTCTAAATGCTGTTTTTTTTTATCCTTTTGTATAATTGATTTTTTTTTTACAAATTTTATTATTCAATATTTGATTTATTGAGGATTGTGTTTCGCGGTTTTTTTATGCATGGTGCTTTCGGTCTAATGACTCGAGTCACGAGTTTAAAAAGTTAACTCATGTCGACATCTTTTTTTTTCTTTCTGATTTCATTGTTTGACATTATTTAAAAAAAAAATTATCTTTGTGATTTTTTTCAATTTCTTTTCTATCAGATTATCTCAATGCCATGACATGGGCCATGGGTTATGCAGATTAATCTAGGTCGACTCGCTTCTTATTATTTAGGTTACATGTCTATAACGTTATTTCAGGTTGAATTGAGCCAATTTTTTTTTTGTTTTTATTTAATTTCATACTTCCATATTTTTTTTTTCCAAGTTATTATGATTGGTTTTTTTATCAGTTTACTATTATCACTTTTTTTTTTATTGTATGGTTAAAATAAAATTAACTTATTAAACTCATCAAGGCTATAACTTGACTAATTAATTTTACTTATTTTTTTAAAACATGCTTGCATAACTTAAACATATTTTTTAACAAAAATAAAATACAGATTGACAACATAATATGGACCAACAACATAGCATGGGCTCAAGTCTTGTTCATACATATTGGTGAGGACTTGTAATGCTGTAAGTAGACATTTTTTAAATATATATTTTTTATTTAATTATATAAATAATAAAAAGGGATAATTATTAAAAACAAATTTTAAGATTTGCTTGGGTTTTTACTTTCTCATAATTTCAGAAATTTCACTTTATAGTATGAACTCCGTACACTCACTAATAACTAACATCCTCTGAAAATTAAATCAACAAAAAATAACTAATTATTTATAAATTTATTATTATTTTCATTTTAAATACTAAAAAGCCATTGTAACCCCAAAATAATAAAATTTTCATCTATAATTATTCCATGCATTTCATCAAATTATTTCATCAAATTATTTTATTAACAAAGTTAAAAAGGAAAAATTGTTAGGAAATATTTAAAAAAAGATTAGTTGTGACTAAGTCTGTCCTTATAAAAAAACCATACGCATATGGGCTTGGAAGGGTAAGACATTGCACCTGGTTTTCTTTTTTGTTTTTTTTTCCAATGAGATAATGACATGTCATATGCCTAATTTTTTTAATATATCAGACAAGCATCTCTTGCTTTAGTATAAGAAGTGTCACCTTCTAGTTTAAATTCAGGTTTTAGTTTTAAAACTCTAAAAACCTAATTTTGAACTTATTTTTGTATAAAAACATCTTCTAAAACTTTTAAGAAACCTTAATAAATTCATTTTCAACCTTAATATATCCTCTAGTCACTATAAAAACTCAAAATCCAAGCTTGTTGATAATAACTCTATAGTTCCAAAAATACTTTCTCTAGCATGTTGAAAGAGAAAAACCACCTACATTGAGCTCTCATCTCCAAGACAAACATGTTGACACTAAAATCGATTTTTTATGATTGGAATGTGATCAATCAAACCATTTCTCTCTCTTCTCTTTTTTCCAGTGATGTTTTATTTTCCTCTTAAAACTCAGGAACTGAAACATTATAAAAATAAAGTTTAGATCTAAAACAAACAATTCTAAAACAATATGGATCAGATTTAAAAAAAAATTAGGGACTAAATTGAAGCTTTTTACTAAAAAAAAAAGGTTTTTTTTTTTGTGGTGTTAACTTTCTTCCTTGTTGTTTTGATTTTTTTGAAGTTATAAACTAAAATTTTATTTTATAATATTCACCTTTAATATAATCTCAAGATGTTTCACAACACCACGAATATGCCATATCATGAAATTTAAAACAAATTGTAAAATTTAAAACCATGCCTATAGAAGGATAAAATTAAAAAGAAAAAACTTTCAATGACTTTAACAATATAATCTTTCTAGGACAAAAAAATAAGAGACAGAAATAGTTGTAATTTGCCATGTCATAATTGTAATTTGAAGTTTAAGCTAAACCCGGTAGATCCTTCTGGTATAAGAATTTGTTTTTTAGGTAGATTTTGTAATTGTGGTTTAAAAAAGTAAATTAAAAAAAATATGGTTAACTGTGATTAGTTGAATTTAAATACGTGTTTGGTAAAAATTATGGTTGAAGTTTATGTGTAGCAAAAAATATATATAAAATATTTGGTGAAAGTATGATTGCGGTTGCATTTCAAAGTGTTTTTTACTTGGAAATGCATCAAAATAATATTTTTTTTTATTTTAAAAAAATTATTTTTGATATCAGCGCATCAAAATGATTTGAAAACACAAAAAATATATCAATTTGAAGCAAAGAAATTTTTTTTTTTAAAAAAATTATTTTTGATACCAGCGTATCAAAATGATTTGAAAAAACACAAAAAATATATCAATTTGAAGCAAAGAAAAAAAATACAAAATTTTTAAATTTTTTCAAAAGTACTTTTGAAACGCAAAAACAAACATGGTTTTACAAAACTCAGTTAAAAAAATATGTAAAAACTGCTTCACAAAAACTACGTTTCAAACTCATTTTTTTAGTGAGCCCCGCAGTACAAAACATAGTTTGGTTTATTACCAAACACCTTGCTGCGTTTGTTTCACCACAAACACAAAAACTGGTAAAAAACAAACACAACCTTAATCCTATCATAGATGTTGCTACGAGCTATACATGTTCATATAACTAGATTAAAATATCTTTTAACATAAAAAATAATAATTAGACACTATTAATATGTTTTTTTATAAATAAGAAAAATTTATAATTCAAGTTATAGATTTGATTGAATTTAATAATTTTATTTTATTAAATCATATAATAAAAAAAAACCACATTAAAAAAAAATCAATCATGATAACCTGCAAGAAAAAATTACTTATTGATAATATGAAAAGATTTTAATAATTTTATATGATAATAAAGTAAAAATTAAATGAAATTTAATAAAATAATATTTAAAATATATTTTTAATTAATATACCAATCAATAAAAAAATAGAGGAAAAAACTAAAAAAAATATTTAATTTAAAAATATACAAAAAAAAAAAAAAATTCAAGTCAACTTCATGTAGCTGTTGAGCACACAACTCTCGAGTAATAAGAACAAAACATTATAATAAAAAGAAAATGAAAATACTGGTTGCAGCTGAGAAGTTTCCTTCTCTTCTTGAATGGGCTCAGAAATTTAATGAAATCCTACTCATCAAAGAATGTCTTCCACCAAGAGATGCGCTAGCCGATTACTTCAATATAATTGTGATCTACTGGCGTTCCAACAAGAAGTATGCTGCAACTATTTGGAGGAACGAGAAGAAGTAAAGCTTCTATGTCTTTTGACTACATCTTGTTTTTTTTTTCTTTTTTTCCATTAATATCTTTACATTTGGATGAACAAAAAGGTTAATCAAGGATTAGTTTAGTGACTGATCTAAAAGTTAACAGGTGACAGTAAAAAACCACTGTTTTGACAATTTCTTCCTCAAATCAGCAATACCTGAGAAAAGTCTAGGAAACACCATGAAAGGATCTTGAAAGAATAGAGTGCCTTAAGATCCAATCTTGTATATTGCTCCAGATGTCCATATCGTTCCTTTCTCTGTTGAGGATATTAACAGAGAAGTTGAGGATATTATCAACTCCATTTTCCTATAAAAACTTTCCTACTATTAGCATATAATATATCCTCCAGATGTTCCTCCAATCTGCATTTGCCATCTTTATTTCAACCTATGCTTTTACAAGTCAAAAACACGTAGCTTCTCTGAGACGAGCTTATCCCCGGCGGCTGCTGCTGCTGCAATTATTATTATTATTATTATATTCTTCCAAGTTGGAAGTTCCAACGAAGATGGGATCCTTCTATTTTCTATATAAAAGAAGAGAGAAAATCTAACCTTAAACACTAGCTGCTTATGCTGCAACAACTATCCTTCAGATATTGAGTTGAGTTCAAGCTTTGCAAAATACTATGGGAGAAGTGAAAGTGATTGGATCTTCTAAGAGCCTATTCTGCGCAAGGGTTGAATGGGCTTTGAAGCTTAAAGGAGTGGAATATGAGTACTTACAAGAAGATATATGGAACAAGAGTCCCCTGCTTCTTAAGCACAACCCTGTTCACAAGAAGGTCCCTGTGCTTGTCCATGATGACAAACCAATTGCTGAGTCACTTGTCATCCTTGAATACATAGATGAGACATGGAAAGATTATCCTTTGCTTCCTGAAGATCCATATGAGAGAGCCATGGCTAAATTTGCTGAAGAGAAGGTACATAGTGGCACGAACTTAAATCTTTTATTCTCTAGTATTTTGTTTCCTATATTGATTGCATTTGGCATGAATTTATATTTTTATTCTTGTAGTTCCTATATTTTCTTCCCTTTTGTGAAAATGTTTTCAGGATCAACTGGACATAACATGTAATTGTAAATCATGACTGGAAATTTCATTCCAGTGTATTTTAGCTTGACATGCTTCTGTCTTTATTTTGGAGAAGCGTTTAGAACATGGTTTGATCTCCTCCTTTTCTGTGTCATGGGACAGTGTTTGATGGGTGCATTTGCGGCTTTCTGGAAAGAGGGAGAAGAAAAGGAGAAGGCCATAGAGTCTGCACTAGAATCATTTACATTTCTTGAGAAGCAGATTCAAGGGAAGAAATTTTTCAGTGGGGATGATAACATAGGCTATTTGGATCTAGTAATGGGTTGGATTCCTCTCTGGCTGAATGTTATGGAAGAAGCTGGAGGGATGAAACTGATGGATGCTCAAAAGTTCCCATTTCTTCATGAATGGACTCAAAACTTCATTGAAATCCCTCTCATCAAAGAATGCCTTCCACCTAGAGATGCGCTCGTCAATTACTTCATCTTGGGTATGAGCTATATTCGTTCCATGGCAGCAGCCAAGCAGTAAAACTATGCATTTTCTAGTTACCAATTAGAACTTTATTTATTTCAAATTGAAATCATATTTTCCAGCCTTCATGGAGAATTTTCCTGGAAAACAAGCTTTGTTTTCCATTACCATAGCGCCACAAAGCTTTATATATTGAGTTGTTTCCATTTTCTCTCTTTCATTTGGTTGTATAATATGTGTTTTCCGTTCAGCTGTCAAATCTTTGAATAAAATGTTGACATCTTGATTTAGAGAAAGTCTTATACTAAAGCTAACCGAAGCCATGATAGCTGAATTTGCAGTGGAAAAAACTAATGCACAATGGGTCACAATTCTGCAGTTATTTGACATATATCTGGGTTGTCCAGCATTTTGCAGTGCATTTTCCAGGGTATAACATGGTGTTTTAAAACCTTGGTCTAGCTACATCACAACTATGAACTATGAACAGAGGGCATACAAGCATCATTGAATTTGTTTCATAAATTCTTATATAGAAAGAAAGGCAGTTTCCATGTTCATTTGATGTAATTCAAAATCATAATAAGCTATTATTCATGATAATTCTATATAAATCTTTTCTAGAGACTAGTGAAAAAGATCTCTTTGTAATTAGTGCCATCTTTCTAAGTGAAATTATTGATAACAAGTCTGACCTTGTATCGATTAATATTGCAACTCAAGTCTCATTTGGTTTTAAAAACGTATCTGCATCTTACTTTTTTGAAACCTTTATATATTTTAATAAGTTCCCAAACTTTATTTTTTTCATAAATTTTAACTCATCTTTTATGATAACTACCCATTTATTAGAATTACTACTATCAATGATATGTGAAAATGAAATTGGATCATCATCAATTCCGAAGTCAAATTCAAACTCTTATAAATATACCATATAATCATTCAAAATAGTAGACTTTGTTTGCCTTTGAAACCTTTTTAATGCTACCTCTTATGGTTAATCTATTATAGGTTCATTAATAATATCTTTATTACGGGGGTATATAATCATTCATTTGCTATTCTTGATAGTTGCTAAACTATTCAACAATTCTAGGAACAACAACCTCAGAATACTTGTACCCTAACTTCTTGAATTTCTACGTTACATGATATTTCACTCTCACTAACTTCATCATTCTCATTCAACCTAACATTTTTAGTTTTAACAATTCTTATGCTATGATCGGGATAATAAAATCAATACCCATTAGATTTTTCTAGATAACCAATGTAGAAATCATTGGTTGATCTTGAATCCAATTTTCTGGATAACCATATAGCCCTAAAGCTTTATATATTGAGTTATTGTTTCCATTTATTTTCTCTTTCATTTGGTTATCTAATATGTATTTGTCGTTTAGCTATCAAATCTTTGAACAAAATGTTTGCATCTTGATTTAAAGAAAGTCTTATACTAAAACTAACCAAAGGCATGATAGCTGAATTTATTGAAAATTTATTTAATTAATATGATTTAAAAAAATTATAGGTAAATGAGTAATAAATTTTGAAGAACCCTTGATCTTTCTATATTTAATTCTTGATTTATAGTGGCTAATTAAATGATAATAATGGTGGTAATTAACTCTTATTAATTATTTAACTTTTTAACTTCCAAAATCCACTATAAAAGAGGGGGAGTAGTGAAGGAAGAGTTTCTAACTTGAATTTTTTATATTTTTCACACTTTCTTAACTCGTTTTTAAAATATTCATTCTCTTTTATGTTTTGATTTTTTCTTTCAAATCTAGAGTTAGGTTCATATTTTGTTGAAAGATATTTGAATTCTTTTATTTTGGTTTAAAGACCTTGTTTAAAAGTGCATCTAAACTAAAATGGTGTTGTTATAATCTTGAGAGATACGTTGCAAACATCCTAGTTGCATAAGTAAGGAGCAATAAAACCTTAAGGAAAAATAACTCATCATTGACAACAATATAAGTTTCATTCCTTTAAAGTGACGCGAGTGAATGCCCGGACCATCGGGGAGGAAGCAGAAGCTTCAGTTGTTCACGAATCCGTTTCAGGTTCAACAAGTAGGTATTATTTTTTTTGTTTTAATTTAAACATTGTTATTTTTATTACTATTATTTTGATGTTATATATATTGAAATTTTGAATATATGCTTAGTATGCATGTTAATATTTTTTTATATATTTATGTTGAAAGCATGTTTGTCTTTAATCTTATTTTGCATGTTTATAGATTTAAAATTATATGCACTATAGGCTTACCTTGAACAATGTTTTATGTTTTATATGTTTTTGTTATGATAAACTAAACATCCTTGCTCAATGGTCTAATATAATACAACAACTTTTAAAAACAATCTTAAGGCTTTAGATTTTATATTAGACTTTATTTGGTTTATCTTGTGATGAATAATAATAATAATAATAATATTGATTAATTATAAAAGATGTTTTTAGCATCTTTAAAATTTAAGTTATAATTTAACTTTCTTTAATTTTCTATATTCTCACATATAGATTTAATTTTAATTATATATGCTTTAATCTATAACCTTTTGATTTGTTATCATTCCCCCCCCTTTTCTTTTGCTTAATTTTAGAAGGTGGCTATATATCTTTATTTTTAACTTATAGTTTATGTTCTAGACTTATTTTTCATACTTCAACAATTATCTGGTTGGTTATTGTTCTCATATACATTGTTGTTTATATATATATATAGAAAGTTAGTGCGGTGAATAGATATAGTCTAAAAAGTTTTATATAAGAAGATTGAGTTTTAAACGAGACCATTTATGACCCTTTCATTCTTTCCTGAGAACTTACTTAGTGAAAGTATTATTCATATGATACTATTTTTGTATACAATACACTTCACATTTGAAGTAATGATAATTGAACAAATCATAGTGAACAAAATAGGGCTTAACTTAATAATCCAAGAAAAGGAATGACAGTTAATTTTATCTTTCAAAGTTTAAATATTTTTATTTATTAAGTTGCTTTATTACAAGTTTTTTTTTTATTACTTGCTTATTGTGAAGCAAAAATATATATTTATAAATATTATTGGCTATTCTTTTAATAGATTATATCATGTTTTCTACTAATTTTACTTAAAATTTAGTTGTGACAACCAATGTTGCTTCACAAGTGCTACTTCAGTAGTAAAGATTCCACCATCATCTTCTGTGATACATGGTGACTGAAAAGTTCATTGGATTGAACTTTAAGTGGTGGAAGAACAAGATGTTGTTCTATCTTACCACCTTAAACTTGATAAAGTTCTTAACTAATGAAGGGCCAAAATCATCACAAAATAAATCTGACTCTACTATTATGGTAACTGTGGATGCATGGAATTATATTGATTTTACGTGCAAGAACTACATCTTGAATGAGTTGGATAATATACTGTATAATGTGTAATAGTTCAATTAAGAATAAAAAATCATTATGTGAAGCTTTAGACAAACAGTTCAAAGATGAAGATACTAGTATGAAAACAATTCATAGTCGATAAATTTCTATATTTTAATATGATTGATTCAAAGACCATAATGAGTCAAGTTCAAGAGTTTCAACTCATATTGTATGATATATATGTTGAAGGTATATATCTAAGTAAGTCATTTCAAGTGGTTGTAATCATTGAAAAATTGTCATCATCTTGGAATTCAAGAATTATCTTAAAATAAGCACAAGGAGATGAAAATTGAAGACCTCATTTTCAGGTTAAGGATAAAAAAAGGACAATAAATTGTCCAAAAGAAGAGCCATCTCTTCTGGTACCCCAAAATCAAATGTTATGGAATAAGTGGTAAAGTTCGATAACAAAAATCAAAAGAAAAAGCTTGTTGTGAAATAGAAAAGAATTTCCAAGAAGTTCAATGGCAAGTGCCTTTATATACAACAAGACTAGGCTTCTAGCTAAAGATTGTATAAATAAGGGTAACTTAGAAACCCTAAGAAAAAGGATTTCTCAAACAACATCACCATGGTTGATCACCTCTCTAATGAAATTTTAGAAATAAACTTGTCTTGTATTATTTCCAAAGTCAACTTGAACAACAATCTTGAGCAATGATGGTTGATATTGTGCTATAAGACTTGTATGCACCAAATGGATGTTTTCCATTTACAAAGAATTGGATGAATAAAACCTATACATGAGAAACTCATCAACCTCCAAGGTACCAAGTGACAGAAAAGTTATACTAAAAATGACATTTGAAAAGCTTTTTACCGTCAACGATGTAGTTATGTTATTGATATTAGAAAGAACATAGTGTCTGACTTATTATTGAGCGAAAATGGTTTTGATAAGGTTTTTAAGAGATAAATTTATACTCACTAAGATTTGTATGTTTGTAGAAAAAGGGTATAATTATGATGGTCTCTTTAAAATGTAATGAATATTGTATCCATTGATGAGAATAATAATAAGATTTTCTCTTCTTCTTATTTGCTTGAGTATTGTGATGTGTGGTATGACAAGTTAGGTAATTATATGTAAAGATTAATAAACAATGAATTATTACTAATAATTATTTTTGAGAAAAATCATAAGTGTGAAATTTGTGAAGAATCAAAATTAAAAAAATCTTCATTTTAAATAATTTAAGAAGTAGTGAACCTTTAAACTTAATTCACTCAGATATTAGTGATTTAAAATTTTTGCAAACAAGAGTGGAAAAAAAATATTATATTACTTTTATAGATGATTGTATAAGGTATTGTTATAACTATTTTCTTAAGAGCAAAGATAAAGCTCTTGAAATGTTTAAACATTACAAGAATGAAGTTGAAAATCAACTTAACATGAAGATATAGGTAATAAGAAATGATAAAGGTCGTGAATATGAAGCATCAATAGGTAAATTATGTTCTCAAAATGGTCTTATCTATCAAACTACTACTCCTTATTCACCATAATAAAATGACATTATGGAATGTGAGAACCGAACATTAAAAGAAATGATATGTTATATTGATATGTTCGGGAGCACCTCAGAACTTATATGAGAAGTTATTCTTAATTGCTAATTACATACTTAACAAATTACCCCATAAAAAGTTAAAAAAAACACCATATGAATTGTGAAGAGGTAGAAGATATTCATATAAATACCTCAAAGTGTGGGATATCTTACGAGGGTAACAATATTTGATACTAAGAAGATCAAGCTAAGACCTAAAACTATAGATTTTGTATTTATTGAATATATATATATATATATAGTGCATATTAATTTCTTATACACAAATCAAGTATTGAGGATAATCATCCTAATACTATTATAGAATAAAGGAAAGTTGCATACTTTAAAGATGTGTTTTCATGGAAGAAATAACGAGAAAATCATTCACTTAAGAGAACGATTAAGGCTAACTCAAGTGATCATCATCAATCAAAAAATGATGTAGTTGAGTTTAAAAGGAGTAAAGAACAAAAATGACCGAAATACTTGGTCCTAATTTTTTAACATATTTGTTAGAAAATGAACCCTGAACCTACTTTGAAGCAATATCTTGTCCGGAAGCTTTCTATTGAAAGGATGTAATCAATAGTAAAATTGAATCTGTTATGAATAATCATATATGAAAACTAGTGGATCTTCTTCTCGAAAAACCAATAGGCCATAAGTGGATCTTCAAAGAAATAAAAAATGATGGCACTATTGATAAATATAAAGCTAGATTTGTTGTTAAAGGTTTTAGAAAACAAGAAGATGCGAAATATTTTGACACATATTCATTTATGTCAAGAATAGCTTCCATATAAACGTTAATATCCATTACAACTATTAATAAGCTTGAAGTATATCAAATAAATATAAAAATAACCTTCTTAAATGGTGAACTTGACGTGAAGGTTTATATGGATCAACTCGAGGGTTTGTTGTCAATGGACAAAAAAAAAAACTTGTAAGTTTGTTAAATCATTATATGGTTTGAAACAAACACCTAAACAATGGCATGAAAAATTTGACAAGGTTATGTTTTCAAGTAAGTACAAAACCAAAAAAATTAATAAATGTATTTATATGAAAAACACAGATAAATTTTATGTCATTGCATGTCTTTATCTGGATGATATTCTAATTCTGGATAACAATGATCACATGATCAAGTCTATTAAGAAAATGTTAACTAACAAGTTTGACATGAAAGACTTGGGTATTGTAGATGTCACACGAATACAAATTTCTAAGACATATAAAGGATTGGTATTATCCCAATCTCATTATGTTGAGAAAATCCATGAAAAACGTTTTAAAGGTGATAATAGCTTTGTCAAAACACTGATTGATATAAGTATACATATGTCCAATAATAGAGGTAATGGAATAAACCAATTGGGATATTATTAAATAATTAGAAGCCTATTGTACGCTATCAACTGTATAAGGCCTAATATTGCTTTCATGATTAATAAACTGAGTAAATTTATAAGTAATCCAAGAATGAATTATTGAAAGGTAATAAAAATGGTACTCAAATATTTGAGATACACCTTGAACTATGAGCTATACTATATTAGTTACCCATAGATACTAGAAAGATATAATGATACTAATTGGATATCCGATACTAAAGATTCAAAATCCACAAGTGGATATGTCTTCACATTTGGTGGGGTAGTTGTGTTATGGAAATCCACCAAACAATCATGTATCACTAGATCCATGATGGAATTAGATTTTATTGCTCTTGATAAAGTTAGAGAGGAAGCCAAATGGATTTTAAATTTCTTAGAGGATATTCCATGTTAACCAAAACCAGTGTCAACTATTTGTGTTCATTGTGATAGTCAGTTAACAATTAAAAAAGCACAAAGTAGTATGTATAATAGTAAGTATAGATATATACATCATAAACATAATACCATTAAACACTTTCTCTCAAATGGAATTATTTCCATTGATTATGTGAAGTTAAAGAAAAATATTATGGATTCATTAACCAAAAGTTTTTCAGAAAAAGCTATTGTATAATTCATCAAGGAAAATAGACTTAAAGCCTTTAAAAGAAAAAATAGTGTAATAATGGTAACCATATCTAGTTTATTAGAGATCCTAAGAAATAGGTTCAAATAAAAAACTAAGTCATATAAAAATTTTCGATAACAATAGGAAATTATTGTTTCCTGCTTATTCTTATGCTGAGATAAGTGTTAGCTACAACATGTTAAAGGGTGAGCTGATATTTTAATGATTTTTATATCTTGGTACACCAATTGGAGTATAACATAACACTTTTAATAAAAAATCACTTATATGAGTAATAAATATGACAATTTCTTTAAGAATCTTGATAAAGACTATATTTTTTTAAAGCACTGATGAATCTAAGAGTTGTTCAATGATAAAATAAACACAATAGTGAGAATAAAAAAAAATCTCTAGGTAGAGAACTATATATTATCTTGGTTTACATAAAAGGCCAAATAGTTCAAGAAATTGTATTCACTATTTAGCCGAGTAAATCTGATAATATTTTACTAAAGAAGGTTTAAAGACAAAAGCTAACTATCTTGATGTAGTAATTTATCATATCATTATCTCTCAATAAATTTTCAAGTTATTTTTAAAATGGTGAGATAATTCTCATTCATGTAGGGGATTGTTGAAAATTTGCTTAATTAATATGACTTAAACAAATTATAGATGAGTGAGAAATTAATATCAAAGAACCCTTGGTTTTTCTAGACTTGATTCTTGATTTATGGTGACTAATCAAAGATTAATAATGGTAGAAATTAATTCTTTAATCTTTTAACTTTCAAAATTCATTATAAAAATGGGTGGTGGTTGTGGTGAAGAAAGAGTTTCTAACTTGATTTTTTTAGATTTTTTCACATTATTTCTCATTTTATTTTTAGTATTTTCATTATCTTTTATACTTTATTTTATTTTTTCAAATCTAGAGTTTAGATTTATACTTTGTTGAAAGATATTTGAATTCTTTTATTTTGGTTCAAAGACCTTATTTAGAAGTGCATCTAAACTAAGGTGGTGGTTTTGAAATATTGGGAGACATATTATAAATATTCTAGCTACACAAGTGAGGTGCAATAAAATGTCGAGGACAAAATGATTTATCATTGACAACAACAAAAGTTTTATTCTTGTAAAGTGCTTTAACAAATAAATACCCTTATTTGTTTTCATTTAAACTTCATTATTTTTATTATTAATATGTATTTTAGGACTTTGATCTTATATATATTGCAAGTTTGAATATGTACTTAGCATGCATGCTAGTATTCTTTTTATTATATTTATGTTGAATGCATGCTTGTCTTGAATTTCGTTTTGCATGTTTATAGATTTTAAATTGTATGCACTCTAGGCTTATCTCAATAATATTTTATGTTTTGTATGCTTTTATTATGATAGACTAAACATTTACTCACTAGTCTAATATAATATAACACCTTATGATAACATAATTTGCATGGGAAAAAACTTATGCCAACTGGGTCATAATTCTACAGTTTTGTTGACTTATAGCTGGGTTGTCCAGCATTTTGCCGTGCATTTTCCAGTGTCTAACTATTTCTCAACTATGACCTATATAATAAAATAGGAGAGAAAACTAATGAAAAGAAGAAGAGAAAAGATTATTGGAGCTACAAAGAAATTCAGATATCCTTTGATGTATTTTTCTCATCATTCATTATATAAATGTTTGTTACTTGCACACATATAAACGAAAAGATAGCTAATCACAATGGGATTTATATAATGGACCGTTATATATATGTATGTATGTATGTATGTATGTATGTGGTAATATTAATACAACAAATAACCAGGTCTAAAATTATGTTTTATCATATTGCTTCAATAATATGAACATAGGCCATTCAAGAACCTATGGAATGTTTCATAGCATCAAATCTGGTGAAACAGAAATGTGTGAGATACGATGCACTTGCAAGTCATCAGTCTACTTTTTACAAGCATAAAATAACACTTGCATTCATTAGTGAATATTACCATCTTCAGAAGGAGCACAATGCCTCGATAAGCCACAAAAGTTGAGAATGAATCAAGTGGCAACACGGCGACATCGGCACCAAAATGCAGTTCCCCCACTTCTGCCTCGAGCAACTGCTAGTTCCTCATCAATATAAAACCAGATGAAGAAAGGGTCCTTCGTGCTTGGTTCTCTGTCTTCCTTTTGGCCAAGACTGATCTCAAAAGGGTTCAAAGGTCCAATTTTTATGCGCATGCGCTCAAAAATGAAGGCCAGTATTCTGTTCTTCCATGATAATCTGCCTTCAAACGTCAAGAATCCAATTGGTCCAAGATATACTCCATTTTCAATCCTCTTGCCCTGACAATCCAAAGAAGATTATGAAGTATCTAAAAGTGACAGTAAGGAATTTGTCTTGTCATCAATTGGATGGTAAAAGCAACCCAATAAGTTTCATAACAAGAAGAACCTAATCAAATTCTTCCTCCAATTATACTTTAGTATAGAAGACAATACACAAAAATAATATTATATATGCGACTGAACTTGTCATAGGGACTAAGAAAGAAGGAAATATGGGGGAATTCAGAGAAGATGATAAACAGTTCTCTACTTAACAAAAATGTGTCAAGAACCTCTTCACATATTGCAACCCTTCATTTATTTCAGTTTTAAGAACTTGCAAATCATTGTAGGATGTAATCAATAAAATCTGTGAAATCTAATTCACATCAAAATTAAGAATATGCAGTCCACAAATGTTGCAGTAGCTTTTACGTTACAAACAAAGAGAAATCCAGGAAACAAGTCCTGGAATTAAGGATTTGTGTCCAAGTAACATAATAGGCGAAGTTTCATCATACTTTAAAACTAAAATGACCAATGACCATTCTATCTCTGAAAGAAACTTAACAGTGTCCTGTTTCTAAAAGCAGCAGACGCTTCATCCAAAGGATTCCAATCCATCCTGTCACTCAAACTATAACAAAATTGCTTCTGGCATCTTCACTATCTTGTTTCTAAAGTTGCAAGCAGTTCATGCTTTGGTGGAAAATTACTCTGGGTTATCAGGAAGTGGAAAAAAGAACCATTTTTGTTTCCTTCAACAGAAGAACATCCAATATGAGGACTCCATTTTGAGTGGTCATTACAATGAAGTACTTAAAAGTTAAACATAACATCCTACATGCACAAACAACTCTCTTCTCCCCCATTTGCACTACAATTATAATCACAAAAAATATGAATAAAAAGAACAATGAGGGGCAGAATGGAGCTTACAGCAGCATCGAACCTCTGAATAGCAGTAAGGGGGAAGTACCGTCCACGATCCAATTTCTTCTGCACAAAAGGAAGCAGTTGTAACATAAGAAAAAAGAAGCCCGCCCAAAACAAGAGGTACAAGTAAACTAACCTCAGCCGTGAAAATAAGCATCCAAGTTCTGCCAGGGGATTTCGACCCACCAAGTGTATTAAGAAACCCTGAGGGGTCAAGTTTGGCCTTCTCAATCACTGTTAGAGCTGACAAAACCACCTCTGCTGCAACCTTTCTTGTCTTTGCAGCATTCTTGAGCACTTTCACACTCTCCTCAACTTCCTAAATCACAAAGAAAACAAGATTATAAGCTAAGCAGTTGCGTTAAATAAGCACACTGAATTACTGTTACCCATAAATGAAGAGCACTTTCGTGTTCTTTATTTTCTCATTTAATCGGAAACCAAGCAGGGCATTGACCAAACTCAGAGACAAAACTAAAAGATTCATGAGTATCTACAAAAATGAACCGAATAAAAGTTTTCACCGAACCAAAAGACATACTTCGCTGGGTTGGGGCTGCCGTCCTTCATCTTCTTCTTCCTGGACACGAATAGGGGCAGGAGCACTTTCATCAAGGGTAGCTCTAGTTCTAACATTTCGGAGTTTAAGGAGATGAAGGTTTGGGTATTTGAGAGAAGAGGCGTCCTGCTTTATATCAGAATGAAGAGGAAAGTGACAGGTTTCGGCTTTGAGAGGGAGAAACGAAGGGTTCAAGGATGATATCTGAGACGAATTCAGAGCCACCCAGTTGATGCAAGATAAATAGGAGGCTGCTGCTGTTGCTTGTGAGCCCATTGCTTATGCTTCTTTTGATGAGTTTTCATCTTGGAGATGCCCATTTTCTGATTTTCTCCCTCTCTTGAAAAATACTGTTGATTAAGAAAAATCCTCTATATTCAAGAATGAATTGTATCCACATAAAATGGGATCTAGGAAGCAGGGTGAGCGTTTTCAGTTTGATTTTCTTTTAAAAAATAACTAAATTACTTTTTCTAGAATTATAACCGAACCGAAGCAAACTAGAAATTCATTCAAACCGATCATTTTCAGTTCGGCTCAGCTTATTTTGTCAAGACACCGGCAAAACCAAACTGTTTCAATGGCCACAACTTATCACTAACCGTGATTTGCCTATGGCATATTGCAACAATCTCTGGAAGTTTGCAGTGCTCCACTCTCATAATATAAATCCCCTTCGCAATGACAATTATCTTCTTCCAAGGCCCATGTGTCCTTGGTTGCCCGTCCGCAATTTGCTTATTGACATTGGAAAAGTGTTCTACCTCTATATTTTCTTGAATAGCATAATGATGTTTTTGTTTTTCTACTTAAAAAATTTTTAGACTGGTCGATTTACTATTTTCAAATTAATTATGAATAAATAAGGATTTATTATTTTAATTATACGGTAAAATGAACTAAACTGGTGTTAATGAATATTTTCATATTTTTACAATGTTTTTTATTATTATAATTTAAATTGAGGGAATTTAATATTTGATCAAATATAAAAATTAAAAATACATAGTAAAAACAACAAAAATACCCTTTAAATAAAAGAATTTAAGCATGAGGTCAAGGGATGTTTTTGGTTTTTTACAATGATTTTTTTTTTGTAATCAGAAAATCAGCTCAAGGTCACCTTTGTATTTAACTAAATAAAAAAAGAACATGCACGTGTGGCACACTCGGGGACATGTGGGGAGGCATTCATGCCCTTCAGACAACACGTGTGGCGCCTTCCAATGTCCAAAAATATCATTCCATCATATCTTTGGAAGCGTCACAAAGTTTTCCACCTGTTGGAGTGGTGTGTGCTCTGGTGGTGGTCTGGTTTGTTGCCGGTGAACCTGTTTTTTTTTTTCCATTCTTTTCTATCTCTTTCTCTGAAAATTACAACTTGACCCTTTTGGTTGTCAGTATTTCAACATTAATCCTTTTTTTTTCATTTTTTTATCTTGACTCTTTTGTAGAAATTTTATTTGTTTTTAATTTCATCATTGAATCCAAATTTATCAAATATTATATTCTTCAATTTGGTTCTTATTATTTGGATTTCTAATTTTTTTATCTTGGCCCTTTTAGAAAAGTTTTATTGGTTTTCATTTTTATTATTCAATTCAAATTGATGGTATCATATTTTACTATTTGGTTCTCATTGTTTTGATTTCTATTTTTTTTCTTGGTTCTTTTGTAAAAGTTACTATTTTTTTCAACTTTACCATTTAATTACAACATAATTTTTTTAATGTCAATTTAGAGAAATATTCTTTTAAATTTTTTTTATCCTTTTACTAAATTGTTTTGTTTTTCAATTCCATCCTTCAATTAAATATAAAATTTATTTTGTATTTTAATTTTGATCACCATCCTTTTAATTGCTATTTTTTAAAATTCTTTTGTATAATAGAAATTCTTATTTCAATCTCATTCTTCAATATATGATTGATTGAGAATTGAATTTCATAGTTTTTCTAGATTTTTTGCTTTATGTCTAATGTCTCGGGTTACGGGTTTAAAAAGTTAATACAGATATTTTTATAGAAAAAAAACTTTATAATTCTTTTTATTTTTTTATCGAGTTATTCTAATAACATAATCTGAACCGCGAGTTTGGTGGGATATCTCAGGTTGACTTAGCCCTAATTATATTGTTCATATTTTTTAAATATGTATGTGGGGGAAAATATATTGTTCATCTTTTTAACTCATGTATGTGGGGAAAAGATAAAAAAAATATCTAAATTTTGTATTCTTAAGAACAATTGTATAATAGACATGCTCCATATTGATTATCTTTGTGTTTACTTGTGAAAGATTTTCTAGAAAACAGAGAACTAAATAAAATAAATTTACTAATTGAAAAATAATTTGTTTTAGAAATTCATGTTTTGTAATTCTCTAATTCTATATATATATAAAATATCAAAATAGTTGTTTTCCAAATCCTCCACTACGAAAAATTAAGAGCCTTGTTTCGCTCACTTAATGCTTTATGATTTGATGGCCATTGCTTTAGTTATTTTGATGATAAATAACTCAACATGTCCTTATATATTTGGATAAGTCTCAAATTTATCTCTAAATTCTTCATTGTAGTCATAGCATAGTATTTGATTCCTTAATATGCGTTTTTGTAAAGTTTTTTTCATCCAAATTACCTATTTTTAAAAAAAAAAATTAAAGTGAAAGAGGATAGATGTCTCAATGGTTGAAAGAGTCGATTTTAAAACCGAAGTGTAGAGAATATTCATAAAATTGCTCAAATTTTTTTAAACATTAAAACTTTAAAAATTACTCAACCATTATAATTTAAAAACATTAAAATTCTGATTAATTAAATTTTTTTTGAGTGTTTTATAATTGAATACTGCAAGGGTGTTTTCGATATAAAATATATAATTATGTCAACTTAGATTGCAAAATCTGAGAGAGAAATATAATGAGGAATTTGATATTATATAAAGAAATGATGGACACAATTAGAAACAAGGTAACATATTAGAGACCTGATCAAATTATCCTATTTTCCATTTAATTGATTCAATTTTTGAGTATCGAGACTAAATCAACCTCCTGGTAAAAATAGACTATATATCTAGATAGAAATGATCCAGGAATCGTAAGAATTTTATTTTTTTATATTTTATATTTTATTTTATTTTTGATAAATGGAAAATTCTTTTAAGAAAACTTTTTTTTTTATAACCCGGGGTGTCCGGGTTAGTTTACGCGTACCATGATTAATCCTCGGACCCATTGAACACCCTGCAAGCCTAGTAGGCAGGTAAGACACCGCGAAGGTTACAAGTATGTATGCTGAGATTTGAATCTAGAATGCAGAAGTAGGGAAACCCTGACAAGACCGCTGGGTAGAAAAACTCTCGAACAAAAAAGAAGTTGCAGGAGGCAAGACAACAAAACAAAATTCCGGATTAGTGAGCCAATAACACCTACTAGCATCTCTAAATAAACACCAAAACCTTGAAAGCAACACCAAAATCTAGAAAACCAAGAAAGCCATAGGGAGATTTTAGCATAACTTCAAGTTTTATATTATTTCTGAGAATTAGAGTACTAGTTTTTATTATAACTGAATTTTGAGTAATTGAATATATAAATTTTGAGTAATTAAATATTAAAAATTACTTATTTTTCCTTTATTATCTATTTATTTCTGATAATTGAAAACAACCCGTCAACAACACCTTATTATTTAAAAAAAATCAACCAAGTCAATTTGCTAAAAATTAAAAAGATTCATTATCTCCTTCAATAAACTGAGCCAATATGGGTGATGTTAAGAGATTATTAAGTTTTTCATTTCTCTTTTGTTTTTTCATAAACACCAATCAATCATGTTAATTATAGATTTATTATAATGGTGAAAAATAATAATGGAATATTAGCAACCAATTGGACAATATTTTTGGTTATATGTATTCAGATGGTATGATAATTTTGAGTTTCAAATATAAATTCTTCAGGAGTAAAAAACAAATCCAAAAAATTTAATATCAAAATTTGCAGGCTAAAATTCTTTATTATGTTACATATATAACAACATGATTGTTGGATAAAAATCCTAAATTTGAAGCTAAAGAATTATTTTTTTTAATAAGGAATGTAATAAAAATTAATTATAGTTAAAATTATTACAGAAAAAAACAATATAAATTAAGAAAAACAAAATACAGATAAATCTAGGTAGTCATGGGCAAACTCACGAGATGCTGTTGAGAAAGGCTAAAGTGGATTCTGTCAAAAATAAATCAATAAAATAAAGAATTGTATTCTTAATTTTATACATAATCCGAAATCTGGAATAATTCAATAGGTAGAAAGACACATTAGGTGATCAAGAATTGAATAAATTAATTAAGAAGGGCAAAATGGTAATTTCCAAATGATCTCATGATTCGGATATATTTGCTAACCTCACAATTTTCAATTGTATGCTTTAATTTGTGGCTATCTAATATATATCTTTTTTGTGTCTATATTATACATTATAGCGATTCGTATAGATTTGGTTTTTGTTTGACTTAGAAAATGTCAGCAATGATTATATTGTTTATAAGGACCGCCTGAAATGATTTGGTGTATCACGCGAGTGGGAAACTATATATTATTTTATTTTATTTTTATTTATTTTAAATGAACGTTTGAAAACATAAGTCAACCTGAATTTTAAAAAATATCCAATCTGTATTTTAAAAAAATTCAAAATCTTTTTTTTTTTATGAATTCATAAGCTAATTTCAATGGTTTTGAAAATCATAAATTAGTTTTTCAACGAAAGTTGATTGCTAATATCTGCATTAAGAGAAAGATAATTCGAGTTGAAAATCAAATTAAACAGCATTTTTTGTTAGTAGATATAAGCCAACCTCAAAGCTTATCAAACCCCTACAACAAGAAGTTAGAGGGTAATTAAAAGCCCGGGAAAGATTAGAAGTTTCTATTTGACATCAACCAAAAGATTCTAGAAGGATATATTTACTATTTTTATTATATTTTTTGTTTAATCTATTCTTATTTGTTGAATTCTAGTTTTCATAGCCAATAAGTTTTCGAAAATAGTTATATGTATGTTGTTTTAATTTTTATTCAATGAAAATGGTATATTCTATGATTAAAAAAAAAACCCTACAAAAACAAACATTAATTCATGTGATGAAAAACACACACGTGTACAAAAATTGCACCCGAGATTAAGATATATACATAGAGGGTAGCTGTTAGAGGATAATATAAATTATATCTTGAATCTCACCTAATAACTTAAGGTATTGGGTTGAGATAGTTCTTTGACATGGTAATGTAGGCTTTAATGACCAAGCGGGCATGAGTTCAAATCTCACAATCCCTATTTATTTGATAAAAATTAAGTGTAAGGTAATGTGGGTATGTGCAAGTTTCAACCCCAAAGAGCTTTCACTTGAAGGGATGTGTTAAAGAATAATATAAATTATATCTTGAAGCTCACCTAACAGTTTAAACTATTGGATTGAGATGATTATTTGTCAGCAGGGGCGGAGCAAGACAAACAAATTAGGGGGGGGACCAAATTATAAATTAGAGGGATTAAATTTTTTTTTAATTATTTCTATTAAATATTTATAAGGGATGGGCATTTCTTTGCAGGGGCCGGGGCCCTGCCAGCTCCCCTCCCTCTGCCACTGTTTGTCAGTGATATTAAAAAAAAAAAAGAGAGAAAACATGTGCTGATGAATTAATTAAAACCAACAAGGAGAGAAGAATTTTGAAGCTGAAAATTCTAATTAACTTACTTTCAAACACAAACTCAAATATTTATATAAATATTCATAGAAATCTTGATACAAGCACAACCCTTACAATAATAACTTATAATACAAACACTGAACCAAATATAAGGTGATTAGGTGGCTAATGCATGAACTTAATTCAAAGTTTTCATTAATTAACCATTATTAAAATACAAGTTTATCTTCCAACACCAATCATGTTTCCTTGCGTTTGAGGAATGCAAGCAAACTATATGTTAGCCCCAGCTGAAAGACTTCAGATTTTTCGAGCTTTTTATTGAACGAGTCAAAAAGCTCATCCAGGATCTCATGTCCAAAGTGCTCCTTCAAAAGGTACTCCAAACCAGCTCTGATGTGATATGATACTGCTCTTGCTTTCTGTGGAATAGTGTCTTGACTCTTTTCTAGGGGGAGGCACTCTAGTCTTTCTAGGTTAAAATAACCATTTCGTTCTACAGTCGCCTCTACTTCTTGTGGAGAGGAGAAATATATAGGTATGTTGAAGGAGTCCACTTTCTCTTCACTTATGATTCCCTGCCCCGGAAAATTCATCAGTTATATATATATACAATGAAAAGAAAGTTAAGCAATTCCAAAGTTTAATAATGTTTTTGTTGTTTTTTCAAGAAGAAAAGGTCATGGTGGTTTGAGATTCCATACCATCTTAGCCATGTCCATAAGGCAAGATCCCAAGATGTCATATGAAATGTTGGAAACTACTCGAGTATGAGGGCTTGTATCCAAGCGGCCTGGGACCATGAGTATAATCAACCCTCCACGGACAACCTCTTGTGCCCTGGCATGCAAGAAGCAATCCAAGTCCTCGGCGAATTGATCAGCGAAAGCCTTGACAGTTTGATCTCCAGCACTGGAATAATATATCCTTCCCTTATTCCAAGCAGGAGAGCTAACGTCCTCGACCTCCTTTGGCACCTGAGAAAGCCAATTGAGAGCATAGGAAGTGTGTACAATGTGAAGAGAGTCATTCGGGAATAAACGACCATGGAAGGAACCCGGCATGCCGGCAACGTAGTAGTTCCTGTTGGGAGGAAGGGACTTGAAGAGCGTGTTAAAATCATTCAAAGCGTGATCGTTGAGGAAAACTTGGAACTCCGGCAGTCTAGAATGATCATGTCCTTGGCTTTGATACTTGTTTAGCACCGCTTCAACTATGTTTTGAACTGCAACAAAAGTGTTAGGTCCAACAGAACATCCCATGTCTGAGATACAAATGGTGTTCGATGAAGATAGGACACAGATGTCGAGCTTTTCAGCAATTGCCTCAGTGATAAGATCCTTGACTGCAACTATAACTTTTTTCTGTAATTCAAAATTTTACTCGTCTTCAAACCGTGTGAATATTTCACATAAAATTTCATGATATGCATGCACATATAATATTTTATTATTGTTTTGAGATAAAAGATAAAAAATATAAAGATAATAAAGATAGAGAGAATAAGTCTTTTTATATTTTATGTTTTAAAAGTATAAAAATTCACTCTAAAATTATCTAAAAATAAATTTATTTTGTAAATATAAAAATTTTAAATTTTAAATTTTAAATTATATAGAAATAGATTTATTTTATATTCATGTTTCTATCTCTTTAACCAAATTAACAAGTTTTTAAAACATATTTTTTTTTGTTAAAACTGTCAAGAGAGACATATTTTATATTCTCTCTTTAATTAATTATATATATATATATATATATATATATATATATTATCATTTTTAATTTAAAACACTAACTAAACACAACTATAAAAGTTATAAAATGCTGTTGTGGAACTAGAAAATGGTAGTATATAACTACAATAAACTACAACCTAGCTGTGTATTTTTAACATTTAACATCCAACGGTAGTATATAACTACAGTATACTACAACCTAGCTACATATTTTAAAGATTTAACATCCAATATATAATACTATAATAGTACGTATCTCCTATTACTATTTTTATGAAATTCAGTGTAAATGTTTTAGCAAATTCTCTTACTATTCACGAATATCATAACATCACACTATATATATATATATATATATATATATATAAACTAGTAAAAACATTTGCTTTTACATATCCACAGCATGCAAAGTTTTTTTTTATATATATATAATCTTATCATGGTCTTAAATTTTAGTAATGAGAGAAAATTCCCACCTTTCGCATACCCTTAATCTCCTCCCTCTGTGTCATTCTTGAGCATTCCCCTATCCTCCCAACTTTCCATTCACACTTACGAAAGGTTTCTCAAATTTGCTTGAAGGTTTTTTTCCTTAGAATTACTATTTTTTTTTTTTTTTTGGGGGGGGGGGGGGGGGGTAAATAATTGGATTGTGTATACATATTCTTTGGCTTGTTCTTTCACCTTCCTTTCTCTCTTCACACTTCCAAACCTCTCTTATCAAAATCATAACCAAAGTATAATATTTGGCAACAAATGTTCTCAGCACGAGGCAGTAGAATTTGAATACTCAAGCCAAAAGTGCCTGTGAATCGAACAATTATCGCTCGCATGTTCGAACAGCATGGAAATATTTTATGGTTGATAAACAAAGGCACGCATAGTGAAACAAGATCCTGCTGGATCAAATTTTTTTAAAAATCTTTTTCTTTCTCAATATGAAATATGTTCTGCCTTTGGAGATCCCATTATTGAACTATATTATTAGCATACGCAAAGGGTGCTCTGATCACTGTAATGTCAAAGCATCAAAATTAAGAGTTCATAATACCTGGTAGGTGGAGTTCTTGCTATAGCTGTACAGGCCATGCCCACCATTCATTGGAAGTGCCTTGGAAAAATTAACATTCTGCACAGCTCCTGCCATCTCTCAAGATCTCTCTGTCTCTTTGCAACGGTTTATCTTGCTCTAACATCCGTGCACAATACGGTCCATTATATACACCATTGGTAACCATGGCTCGATCAGCAAAATTATAAAATACAAAAAATAAAGATTAATTTGCTTCGCCTTAAAATAAGAAAATAAAAGACCGCTGACTCAGATGGGGCTATACTGAATTAAATTTTCGTTGAAGAAAATTTTAGTTTATTTTCTGGAAACTTTATGTGCATATAATTTCTCTTGGTCATTCTCCTATGGGAAAAACCCAGGAGCTACCTTTTTAATTCATCAAAAAAAAATTATGAGCAAGAGATAGGTGGGAAATGCGGATTCATGTGCTTGTTTATTTTATGCAACTTTTGAATTAAATTTGAAATAATTGTATGATAACAACAATTGGGGTTAGGTTTTCTATATATATCAAGGCTAAAATCAATTATGTTTCATGGCTAGACCAGACAAATTTGAGTAGTAAGATTGGCTCCATTAGTATTTATTTATTTTTTCTCAACCAATAATTTTTTTTTAAATGATCTAATACTCAATCAATCTGCTGCTACCCTTTGAATGTTTAATCAAAATATAAATATAAATTGTTTCATGGACCAGCAGATGAGCTAAGGCATTTTGTCGATGCTCAAAGCCGGTCTACAGCTTCCTACAATAATAAGAAGTAAAAAAAAGCATCTTCTAATTAGCTGCTTCGCGTTTGAGAATGACAAATAAGAACCTTGCCCTAGCTTGTGAACGGAGGCATTTATGGTCCCAAAAACTTAAAAACTTTTTTATTGTTGTGATGATATATATGTCACAAAAACAAATAGTTATATCCCTTTTCATATGTGATGGTCCCCTCAAAATACATTTTCAGCTGGTATTTTTTATAATTGTTTTGACATATTTGCTAACAAAAAGAACTATTTCTTCTTCGTATACGTGATGGTCCCCCAAAATAATTACATTTGAAAGTTTTTTTTAATTGTTTTTGTGATAAATACGTTACCAAAATATAGTTTTTTCTTCTATATATATGATGGGAACCGCGATATATTTTTAATTTTGTTAATATTGATAATGACTAGAAATTTTAAAAAGGATATTTCTATAAGATGGACGACTTAGCCGTTGATCTTTCCTTTCTATGGTGTTTGGGCAACTAAGGAGAAGTGTCGGCTTAGGGAATAAGCAAGCTCCCAGGCACTGTGCAAGGTAGTAACAAGCCTTTGATGTGGTAGATCTTGCATTTCTTTCGGGCAAACAATATTAATAGAGCTGGTTTTTGCGGACAGTTTTGTCAAATGTTTTTTTTTCTGTCATCATTATTTTTCATTTGAGATAATTTTGAGAGACATTATTGGTGAGAGTTGTAAAACTTAGTAAACGATTTTATGATGTGAAATATGTTTATAACCGAATAGTAAGATTTAATAACAAGGAACAGTACCTCCAGTTATTGATATTTCTCACGTATTTGTTGTTCTTTTTTATATATATTTAGCACTTTTAAATTATTTGTTGTTCTTTTTTATATATATTTGACACTTTCAAATTGCACTCACTTTATATAGATGGTGTAAAATTTAAGAGAATTGAGTAAGTGAGTATAGGGATCAAATAACAATATTTATAGCCAAAGCTTCCATCAAGCTTTAATAACTTTATATCCCACATATTTAGTATATCATGGGATAGTTACAACCTTAGAGTGAACCACTTTAAGAGCTCATAAATGTGAAAGTTACATCTTTAAAGTAAACCACTTTAAGAGCTTATAAATACAAATGTTACAACCTTTAGAGTGAACTATTTTAAAAGCTCATAAGTGTAAAAGAGAGTTAGAGAGTCGTTTATAACGGCTTTACGAGAAACGGTCAATCAGAGTTTCCTGGATATATAATCAAAATTCGAATCTGTGTGTTATTTTAAAAAAAAATTGTTATTGTTTTTATTTTTTAGAATTAAAAAGGAATTTTTTTAAAAAAATTTAGATTTAAAAAGTGATCAAGTGACACTAGCTAAGTCCCAAAAACAAAAAATGGGTTATGATTTTATCTTTGCAAAATTAGGTTTGAAGACTTCTGAATAGATAAGACTTTTCCATTTTTTTTTATTTTTCTAACTAACGAGATGACATGTCCGCGCGCTGCCGCGGGCTTATAAAATAAATGCATTTGATAGTGTTATAATTGTGAACCAGCGTTAGATAAATAATAGAAATTAAAGGTATGATGGAGCAAATATTTCATGACGAAAAAAAAGTTGTGTTGGTGATCAAAAACTTAGAGACTGAACAAAATGATTTGTAGCAATCTATAGTGTTTTGTGAGGAAAGATACAGTGTTTTCGCCACATGATTTAGCTTTTCAGCTAATAAAAAGAAAAAAAAATTACAAAGCTAAATTCTCTACCAACTT
>Ga0307510_10000205_pt1 | contig 51784 bp, 51 predicted proteins | sample 12_EM_MG_FD_207224 | JGI IMG/M metagenome (GOLD analysis project Ga0307510, IMG submission 207224) | Populus trichocarpa ectomycorrhiza microbial communities from riparian zone in the Pacific Northwest, United States - 12_EM | ecosystem: Host-associated > Plants > Roots > Unclassified | place... | reverse complement strand
CAAGCTTGTATCACAGGTGCTTTCCACCCACCTGAAGAAGGTGGTATCAGAGGTCAATTCGTATGGCCCCCAAGTTGGAGCTGCGGCTCTAGCAGCGGTTGCAGTATGCCAACCATCTTCTCTTTGCAAGTCGATACTTACTTATTTACCTAGGTTGAGCGGGGGTTATCACTTTATGAGGAGACTGGAGCCAATATTCGCAAAGCAGAGACCACGTCCAAATGGATCCGCTCCAAGTTGTGTCTATGACTTTGGTGATAGTCCATGGGGATTCAAATTACGCGACCTAACGGAAAGGTCTAAAGGGCTCAGTGCAGAAGCCTGGGAGTCGATAATGAATCGTGCTTCGGAGTATCTTAATTCAAAGGAAAAGGAAGTTATGAAAGGTAAAAGGAATCGTTCTGGCGACGACGGGAACACTGCGGCCACAAGCCTACATGCGAATATCGATCTGGACTGGTGAGTACCTTAACACTCTTTGTGGTGCATGTTCTCACACAGTATCTTGAATAAAGATTGTTTCCCGAATTCAACTTCATGACTAAAACGTGTTCAACACATGTAGGATGTGTGCGCGTCGCTGTGTGAGCATGGTGTTGGAAATATCCGCAAAATGCAGCACACACTGGGATGCCAGTGTATACCCTTTTCAATCGACTAGTATCATGATTTCTTGTTGGCACAAATAGAATTTATTTTTGGTGCAAAAATGACGCGTGATTTTGTGCAAATACACGGTACTAGTACACCAATCTGGCCGTCCTGGAGTTATGAACTCACACCAGCGCCAGTAGCAATTGTGGTCCCAGTTCGATATTCTGGTCATACCACGGTCTTCTGGGCCTATCTCGCCGGTCTGGGACTATCACACCTATCTCACTCTTCTGGACCTATGTCACAGTCTGGGGCTACCTCGACAATCTGGCTCTATGTGCCGGCACTAGGATGACTGACGCCAGTACATCGCTCGAAGTCCCGGCTAGTCTGCTGGTGCCAGACAGGCTACTAGACTGCTGGATCTGCTAGGGGGTCTAGTACCAGCACTTCCAGTGACGTGTCATCTTGCTGATGTGAGTGGCCGATATGTTTCCTCGATATGGGATCTGGGTGAAGTCGAACGTGACTGGAAGGAAAAGACAGTGGGACAGAATTGCCTTGTCAACAAGCTTACTATCCCTGCATGATTGTGTTGACGCAATTCCAGCCCAGGATCTGGTACATTCCATACTCTTCAATAGTGAATAAAAACAATAGCTTCAGACGTTTGAGTCCAGATTGGCCGTTATGATTCTTATCAAAAAAAAAAAGGTTATACAAACTGTTGGACAGCACTGTATCACGCCCTCTTCAATCTCTTTACCTCTTTTTCGTAGTTTTGTAAACGACCGTCGTCACAAGGTTCATGCAGCGACGAGCGTGTTTAAGAGGAGCCACTGTCAAAGTGATTCTAGTCGAAGATGGGGCAGGACTCACGCCCCATCGCAGGGATCCTGAGAGAGCCTCCACGCATGGGTAATCTCAGGGAGCTTCGTCGCAGTCCTCGTCGCTTTGTCCATTAACCCCCATTTTCGTCGACACGTCATCGCACCTACAACGAAGTCCCCAGGGACCCGGTTTCTTGTTCCAACACATTAATTATTACTCTGCGGCATCCGAGTGGTAGGATACGCGGCGCTGCGTTTGTAGAGGTGACGAGATATTAATTCTGTTGGCTTAATGGGTGATCATGGTCGCCAACAACAGGAAACCTGATTGAGAAGTGGCCGCCAACACACCACTCATCGACATACTAAGGAGTTCTCTTCCTTCTCCAAAAAGAGGGACGGCCGGATATGCCCCGGACGACCGCGGGAGTCGAGGCCTCGAGGCCTTTCATCCCTGGTCGTCAACGCGTCAGCGCTTCAGCGCTTCAGCCTTCGCATTGAGCGCCGACAGAACAAACACCATCCAGTCATGACGCCGTCGCATGGATGGGGACCCGTCCGCTCTCTGCTATGTCTAGCCCCATTACTCATCCTCGTGCCATGGTTTTCCGTCCGCGAACTCTACGGTAGGCACTCTAATATCTTCTTTGTCTCGGTAACACTGCATGCTCATCCATCTTCTTTGTAGCCCTTCCGGAGCCCGTCGCAGAGCTGTAATCCCGCGTTTTCATCGACTTTCATGCCAATGCTCACTGCTGACGACGTCTCTCTCTCAGTATCGACCCAAAAACAGGCCTGCCCCAAATTTCGGAAGCTCAGATCCTCGCGTATGTTCGGCATCTTTCCGAAGACGTTGGATACCGCACCGTTGGGACCTCCGAACATGCCATCGCGGATAAATGGATGATCGACACAGCTCATGAGATTCAGAAGGAGTGCGAACGATTGGTGCGTGTGGGCCCTGGGCGTAAACTGGAGTGTGAGGTGTGGCATCAACAAGGGAGCGGTAGTCATCGGTGCGTACCTATGCTCCCTTCAATCGAGCTTCCTGTGACTCACGGTAATAAATACGATCTTCGAATCCCTAGATTCGACATGATGGGAAAAAGGATTTACAAGACTTACGCCGACCTCACCAACATCGTCATCCGCGTGTCCGACGGCACCCCCGAGGGCAAAAAACACGCCGTACTGGTAAACTCGCATCTTGACAGCACCTTGCCCAGTCCTGGCGCTGCGGACGACGCGCTCGCCGTTGGCGTCATGCTCGAGTGTCTGCGCGTGCTCACGCATACCCCTGGATGGACGCCCGGCTACGCCATTGTCTTCCGTGAGCTGTAGCTCAATCCAAGTTTTTCTTCTCCAACTGAGCCAGCGTAGTGTTCAATAATGGAGAAGAGTCGCTTCAGGACGCGTCTCATCTGTTCTCGACACAACATCCGATAGCCCACACGTGCGTGCGTCATAGCGGCTCAGCTCCGTATATCCCCTTATGTCATCTTTTAGTATACGCGCGTTTATAAACTTAGAAGGTGATTCACTGGCAGGCATGAGCTCTGTTCTTCGCTATTTTTAATGCTTTGGGCAGCTGCCGGAAACCAGGGAGGCGAGATGTTATTCCAGGCGACCTCTGAAGAGATGATTCGGGCATATTCCAAAGCTCCAAGGTACGTCAGGTTGTTTGACGTATATACGGCCGCTGACCGTGTTTAGACCCTTTGGTTCGATCATAGCGAACGAGATCTTCAGTTCTGGAGTATTGCTTTCCGAGTGCGCCACGCTTGACGTCTGAGTTAGTAGTTCTCGGGAAAGCTGACCTTCTCGCCTTCAGCACCGACTTCCGTCAATTCGAACAATATCTCAATATCACAGGACTCGATGTATGTTGTACTGCGTCTCCATCTCACACCTCCCTAATTGTCATATTTGACCCTAGATGGCTGTTATTGGCAACAGCTACGTGTACCACACGCGCCAGGTACGACTTGTGCCCGGGGTTATGGTCTTTGGACACTGATAATATCCTCAAGGACTTGGTTGAAAATATTCAACCTGGCGTAGCTCAGGTAGGCCACCTTCGCCTCCCTCCGCAGCGCTACTGAATACCCGTAGCGCATGGCCGAGAACACTCTCGCAATTTTGAGATACTTGTCCTCGGACGCATCCCCATTACCCTCATTGACGACAGGCTATACCCGTCCCACCACAGTTTTCTTCACGGAATTTGGCCGCTTCGTACAATACCAGTTCGCAACTGCTCGCCTCATGTACGGCATGCTGTTCTCACTCTCCCTTGCAATGTCTTGGTTCGTCTACTATAAGAGGATGCCTGAGTCCCAGTCTGTTGGCTTCTGGACGGCACAGTGGAATGGCGTCCGTGCGATCCTCATCGCCTTCGGCGGGGCACTTATTGGTGCGAATGGACTTGCGGTCATAGTTCATCGTGTCCTTGGCCACAACATGAGTTGGTTCGCATCTGAGCAATCTGCGTTGCTCCTGTACGGTCCCGCTGCATTGACAGGTTCGTTTTTTTCTCATCAACCTATTGATTCCGTTCTTAGTGGGCTCGCTAGGCATGCTCGCATCACAAACAGCCTTGGCTGGAGTTGCAGAGCGCAACGTACTCACTGCTCTCCTGCTGACGCAGTCAGGCGGCGCGCTGGCGCTGCAACTGCTTGGCATCGGTTCGGCGTGCTTCTTGTTCGTCAACTCGGCGCCGCTGTTTGTCGCGCTAGCGCTTGACGCGCTTCTCAATTCCAGTACCGTCGTCAGTCTTTGGGCGTACGCGCTGGGTTTGCTTGTTCCCCTTTTCACTGGCACAAAACTGGCATGCACTATCCTTGATGTCTTCGTCCCACTTGTATGCTCTCATTTTCGTTCGTAGATGCTGCAACGCAAGCTGATCAAAAACATTTTAGACCGGACGTATTGGCGCAGAAGCGCCTGCCGAGCATATTATTGCGTCCATCGTTACTGTTATCTTATCTCTTGCCGCACCGCTCGTTACGCCATTCTCGCAACGTTTCCCTCAAAGTGTACGGACGAATGCTATTATGGTACTGAACCTCACGACTGTCGCCATCGTGGCGGCATTTGTTCTCCGTTCACCCTTCGATGAACGCCATCAGCGCCGGCTGTTCGTGCTGGGGTCTGATAACGTAAGCTCGCTTTGTGATATTAGGCAAGTGTTTGAGGCTGATGGTCTCGACGTATGGGTAGATCACCTCTCATGAGCGATACCTCCATGTTGGCGCTGCAGACGGCGCGCCTGGGTTCGACCAGCTCGTCAACGACATTGCAGTGAACTTTGGCGTTGTTGGTACGCAAGCCGTACTTGAAGATATGCATGACTGGAATGGGGACTGGGATATCTTATACCCGTTTTCCGCCGTGGGTGATACTCGTCTTGGGATTTGCTACTTGTTTTACTGACTATTCTGCCTCAGTTCATGTCCCCATACAAGATACCACTTCCCATTGAGTCCGGATTCGTGTCTCCCTTTGCAGAAGGCGAACGCGCCTTTAAAGTCGAGGTTGTCAATGATACTGTCGACGCGCTGGTGGGCACGCGTAGCCTAACCCTACAGATAGCTCATCCTGGGATTATATGGACGGGTAAGCAGTTGTCGCGGTTGTTATCCATGCCACTGGATATAACCCGTTTACCCAGTGATTGCCTTTGACGCGCATGTTCTTCAATGGACGCTCGACGATGCGCCACCAAACGAGTACACGCGACACCACATCAAAGAGGCCTCATTCTTCGGTGTTGACCGCTGGTCGGTTGACCTTGTCTTAGAGGGCACTGCGCCGCTGATGATCAACTTTATCGGCATCGACGAGGCGGCTATGTGGCCTGGTAAAAAAGCAGCCGCCAAGTCGCGTTGGGCACCTAGCGACCACGAAATGATGGCCCTGTTTAAGCGCCTCGATGGCTGGTTGACGCGTGAGACGCATGGTCGGGTCGATGTAATGTTACTTGCCACGGTTGGCGGCGTGGTAGTGGTATGATTGCAGGGCCCTTATTGAGTACTTGTGGGAATCTTGCAGAATTACCGGAGCCAAAAAGTGTGCCTTGTAATTCACGTCGACTTGGGGCGAGTGCAATCCCGAGAAGCAACGGGGAGGGTTGGCGCAAGTCATTTGATAAAAGAAAACAAAGAGCTGCTGTTGTGTGGCCCCAGATGTCCTGGAAGGGCATCTTTGGCATGGGTGATGTGGCCTTCCAGAATGCCATCTACGCATCTACGAACTCGATAACATTCTGGTCGTGCAAGTCCTTAGTTGCTTCCAATATTTCTCTGGTGAATCTCTCGGCATGATGGGTAATGATGTGGGCCTTGGTTTTATCGGGGCGAGTCCAATTGAAATAGCAGAATGGGCATTGGAGTCGGTCCATGTGTTTGTCCCTCATGTGTTGCGAACTCTTCCGAAGACTTTATTGCATTGAGGCCGCGCCTTGCCAGTGGCCATTGTACGACTTTCCTTGATTATCTGTGCGCGTCGGGTACTAGTGAAGTGTCCCCCGTTCCGTAGGGTTGGGTCTGGGATACCACTCAAAGCATAATTGTAAACTTGGTGTGCTTGCCTTGTCGAGTGGAAATTTTGCTGTGGCCCCATCAGAACCAAAACAAGGACAAGCCAAGTGTCGATCTGCGTACAAGTATAGTCGGTAACCCTGCTTGCAACGATCAGTGAGCTGGCGCAGCCCATTGAAATCGAAGCAAAGTCGTACGTCTGGTGCCAGGAAGACGGCGACCTTGAGACAGTGCTGTGCCTTCGATGAGTTCATCGGAGAGATCACATGGCGATGGATAGGCAGTGGGGCGGAGTATAATGAAGATTACGCGGAGCTCGACGAGGCGAGGGTCAGTTTCTACGACTACGAGGAGACGGGTTCAGATGAAGCATAACTTGGGACAGAGAAATCTGTCTTCTCCAACGCACTGAACATGGATTGTGTAGATCACATGGTGACGTCCAGTGTTAGAACTACAGTCGTTTCCACGGTACAGGGTGCGGTGCAACATGCTGTCGGAATAGAGGATATCGGTATTCGCCAAACTTGACATGCCCAGTGTTGACCTGTGCGCGCGTGCCTCCTTCTCGCACTTAAGTCCCTGCCTGCACACCTGGTGCCAACAAACGTCCATTCGCCAACTAGATGACTCCCTAATGAACAAACGAGAAAAAATACCACTCACCTTGCGACTCAGATCGAATGTGGTGGTATTCGCATACGCGCGTTTCGCCCGCAGTTCCATCGCAAGTGCACGCAACGTATCAAACACGCGCCCGCCCCCAGCGCTGATCGCTGGAACGGCACCCGCGCAGAACTCCTGTGGCGCGTCGGGGCTCCGGAGCGAGCACCACGGCATTGTAGTGTGTGCCGGAATAGATGAGTAGCGCGCGGCTCTTGCTCGCGCCGTTGCCGGGGCCAGACATGTCGGTGCGGCTAGGAAGATGCAATCGTACCCTAAGATGGCATCGCTCCAATCTTCTGAATCCACCCGAATGGCTTCCGCACCGACCACCATGGAGTAAGAATGAGAAGGCACAGTCCGATCAGCACGTGGCAATATACTTTGTCGGATTGCCGTTGCCTTTCGCATGTCCTGTTCAAAGACGAGTGCAACAGAAGGAGACAAACATGATTTTTTTTCGTCTGGCATGATCCACAAAGCAAAGTACCCTCAGTTCGATACATCTCACAAGGGATCAGTCAATGACGCGTACATGGTGGGCCAGATAACCTCAACATGACTGGGACCACCGTTCCTCGTCGTCGAAAGCGCCGGGTCATTGCTTCGCGGACTTGGAGATGGTTAACGTCCAATTGCACTGCCGGAGTTCAAGTTCAGTAAAAACAAAGGCGAGGGAAGAAGGACCAAATTGAACTCTGAATCGCCAATTATGATCGGGAATGCTGTAGAGTGGGCCCTTTCGCTTTACTTTCCTTGTCATCTTTTTGGTTCGACGATGGCCACAAAGCTTGAGGCCTTGAGGGTTAGGATGCTGTACTGCCAGCGGCGTGCCAGTGACCGATCCACTGGGAGTGGAGGAAGTATCGTGTACGTAAGCTAAACGTGGGGCTAACTTAACCGAGTCAACACTGTACACTGAAGGCGGCCGCGCCGCCCTAGGCTTACTGCCACTGACTGGTGCCAGTCACCTCCTTCATCCATAACTTGAAAGCGGCTCGCCATCATCTGATACACCGTCGATTTTCTGTGCTTGGGCAACCAGCCCCTTTCATGGCGATCTCGGCAAGTTTAGGGTTGCTTTGACGTTTAGGCGGCGACCCCAACCCGTGTTGGCCCGTGGAAGTTCGGTGTAGAATAACACCCACATTGCCCATCCAACTTGGCGCCAAAGAGGTTATTCTCCCGAGGAGCATGCGCAGTGCGGTCCGCAATGTAGAAAGTGTGAAAGCTAGGTTTTGAGTTCCGAGCACATGTTGGACCTCGGAATGCATGGTTTAACACAGGAATAAATGGTATACTATTGAGATACTGCCACTCAGAACATGTTGGTAACATGGGAGCTGAGGGTACACAACCAACTACTCTATGGTATATAAATGAGGAGGCAAGTTCTACTAGGGTACTCAGGCTGTCAATGTACTGGGTCTATCCTATCAATCTTCTCTGTGTGCTCCCATTTTACAACATGCGAGTGCGAGGGTCTTCTTTCCCTGGTACCCAATTCCTTGCTCTTGCTGCCTTGGGGGGAAACAACCAGAGCAGCATACGGGTTTGTGTCACAACTAAAGCTACATCATAGAACATAGCTATCCTAACACAAGGAAAGTCTTGTACTTTACACAGCCACTATTCGTGCCAGAACGAACGTAACGGGGTCCCATGCTGGACGGTCTCTGCCTCCGAGGGTTCGTCTTTCATACACCATATGCCAATGGCGGGCGTCAACTGTTCCGTGCCAAGTATCACTTACGGGAACCCGTAGGGATGTGGTATGAACTGCCACGGCAGTAAACGTTACTGTAGAGGGCTATCTCGTGAAGTCATGCCCATCAAATCAGATCAAGCGAGTTCTCGCGCCGCCCGGAAACGAGGCCGGAAACGAAACGTGACACCGAGTGCTAATGATAATCGATGCAAGCACAGGTACGATTGGCCAGACGAGGGCGACGCACGCACCTAATGATGCAATCAACTGCACATGAGTTGACTTCAATTGGACAAATCTGTCTGCTGAATGGCAATCATCGAACTATCACTAGGACTGTGTTATCAGTGCTATCAGCATCAGGACTCCATCTGTGTCGTTGTACGTATAGTGACGATGGTCTGAAAGATCCTTTACCATCACACTTTTGGCACATCAAGCCCGTGGTGATCGTTCGCGCTGACTCTGAGTTCATACGTAGATATCGCAGCTTTTCGGGCGCATTCCCAGGAGGGCAACGCCGGCCCTTACGCTAGGCTATCGAAGTGATGCTTGCCTTTGTCTATTCACAAAGGTGGCATTACATCGAGACCACGTTGGTTCACTGCACATCATGACACCGCGACCCATCTGATCATCTATCCATTCTTACCTGGAGCTATGCCCCAGAATACACAACGTTTGTTCGGTCATTATGTACTCATAGTATTATCCAGGTGGTCTCATTGAGTTGTCACTGGCAGAGGTGAGATTAGCCCTGATACAGCAATTCATACTGACAGCTAGACTCGGAAGCCGGAAAAAAAACCCGCAGCACGACCCGACTTGAGAATATCGTTCCCGAGGATCACAAGGCGCTGATTCATGGAAAGATATGGTGATATATGTATATGCTGGTAGGCATGTGACACTCGGTATCGGGGCTGGGCTGACACGTTCGCCGCATCTGGGGCGCGGGTGTGGTCTCGGTTATCACGACGGGAAGCAGTTCTGTCGAAAAATGGTGGCGCCCTCGACTTCCCGGGGCTGTTTCAACAATGAAAAGAAGATACATTACAACGGCATTTTTCGGACGCAGTGGAGCAAATCGGAACCGTTTGACGCGACCCCCCCAAAGGCAACGGTCCAGCCTCTTTACGAGTGTCCACCATACGCGGTATCAAAATGCCAATTGCAGACAGAGTCGCCCGTAGACAACCATTCAGTCCTTTGACACCGGTCAACACCGCTAGCAAGCGCCAGCTCGTGGCTCGCATGCGGTATTTTTCCTTTCATTTTTATCTGCGCATCTTTTCCCTGGGAATGCCTCTCTGATCCTCCTCGGCGTGGCAAGAACAAGAGAGAAAGGCCCGCGCCCCCGAGGCCCGTCGCCACCGACCAAGGTTAGCGGCAACGTATCACGCGGGCGACGATTGTTTCTCTAGCCGTCCGCGTGAAAAAAAACCCGGTGAACAGAAGCGCGACCGTGTCAAAAGTTCTAGCGCCATAGAAAAGGTGCCAAAGGAAGGACGGTGCAACGTACGGTGTACGTACTCGGACGGCATTGGTGGGGCGCGGGCATGTGGATGTGCGACCGAGAGAGCGAGGTCAGCGGGAGCAGAGGGGGCCACTGGCGGCTCCGTGGCCCGAAGGATACAATTTCCGAGTCGGTGACGACTAATAGCAGTTGTCTTGGCTGGGGTGTGTGTGGACGTTGGCAGAGAATGTGGCAACGCTGTGATTGACACCGGGAATTGAGACCCCCATCTTTCTCCCCCGAGATTGGTTTCTGTCTGCGTCAGAAAGTACTGCACCAGAATCAAAGCAATCCTATCCCCTCATGAAACGCGTTGGTATCCAGCCCCCTGGGTGTAAGTGATATATAGGCGTTTGTCTAGTACAAGGCGGCTAGTGGCCAGGCCGCGCCCGCGGAACAGTTCATGCGGGGTACTAACCGAATTGCCCCGGATCGGAGGAGGCCTCACGGAGGTTTTTTTTTTTCATCATACCCCAAAGCAAAACCGGCCGGAGTACTACCGTCACTGTACAACCTCCGCATCATTCATTCAGTGCGGGCCCGTTGCTCTCATTCTCAGATCGAAAGGGAGAAACGAGATTGGCGCTGGATGGAGTGGCCGAGTCCGGGAGTTCTAAGACTTGTAAAGGAACGACACTTATCTGATCAAAATGTCGCAGGCTTACAACACCACCACCAGCTAGGGCCAACACACTGCCAGATAATGTACCGCCGCCCTGCGTGGTACGACCGGAGATTTACGAGCCTTACACCCGAGATCGAAAACATCCGGAGGATGAGTCGAGAGGGGCCTCCCAAAATCGAAAATCGAGCATCGATGTGAAGCGAAATGAAACTCAATAACTTAATTGCCGTCGGCGTGAAACAGTGAACGAATAGGCCGAAGAGCCTGCGGATGTGCCAAATAACAAAAAGTAAAAAATGACTCGTCCACGACATCTGCGGTTGACACCGGAGAAAAGGCAAACAGAACCTGTGAGGGAATGCTGTATCCCTCCTCCCCCTCGGGCAATGCAATGCACTGCCAGGAGAGAGGGGAGGGGCAAGTCTGGGAAATTTTTAAAGAGAAAAGAAACAAGACAGATAGGCGCTGGGTCAGCTAAATTGATGCATGTCAGGAGGCCTCCATCGGTACGTCATCCACTTCCACTTTCCGAGTCAGAATCGAAAGGAAAAAACCAATCTCGGCATGTGTTCTTCCATGCCATTTTCACCGATTTTACCTGCACGGTGGGGGAGAAAGAAGCGACCAGTTCTTTGGGGAAGGAGAAGGAAGAAGCCACATCCTGCATTATCCCGAATAAACCAACCGGTTTCTCAAAAACGAGAATGAGAGTTTGACCGAATGGCCAAGAGCGGCTTGTTCCCTGACAGCGCCGGTGTCCGGTGTCAATCATGTGAGGGAAAGATGGGAAGAAGCAGTACTAGTGGTTCTAGTGTCTAGGCAGTAGAAGGTTCAGCGGCGTCAGCATCGCAGCGGCTCCGCCTAGGCCCTTTTCGGCAAGTGCGCTCCAAGTGGGATACTTGTACTGTAGGAGCTCGCAAAAGTCTCTTTTCTTTTGAGGGAGCGGCGTCATCGTCATGGATCATGGGGTTTGCGCTTCCCGAGCCAAGGTTTCCCAAATTGGGTATATGTGCGGACCTGGCGTCCCACCCCGGACAGACGCGGCGATGAATACAATAATACGCTTAGTAGAGAACGCCAAGGCGTCGGGGCAGCAATACGTATCGGGCGCTGGCAGGCTCCGGGGGGAGGAAGAACCGGCGTCCCTTGGTTAGGAAGAAATGGAGGTCGGAAATTTCTGACCCACGTCTCAAATGCGCAGTCTTCGGTCGGGGTCGGAGACAGTCGACAAGGGAACGCGCCGCCTTGCTTGCCCCCTGGTCCACTAGAGCCAGCACAGCATAGAGACCGTCGCACGCGCGTCTGACTCATTCTACTGTATACGTCCAAGTCTTGATGTTCGTGATAGCATGCATGTCAGTACCCGTGAATAAATGTGTCTGATTTTGTTCGAGAATTGATCTGGATCAAGCGCCAGACCGGCTAGAATCCATCCGACGCCTCAGTCATCATCATCACCACCCAAATACAATCACTCGTCAGCATCCGAATCTGAATCTCCTTGGGCAAGCCGTGCCAACAACGATCCGTCAAGTGCACCTATGACAAAGAACCCCAAAAATAAAAAAATAAAAAAAGAATTATAAATCTTTTGTTATGAAGAAAAAATTCAAGGGAAAATGTGACGCACGTCCAGTAGGCGCCCGCCGACCGCGGTATGCTGCAAGGGGCGATGTTGCTTGTACGGGGGATGGCGAGGATGGGAGAGATCCCACAGACGAGCCAAAAGAAACGTCGGGCGACGAGCCGTTGAATGCGAGAGCGTAAGACTGCGCGAGACCGCGCGGATCCGACGCGCTTCCCGTACCCGATCCAACACCGACATTGGCGTTACCGCCCGCGGACGTGGAGAAGGCGAGTTGGCGCTGGGGTGTTGTCTGCTCGTTCGATTGTTTCATTCAGTTTTTTTTTTTTGGTTCGAACACGTACAAAGGATAATGGATGAGTGCGCGTGAGCGTGAATGTGGTTTTTTAGGATGAGTGGTGACGATGGAACACGTACATTAGGAGATAGCACGCCCGACTTGCCGCTACGCCATACTGGCGTCGTCGTCGTCCGAGGCTGGCCTTGTTTTGAGCGAGGTGCAGGAGAGGTCGATGTGGACTTTGCAGGCGAGGGGAGAGGAGGGTAGGGCGCTGGGGGGGAGCGAATCGCAACGGCCGCTTGGAGAATGTTGACGAGGAGTAGGCAGAAGAGGGAAAGCTCTGAAGGTGGCGGCAAACGGGAGTGAGCAGGGTGTTTGTATCAGTTGCTGTACGCGAGGGCGGAGATGGGAAGAGGGAGGGGAAACGGGGGAGGGTGGATGTTATGGAAAGTGTGGAACCGTACCGGCGATGACGAGACCCTTCTCCCATGACGAGTGGAACGAGTCACGGTAAAACTTCCATGCGGAGGAGTAGAGTGTTGGGAGGGGAAGGAGATGGGTTAGTGTGATGAGGGCGATGAGGGCGATGAGGGAATTCTTGAGACGGAGGCTGGCTTCATGATAGCGTGGCTTGAAGAAGTCAAAGAAGGAGCGCTTTGCCGTTGGATTTGAAGACATGTAGAAGAGCACAAAAGGTGTGACGACGAATTTCAACAACGCGACGGGTCGCCTGCATCGTGGCCCAACCAGTCTCTACACGTGATCGTACCGTCGTTTAATGATAGCATTGTGTAACTCTAGTAGATAGTCGTCTATACGCTAAACTCGTCCATGATTGCCGTCTCCGAGAAATGTAGAAATTCTGACGATGAGCGCGTCAAGCGCAACAAGCCACTTGGCCAATTCTATGTCTAACTTCTCCACGGAACCACCCTCAGCGATGCGGGTAAAGAAGTCGTCGCGACGGGGTACGGCATGAATGGCAACCTGCGTGATGGACGTTGAGTCAAGTATATATAGGATGTAGGGGAAGGGGAAGAGGGGGGGAAAGGGCGGGGAACCACGTGGGAGCCACGTCGCTTACCGACACGACGGAGCGAACGATAAACGAGTGGTGGTGACGGAGCACGATGTCATATGCTCTCTTGAAACAAACTCGAAGCTCCGCGCTGCGGTCATCCTGCGCATTCTGCAATGCACGGCACGTAAAGAGAAGGCCTCTAAAATGCAACCATTTTTTTTTTTTGATTTGTTAGCAGACCGGAAAACGTGTGGAGGGGGCTGTGCGCACCGGGCCAAGCGGACGAGACATGCTGTGCCCTGAAGTGTCCCGCCCTCCCGCGTCTCAGCCCGAACGAGGTTCTCTAGGGTTTCTGACGTCGGTTCATTAGCTTTGTACCGAGCACGAACCCCCTGAATGCTGGGTGTTAGGGAAAAATACCCAGCGGAGTGGAAAGGTGGCGAGGAAAGGGGAACTGACTGCTATGTTATTTCGAAGGTCCGTTTGGACAAAGGCAAAGACGGGGCCGCCCAAGAGATCTTCACCGGTTGCAGTTCAGAAAGAGGCGGGGTATTGCTGTGAGGAGATGATGAAGCACTTGCCGAACAAATCCATGAGGCCATCTGCTGCCTCAAGAAAAGAGATTGTTTCAACACCATCAGCGGTTACTGGGACGTTTGCAAATGACTGTTGTGATTGAAACAATACGGTGACATAGGACGACTGGGTGAGAGTGACCAACCTTGACTGTCTCGAACTGGGGAGCCATGAGGTTACGAAGCAAAAGGCATGTTTTTGCGCAGGGTGGTGCGAGGCTCGATGTTCAGTCAGTTTCGATGAGGATGATAAACACGTGGCTACGAAACGCTGCTCATCTAATCTGAATTTTATTTTATTCGTTTTGTGTGGTAATTACAAAAAAAGGGAGAGTTTCACATAGATGATGATGAATGATGAATGGGGATGATATATTATTGAGAGAGAGAGAGGGAGGAGAGGGAAGCGGTGCGAGTAAGTTCAAAGTCAAGCACAGGGATTGATCCGAGCGAGCTGTTGTCTCGCTATATTCTTTCGTCTCGTCTCTTTCCCCGCCTCACTTCTTTTTTTTTTTTTTCTTGTCCTTATTATATATATAATATATTTTTTACCCTCTTCGAAACATTCCATTCCTTATTTCAACTCGACCTCAAAACTCCATTCGTTTACTCTCCTTTAAACCCGTCCTGGCCTGACCGAAGACATCTCCATCATCATCAACGCATATGTCAGCTTCCGAGTAATTGTCGCCTTTCCCTTCCTAATATATCTTCCTTCCCCGTCTCATTCTTCTGAATGCAGCCAGACTCCCCCTTCCACAACCTCTCCCTCTCCCACTCCGCCCCCGATGTGCGTCACTCCCTTTGGCTTAGGTCCTCCCGCGTCTTGTACTGTTCTGACGTCCTATTACTCGCTAGGCTTCCGGTTAAACGCAAAGCATCTGAGGAGCCTGACAGCCCACATCGTGATGATGCCCCATCGTCGTCCAAAGATTTCGAGGCTGGACGCGTCACATGTGAGGCTTGCGGCGAGTTTGTTTCCTACCGGGACGAACGCACCGGTTCTTTCACCACCAAGCATTGGGACGCCCACAAGCTCAAATGGTTCGCACATTCATCCCCTCATCCCGGCCTGTGCTCGCTCATCTCTCTTGTTCTTCAGCCCGGCCCCATCATCCACTCCTCCAGCCACAGAGCCCATTGAATCCCATTCGCACCCCTCCGTCTCTGGCCCTTCTGCCTCTGTTGAGACCAACTCGACCCGGCCACCATCCAAGCGCCGACGCGCCAAGCGTTCCGAAGAGGAGCGTATCCAGTACCTTCGTTCTGATCCTTATGTAGCCCAGTTTGAGGCTTACCGCGTTCTCTGCGCGTCCTGCGACAAGTGGATCCGTCTGCGCCCAAACTCTACTTATTGTTCTATTCCTTGGGATGCTCATCGCAAGAGCTGCCTTGCGCGAAAGGGGTGCGTTACCCTACACCCCTTTGTTATCATCCTTACTCAACGCCCCGTGTTTCGCTCCCGACTTACTACAGCGCCAAAGATGCAGCACCACCATTTGTTGTAGCAGATCCCGACGCCCGCAAATATGATGGCGAAAGAGTCCTCTGTAAAGCCTGCAACAGCTGGATTTTTGTCGGCCAAGTAAACCAGGCTGCCCAGGCCTGGTCGCAGCACCGTGCTCAGTGCCGTCCTGCATCGCCATCAGCTCCTTCAGCTGCATCTACAACCCGGGGGTTGGTTCTCACAACTAGCTCTATTCCCACCACTTGTTACTTACTCGTTCCTCGATTTCATCATCCTCAGCGTACCGCCACCATCACAACATCAGCTCGCCTTGGTTTCAGCACCTCCCCCATCACGGACAGCCAAGGAGAAGGACTGTTCACCCAGTCCGCCAGCGTCTTCCTCCTCTCAACCGCCGTCTGCGCCGCAACACCCAGACCCACCTACATCTGCACCCGCTCCTAGCACCGGCAGTGAGTCTCGCAGACGGAACGCCGAGCAGCGTGCGGCACAGCTGCGTGCGGACCCACTGTTGTCACAGGTAGAGCCCCATCGCGTGTTTTGCAAATTGTGCAGCAAGTGGGTTCAGCTTCGCCAGGATAGCACGTTCTGTGCGTACCCATGGCAGCAGCACAGAAGCAAATGTGTGATTCGACAGTCAGTCGCATCAATTTTTTATTATTCATGCCATCACGTTTTCAATATTTTTTTTTGGTATGGTTTTGTCCTTGTGCAGCGAGAAAAAGACAAAGGCTAAAGTAGCGGGGGGTGTGGCTCACAGCGGACGCGCCACACCTGCGTCTGGTGACGAGTCGAGTGATAACTATGAGCTCGGTCCCGAAGGCGAGGAAATGGACACCACAGAAGATGCCGATGCGATCCAGGACACCGATGCAACCGATAACCAGGCCCCACGGTATGCTGACTTGGGTTCCCCCGCGGACAGGTGCGTGTTTCCTTTTACCATCCCTCCTTCTTTGCGTGATGACCGGGCTCTCCTTAAACCCCCTCTCTGCTCCGCCCATAAACTCAATTGTCGTCCCTCGACGAACCAAAATGACTCATACCCGTGGTCGTCGTCACACTCGTGCCACTTTTGGGCGATCCATTTTCGCTTTTGGGATGACTCTCGTGTCGTGCTTTCACAGGCTAAACTTCACACGCCACTCGATCGCCTACCTCTTCCGCACGACGTATACCGCCGCGGATGCGCTGACGATCGCCGCACTCGTCGCGTACATGAATGCAGCGCTCCCGCCGGACAAGCACGAGGAATTCGACACGGCCGAGGTCACGCGTGCCGCCAAGACGCTGCACGACCGTGGAAATGTCGCCTTTGAGGGCGATACGCTCAAGCTCTTGCACTGAATTGTCTTCCTCACCCGCGTTGTTTCCTGGCTTCTTTTTTTTTTTGGACGCGTAGCCTGGGTTGGTCGGTCGCGCGTTTTCTTGGTTTTTGATTTGTTATTCCCCGAACTTCCTCACCTTTGTTTTTTTATATTCTTAATATTTTCTCATTGCATTGTTGCTCTCCGTGGCTTTTATCATTTGGGTGGCTCAGGCTCACCGCAACCGATGGACAGATAAACGTATCGATACTTTTCAAGAGAACCCTCTTTTCCCCTTTCCTTTAGTTTCTCTCTGCGCCCGTTGTGTCAACCTGTTGTCGTACAGACGTGCATCCCTTGGACTAGACTCTCCACGTAATCTTAGTAGTAGTATTTGTTAGCGTTCCCCCCCCCCCCCGCCTGTTGAAATTATTCGCCAATTTTGCTGCTTTATTTACTCCCACCTGCCTTTCTCCCCTTTGCGTTTTCTCTATTGCATGGCATATATTTATATATCTATTCTTATGTATGTCTTGTCTGTCTTTTTTTATTGATTCATTATTTCTTGCGCTAGGAGTAGTGGAAACGATACAGTCGTAGGCAAGCAATTCATGGACCTCATTCGTTTGCCTTCTCAGAGAGATATATAGAGAGACATTATTCGACTAGTACATGTGCATTGGGAAGCTCGAAACTACTGATTACACAAGAAAAGGCAAAACGAGATAACAGGAGGAAAGGGAAGGGGTAAAAGGTGAGCAAGTAAGTGTGCATGTTCGAGTACGAGATTACGCCGGAAACCGATAGCCGTCCCACATGAGGGAAAGGCTGCGTGTCCGTCTCACCGACCGACTAGAGTAAAGAAACCGAGAAAAAGAGACGGAATGGACATGTGTGCTAGCTAGTCAGAGCTACAGGGGAAAGGAGACAGATACATCATAACTTAGAGAAAACGCGAGATGGGCATCCGGAAAACGAATGACAAGATAGTTGGGAGAAGAGGAGTAAGGATTGCCGGGGTTGCTATTGTCGTTAAACGAGATGTAGGATAATGCGGCGAGGGGGAGAGAGAAATGCTGCAAAGAAATAACTGCAGTTACTTGGCTTACATGTGTCGCCCGCTGGTACCACCGGCACCACCATCGAGTATGCCCGAATGCTGATGCATGAACGACATCCACGTATCATTCATTCGCGAGCCGTTTGGCGCGAGCCCAAGCTGCGACAGCTCAGTCTGCGGCGCGAAAGCTGCGTAGCTCCGCCGTAGGTCGACCAGGTTGTCCGGGTGTTGGTGGGTGTGGGAGTCGGGGTGGTGCGTTTGTGGGTGCTGGTGGGGGTGCACTTGTGCTTGGGGGTGCGGGAGTGGGTGCTGGTGTGGGTGTTGTCCGTGTGGGCCCTGAGGAAGACCCAGGGGGGATGATGATGTGGGTGGTTGGGGCTGAGGGGGGAGTCCTTGTGGGGGTGGGGTGTACTGGTACGACGCGGTCACGTATTGCGAGAGCGGGGGCACGGTCTCAAGTGTGTATTGCGGCTGTTGCTGGTGCTGCGGCCGCTCTGGCGTCACGTAGCCGTATTGCTGGTGCTGATGCTGGGGCGCGTGTGGGGCAGTCTCGATGGATGGGACGAAGTGTGGATCGTAGCCGACGTATTCTTCCTGGCGCGCGAGCCATTCGCCGATCATCGACTGCCCCGGTCCTTGCCCTTGCGCGGCCTGGGCCTGAGCATGGGCAGCGTGTGCGTCGTCGGGCGATTGGCCTATCATGCTGGGTGCTGGCGGTGTCACGGGCGATGACGTGGCGCCCGGGCGGAACACCTTCGAGCGGCCAGCAAAGACTGTGAACTCATCATCGTTTTCTTCTTGTTTGACACCCCATATGGCATCGTCGGGTTGTGCAAGGCGGTTGGGGTCCCGTGCGGTCGCCATGGCGCGGCGGGCCTTCTCTCTCATGCGATTTAGGATGACCTGTGGTCGAGAAGGTGTGGATCGTGAGGCTGCTCATTCAAACAATGGGACGTACCATGGCCTTTGCAGCACGGCGGTTATCTTTGGCAGCTTCCCCTATCAACGAGCATCCCCTATCGAGCTCTGTCATGGCATCATTCGCAAGAGACGAGCGTGGACCGCGCGAGGCAATAAAGGCAAAGACGACCTAGAAGACGAAGTAATGAGACCACGCATCTTGCGTATCTCATAGCCTCATACATACAGTAGCAGAGAACGTATACGTCCATATAGTCCAGAAGCGAGAGACTATAACACGCTGGACACGAAGCTGTCCCTCGACACTTTGTAAAATATTTCTGGCCGCTCGCACAGTGGCCAAAAATGATGGGGCATATTGACTTCTTATTGGGTCATCGGGGTTTTCGATGAGGGCCTGGACAAAGAGGTTGCGATGGAGAAATAGGAGCACTAAAAGGTTTGCTTAGCTCCAGCAGCGGTGGTATCCGAAAGGACATCGACTTACTGATGTCCCCAATAGCCCCGAGCATATATGTCAACATGGAGGCAGAAAGGGGGACAGATTGGGGATCAACTCCAGGTCCGCCACGTATTGCGTCCAGCGTCTGAGGCGGGAGAATGAATGCACGGATCTTGCGGTCCAACTCCTTGATGGTGTGATAGCGAGGCGACGTGGCTGAGAGTGTACGTGTGACCATTTCCGACACGACTTCATTCGAGAAGCGAAACATCCAGGTAGAAACTATCTTTGGTGTCAGTAGGAGCAAAACAAAATGCAGGACGTTAGATATATATACGTGACAAGTTGTCGCCAGCCTCAAGAGTCGTGGGCAGGTCATCGTCCTGGGGGAATTTGCAATCTATGAATTCACGGTTAAACGCAGGTGGTCTGCCGGTGGAGAGAGCCTAGGATGACATTATAGGTGTGGCGAGAACGGAAATAATCACAGGCTGTACGTACATGCCATGAGTCCGCGATGAAAAGGTCCCAGAAAACCATCCTGCGCCTTTGCACAATCCTTGGGTCCTTCTCCCACTGGGCAGGGTCGCGATCTAAGACTTTAATGAGCGCTTACAGTGCGCATATATGCACCACAAGCTTACGTAGTCCAATCTACAAGCAGATGAACGGCATGCTCGCCAGATGTGGGGGAAAAAAATAACGCACCGTCTGGGCAAGGTGGGCCGCCAAGTTAACGAGTGACCAGGTAAATTCCATGCTCGATTCCCCGCCACTAGCATCGTTTCCGAGCATCGCGTGATAAATGCTCGCTATGTGTAGTGTCTGGATAGTTACCAGCGACGGCTTCTCGAGCACAGGTTGCATACCAAGAGCTGCCAAAGCCAGTTGGTTGTAATGCTCGCCTTCGGATTCCGCAACCTGAGTGGACAAGTTAACGTCAAGGACGCTTCCCAGGGCGAACATGCTGAATAAGAGCGCCAAAACATGGGGTCCATTGTAGTCGTCCGAGGGATACGCTAGCCGCTTTCCGTAAATTGAAGGGAGCATCTCATTGATAAGCTGATGCCGAGTCACGCTGCGAAAGATCCAAGTAGCGGTTTCCAAGTAAGACTCCGCCATTGCCATGGCCTGCTCCCATGGGGGCAGATAAGTCCTGATGAGCGCGATCGTGTCTTGAATAGGTCCCATCGGGGTAAATGGGAAAGAATAGGAAAAGCGCTGAAGTTGGGGGGGAAGATTGGACCCCTTTGAGCTGTCACTCGTTTCTGTTTTTTGACTCGGAGATCCTGCAGAATCGTCTTTGTCTAGCTGGAGCAATATTTAGCAATTTGACAAATGAGAAGCCTTGACGACACGACATACCAGTAGGAGGTCAGATCCACCGGTGGATCCGAAGAAGCGCGACAAGCCATGGTCAGAGACGGAGAGTGTGCCAAGTGCAGCTGAAACCTCTGCAGCGCCCTCGTCGTCACTTTCATGAGGCCTGTCATCGGGATTTTCACTATCTACGATGATAGCATTGTCACAAAGCAGTGGGTGAGGTTCTTTGGACGTGCTTGCTTGGAGGACAGCAAGGGCGTCCTCCAGCTGGCGGATTCGATCACCCATGCGGGCAATCCGACGGTGCAAGTGTTCGGTAGCGGCGATGACAAAGCTTTTGGAAAGGGTGATACGTCACCAGTCAGCTTTGGCATCCTCATAAACTGCATGGGGGGGGAGGGGGTTGAAAGGATGGTCCCTACCGAGTTCCCTGTCCTGTGGCAAGACTGCCTGGTTGTCAAAGGCACACATTTCAGCATTTAGGACGCAGGATGGCGAACGAACAGAACACGGACCGTTCGGACACAAAGATGCGCATCCTCTCCGCTTTGTGGTTGTGGTCAGACTGAATTCTCCCAGATGGACATATTGGGTGGCACCTACTTGGCACGATTGACAGGGGATTTGCTTGTCACACTTAATTTTAAGTCTAGCGGAGAAAACGGAAAACAGAAAAAAAAAAAAGGATGAGAAAGAAGGGCGTTAGACGGGCAGGCCAAAGTGACAAGAGGACAGCGCAGAGGGTTTGGCCGATCACGCACCTCCGACATTCCGCACAGGAGATCTCCCCGCGGTTCCTTTTCATCTCAATCTCCCGAGAATACATGCCATCCTGTCTGACGCCTACGGCGGCATCACGGTTTAGTCTGCGACGGTCTGAATGGGGCTTGGTTAGATCGACGGGCATGTTGCTGGCGGCGAGAGAGGTTCATTGAAAAGAGGGAAGGAACTATTTGAAGGATTAAGCTTCAATCGAGGAATTGTTGCGTGGGAATCGTTCATCTAAACTAGATCATTTCGGGAATTGGGAAAGTCTCCCCGAGTTTACGCGTCGTCGTTAACCCCGGCAGAACACTTTAACCCGAGTCAAATGTATGGTATGTATATGCTGCATATGTATTGACGTATGCTGTAAGCTCGTAACCGTAATCTTCGTAACTCGTAACACCCCCTTTGCCCCTGCGCCTTCTCAATCCCTATATCGTTCTGGTCAACTTCCCTGATCCCGCAGCAGGCCGTTCAAAACATCGTTTGCAGAACGGCTTGTTCCCCCCGTCCCCCTCCGGATCATTCACAACTGGCGTGTTTATACAGCATAATCTGTCACAACAACCTCCCTCCCCACCACAGCTTCGGTGTCGCAACACCGCCGTAACAAACATCTCGGGATCCGCAGCATTCCGGCAGACTGTTAGGAAAACTTTTCTTCGCGTGGACGGACTTAGCGTGGCTTGGCATTTTAAACTGCTCAGACATGAAACACAGTTATTATTATTTTTTGGGTGGTCCTGTGTCTCGTCGTAAATTGAAATAAAAACCCGCAGTTGGGCCCTTACTGTACAAGATCATCGCCAACCTTGAACCATTGACAGGCTCAGGCACGACGGAGATCAGGTTCTCTGAGGCGCTTCAACCAAGCGATCACACATTTTCATCATGCTTCATATTTCCCATCTTCCTCTCCCAAATTCGGCCAAACGGCGCCTAACATTTGGCCCATCACTCCCGCTCTTGCTTCATTCTTATGGGTCCTTGGCTCTGGCTCTCGTTCAATTCCCTACTGGGGCCCGACGACAAGTCCGTTGACTCATCTTTGACTGGGGCATATACTTTTGTATTAGTATTAGCTCCAAGGGTTCGTCTTCCATATCAATCTCGTTGTAATGCACCAACCCTGAAGGCTAGACCATGCAAACTGGAAAAGTCCGAACGAACCTTCCTAAAAGATCGAGGTGAGCGAGTGATAACATGGAGGAACGGGGCAGCGTAACAATAGGGGATTTCGTACCCTAACTGCACCTTGATCTCCACTCGTACGCCGCCGATCACACCCAGCCACATCCCCTCATTGGTGCGGTGGCTCCTCATCGAGACATCGATTCAAGGCTGCTTACTGCAGGCCTGGGTCTCGTCCTGGCGCATCAGCGATCCCGACCTATGCCCGAGCTGGAATTGGCTTGCAGTATGTGGCCAAAAGAGGGGTGGTAGTTGGGTGGGTATCCAGCTCTCGTGGGCCCTCCAGCCGGAAAACAATAGAACAATCTGTCCGGCGCACGGCAAACAACTACAGCACTCCTGATCGTAATGATCAAGAAGCCTACGTGCGCTCACGTGGAATCATGCTTCGCGGTGGCTGGGAAGAGGGGGGATGTTGTTGATCAACACCCTGGGCGGCGGTGCTTCGCTGCTTCCTGGAGAGATAGCGACAAGACGAACGACTGACGAACGTCGAAACGGACGGCGACCTGTGCAAGCACAGACACCGGGCTTCGTCATTTTGGGTCTCTCCTTCCTGGGAGATGTGCCAAAGACCAGCCAGATCTGCTGACTCTTGTCCGCGGATCCTTGGCCATGGAGCTCTTCGCGGATTCCTCGGCTGTATGCGACCATCCTCGGAAGCGGTGCGTTCTTATTCTTGTAGGTATCCGTCACAAAGCACAGCATAGTACTATGTGACCCGCTGAGGGACCAAAACCGGATCGTCCCCCCACCCCAGTCTACTGTGTATTCAGTTCGACGCTGATGATTGAGAGGAACGCTCAAAAATATTTGCCACAACCGAGACACCTTCGCGCGCATGACAAGGGCCGTCCAATTACAGTCCAATAATACAATGCGAGAGTCACTGAGAAGCATATATATACTGTCACGGTATGGTAACACGTGTACAGCTGCGGGGCTTTTTACTAATCGACAAGCTTCGCCCCTCCCACCTCTATCTCCTCCCACGCGCGGTTCTGCTTCATCTGAATCATAAAACCAGACATGACTAAGTTTGCGTAACAAGACCAGCGCAGAAACCATCCGGTTCGCACGTGTGGGTGTGCATGGGAAAGTATACCACATACAGTACAGTTTGAATACGATAACGATCACTGTAACAGATGGTGAACCACTCTCCGCCCAGGGCCGATGGCACATGCTTATGCTTATGGGCTTACGGACGGGCCCCGAGAGTCCCGAGGAATGGTTACAGCAGTTTCGACAGTGGGTTCCAACTTCCAGGACGAAGACACAACAAGATTCCCAAGAACTCGCAAGGACCCATATGGGCCTGTACGTACGTGTACGACTGAACAGAATATCTTTTCGGTTTTCTTTTACCTCCCCGGGGGTCCACCCCCTTTTCTCGCTGGCCCGCCGCCGACGCCGCCGCTCTAGCTCTCGCGACAAACGTTGGGAATTTCTCCGAGTTTAAACCCATCGTTGGTTTGATCGCACTTATGAGCGCTGCGCCCTCTACGGCCCTTTCATGCTGCCCTTGTATTGTCTATTTGTCAGTGTGTTTCAATATCTTGTGCCACATTTTTATATATTTCCCCTAGAATTTGCCGGGAGGAAGGGGTGAGGATAGCGACCCTGCAGCCGAGTGCCCGGAAAGGGGTTTCCCTATAAAGAATGGGCAAGCCGAAACGGTTCGGCATGGAACCCGCGCGCTGGGCGGTGAGAGAACCAGTTTGCAGCACTTCCAGCGTAACGAGAAGGGGGCTGGGGATGGGAGACCATTCGACTGGCGACTTTCCCCCCTCCCTTTCCCAAAATCTGGTGAACGACAGCAGCAACATAACAACTCAGCGCAATGTAAAAACTGATGACAACTGATCCACAATAAAATGATCCGGACAGACCCGAGCCTCTCGCGTTTCGGGCGCAAATTTTTTTTTTTCTCTTTCGGTTGTTTGTTTGTTTTACTGCGCTGTCCTGCCGTGCCGGTACCGAGTCCTCATGATACAAGTACTACATTGTATTGTAACGAGAACGACGTACGTACCTGTTTAACAGCATCTTTACAGCTTTTTACCTTAAATCTCAGGGGAAGGTATCATCCATCATGTACGTGAGGTCCGACCTTCCAGTCTTTCGGTCCAAATACGGCTTGGCACGAAAATGGTGATGAAAAAAGGGGGAGAAAGGGAAAGGGTGAGTGAATGGGGCGCCTTTTCACTGGGTGTGCCTCGGGGAGTGAATTATCCGAGACATGAGCCGGCGAGAAGTCAACTAAAGAGCACTTGTACCGTATCGCTGGGTTTACGTGCAGGTGCAGGACAAGTGCCATGGCGACTAGAGACTCCGCGCGACTACTGTATTAACGGTCAATGGCGGCACGTGCGCACACCATCTCGTCTCCCTGGGTGAGCATAGTATACTAGTTATGAGTAATGTTCTCTTCTACGACATGATGTATCCGAGCCATGGAAACGTCCGCATCATCGTCGTCAGTTGGATCCAACATAAAAGGATCGGGGCGTGTCATTCACCCTCACCCGGAGGAATGACCGACTATCAAATTACGCAAAGAAACGGGAGCGAGGCGGCGGCTCCACAATACACATGTTACACACGCACTCCGGTATCACGCGGGGATGGCACTATGCTATCTGCTCCCGCTCGCAGCGCCACGTGCGCCTTCTTCGCCAGCGCTGCCTGCCCCATCTCCGCGGGATCTCTTTCCCGTCCGAGGGCTACGTGGAGTGTCTGGCGCGGCGCCCGAAAGGTAGTCGAGCCAAGATGACGAGCTCGAGTCGCCTGCAGCGTGTCCCTGCTGTCCGTTGCCGCCGGCCGCCTGCGTCGTTGGCGCGAACTGCGGCCATTCGAACGTCAGCGGTGGCGCAAGGAAGTCGAACTCCGGATCGAGACCTACCCCGCTGCCGCCCGCGGGTCCAAACACGTTCGCGAACAAGTCATCCGTGCTCGGCCCGAAATGGGGCAGTGTAATCCGCGGCGGGTGTCGAGGCGACCCGTAAGGTGGCGACATGTGTACAGGGTGGCCACTTAGGCTACTCCCCGTTGTAGGCGATGGAAACGATGAAGGAACGCTCAGGCCACCCGCGCTACCGGGCGGCGCTGTAGGCGAAACGTGTGAGCTGAACCCTGGGAAGAATCCAGGTGGGTACGGAGGCGGGGGAGGCGGGTGCGCACGCGAATGGAGTGCGTGCGAAGAGAGTGCAAGTGAGGGGTCGGTGTCGGATCTAGGAGTAAACGTGCCCAAAGCTGGCGATGTCGCTGTGCCTGGGTGTTCATCCACCTTGGGACGCTTCCGGGGATTTGGAGATTGCGTGATGTAGGGTGATGATGGACCCGTGGCCCGGCTTCCGGATGCGTGGGGGTTAGTATGCCTGTCGGCGGATATAGGAAGAGACGATGACGATGTGGTGGGTAGTGACCCTGGGAGGTGGAGGTGTTGTCGATAATCGATCTGGGAGGGCTAGTGAGCAAAAGAAGAAGAAAAAGGTTAGGAGACGAGCATCAAACGCACTTCAGGTGGTTCTAGCTTCGGTCGGGCCACCTGGCTGCTCTCGGGGTCGCTCTTCCCCTTCAGGCTGTCCTGGCGGATGTATTGTGCTGTCGGCGAGTCATCGGCATCACCGTCGTCATCGTCGTCTCCCAGGTCGTCCATGCGGGAGACGCCTGCACCTCCACTGAAATCCTGCGGTGTGCGGAGATCACGCTCTCCATCAAACTATGGGGGGAAAACTGATCAAAAGGTGGGGACAAAAGGTGATCAAGAGGCCACACCCTTATCTGTCGCTGGACAAGAGTATTTATGTCGGTTGAGCAGTATTGGAAAAGCTTGTCTGGATGGCCAGGTTTGCGCTCTGGGAGGGGGAAAAGGCGTGAGGAATAAAAATAGGAGGCAGGGGGGTGTGATACCGAATATTATGACGGCGACGTCAACTGAGCATAAGACACCGAGCTCGTAGGCTTTTTTGAAGAGACCGGTTTTGCGCTGAGTGTGAAAGAGCAAGGTGGGAAGAGCAGATGACGGGCGGGAATTACAATAAGAAATAAGAGAAAACGTGAGGACCTATTTTTGATGCAAACTTCTTGGCACGGGGACTTGCCTTTAGAAAGGTCACTGACCGTGTTCGGTCGTTCTGCGCAGGACGGTCAAACGTGTCAGACGACGGCAACAATTGCAGCACGACCAATGAAAGAGTGGATGAATGATTGGCATAAAGAAGGCAGGGGAAAAGAAAAGAAAAGAGGTGGAAGAGATGAATACGGACCGTTATTGGCTGTATGGCGATCTTCCGTCTCCCCATGACCGAGTGCGATCTTGAATCAACGAGGACCAGGCATACGCAACGTCTGGGACGAGAGAAAGGGGCGGAGAGAAGGGGACGGTGCGAGGGAAGCGAAAGGGTAGGACTCTTAGGGCACTCACTCGCTCCGGCCTAGAGAGGAACTCGACTCGACTCGGCATCTGACACCGCGGGTCAAATCAACAACCGCAAATGTTTCGCTCGCTCATTCGCAGCGAATTCCCCTCCAACTTGGTTTCGATCCCTAACCACAACTCCCCTCTCCCTCCCCATCACACCCCCCCTCTCACTTCCCTCAAAAATCTCTCATTCATCCGCCCGATGTCCCCCCTTCCAGTACTACTCTCCCTTTCCCCTACTCTCTATCACCTCGCCGATTCCATCCGGCAACGTTCTCGGCCATCCCTCCCATATCGTCGGTTCTTTAGCTCCATCCACACCGGCCTTCTTTCCCTCTCCTTATCTGTCCGCCAAGTCAAACTGAAAGCCCCACTTTTGTGCGTGTCCATGCCTGGTATGGAATTCCTATCATCCATTCGACCATTCTTCATCGACCAATTTGCTCATGTCGTGCCACGGACTTTTTGATGGCGTTGGGTCGAGGGCGAGTCGGACTTACCGGCCGTGCGTACGTGTCGTTCTCCACTCATTCCTCCTACAAGTCCTCTGGGTCCTGTCCCGCTCGTCCATCGTCCGAGGTTCGGCACACGCAAAACCGTGGAGCGGACAGTGCTGGGCTGTGGGTTGCGGATTACCCTCTTCGCGTACCTGATCTCCTCGTGTCCATTCAAACGCCGTTCGTGCCTACCCAAACGCGTCGTCTACCTCTTGGCCGCGTCTTTTCCTCTTCTTTTGACTTTCCTCGATGCCCCGGTCGGGTTCTTATCATGACACGTTGCGTTATCTACTTGCGTCCTGTCGTGCATGCCTTTTTGCACGACTTCGCTGCTTCTGGAAGGACACAGCAACGCTGCACTGTTGCACGTGAATTATGGCAAAGACAGTTCTTCCACCCCATCCAATCCTTCTAGAGGAAAATTCTACATTTTGTTGTCTTCTATGGACTGGAATTTGTTGTCGTTAATGTAATTCTCTGGAGTCTCTACTTGTCAATCCTCGAGTACACGCGCTCAATCTCGGTGAAGGTGGGAGCACTGTTCGTCTCTAGACTCCAATTTGTCACCTGTATGAACCTGGCAAACTGCAGGCTCTCGAAGATTTCTAGTATCGTGGCTTGACGTGGCTGATCATTCCTTGTTCTACTCGACGTCCAAATCGATCCCCCATTCTACTCGGGTCTTTCAATCTTCGCAGCCGCCTGTGTGACGTCTGCCTTCCCCTTATCCCCTCTCGTTTGTTCCTTATGCACCGTTGTTATCTGAGCCCTACAATGGATGTAATTTGCCTTATTTTAGGAGAGCAATGAAAGGGGGTCGGGATCAATTATTTGTTCTCTCTTTCTCCCGCAGTCTGGTAGCTAACAGACAAACGGAAGATCTGTGTGCCCCCCCTCATTCATGACTAATGATAGCAGGCATCTTCAATGCATGATTCTCTAGCATCAAATTTCTGCAATGTTGCCCAGCGCCGACCTCTATTTCGCCTTATGATCTCACAGACGTAGATATTTGAGGTTAGCGAAGTCGTCGCGCACATATCAACGGCTCCCAGTTCCCCAGCGTGGAGTTGGTGGTAAGGTCATTCATTTTTTCACCGCAAGGGCGGCATGTGCCGTACAGTATAGCTTTATTGCCGACATCTGCTTGTGTATCCTACTCAAGAGCCCACTCGCTGCTGCAGTTATGGTTGCGCGTCAGGTAGTAGTTCACGTTTCTTTTGGCGTCAGCGTTCCAAGAATTCGGCGTTTCCTCCTTCCTTTCTCCCCTTTCTTCCCGCGACGTCCGTCGAAGCGAACCGCCGAGCTGAGCTGAGCTGAGCTGAATCAGACGGCAGGTAAGACCCAACACCCGAGCACAGCATCTTTCACATGCGAGCTGCGAGTCGGTAGGAGCCACCCACTGATGTCCGATCATCCCCCCCGTCATGGTATTATCGTCAAGTCTTTTTCGTTCAACAGACTCACGATGGTGATGTGGCAGTACGCAACAATACGTGATGCATAGCACTCGCTCTCTCACACACATTTCGCCGTGCGTTACATTTTTTCCGGCTCCCACCCGGCGTATTTTCTCCGTTCATTCACGACTTTTTTCCGCCCTTCCCCCCGAAACCTTTGGCCACTGATTACTGCGGTTCCCATGTCTGAACGCCTTCTACGATGCAGTGTGCGGCCTTTATGCCGTGGTTACAGTAGCACCCTTCTGGGCCTTGGCTAAATTTCTTCCCTCGGGAGCGACTTGAAGCCGATTTCCCCTTGTTACGGTTGTGCCTCTGATCGTCGTGATTAGGGAAACCCCCTTTTGCTTAACAGGGGTATGTAAGTAATCTTTTCGAAGATCTGCGACAGAAGAACCGTTGTCTTACCGCACCTTCCGAACGCCAATCACATGACCATGATGGCACAGATACACGACGTCTGACATATGGGGATATGGGCCTCTCACAGATCAGTTGCCCACAGATGTCCTTTGAAGTTTGTCACTTGCCGTCCTGCTGGGTTCTGCTTGCGCTCGGGTGGGGGTTGGTCGGCTCCATCAGTTGTGCGTCTGTCCCCTCGGGTTCGGACTTCCCGACCGTTGTAGTTACGGGCGAGCTGGTTGGAGAAATGGGCAGATGTCGGGTGCATGACGGAGGGCCGGACGATCATTGGGTGGTAGTAGCCGTATAGTACTACTATTGGGATTGGCCGACTAGCGTTTTTGCGTTTTTTTGCCGGTCCCCTAATGTAAAAATGCAAACGAACGTTCCGAAAGTCTTGTTTCTCAAAAAGTAGCTGTGCGGCAGAACCTAGGCGGGATGCATTTCCAAGTCAGAATTATGTATGGCCAAACCGCGTAGCGTACCGATTTTCGTTGGTCGATGGTCAATGGTTCACTGGTCACTGCTAGCGATGGTGCAACCCAAAATGAAGGATTTCGATGGACTAGACGACGCTTCATCATGCACCTTTTTTTCGTCTTCGAACCGCCAAGAATGCTATCGGTTCCCCACCCCATCTCGGCACCCGAATGGCATGGATGGGTGGTCCTGTCAATCGTCACATCCCGATTGGTGGGTTTGGCGTATCAATCCTCGGGGCCGACAACCCGACGCCCGAGATGAGCCTACCGGTGCCCGGTTAGTACATTACCGCGCTGTACCCAGCCGCGGGCTCAGCCAACGAGAGCGCGTTTGTGTGCAACTCGGAGAAGGTTCGGAAGACCAGCGATGGAAGATAGACGGACCCCTGGCCGAAACTGCTCTGTATTTCCTCTCCGGCTCAGACTCATTGGTGTTCAAGCGCGAAAAAATCCGAGGAATGCCACCTTGTTGCTGTTCGTCACGGTGTGGGAAGGGGGGGGACCGAAGCAGGGGGAGTTGGTTTGCGGACCTCGGGGTGGCACAACTGAATCCTTGATAGCTTGGTAAGCGAAGCGACCAGCATACTACAAATCAAATTGATCAAATTGTCACCCTTTTTTCTGGTTGCAGGTTAGTACACACATTGATAGGGATATTTCCATCTCGTTGCTAGTGAGAATGGGGTCCTATGCACGTTGGCCGATTGCCCGGTCGTTTTCCAAGCTGACCTGTGACCAGTTGCAGGGTCTATGATCATCACGGTATTGCAATGCCGCTGCCGTGCCTTCTGCCTATCTCCCCTCTCTCACTCCTTGTGGATTTATTCACGTAAACGGTGCTGGGGTTGGCACGTTCAGTTGGTCAGATCAGGGCTATCGCAGCCTCGTTGCGCACTGGCAGAAGAAAGGTGTCAGTGGGACCTGATGGATGAAAACAGCACCCATGATTAGCATGCAGGTTGCGCAGTATCCTCGCGGTAATTCGCAGCTGGTAGATAAGACACTCGGGGAAGGAGGGGCGTGTATTTTCTAGAGTGCATAGAGCATGTTCGATGAGAGGCGCCCGGGTATCATTAACCAACTCGCCCCTTGACGTCATAGCTTGCTTACATTCCCAGATTTTAAATTTCCTCATTCCCTCCTCTCCGCTTGCAATTGCCTTTCATGTTATGGGGCAAGCAAGTAGATTGAGGTCAATTATAGGCAGTTATGACTCACGCTTGCTGAAAAGAACAGAACACACTGTCATAGTTCTCACGTTCCATTCCGCTTGTCAGATTCTGACAGTGTGAATCTTCGGAACCAATAACAATAAAGCATGTGGATCAGTAGATCGCGATCGGCGCTTGCTGGACTGTACTGTACCCACACCCACAGTACCAGTACGAGTCTGCGTTGTGCCCTTCTCATCCGAACGACCAATGCACCATTCGGGGCTCGCAAGGACAGGCGACAGCTTCTTTCTCTTCATTTCCTTCCCTCCTCCAATAACCCTGATGATGCAGAGTAAAAGATGTCGTCATCGTGAATCAGAGACTTCAATTGACGCACATGGCACTGGCATAACTTAGCTGTCGGGGCAGGTGTACACTTTTGGTTTCCTAGGTTGGTGGCGCTCGCCATGGTTGTGAGCCCAAGCCCGAGGCCGAGCTTGAGGGTGCAATTCAAGTTGCTTTCTCCGCCGAGTATCACACTGCCGGGCTTGTTAGAATCCCGTGCCACGATGCCGGTGACAGGTGACTCACCCCTCCAGCTGGCACACAGAGCACCCACGGCCTGCAACGGCTATCTGCGTGCAGTCCGCGTCCCTCGCACGAAGTACTATATCTAGCAACATCACGTCTATTCCATATCTATGGGTAGGCGCCCGGGGTTGGATTCCTCCAACTACTTTGCCATCTGCAGATTGCAGAACGGCTGGCGAAAGGCCCAACACTGGCAGGTGGTCCTTTTTGCTTGCTTCGTGCCTCTTCCTTGGCGCCATGGTATTTCTGACGGAAACCTCTGAGGGCCGCAGCGCCCGTCCGTTGCCGTGTTCGGCCCCGATCATTAATGCGCGAAAAAGTCGGACTCCCGTAGCGGAAAGTGCGATTTGAACGTACTCTCGTCACACTTCTGTTCTGAATGTGGTAATCGCGTGGGCAACTGCCTTTCTTGACCAATGTCGACTCCGAGCCCTCGTTCTTAAGACGCTTCTCCAAGTGGGTCTCTCTCTTTCTCATTACTCATTATTCGCCAGCCTTTCTGTGGTCCCACTGCACTCCATGTCTGAACTACCCTGCAAGTTTCGCGTCGCTATCTGGTTGGAATTTTTCCTTTTTTTCGCGAACTTGTTTTGAGTCTTGCCTTTGGGATATTTATTGATTAACACCTTAGTGGCGGGGGTGTCGGCGGATTGACCCTTGCTTATGCCTTGTCCAAATCTCCTGATATTCGTGTCGATGTCTACGAGGCTGCATCCAAATTCACAGAAATAGGCGCCGGAATCGGCGTATGGTGGCGAACGAGACAAGTTCTCAAATCGCTTGGCTTGGAAGAGGATGTCGTCCGCCTATTGACCTTCCGCCCAGGCCAAGACCGAGGTGAGGCAAATACATCCGGCAGTTTCGAGAGACTCAACTCTAACTTCCCTGTAGTACCCTCCATACAGTATCGAAAAGCTGATCAGCCCCAGGGCTTCGCAATGGGGCCAATATACTCTCGAGGTTTGATTCTTTCCTTCACCTTTTTTGGACGCGGCATGCGCTGACCTTATAATGACCTTTTCTCTTACCCTCCAGGTGGATTGATGGGGGTCCACCGCGCAGAGTTTCATGAGGTTCTGCTGAACCGCTTGTCTCCGCGCTGTCGCACCTTCCCATCCAAGCGATTGGAGAGTTATACCCAGCGCCCAGGCGCGCCAATCCAGCTCCGCTTCCACGATGGGTCCACCGCGACGTGCGACATCCTCGTCGGGGCGGACGGCGTCAAGTCGGCAGTTCGCAAGACGATGTTTTACGAAGCTGCCCTCGGGGCAGAATCGCAGCATCGCAACGCAGACGCTGCAGAGCTGCGCAACCTATGCGAGTTGCGCTTTAGTGGCGTCTTCGCCTACAGGACGCTCATTCCTGCCTCGAGACTGTCGAGTGTCAACCCTCAACACAGAGTATTTTCCTCTCCCATGCAGGTGAGTTTGTGGGCGTTTGTGCAGGTCAGTAGTATCCACGAGTATTTACCCTTTACCTATGCAGTACCTAGGCAAGAATAGGGTGAACACATCTCTCCAGGAGCCATGCGTCGACCATCCCTGACTCAATGCCTTATTTCTTAGCACTTTATGGCGTATCCAATTTCCCGCGGCCGGTTCATCAATTTTTGTGCTTTCGAAGTTCGTCCTCACGAGGAGGGAACACATTTCGGGGGCCCCTCGGTCGTCGATGTGGATCCCTCATACGTCATCAGTCTGTTTCAAGGCTGGGAAAGGGACGTCTGCGAAATTATGCAAGTGCGTATACAACTGGTAGACGAGAAACATGGCGCTCTCGTCGCTCATGACATCCTTCCAGTGCTTGGGTGGTTTAAGGATATCTCGCTGGGCCGTCAACATTGTGCCACCCTTACCGTACTTCTCGTACGGGAATGTAGCGATCCTTGGAGATGCCGTAGGCATTTGTTTTTTCTCTGTGGCGCATCAGACACCTGATCATGAACAAACAAAAAACGTAAGGCGCACGCCATGGCACCTTTTCAAGGAGCCGGGGCAGGACAAGCTATCGAGGTCAGTAAATCAGTCCGTGGGCCGCGTCGTGTCAATCGCTTAATGAATCTCTTCTCCGCTGTTTATCAGGACGCTTCAATCCTCGCCTCGCTTCTCTCGCACGATCTGACAACGCGGGCAACTGCGTCGCACGTGCTCGGGATCTATTCCCGTGTCCGCCAGCCCCTCGCCACGGAGGTCGCACGGCGCTCTCGCCTGAATGGGGAGCACTTTTCGCTCCGGGGACTTACTGGGCCGGACGTCTCGTCCACGCGCCTGCTCCCCGGGATCTTGAAGCAAATACAGGACAATTTCGAGTGGGTCTCGGAGACTGACGCGGCCATCGACTTGCAGCGGGCCATGGCGCTGTTGCGAGCAGAGCTTATGACATAAGACTGTTGCAAGTGCTACCGATCATATGGGCTGAGGCGACAGGCAGATGGACAGGACCTGAGCTGATGGATGGAACAACCTGAAGGGTACCACACTATGATAGACGTTGCGTAGGCTATGCATTTCACCTTCTTGATTGATTTTCCTCATTTGTCTATAATGCATACCATATCAATCACTCACCTGAACTGAGGACGAGACGACGATTAAGTTTGGCAGGGGTAACAAGGTTTCAAAAGAACGATCAGAACTTTGAAGCATCCACCGTGTTTGTCAAAAGAAGTCTGAGAAAAGCCGTAAAGACGGCTCGGCGCTTTGTGACTTCCGAGTATTTGAAATAATAGAATGAAAACGTTGCAAGTTATTATAGTGTACGCATGCTGTAAACATAGATGGCGATAAAGATATGTCAAATGTGGACGAACGGGGTAATATATCATTGGTTAAATGCACTCTACTTCCAACACTTCACGGAAGCAGCTGTCAGGAAGGAAAGATCGATATGATTGTTAATGAAGATGACTTACACATACACATGCCCGTGCGAACCATCAAGAACTGGCACGGTGCCCAAAAAGAAAGATTAGTCCCATAGGTTAGATACAGGTGACACGATGATTCCTTGCCTCAAATTTGCTGCCGCTCAGCACAACAATGTCCCCATGAACCATCGTTACGCGGAGGCTCTCCTTTCCCTTTGAAGTTGACTTTGTGTCCGAGGCCGAGTCCGCTAGGATCGAGAGCAGCGAGATGTCGGCTCCTAGACAGAGCAGGACGAGGCACTTTACGTGCGAGCAGAATGTCTGGCGATGCTGCATGGGGTTGTCAGAGCTTCAGGACGCCATCTAGCAGGGGCACATTTGCCCCGGAGCGAGGGCGTGGGCGTACCTTGCCGTCCGAGATCCACGAATGGATGCGTAACGAATGCACTCGAAGGGGACCAAGGTCGCAACAATAAGCCCTCAGCGCACCCTCGATGATCTCAGCCTGCTGATTCCATACGCCACGCCCATTACGGGGGAGCGCAGGATCATCTCCGGATTCGAATAACGGAGTGGAAAACACCGGCGAGCCAATGCTACGTTCGATCGGGACATCACGCTGTAAGGTTTCGAAAAGCGCCGAGGCGCCTGCCTGCAGCGGCGCTCTGTTACCGTTGAATATATGACGCACAGACAGCGCATTCGAATCATCAACAATAGAACGACTCCCCGAAGCGACAGGGGCGCTAGGATCATCAGATAACGTTGGGGTAGCAGCGGCCAAGTGATAGTGAAAGAGACGGGCCCCGTCCTCAAAGCCAATGGCAGGTTCAGCGGTCGTGGGCGCAGCCCATTTGTCGTCCGGGGAGATCCTCGCAGAGTTGACCTTGCGATCACGCGCAGAGAATGCGCCCATTACCCAGCCTATCTCTGTTTTCAGGTCGACCTTGGCGCTACACGCAGCGCTCTCACAGACCCGATGTCTAAGAAAGCGTTGAACGTTGACGCGGCCACATGTCGCACAGAAATAGCCCACAGGGAAGTGACCAGTCGCCGTAGAATTCTCCGTAAAAGGGGCGAGAAGAGGAAGTGGAAGTAGCAAGCGAGAACTCTCGAAAGAAGGTATTTGCTCTGGCGAGGTGTGCGTCGGCTCCCACCATGGGCGCATGGTGCGGAGGGTCCATTCACGGTAGTCATCCTGCTCATCGTCCAGGAGTAGATCCTCACCACCGGGTGCCCAATCTAGAACAAAGCGCCAGGCGCGTTGCGCTGTCAGGGAGTTCGAGGTACTTCGCCACGAACGCGTTTCCACCTGCCGAAGAGACAGACCCACAACGAAGTGAGATCAGTTGCTTGAAGGTGGCAGGCATGAGTCACCTTGACTTCGGATATCTTGAATAACCCTAACCAAAAGTGGCCAATCTCCGATGGGAGGCCCCAAGGAATCAGTGGGGAGTTACGGGCGAACACAGGGGACACGACATCCCCAGTAGACTGGGCCGTGAGCAAGGCCGCAACCTCGGGAGGAGGTTGCGGAAACGGTAGGTGATGATGGTCTCCGCTCCCACAAGGGGGTACAGGGACCGCGGCGCAACCCATAACTATATCTGGGTGACTCGACGTCGGTCTGGACTTGTCTGGGGCCAGAATTGAATTTGGATCAGGCAATTCTGACGAGTGGGGACTGATTGATCCCGATGAGAGATGACATGTGTCCGCCCAAGGAGTGTTGATTACAGGAGACTTTCTGATCTGTGCCGGCGCAGAACAAGAGAGAGGGTGGCCAGTAGTGAGGGGCTCGGGGTAAGATCTCACGCCATGTGAATGCCGCCCTGCATGGTTATCAACAAGGAGGGAATGGTTGTCGAAAGTTGCGGGCCCATCCACGTAGGTCAGTCCAACGGGTGGTTGGACACTAGATGGATCTGGTTCGTGGGGGAGGAACGAACGAACGATCTCGCGATGGGGAACCTCCATGACACCGATTAGTCTAAATTTACGCTTCTATGATTCTCTGAACTGACTTGTGAAGGTCCAGCTTTGGGCCATCTAGATAATGAATTCTGAGTCTCCTTGCCCTTAATTGTGCTCCCTGTCTCTGACGGTGGGTCGCGCACGGCCGACACGGAACGGTGCTCGGAAGGGTTGAGAGGAAGATCAATCTCACGGACTCTGAAAAAAAAAGATATGTGGTGAGTACAATCAACCCAAGAGCCGTGCCTGCTTGGGTGGGGTCGGAAGTTCGAGAGCTTCAATAGACACCTACATTGAGAAGGTGATCTTGCGGCCATCCCAAGCATCATCCCTCCACGACCCGAGGCCAGGGGCTCTCCTCCCCTCAGAGAAGATAAGCATGGTGTGGAGACCATCCCAACCGACGCCACCCTGATTTTTCGCAAGGGCTGGGAGCACGGCAAAAAGCTCGTCTTTGCCCTGCAAAGCGCGACAGAAAAATTAACATCAGACGACTTGCGCAGAAGGCTTTGACTTACGCCAGCCCATACTCGCGGGAGAAGGCCCAAAGAAGCGAGAGGGCGCTTCGCGGAATGTATCGTGCTTCTTGATGGCTCGACGACGCGCCAGGTTCCGTTGGCCCGTGGCGGAGCACGCACAGGGCGAGGACGAGCTAAGCCATAAGCGATGAGACAGAAAGTTGAAATTGCACGGAACCGAAGATGTGGACGGGCGCTTACCTCGGGGAACGAGATTCTCGTCAGAAGCCCCGTCCTCGGATGCGTCCGAACTCTGCGCTCTGGGCATTTTGCGTCGCTTCCTACTTGAAGTCGCTGGCTGCTCCCGAGTATCAGGGTTGTGCGTTGCAGACTTGGCCTTGACCCTTTTGCCTCTGGCATTTTGAATCAAATTATCTGGTACGGCTGCTGTAGCCGTTGCGTCGACGCGGCCGAGCAAGGGCGACTCGGATATGAGTATGTCCACGCCATCTAGCAATGGGATCAGTAAAAATAAAAAGTGCTCCCTCTGATCCAATGGTGTGACCCACCCAATGGGACGTCTTTGGTGGAAGCGTCCACACATGTGACATCTAACCCGTCCGTTCTGGCCTTGGATTTCCCCTTATTCCCACTTTGGGGCTTCGGCCTCGGGGTGCGTGATTGGGAAAATAGAACCGATAACGGCACATAAGTGTCATCTGGTATGAACCAAATAGTCAGACGTCCGTGACAGGGTGCATCTCGACGATGCCCGCGTACCAGCCGAATCCGAGGCGTGCGAGGCGGCGACGTCTGGAGAACCACCAAGCTCGTTATGGGACAGCCCATCCAGCGATGTCAGGAATCGCATGTCGTGTGCCGGGACCGTGCAAATCCCCCTACACTCAGTGCAATGAGGTCCTTGTTCTGTCATGTTTGATGGGTATCGTTTCCCTTTGTTCATTTCTCCCCTCAAGGACTGCCCTGGTACGCGACTCAAACCCGCTTGCACATTATCTCGCGACGCCGCCATTTCCTCGACCAACATTGCTGGTCCTAGGCTATCTGAGGTCTTACCCGACGAGAGGCCTTCGCTTGCGAAACTCAAATCGAGCCCGCTGTCCTCCGGAGGGATTGTGGGATCTTGGTCCGGGGCTACACAACACACAGCAGCCTCGACACCAACGCGCTTCGCGTTTCTGAGTGGACCTGATGGTGCAACGGGCAGTGACACCCCTCCAGTTTTCCGTCTCCACGAAAGGAGTGTGTCTGTTTCTAGTCGCGGGCAATCATAAGCCCTGCATGCGCGTGCGGAGAGAAGACAAGAAAGATTCACCATCATCAGAGGTAACAGTGGCCCTCCTCGTACGCTTGCCATGGGTCTCCCCACTCGACGTGGTCACACGCCGGGCTGGGTTCTTCATGGGCCTCGCCCCCATCATAATCCTCTTCCCTTCTTCCTCGCTAATCTGTATTATCCCCCCTCCGCTCGCCTGCGCGCCCGCTCCACCTGCTCCCCTTCTGTACACCCCATTGGCGTCGTCGCGACGCAGACACCAATCCTGCCGGTCATCTCTTCCAAGCGCCTCCATAGGTGCTTTGCGCTTTGTAGCGCCTGCGACGGAAGGCTCGAGCGACGCGAGTGGGGGTGCGGGCGGGGTGACGATGGGATAAGCTGCCGCTAGAGGCTCCGATTCGTGCTGCGATGTGTTCGGGTCGTGTTGCCGGGGCCGCATGGCGGTGCTAATACTAGCGCCAGGGCGCTCGCGATTCGCAAGTGGTGGTCGATCGCTTACAGTGCGGGGCACTAGCGGAGGCCGCGCTGATCGCGCTAGGGCAGGATGATTGGGTCGAAGCCAACTGGGTGAGGAAGACGCGGCACGTCTGTCGCGATTCACTGTTGTTGTGGCTGTAGTGGCAGGCGGTTGTAGTGCTAGTGGCGATGTAGTACCAGCCATTGCTGGTTGTGAGGGTTGACGTGCAGTTGGGATGCCGGTTTCATCGGACGCCATTGAGAGGGCACGTCACAGGTGAATCGACTTTTCCTAGGATGAGTCGCCGTGAGATTTGTCGTGTGAAAATGAGAGAAAAAAAGCTAGTGGCGCTGTGGCGGACATATACATACCGTTCCCAGCTGGTAACTTACCTGTGCAAAAGCGAAAATCAAACTACGTGGCCGCGAAGCAGCGGGCGTCAATTCGAAAATAATGCGGCGGAGTTGGTAGCAGATGATAATGCGAGGGCAGAATACTCCAGACGCACAACGACAACCCGCGAAATGTGGGAAATCAAAATGTGGCTTCTCATATATATATTGCAACTAGCTAACCTGTCACTATCTACTTTCAGTCACAATTGGCAGGAGCAGATAAGACAAGTTATCTTGTGAGCAGGGGTAGAATTGATTAATGCCAATGTCAATGCAAATTTTCTATGCACCAGAACCGAGCTTGATTTCCCTTTTTGACCACTCACTCCTACGCTCACTTGCTTATCCAACCTGTCACATGGCCAGTGCCCTTTCTTAGACCCTATGTCCCGCTACTCTGCTTCAGACCATCTTTTCTTCGCATCTCCCATGGCACTTGCCACGCGACAATTCTATTTCCCGATATGGTATACAGAGACGTTTGCGAGGTGCCCAGGAGGGAAAGTCCAAGTTACGGTTACATGTCCGAGGGTGAGCACCGCAAAAGCCGTTTCATTCGCGTTCAATCCCACCCGCGCCGCGTCTCCGTCGGCTCTTGACAGCCTCCCGATGCCTCCGCTTCCACTCGCGCGTAAGCTCCCCACGCACGGACTCCCACCGCTCCCGGATCTGCGCCTCGTCCTCCGTCCTTCTAAACTTGACTTTGCACACGGGGCCCTTCGCGTGCGGACTCTGCGGGAAGAAGAACGGCAGCGAGGCATCGAGCGCTTTGGCCTGTTGCGTGCGCGCTGGCGCGGGTGTTGAGGTTGCCGCTGTTGTTGTTGTGGTGTTAGGGATAGTAGTGGTCGCGGGCACGTTGTTTGCAAAGGCAGGTTCCTCCAGATCGAGGTCAAGCTCCGAATCGAGGTCAAGGTGGCCGATTAGCGAGAAGCCTAGCCCGTTAATTAAGAATTGATGAATGATGCAAGCTATCAAGCAATAGACCAAAAAATTCACCTTCCTCTTCGCGGGGTGCAAAAAGGTCCTTGAGTTTTGAAGTCGAAGGGCGATGCACAGGACCGGGATCAGGGTTTCGCTGTGCAGTGGTAGCGGTCTGTGCCTGTCGATCGACAGACGATTTTTCGTCTGCTCGCCGCTGGTCAGCGGGGACGACTTCAAAGTCGGCAGTAGCATCATGCGAGCTTTGGGAAACGTAGGGCACCACGTCCGCACGAGACTCGGTGGCGACCTGCTCTATGTCCGAAGCGATGCTCTCTGCGCTGCCCCAATCTTCATTTGCCTCGCCAAACATGGAGTTCAGGAGCTGCAGTGTCCTCGTCCGCTCCGCAGCAAAGTCGGTGCTCGCTAATTCCAGGGGAATGGATGATGATGGGCCAGCCGATGCAGCACGCGAGTCGTCGTTGTCATCCGCAGGGCTCTGCGCAGCAGTATCGAGGATCTCCTCTACCTCATCGTCAGCCTCGATCTCCGTTGACTCTCCATTCGTGCTGACGGCACCACCGCCGCGTGCCCCACTCGCAACCAAAGCGGTCGATGCCTGCCCACCATCCAAAAATACACCGCCGACATGGGTGCTGCCCCACCGTAGCGGATCGATCGTTTGTCTGCGTGCGCGTTCAGGCGGCGCTGCGCGAGCCCGCCTCCTCCTTCCTTTGCCCTGCTGGTCCCGCTGGTTTGCTGCCGAGTTGAGAACATCGAGAGGTGGACCAAGCGGACGTGCGGGGCGCATGCGCATGGGGCGGATGAGCCGCCCTAGGGGGGTGACGCGCCATTGCGGGCGATGGTGAACGTTCTCGGGTGTGACGAGGGACATGTCTTGCGAGTAGCTGCCTTGAACGACGCCGACGCCGCGAGCTAGTCGCCGGCGTTTCCGCGCGCGGCGGTCGTCCCCTTCCATAGACGACGACGCGTTTTCAAGCAGAATCCTGCAGCATATGCGTGGACATAAGTACTGGAAGAGGCGCGGCACGCGGGCGCTTACCGCTCGCGGAAGTCAGGCTTTGCTTCGCCAATGCGTAGTTTCGCGCCTTTCCATGTCGAACCACTGAGTACATTCATACCTATTAAAAAAGTAGAATGATACGTATTGAGTGAACGATGGGGTTGGGATTTAGCTATGGTTACATACATCTCGATAGCTGCGCCTTGGTTGTCTCTAAAGTGACATAGGCGAAATTGCGTGGCTGGCCGAGTGCGTCTAGTTTGACCAAACCGTCGAGGGCGGTGACGGATCCAAACGAGCCCAGACGGCGTGAAAGGTCATGAGAAGAAATTGCGGGTGTGAGACCAGAAACGTGGAGTCTCTTTGATATGAGTTGTCTGTCAGTGGGCGCCTCGGGCATTGAGATGAGATGACGGGAATGAGGTGAGCATGCCACTGCCAGTGCCACAGCCAGTGCCGCAGCCTTTATAATTAGCAACCACATGAAAATCGTCTCCTCTCGACTTTTCTTCGCAAGATGAGCAGCCAAGTAGCCCAACGTTCCTCCAACAATCCCTTTCGAACTCCAGCTGTGACTCCAAATCCCACTGGAGCCTCAGCAGGTTCGTCGAGCGCTCCCTCCTATGCCACTCTCCCACCGGCTGGAGGGTCCTCCGCCTCGATCCCCCCACCGAACTATTCCGATCTGTCAGAGATAGGCCCTCCTTCCGATGATGAAGAATCACCAGAAGTTCTCCCTGAACTTACTCCCAGGATTTCGTCCCCTCGTCCCCCTTCCAACGGTCGTCCTCCCTCGCTTCCTCCTCGGAACGGTTCACAGGATCGATCACCCTCCACCGCGCCTCCGTCGCTCCCTCTCCGTCCATCTTCTAGGGCAGCCGATCCCCCTCCGCCGTCCAGCGCCCCGAGCCTCTCAGCCGACTCATTTCCTGAAGCGGCACCTCCTCCTGCTTACTCACTAACGCCCGATGTGGGCGGCGGCGAGCTCCTAGTGCAGCAGGGCCCACGTAGACCTTTCCAGCGGGCCCCCGAGCCATTCTTGCCGTTCCCAGCTCCACAGATTCAAGAGCCAGGGTCGGAACAGCAATTGCAATCGCCGCAGCGACAGCCTCCTCAGTTCGCACCGCCCCCGGGTGCACCACCTGGTCAAACACCACCTAGTCCCTCCTCTGGGCGCCCGCAATCTCAGTTGTCTGATTTCGCGCAGGAATTCTACAATGTGGGCACCACTACTTCACCCCCTGACGGGCAGCAACCTCAAACCAGGTATGCACCCCCACCTGGTGCACCTCCTCCCCTTCGTCCTCGCGCTGCGTCGACTTCAAGCGGCGCTGGATCCACAGCACCGCCTGGGGGTGACGGGAGACCAACAACCACGCCCACTCCAGGCCATCCCCTGCTTCGCAATGGCCAGACGCTCGTATACCCTGAGAACTATTCCTGTCCCAAATGTACGCCCTCATGCCGTGTCTCTTACTATTTCCTCACTTACTTGCTGTGATTTTTGATACAATAAGGTCACAACACGGGCTACAAGAACTATGATCCGTCGCACCCGTGCCGCAAATGCTGGGACCGCTTTGGCAAGCCGTTTACGTCGATTCTCGCTTCGAGCCCGTGGGGTGGCGAGGGCAGCGGGGCTGCGAGTCAGAGCCTGAGCCAGAGCCAGCGTGGCCGCTCGTTCCAGCGCCCACTGCCCGCATTCAAGCCTCCGCAAGCGCGCGCGCCACCGCCGCCAGCTATCCCTGGTGCGTTTCCTTCGCCAACTGGTCCCCGTCCGGGAATGCAGCAGTGCAACACCCGTACTCGGGCTATGCCGTCTGGTGCTGTGCCCCCGCCGGGCGCGACCGTCGTCATGCCGGGCGATCCACGGATCGGCGGGCGGTTGTGCTGGCGATGTGGTGGACGCGGGACGACCCCGTTCTTGATCTTTGACGAGTTGACGTGCGAAACTTGCGGAGGCATTGGGAGGTTGATGAATTAGAAGATGGTTTCGGAAAAGAATTCGGCGAACTGTAATCTATCTGGTGATGTGGTGGTGCACAGGAAAGGTTATGTGTAGTGTAGGTATGTATGGACAGGTGTAGTACACGTCTGGCAATCATCTGACTGAGTGTCCCAAGATGACTGGGCGGACTTGATAGACCAGCACAAAAGAATATGATTTTCTGTGTTCAACCTTTTCTGTCCTGAAGTACGTTGGGCTGAGTGATGATGGTATGTCTGATATGGAACGTACTAGGGCATAGGTTTACCATCCCTCCCTGGCATGCTTTTGTCTCTGACGCTCGTCGAGCAGCGCTTGGTTTAGCTTTTGCAATTGAACGGTGACGGTCTTGTCTCCGCCTTTTAAGGTCGAGTTGCGATTCTCGAAATCGTCGAGAAAGGCCTGAATACGACTCTGTGCGCGTTTCGCTGAGACGTTCTTGCTGGATGTTGTTGTGATGCTCGGAGGTGGGTCCGAGGCATTGATGTTGTCCATCGTCAAGACGCTCGAGCGGGAGTTGCCGACCAACGTCTTTGGTCTATCCCTTGACTACTACTAACAAACTCACTCCCTTCAGAACGACGCACAAGTTAAAAGGGTGATGTCTCGCTTTGTTCGCCCCTCGAAATATCGGTGATTCTCCTTCATCCTCTCCAAATATCGCACACCACTGATCCTTATCACAGACATGTCTTTGGCCAGCCGGCCAAGAAAGAGCACGGGATCGACAACCTCAAGGTAACCAGCAGTGCTTGGGACACGAACGTAGTCTCCTCTTCTGGGGTGCGTACTTCTCCGATGTCTCCACCCCGTTCGCACTCATCCCAGCTCAGAAATACATCAGTATAAACTGGAACGCCTCGGGCGGCGGCGCATTCGCCATCCTCCCTGCGCCCTCCCTGTTCTCTGGCGCACCGGGGATCCCCTACAAGCTCCCCGACATCGTCCCACTAGCGCGTAGCCACACCGCGCCGGTCCTCGACACGGACTGGTCTCCGCACTCGGACACGATCGTCGCGTCCGGCGGCGAGGACGGAAACGTGTTCATCTGGCAGGTGAGCCCCTCCTCGTTCGAGGGCTGGAACGCGGAGGGCTGGGCTCCCATCGACTTTTCGCCCGTGCTGCACATCGACGCGTCGCCGCGCAAGGTCGGTCAGGTACTCTGGCACCCCGCCGCGCAGCACGTCCTCGCGAGCGCAGTCGGAGATCACACAGTAAAGCTGTGGGACCTCGGCGCGCCAGAGTCTCCACGCACGGTGCTCTCGGGTCATGGGGACGCCATACAGAGCCTGGCGTTTAACCCGACCGGTCAGCTCCTCGTTACGACGTGCCGAGACCGCAAGATGCGTCTGTTCGACCCCCGCGCTGGTGGAGACGCCGTCAGGGTCGGCGAGGGACATGGCGGTATCAAGGGCGCGCGTGTGGTATGGATGGGCGACCGCGATCGCATCGCCACGACGGGCTTTAGCCGGATGAGCGATCGGCAGGTTGGCGTGTGGGAGGCTAGCTCCCTCAAGAACCTCAAGACGACCACGCTGGACCAGTCTGCAGGCGTCGTAATGCCGTTCTGGAGCGACAACAACATCCTTTTCCTCGGCAAGTTCTCGCTTTTTTTATCTCTTCTGTGGCCACTAAAGCGCGTGCTCTCCTGCCCGTTCTCGGTATGATAGCTGGCAAGGGAGATGGAAATATCCGGTACTATGAATACGAGAGCGATAACCTTTACGCGTTGGATGAGCACAAATCAAGCGACCCGCAACGTGGGATGTGTTTCGTCCCACGGCGCGCTGTCAACACGTCCGAATGCGAGATCGCACGCGCGTACAAACTCACCTCGAACGCCATCGAGCCCATCGCATTCATCGTCCCGCGAAAGGCAAGTCCCCCGTTAATCCTCTCCTCCACCACAGCATCTAACACCGTGACACCCCGCGGCGCCAGTCCGACTCATTCCAGTCCGACATCTTCCCACCTGCGCCCTCCATCGAGCCGTCCCTCACCGCAGGCGAGTACTTCTCCGGAAAGGCCATCGCGCTCAAGTACGTCTCGCTCGAAACGGGCGCAGTTTCCACCGGCGCCCCCGCGCCCACCGCAGTACCGACGCCAACACGGTCCTTGACGGCGTCCCCGCCCCAGCCTGGGCAGACACCTTCACTGTCGCCAGTCATAGCCCCACAGCTCACAAAAGTCGCGAGCGAGCCGCCGCCCACATCCGTCACCGTCTCCACGCCAGCCTCCGCCTCAGCCTCAGCCTTGGCGTTCTCCCCAACACCCATATCGCCAGCTGACGTAAGGATGCCACCCTCCCGCTCTGCATCCACGGCATACGGCTCAGACGTGCGTTCACTTCCCTCTTTCATTTCATTTTTATTTTTCCCCCTAAGGGGTCAGTGGGCTTTGTCACTGAATCGCGCGCGTATTGCATTTAGGACAGCAAAGCTTTGGCAGGTTTACAGGATGACAATGACAGGCTCAACGCCGATCTGCGCGAGGCCAACGCGAAAATTCGGAAGCTCGAGCTCCAAGTGGAAAGTCTCAAGACGAACGCGCGCAAGGCAGCAGCGACACTGCTAGATAATTAAAATCTTTTTGTTTATCCTGTCTTCTTTTAGTGGGAGAGAATGTAGTAGTGACGTGGATGTATTGTGACGAAGGAACAAAATCATACTTTCAACTTTTTTTTTTGATAGCGTGTGCTCTGTGCTACACAAGTCTTTCCTAGCCAGGAACGGTTCTGGAAAGTGGAGTATGTAGTCGTGCTGACCCCTTGGAAGCCTACTGTAAACGCTGACTTTTGCTTGCCAATGCAGAGGCGAGTCAATCCTTCACTATTTCACTGCAGGTCTCATGCGATGGGAATAAACAAGACTGTAGCAGCAAGTGATGGGACAGGAAGTCAGGAACTGCAATGGGTGAAGAATCTACACCGAGTCCACATCCGCACTGTCTCCCAACTCAATATTTAAACACACGTTACATTGGATCTTACATACACATACTTTGAGTCAGAGACGAATGGAAGGTTTCTTCAGTCCGGAGGGGTGATTCAACTATATGGAGGATCTTGACCCAATTACTGATTGGGTTCGTTCCAAATATTTAGATATGTTCAGAGCCCGCCCCGGCGACATCCGGTGAAGTCCCCGTCAGCATGTTGCCCACCACCAACAGGACGATCGATCCGAACGTGTTTGCCAATGCATGGTCACGGTACAAGTACAGTGTCGGCAGGACAACGCATGCAATTCATCCATCTTTAGCTTCCTTGGCTACATGAACACCCGCCTGTTCAAGTGTAGCTCTGGCGTCTCGTCAGCACTTGCCTTTGGCGAGTGGCGACCATGACCAGCTTTGTCTCTAGCATTTGTCCAGTGGTTAATTAGTCCGACAGAGGGAGGCAGTGGATGACCCACATTTCCTTTCCTACCATGGTCATTGCGTATACGGGGTCGTGGCTGGTCCGTCCCATATTTGCTGTGCGTACACCTACCTTAGCACGCTACTTCTCTTACCCTTGACCCTGACCTGCTTATTAAGATAGGATCTGGACCCATGCTGTGCACACACGAACGAGACGCGTTCTACTACCCTGCCTCATGCAGAGCGTGCTGAGTGTGTGATCGTCTCGCGCGACCTTGAGGTTCATTTGTCGCCAGGCTAACGTTTAATACGTGTCATTTTAGAGGTGAATTATCCCTTTGGAGGAAAAAGAGAGAAGGCCCTATCCTATTCAGCAGTCGAGTGTCAGTTCAACACCTAGACATGCCGTTGGCCACGGGTCATGGGCACAGTGCCAGGAATTTCATCAGAGTCGGACATATATCAGCCCCCTCAACCCCATATCCCGGCAACTTTATTCTCACGGCATCACTTCAACTCGTCTTCCACCCATGAATGCTACAAGTAGACCGGACAATTTCACCCCACCTCTCGCTCTTCCAGCGAAGGTTCTGGCATATTCACCACCCGACAACCCTTCTCCATCCATGCCCGTGTCGCGGTCAGGTGATATCATGTCAAGGTCTACGAATATACCCCAGAACAACGACGAGTTGATCAATCTCGGATCTCATTCAGCAACCAGTCCAAAGGCGACTACCTATGGGAGAATTGCTAGAGAGGCAGGGTCAGATGGGCGCTCGGACGTTGCCGCGGGCGCTTCAGGTCTGCTCGCACGGACGGGAGAACCTTGTCGCGCAGACAATCAAACGCCTGCCATCTCGGCGGCAGTCTCAAAGGATCATTCAGTGATACCAGGGCACAGTGATATAGGCGAACTTGACGTTAAGCTAGACATACAATCTCCACTTGGCCAGGTGAGCCCCAAGGTTGGTGTGCTATACGCGCTGCGATTCTCACCAGTAGTCCACCACAGCCTAGCCCTCGTGCAGATAACACGGAAGTCATTCCTGCGCACAATATATCCCCCTCTAAACCATCCAGGGTAGCTACTTTGAAAGGACTTCAGGTTGCGAACCATGAGGGTATATTAAATCTTAACCGCGCCTTCTCGACGAGTCCCGTGGAACTGAGTTCACCACTGCTTCCTGCAATCACACCTCCCCTATCTCAGGATGTACAGACACGAAAGTCACAAGGGGCTGGAAATATTCCGTTTGGGCCTCCCAAAGCAGCAGAACCGGGGGAAAGGGATCAATCATCTACTTCCCAGGCGGACTCATTGGGTGGAGCGAATGTAATGAAACCCCTCGCCCAGCAAGTTGATCGCACAGCTTCCATGCAGCCTTTTCCTATACCCTCCACCCCTTCTGTACCACCTTTGAACCGACGTGGCATCTCTATATCCTCGTCAATATCTCGTGCAGCCTCGGTCCTAACAATGATTGCACCTAGTCGGAGTCGGAGAGGCACAGCTCGGGGGGTTGAACCCCCGTCTGAGTTGTCACACCCCAGAGATGAAGACAAAGGGAATGCATACACCAATGAGCAAAGGCCACCTTCACCCCAGGGACATGCCACGGCCACCGCAGAGTCCCCTTCCCTGCCATTACCAGTCTTTGGGCCACATCTTTGGGATGAGATCTACCCATTAATTCGTGGGAACGAGGGAGTCGATCGTGAAGCTAATGGAACTGCAACGGGACCGACGTTGGACCAGGAGCGACAGGGAGTAACAGCGCTCGACGAATGCGAGACCCATGCAGAAGATTCTGACACTATTTCATACGGCGCGCAACGCCGGACAGCCGGGCTAAATCCCTCGAGCGATCACACCCCAGATATCATAATCCCAAAACGTCCCCCAGAAAGCCTCGTCGGAAGGATGTACTCATTTAACTATAGCCCCACGTACAGTCCCAACGTGTCGCATCTTCCGGAAACCAGCGATCCTCGAGAAAAGCTCGAACGGACTCTAGACTCAGCGCCATCCTTGGATAGAACGGAAAGCTTAATAACGCCGCCAGAGCCTGTATTGTTACCTATGCGAATGCAACCCAACGATGCCACACGGTGTGGCGTACCTTCAAATGACGAATTGACAAGCCCAACTGTCCACACTCCGCCACAGCCCCCAACTGTGGTGAGCGACTCACAAGCTCATGCCGTACTCTGTCCAGGTCCTCCCTTGCGTTCTGGCCGATCGCTTCTCGAAGGGAAGGGCGACACGCATCCCGACATCTCACCGTCCACGGAAATCCATCTTATGCAGCGCCATGTGCCAATCATAACCCAGCCCACTCCCCAGGAATGTGCTTCGCTTCATCCGAGTTCGAGGTCTAGTCCGTTAGGTGATGGTCAGACTGAACCAGAATCGCCAGGACAGTCAGGAGGGGATGGAAAACCCGAAGATGGGCGAACAGAAGACGAAAGTATTCAGGAGGCTGAGCGAGAATCCCCACCACTACGCAAGCACGAGAGTCAAGGAGATGTTAAGGGTCTCTATCTTCGCGCACGGAAGAAATACCCCTGTTGCTCTTGTATATCTCACGTCCTGAGCTTTTGCTGTTCCTTGTGTAGTTGTGGGCCTTGCTGGGATTGAGAGGTCGCCACGGAGTCCCTTGCATACGTTGCTGTCGAGGGATGAGGGAGAGCCGATGCCTCACGAATGCCACTCCCTTTCTTGACACCTTATCGTACCTTGTTTCCTTTATCATGTTTTTCACTAACGCGCTGTTACTCCGCGATTTTGGCGTAATGTCGCCTAGTTCTAAATAATTTCACGAAAACGCAAAGCCTTCTTACTCTGTCTACGTTGGCTGCGACATCGGGGCGGCTGATCGTCACTGCATTGCAAATTGCATAATGATGGAACAATTTTCGATGAACTGAGTAGTTGGGACGTCGTGGCGCACCTCTAAACGTGAAGTGAATGTAACCTTTGAACGGAGTTCCTAAGTTACGAGAGTCGGCGCTGAATGGAGGTGACCTACTAGCGTTTCTTATGGCCCATTTAATGGAAACCTCCTACTGATGCATAGCCGCGGAGGGTACCGTCATTCGTAAGATCGGCGAAACCGAAGCTGATGAGGGACTCGGAGGAAGCGCATTGCAGCCTTTGGCCAGGCTGACATCATACCGTAATATAGTAGGGCACTAGACATGGGATATGGGGGAAAGTTAAAGATGTAAGGGGACACAAGAGCCTAGGGCTGACAGTACAAGCACACGGGGTCAACGCTGGTTTTAACATACAAAGGGAATTTATTATATACTTTGACACAGCGTTCTAAGGATACCTAGGAAGCGAGATAAGGATACAGTTGGTTCTCGGTCACCTTCAGGGTGTACACCTCAAGATCCAAACTATGAACCAAATCCTTGTCAACCGTGAAATCTACCTTAGCATCCCCAAAGACTACCACGATGACCCGTAACTTCAAAATATCGATCTGCAGCCGTCGCCCAAGTTTATCTAGTGCGCCAACTCCCTTTAACTTGAAACCATGCTTCTCCGCAAGCGTAACCTGGAATGCACTGATTTGAGAGATATTTGGGTCGTAAACGAAGGAATCGAGCGAAGGGTTGCTGCTAGTGGTTGACTGATAGTAACAATTGTCGAAACTGGTAATTGGGTTTTGCCCATCATCAAAGAAAAATCGACCTTCTGGTTTCAGTTCGAGGTATTCGGGTTCTGGTTCGGATTCTAAGTTTCTAGGCCAGTCGTTCGTGAATGTGTAATTGCATCCCCCCCCTTTGGGGACCATCTGGCAGATTGTGAATTTTGCGCCGCGAACGCATAGCGCATGAAAGGCTGGCTCGAAGAGCTTTCTACAGAAGCCTTTGACGCTTGCTTCCCGAAGTAGAGTCTTGAAAAGTTTGCGATGATTTCGCCATTGTTCGTCCGAATCCCGCTCCCACAGCAACTGACTGACGGTTTTGGTCACGATGCTTGCCCTTGGGAGACCTCTATCATCTGGTTGTGGTTCGACGAGGAGGACTTTATGGGAACCTTCACTCATTTTAATGTCTGCTGGGTGGGCAGTCAAGATTTGGGTGATCAAGTCCCACCCCATTTGTTTGACCTTCTTGCGAACACCAATAGCGCATTCATCGAGATCGCCTGCTTTGCAGGACTCGTAACAATCACGGGCTGAGGGTCCGTACTTTTCAAAGAAGTTCTTAATATCGGACTCTTTGTGAGTAACTGATTGAAGACGACGACTTGGATAGCACATAAGTGAACAAAAGACAAAATGCTGGCCAAAAACACTGACGCTTGAATGAGTTCGGCCAGTGTAAATGGTTTCATTAACCAGTAAGCAGCCGGTCGCCTATACTTCTGCAACTTTCGCAAGGGAGACGCCCTTGAGGAAGACGCCATGACAAGAAAGAAGGGGGTGTTCAGACAAAGCATTTCTGCAGGCTTTTCAACGAGTGCATCGATGTCAACCAGAGCCCACGCGTTCTGATATTCCTCCAGCTCGGGATCCACAGACATGGATGGGTTTAGTATTTTAACTCCGTCGGCATTGAAGAAAACGAGGTAGTTCCTGTTGTACTGAAGGATGGTTCGCTTTTCCTCGAGAAGACGTTTAGCCAAAATGTAATACAGCAGGGTGGTCTTGCCTAGATAAGGGGGAGTATATATGAGTATCCATACTTGCCTAACGGAGCCCATAGTCATACCTATTCCAGGATGACCTAAAATAATGACGCTGTTTTTTTCGCTGCTTGTATAATAACCCTCGATGTCTCTCATTGCTTCAGTATAGTCGTCCCGTATCATTACGTTGTCGATTGAAGGAAATACCTTGGGTAGATGTAGCACCTTCACAGTTTCTGGAACATCGACGCCGTCGACAGGGTTGGAATCGCGAGGGACAGAGTCCTCGCGAAAAGGATCCACCTTGTCTTGCCACAAATTCTTCCAGAATTGCAGCAGTTTTGCCATTGACGAATCGTCAGGACCACGACGACCAGTGGAGGAATTGGGGCCAGTCGCCAAACGCCGTCGCTTGAGACGGGATCCATCCAGTGAGGCTGGTACAAGTGTTCATCCCCAGCGAGAAATGCATATCACGAGGTCAAATGATATCGAATGAGATTAAATAAAATCAAACATTTTCCCAATTAATTGATCTGATTTGACCATTTCTGAACGAAATTGAAGCACATCGAATCCCGGCCTTATTGATGAAGTCCGACCCCGTTTCTGGCGCATAGTATGTCCACACGTTCTCTGTAGCACGACACGATCTGGTTTGGTCAGATGTGTTGTATGGCCACCTTGCACTCCGTGCATGGGACAACTTGTCGATGACGCATTTGTAAATTTGCACCTCAAGGCGCCGTCTCTCTTTCCCTCCCCTTTTCCCTCCCCTTCTCAAAACAACCACCATCACCGTCACTAACGTCATCAATGTCGTCGTCACTGCAACACGAAACTGGCTACCACCCTCCTTCTTATCTACCAAACCCTACCTCTCATTCTTGTTGCTGACTTGCTGGTAACATTATTCCCCCTTTCTCAATTGACATTTACTTTTTTAGGCTCAGGCTTGTGCAGTAGATTCATCATTGTC
>Ga0307510_10000204_pt1 | contig 51820 bp, 37 predicted proteins | sample 12_EM_MG_FD_207224 | JGI IMG/M metagenome (GOLD analysis project Ga0307510, IMG submission 207224) | Populus trichocarpa ectomycorrhiza microbial communities from riparian zone in the Pacific Northwest, United States - 12_EM | ecosystem: Host-associated > Plants > Roots > Unclassified | place... | reverse complement strand
GCCTCCGTGGCCAACCTTGCTTCGGCGATGGGTCCGGTGCTCGGTGTGGACGCCGGGGTGGCTGTGTTGCAGTTCGCGTCGTTCAGTTTTGATGCGGCGGTGTTGGATGTGGCCGTCACGCTTGCCGCCGGTGGCACGTTGGCGATCGCCTCGGCGGAGGAGCGGCAGGACCCGTCTGCTCTCGCCGTGATGGTTGAGGCGGTCGGTGTCGAGGTGGCGAGTGTGGTGCCGTCGTTGCTGGGTGCTCTGGACCCGAAGTCGGTTACGGGGGTGGGTAATTGGGTGCTGGGTGCGGAGCGGCTGGAGGCTGGTCTGGCGGCGAAGTGGCGCGCGGGCGCGCGTGTGTGGAACACGTACGGGCCCACCGAGGCCACCGTCATCACCACCGCTGTCCTGCTGGAGGAGGGCATCACGGGTGACGACGCGCCGCCCGCGATCGGCAGCCCGCTGCCCAATGTCCGTACCTACGTGCTGGATTCCTTCCTGCGGCCTGTTCCGGTGGGTGTGGCGGGCGAGTTGTACATCGCGGGGGAGGGCCTGGCCCGCGGCTACATCAATCGCCCCGACCTGACGGCCGAACGGTTCGTCGCGTGCCCCTTCGGCGACGGTATGGGGAGGATGTACCGCACGGGTGACCTGGCCCGCTGGACGGCGGACGGTCTGTTGGAGTTCGTGGGGCGTGTCGACGCGCAGGTGAAGATCCGCGGCTTCCGCGTCGAACTCGGCGAGGTCGAGACCGTCCTGTCCGGTCACCCGCTGGTTGAGCGGGCTGTCGTGCTGGCGCGCGACGGGCGTCTGGTCGGATACGTCGTCGGGGATGCGGACGTAGAGGGCGTACGGGAGTTCGCCGTCACCCGCCTCCCCGAGTACATGGTCCCGTCGGCGGTCGTCGTACTCGACACGTTCCCGCTGACCGTCAACGGCAAGATCGACCGGTCCGCGCTGCCCGCCCCCGACCTCGGAGCGGGCGGCTCCCGGGGCCCGGAGACGCCCACGGAGGAGGCGTTGTGTGCCCTGTTCGCGGAGTTGCTCGGGCTGGCGGAGGTCGGGGCGGAGGAGAGCTTCTTCGCGCTGGGCGGTGACTCGCTGTTGGTGATGCGGTTGATCGCGCGGATGCGAGCGGAGCTGGACGTGTCGGTGGGGGTCCGCGAGGTGTTCGCGGATCCGACGGCGGCCGGGGTGGCACGCCTGGTCGACGGGGCCGGGGCGGCCGGCGGCGTGCGGCTGCGCCGCCGGGAACGTCCGGAGCGGGTGCCGCTGTCGTACGCGCAGCAGAGGATGTGGTTCCTCAACCGGATCGAAGGGGGCGACGGCGACGGTGAGGGGGCTGCCGCCTACAACCAGCCGTTCGCCCTGCGGCTCGCGGGCCGACCGGACGTGGTGGCGCTGGAGGCGGCGCTCGGCGATGTGGCGGACCGGCACGAGAGCCTGCGTACGGTCTTCCCGGACGTGGAGGGAGTGCCGTACCAGGAGATCCGCGAGGGGGCCGAGGGCCGACCCCGGCTTCGGGTGATCGAGGCTGGCGAGCGCTGGCGGGAGGTGATGGCCGAGGAGATCGGGCGCGGATTCGACATCGGGGTCGAACTGCCCTGGCGGACCAGCCTGTTGAGGGTCGCTAAGGAGGAGTGGGTCCTGCTGCTGGTGTCCCATCACATCGCCTCCGACGGCTGGTCGATGGGCGTGCTGGCGAGAGACCTCAGGACGGCGTACGGATCCCGGCACGTCGGCCGCCTCCCGGAGTGGGAGCCCCTCCCGGTCCAGTACGCGGACTACGCGCTGTGGCAGCGGGAGGTGCTGGGCGAGCTGGACGACCCGGACAGTGCGGGGGCCGGTCAGATCGCGCACTGGAGGCAGGCTCTGGCCGGGGCGCCGCAGGAGACGGCGCTGCCCTTCGACCGGCCGCGCCCGGCGTCGCCCTCGTTCCGCAGTGGTTCGGTGCCGGTCGGGGTGGATGCGGCGACACACGCCCGGTTGGTGGAGTTGGCCGCTCAGAGCGGAGCGACCATGTTCATGGTGGTGCATGCCGCACTGGTGGTGCTGCTGGCGCGGATGGGCGCCGGGGAGGACGTCTGCATCGGCACACCGGTCGCCGGCCGCTCGGACGCGCAACTGGAGGAGCTGGCGGGGTTCTTCGTCAACACGCTCGTACTGCGGACGGAGTTGGCGGGGGATCCGTCGTTCGCCGAGGTACTGCGGCGGGTGCGCGAGTCGGACCTGTCGGCGTACGCGCACCAGGACGTGCCGTTCGAGCGGCTGGTCGACGAGCTGAACCCGGCGCGCTCCGCGGCCCGCAACCCGTTGTTCCAGGTGATGTTGGCGCTCCAGAACCTGCCCGAGGCACAGTGGAACCTCGACGGTCTGACCGTCGAGGCGGTTCCGCCGGCGGAGGCACCCGCGGCCCGCTTCGATCTCTCCCTGTCGCTGAACGAGCGCCGCTCCGACAGCGGAACCCCGGCCGGTCTCGGCGGCGGGATCCTCTACTCCGCGGACCTGTTCGACGAGCGGACCGTACGCCGTCTCGCCGAACGCCTGGCTCGGGTCCTGGAGCAGGCCGCGGCCGACCCCCAAGTCCGGCTGGGCTCCCTTGAGTTGTTGGACGAGGCTGAGCGGTCCGCGGTCGTCGAGGAGTGGAACGGCACGGCGCGGGATGTGGACGCGTCGACGGTGGTGGAGCGGTTCCGTGGGTGGGTGGTGCGGGCGCCGGAAGCGACTGCGTTGTGGTTCCGGCAACAGGCCGTTTCCTACGGCGAGTTGGATGCGCGGTCGGATGCGCTGGCGCGGGGGCTGGTCGCTCGTGGGGTGGGTCGGGAGTCGCGGGTGGGTCTGTGCTTGCCGCGTGGTGCCGAGATGGTCGTGGCCATGCTGGCGGTGTGGAAGGCCGGTGGGGCGTATGTGCCGCTGGATCCGGAGTATCCGTCCGACCGGTTGTTGTTCATGGTGGCCGACAGTGGTGCGGAGTTGGTGCTGGTCGCGGAGGAGACCGTAGGCAGGTTGTCGGCGGATGTGGAGACGGTCCTGCTGGGCGAGTTGGGGACCGACTCGGGTGAGCTGCCGCAGGTCACCTCCGACCAACTGGCGTACGTCATCTACACATCGGGCTCCACGGGTCGTCCGAAGGGTGTGGCGGTGGAGCACGCCTCCGTGGCGCACTTGGCGTCGGTCATGCGTTCCGTGCTGGGAGCGGAACCCGGAGTGACGGCGTTGCAGTTCGCGTCGTTCAGTTTCGACGCGGCGGTGCTGGACGTGGCCGTCACGCTCGCCGCCGGCGGCGCGCTGGCGATCGCCTCGTCCGACGAGCGGCTGGACGGTGCGGCGCTCGCGCGCATGGTCGAGGCGGCCGGGGTCGAGGTGGCGAGCGTGGTGCCCTCCCTGTTGCGTGCGCTGGAGCCCAAGTCGGTTCCAGGGGTGGGGAATTGGGTGCTGGGTGCGGAGCGGCTGGAGGCGGGTCTCGCGGCCAGGTGGCGCGAAGGCGCCCGGGTGTGGAACACGTACGGGCCCACCGAGGCCACCGTCATCACCACCGCCGTTCTTCTGGAGGAGGGCATCACCGGCGAGGACGCGCCTCCGGCCGTCGGTCGGCCGCTGCCCAACGTCCGTACCTATGTGCTGGACGCATATCTGCGGCCCGTGCCCGCGGGCGTCACCGGGGAGCTCTACATCGCCGGTTCAGGTCTGGCCCGGGGTTACGTGAACCGGGCCGAGCTGACCGCGGAGCGGTTCGTGGCCTGCCCGTTCGGTGCCGGCGAGCGGATGTACCGCACGGGTGACCTGGTCCGCTGGCTGCCCGACGGCGACGGCAACCTGGCCTTCGTGGGGCGGGCGGACACCCAGGTGAAGATCCGCGGATTCCGCGTCGAACTCGGCGAGGTCGAGGCCGTCCTCGCCGCTCACCCGGACGTCAGGACGGCCATCGCGACGGTACGCGAGGACCGGCCGGGCAACCCGCGTCTCGTCGGCTACGTCCTTCCGGCCGACCCGGAGGGCGGGCGGGGTGTGTCGACCGGGAGCGTGCGTGAGTACGCCGCGACCCGCCTCCCGGACTACATGGTCCCCTCCGTCGTCGTGGTCCTCGACGCCCTGCCCCTCACCGTCAACGGCAAGGTCGACCACGGCGCTCTTCCCGTCCCCGACCTGGACGAGGGCGCCCTGGGCCTGCGGCCCCGGACCGAGACGGAGGAACTGCTCTGCGCCCTGTTCGCCGAGGTGCTGGGCATCGACCGCGTGGCCGCCGACGGCAACTTCTTCGACCTGGGCGGCAATTCCGCGCTGGCGATGCACCTCGCGGGCCGTATCCGGTCGGAGGCGGGCGTCGAGCTGGACATGAAACAGTTCTTCGGCAAGCCGACGCCGATCGGCGCGGCGCGCATCCTGGCGCTGAAGGAGCGGCCCCCGGTGGTCGCGATCGTGCACGAGGGCGGTGTGGCGCCGACGACGGCCGGGCAGCGGCTCGTCCGGCGGCGCGCCGCGGCCAACCCACGGACGCGGGCCCTCCAGTCGTCCGTGGCCCTGCGCCTGCGCGGAGAACTCGACCGCGACGCCCTGCGGGCAGCCCTGGCGGACGTGGCGGCACGGCACGACATCCTGCGTACGGTCTTCGCCGAGACCCCGGACGGCGGACTGGTCCAGCGGATCCTGGACGCCGACGACCCCGCCGCCGTCCCCGCCCTCCCGATCGTCGTGGCGACCGAGGAGGAGCTTCCCGCCGTCCTCGCCGCCCGCGCCGACCACCGTTTCGACCTCGGAAGCGAGACGCCCTGGGCGTCCACCCTGTTCGCGCTCTCCGACACCGACCACGTCCTCCTCCTCGTCCTGCACCGGATCGGCGCCGACGACGCGTCCCGGGACGCTCTCGTACGCGACGTCTCCGTGGCGTACGGCGCGCGCCGCGAGGGCCGCGCCACCCAACGCGCGCCCCTGCCCTTGCAGTTCGCCGACTACGCGGTGTGGCAGAACCGCCGGCTCGCGGAGGCGGAAGCGGAGGCGACAGCGGAGGCGGGCGCCGAGGAGAACGCGGGCGGCGACCAGATCGCGTACTGGAAGGAGGTGCTGGCGGACGCTCCGACCGCCACCGTCCTTCCCACGGACCGGCCACGGCCCGTCCGGCCCAGCCACCGGGCCCGCTCGGTACCGCTACGCGTGCCGGCCGCGACGCACGCCCGTCTGATGGACGTGGTCCGACCGCTCGGCGCGACCTCGGCGGCCTTCGTCCACGCGGGTCTTGCGATGCTCCTCGCCCGTATGGGCGCGGGCACCGATCTGACGGTCGGCGCCGTGACGCAGCGGCCGGCGGCCGGCGGTGAACTCGAGGCCGCCATGGGCCCGTTCGCCGGGTTGCTGCCGCTGCGCACCGACGTCTCGGGCGACCCGACGTTCCGGGAACTGCTCGGCCGCGTCTGGGAGACCGCCGGGGAGGCCGACGTACGCGGGGACGTTCCGTTCGCGCGCATCGCCGAGATCCTGGGCGTCGCGGACGAGGCGCCCGGCGACCCGCATCCGCTCTTCCAGACCGTCCTGGACGTACGGGAGGACACCGCGGAGAAGTGGGACGTCCCGGCGTTCCCGGGGCTGAACGCCTCGACGGTCGACCTCGGCGCCCCGGCGTCCGGGTTCGATCTGTCGGTCCGGCTGACCGACCGCTACCGGGACGACGGCGGACCGGGCGGCCTTGACGGCACCCTTGACTACGCCGAGGAACTGTTCGACCGGGCCACCGCGGCCCGCCTCGCGAAGCGGCTCGTCCACGTCCTCCAACAGGTCGCGGTCGATCCCGAACTGACCCTGAGCCGGCTCGACATCCTGCTCGGTACGGCGGAGTTCCGGCGACTGACCGAGGAGTGGAACCTCGGCGCGGCCCGGGTCCCGGACGGCACCGTGCTCCCGGCGCTCGCCGAGTCCGCGGCCCGCGATCCGCGAGCCGTGGCGGTCCGCGACCGGGACGGTCACCTCAGCCGGCGCTCCCTGGACCGGGCTGCGGGTCGGCTCGCCGCGCGGCTGGACCGTCTCGGGGTCGGCGCGGGCGGCGTCGTCGTGGTGGCGGCCCGGCCCGGCACCGGCTGGGCGGTCGCCGTGCTCGGGGTGCTCAGGTCCGGTGCCGCGTGCCTGATCGCCGACCCGGACGACCCCGCGGGCCCGCTGGCGGCCGCCGCCGCGCTGGGCTGCGACCGGCCGGCCGCGCTCGTCCGGTCCGGCGACGCCTCCGCCGCGCCGGGGGAGGGGACCGTACCGGTGCTGCGGGTGGAGGACGCGATCCGGGCCGGGAACAGCCGGCTGCGCCGCGCCGCCACGGTCCCGGCGCCGGCGCCGTCCCAGCCGGCGGTGGTCCTCCCCGTGGAGGCGCCGGACGGCACCCCGGTGGGCGAGATGCTGGATCACCGGTCCCTGCTCGGTCGCGTGATCGACCGTCAGGCGGCGTCCCCGGCAGCGGGACCGGCCGACGGCGCGGTCCGTCTGGACGCGGGCGCACCCGTCGCCGAGCTGCTCGTCGGGGTGCTGGCCGCGCTGCGCGGGGGCAGCACCGTCGACGTGGGGGACGCCGCCGTCGTACCCGCGGCGGAGCGGCCGGGCCGCGAGCCCGCGCCGGCGGCCGTCCCGCTGCCCCGCACCGCGCGCGCCTACGTCCTCGACGCCTGGCTCCGGCCGGTCCCGGCCGGGGTGGCCGGCGATCTGTACGTGGCGGGTCCGTCCCTGGCCCGCGCCTATGCCGGGGCGCCGGCCCGTACCGCGGGCAGTTTCGTGCCCAACCCCTTCGGACCCGGCGGCGACCTGATGCTGCGCACCGGCCGGCGTGCCGCGTGGACCTCCGACGGGCTGGTGGAGCCGCGCGCCGCCGACGACGCCGACCTGTCGGCGCCACGGCGCGCCGGACGCCGACGCGACGACCTCGACGTGCTGCTGGCACTGCGGGCCGGAAGCTCCCGCCCACCGCTGTTCTGCCTGCACCACAGCACGGGCCTGGCCTGGTGCTACTCCGGCATCCTTCAGAACCTTCCCGAGGACCTCCCGGTCTACGGCCTTCAGACGCCCGCCTTCGCCGACCGTGCGGCGATGCCGAACAGCATGGACGAGATGGTGGCCGGTCACGTCGAACGCATCCGTGCGGTGCAGCCCGAGGGGCCGTACCAGCTGCTCGGCTGGTCCTTCGGCGCGGTGCTGGCCCAGGCCGTCGCCACCGCGCTGGAGGAGCAGGGCCAACAGGTCACGCTGCTGGCCCTGTTGGACGGATTCCCCGGCGGACACCGGGAGGCGGAGAGCACGCACGAGGAGGACGGTGACGGGGTGGACCGCGAAGGGCGCGTCGTGCTCAGCGGCCCGGAGGTGGGGGCGCCGCTGGCCGACGCGTTCACGCGCGACATGGAGCGGACGAAGCAGCACATGATCCGCTTGGAGCGGCAGCACACGCCCCGGCGCTTCGGCGGTGACGCGCTGCTGTTCCTGGCCACCGAGGGCGGCCTGGCCCAGATGTCGCTCGACGCGAAGCGCACGACCTGGGAGCAGTACGTCGCCGGCCGTGTCGACGGGATCGAGGTCCCGGCCGACCACATAGGGCTGCTGTGGGCCGAGAGCGCCGCGGTCATCGGGCGAGCGGTCACGGAACGGCTCGCGGAGCAGCCCGCGTCCGGCTTGTCCTCCTCGGACCTGCCCGACTCGGACCCGTCCACGTCAGACACGTCAACGTCAGACACGTCCCACACGTCAGAAAGGTAGAACCCGCATGACGCAGTCGTTCGAGCTTCAGGTCGACAAGCGCCGGAGCCTGCTGGACCCGGTGCCGGAACTCCTGGAGATCAGTGCGCGGGCGCCGCTGTCCAAGGCGCCCGGGGGAATGCCCGGCTGGATCGCGACCGGCCGCGAGGTGGTGCGGCAGATCCTCGGTGATTCCGAGCGGTTCTCCAACGTGCCGCCCCCGGAGCCCGGCGGCCGCAAGCTCGATCAGCACGAGGGCAGCCTGCTGCACATCGACCCGCCGGAGCACGGCCGGTTGCGGCGGCTGGTGGCGCCCATGTTCACGGTGCGGCAGATGCGGCGGCTGGAGCCGATGATGGAGCGGATCGTCGCGGACCACCTGGACGTGCTGGAGCGGGCGGGCCAACCGGCCGACCTGATGCGGCACTTCGCCCGGCCGGTGTCCGGCCTGGTCCTCGCCGAGATACTCGGCCTGCCCCGGGACGACCTGCCCGAGCTGTCCCGGCTGAGCGACTACCGGGCCGCCGGGCACAGCGCCCGCCGCAAGCCGGCGGCGACGGCGTACTTCAGGCACTTCGAGCAACTGGTCGCCGATCAGCGGCGCAATCCCGGCGAGGGCCTGGTCGGGACGCTGATCCGGGAGCACGGGGACGGGGTGACGGACGAGGAGCTGGCCGGACTCTGCGAGGGCATCGCCAACGGCTCGATCGAGAACACCGCGGAGGCCATCGCCCTGGGCACCCTGGCACTGCTGCTCCATCCCGAGCAGCTGGCCCTGCTGCGGGAACGGCCCGAGCTGATGGACCGGGCCGTGGAGGAACTGCTGCGCTACGTCTCGGTGGTGGCCGTCGTCTCGCCGCGCACGGCGCTGGTGGACGTGGCGATCGCTGGCGAGGTGATCAAGGCCGGTGAGGTGGTGTCGTGCTCGGTGCTCGCCGCGAACCGCTGCCCGCACGGCGACGGCGTCGCGGACGGGCTGGACATCGCGCGGCAGGAGTCCGCCAACCACCTGGCCCTGGGCCACGGCAACCACTTCTGCCTGGGCGCGGGGCTGGCGCGCGTGCAGATGCGGATCGCCTTCGCCGGGCTGCTGGAACGGTTCCCCGGCCTGCGCCTCGGCGCCGGGGTGGAGGAACTGCGATTCCGGCTGCTGGCCCCGCAGTTCGGCATCGAGACGCTGCCGGTCGCCTGGTGAGGCCGGTGGCCGGCGCGGACGAGGGCGCGGCGCGCGTCGGGATCCGGGTGGATCGCGACAGCTGCGCGGGCTCGGGGGTGTGCGCGCTGTTCGAGCCCAGGTTCTTCGACCAGTCGGAGGAGGACGGCCTGGTGCTGCCGCGTGTCCGCGAGGCGGCACCGGAGGCGCTGCCCGCGCTGCGTGCGGCCGCGGCCCGCTGCCCCGCCGGCGCCATCACGCTGGTGGCGCTCGACGCGCGGGAGAGCGCCGCCAGGGACCGGGCTGACTGAACGGTCGCGTGGGGCGCCCGTTGCAACCCCGGTGTGACCGGGCCCCCCGTAGAACTGGTGGTATGCCGAACACATTTCAGAAGCGTATGACCGGGCCGGCCTTGGCGGTCCTTTCCGTGCTGACGGCCGGAACAATTCTCGTCGGCTGTTCGTCCGACTCGAAATCGACCGACGCGTCCGACGACAGTCAGGGCTCGTCGAATTCGTCGAGCGGCTCCTCCAATTCGGCCGTGGCCTACTCGCAGTGCATGCGCGAGAACGGCGTCTCGAATTACCCCGACCCGAAGGAGGACAGTCAGGGCCGGGTCCAGTTGACGGTCCCCGCGGACATCGACCAGAACTCGCCGACCTTCAAGTCGGCCCAGTCGGCCTGCCAGTCGAAGCTGGTGCAGGGCGACACCGGCGCCGCCGCCAACAGCCGGTCCTTCGACGCGACGAAGGTCGCCGCGTGGGCGAAGTGCATCCGCAAGAACGGCATGCCCAACTTCCAGGACCCCAAGGTCGACGGCAGCACAATCATCATCGACGCCGACGCGGCCGGTATCTCCGGGCAGGACGACCCCAACTTCGCCAAGGCCACGGCCGCTTGCTACAGCATCCGGCCCGGCGGCAGCCTGATGGTCACGGGAGGGGGGCAGTGACCGCACGCGAGGAGGGGACCGTGGAGACGGCCCCCGAGAGCGCGGCGGACGTCCCGGGAGGGGAACTCGAGCCCCGGGCCACGGCCCTCGCCTCCTTCGACGGCAACGGCGGTGCCGTCGACCAGCCGCCGCCGGAGGGCAGCCGCCCGCGGCGCCGCGGGATGCGTATCGCACTGATCGTCGCGTGTGCGGTGGTGGTCGCCGTGGCCGCGGCCGGCGCCGCCTCGGGTGTGTTCGGCGGCGGGGACGACAAGACCGAGGCGTCGGCGCCCTCCGGGCCGCCCGCCACGGCGAAGGTGAAGCGCACCACGCTGACCAGCTCCCAGACCGTGGACGGGCAGCTCGGGTACGGCGACACCGCGGCCGTCCAGGCCCCGGCGTCGGCCGGCTCGGCGCAGTCCGGCGGGTCGGCGCAGGGCGGTGGCGGCGCCGGCTCCGGGATCGTCACCTGGATGCCCTCGGACGGCGACACCATCACCCGCGGCAAGCCGGTCTACAAGGTCGACCAGCAATCGGTGCCCCTGCTGTACGGCTCGGTGCCGCTGTACCGGACGCTGAAGCCGGGCAGCACCGGAAGCGACGTCAAGATGCTGGAGAAGAACCTCCGGGCGCTCGGCTACCGGGGCTTCACGGCGGACGACGCCTACGACTACGACACGGCCACCGCCGTCGAGAAGTGGCAGAAGAAGCTCGGCCGTTCGCAGACCGGGGAGGTGGGGGTCGGCGACGCGCTGGTGGCCTCCGGCGCGCGGCGCGTCGCCAAGGCGGAGCTCGCCATCGGCGACACCCTCGCCGGGGACGTGCTCACCTGGACGGGCGTCGACCGGGTGATCTCCGTCGACCTGCCCGTGCAGTACGCGGACCTGGCGAAGAAGGGCGGGGACACGACGGTCACGCTGCCGGACAACACCACGGTGACCGCCGCGGTGACGGACATCGGCACGCCGACCTCGTCGAACGACTCCTCGGGCTCCTCGCCCGCCGGAGGTTCGGGGGGTTCCTCGGGCTCGGGCTCCTCGAACGCCACCGTCCCGGTGGAGCTGAAGGTGAAGGACGCCGCGAAGATCGGCGCCTACCAGGCCGCCTCCGTCAGCGTCGAGTTCGCGGCCGAGACACGCGCGAACGTGCTCGCGGTGCCGATCAGCGCCCTGTTCGCCCTGCCCGGCGGCGGCTACGCGGTCGAGGTGGTGACCGGGTCGACGACGGCGTACCGCGATGTGAAGCTCGGGACCTTCGGCAACGGCATGGTGGAGATCTCCGGCGCCGGCATCACCGAGGGCACGGTCGTGGGGGTCCCGAAGTGACCGTCGTAGCCCACCCGGTGATCGAACTGGCCGGGGTCAGCAAGTCGTACGGCGATGTGGCCGCCCTGGTCGAGACGGACCTGGTGGTCCACCGCGGCGAGATGCTCGCGGTCGTCGGCCCCTCGGGTTCGGGCAAGTCCACCATGCTCAACATCATGGGCACGCTGGACCGCCCCTCGTCGGGGACGGTGGCGATCGCCGGCCACGCCGTGGACTCCCTCAACGACCGCGAGCTGTCGGCGCTGCGGGCCGGCACCATCGGCTTCGTCTTTCAGCAGTTCCACCTCGCCGCCGGAGTGCCCGCCCTCGACAGCGTGGCCGACGGTCTGCTGTACAGCGGACGGCCGCGCCGCGAGCGGCGCCGGCTCGCCGAGGCGGCGCTGCGCAGGGTGGGCCTGGGGCACCGGCTCCTGCACGAGCCGCAGCAGCTGTCCGGCGGCGAGAAGCAGCGGGTGGCGATCGCCCGCGCCGTGGTCGGCGATCCGCCGCTGCTGCTGGCCGACGAGCCGACCGGCGCGCTGGACTCCCGCTCGGGCACGGTGGTGATGGAGCTGCTCCACGAGCTGCACGAGGCCGGGACGACGGTGGTCGTCATCACCCACGACCGGGACATCTCGGCGTCCCTGCCGCGTGAGGTCAGGGTGCGGGACGGCCGTATCGAGCACGATTCGGGGGCATCGGGGCCCCGGGCCCTGGCGTACACGGGGGTGGAGTGATGAGTACGACGCAGTCGCCGCCGGCCGGCCGGGAGCGGCCCTGGGCCGCGTTGCCCCCGCCGCCGCGGCCCCGGGCGGCCCGGATGAGCCTGTCCGACGTGGCCCGGGTGGGCGGCTGGGGCCTGCGCTCGCGGCCCATGCGGGTCTTCCTCTCCGCCCTGGGGATCGCGATCGGCATCGCCGCGATGATCGGCGTGGTGGGCATCTCCACCTCGTCGACGAACGACCTGAACAAGCAGCTGGCCGCGCTCGGCACCAATCTGCTCACGGTCTCCCCGGGCACCACCATGACCGGCGCGAACGCCCATCTCTCCGACGACGCCGTAGCGATGGTCGCGAGCCGGCCTGAGGTGATCTCGGCCTCCGCGGCGGGGACCACGGACGCGAAGCTCTACCGCAACGACCGCATTCCGGCGGTGGAGTCCGGCGGCCTCTCGGTCAGCGCGGCGCGCACCGACCTGCTCCGGTCCATCGGCGGGGAGATCGTGGACGGCCGCTGGCTCAACGCCGCCAGCAGCCGCTACCCGGCCGTGGTGCTGGGCTCGGAGACGGCGCGCAGTCTCGGGATCCACCGGGCCGGCCCCGACGTGCAGGTGTGGCTCGGCAACCACTGGTTCACCGTGGTGGGTCTGCTGGCGCACAACGAGCTGCTGCCGGTCCTTGACACACAGGCCTTCGTGGGCTGGCCGGTGGCGGAGAAGGAGCTGTCCTTCGACGGCTATCCGACGACGATCTACACCCGGGCCAAGGACGCGGACGTCGAGAAGGTGCACGGCGTCCTGGGTGCCACGGTGTCCCCGGAGGACCCCAACGAGGTCAACGTCTCCCGTCCCTCCGACGCGCTGGCCGCCAAGAACGCCACGGACAAGACGCTGAGCGGGCTGCTGCTGGGCCTGGGCGGGGTCGCGCTGCTGGTCGGTGGCGTCGGGGTGGCCAACACCATGGTCATCTCGGTGCTGGAGCGGCGCTCGGAGATCGGGCTGCGCCGCTCGCTCGGCGCCACCCGGGGCCAGATCAGGGTCCAGTTCCTCGCCGAGGCGCTGCTGCTGTCCGGGCTCGGCGGTCTGGGCGGTGTGCTGCTGGGCATCGGCGTGACCGACGGCTATGCCGCCTATCAGGGGTGGGCCGCCCTGGTGCCGCTGTGGGCGATGGCCGGCGGGCTGGCCGCCACCCTCGCGATCGGCGGTCTGGCCGGCTTCTACCCCGCGGTCCGGGCGGCCCGGCTGCCCCCGACGGAGGCTCTCGCGACCAACTAGCCGGCGCCGACCGTGCCTTGACAGTTGACATCCAGACCGCGGCGCCCCCACCGTCCACCCCCGTCCGGAGGGGGCGTCGCACCCCGCACCGGTGTCCAAGTGCTCGGGTCGGTCGGTTGGACGACCCTGTCGCGTCGGCGTCCGGCACGTGACACTGGTGACCCGACCGCACTCGTCCCCACTTAAACAATACCTATATCCACGGATTGCTCCTCGGATTGTTCCTCGAATTGGTGAGCCTTGTTCGTCCCATTAGCGACGGCTAAGGTTTTCTCATCCACCGAGGAATACGATCCGTGGGAGCGATTATGGCGAACCCGTTCGACGACGAAAACGGGACCTTTCTGGTGCTCGTGAACAGGGAGAATCAGCACTCGTTGTGGCCTGCATTCGCCGAGATTCCGAATGGCTGGCGACTCGCTTTCGGGGAGGCCACGCGCAAGGAATGCCTCGCCTATGTGGAGGAGAACTGGACGGACCTCCGTCCGCAGAGCCTCATCGACGCGATGAGGAAGACCGAGGCGGCCCACTGATGGCCCGCCCGACCGCGGCGACGCGACCCAGGGAGTACCTGTGGCCATGATGGGCGGGCCCGGACCGGTCATGGTCCGATCCGACGGGCCGGATTCCTCGAACGACAGACAGCGGGCGAAGCCCGGAACGACGAAAAGGATCATCCCGTACACCCGCGGGCACCGCCGCTCCATCGGCTTTCTCGTGGTCTGCACCACGCTGAGCGCCCTCTGCGCGGTGGCCCCGCCCCTGCTGCTCAAGTACCTGATCGACGACGGCATCATGGCCCGGGACACCGGGACCGTGGTCCGGCTCGCGGTCGCGGTCGCCGCGGTCTCCGTACTGGCCGCGCTGGTCGGGTTCGGGGAGACCTGGTTCTCCGCCAAGGTCAGCGAAGGGCTGGTCTACGACCTGCGCGTGAAGGTCTTCGACCATGTGCAGCGCCAGTCGCTCGCCTTCTTCACCCGGGCGCAGACCGGTGCCCTGGTGAGCCGGCTGAACACCGACGTGATCGGTGCCCAGCAGGCGGTCACGCAGATGCTCTCGACCGTGGTGTCCTCCGGACTGACCGTCGTCTTCGTGCTGGCCACGATGTTCTACCTGTCCTGGAAGATCACCCTGATCTCCCTGGTGCTGGTCCCGTTCTTCATCCTTCCCGGCCGCCTCATCGGCCGCAGGCTCCAGGGCCTGGCCCGCCGGCACATGCAGGTCAACGCCGAGATGGGCTCGCTCATGCACGAGCGGTTCAACGTCGCCGGCGCGCTCCTCGCCAAGCTCTACAGCCGCCCGGACCGGGAGACCGTCGCCTATGCGCGGCTCGCCGCCCGCGGCCGTGACATCGGCGTCCGCAACTCGGTCTCCATGAAGATGCTCTTCCTGTCGACCATGTTCATCGGTTCGGTCGCCACCGCCGTGGTCTACGGCGTCGGCGGGGTGCTCTCCGTGCACGGTGCCTTCCGGATCGGCACCCTGGTGGCTCTCACCACGCTGCTCACCCGGCTGATGGCCCCGGTGGGCCAACTGTCGAACGCCCAGGCCGACGCGATGACGGCGCTCGTCAGCTTCGACCGGCTCTTCGAGATCCTCGACCTGAAGCCGCTGGTCACCGAGAAACCCGACGCGGTGGCGCTGCCGCCGGCCGCGACCCGCGAAGCGGCCCCCGGCGTCGAGTTCCGCGGGGTGTCGTTCCGTCACCCCAGGCCCGCCGACGTCTCGTTGGCCTCTCTGGAGGACTTCGCCACGCCGACGGCCGAGCGCCACGGCGACAACTGGGCGCTGCGCGACCTCAGCTTCACCGTGCCGGCCGGCAAGCTCACCGCACTGGTCGGCCCGTCCGGGGCCGGCAAGACCACCATCACCCACCTGGTGCCCCGGCTGTACGACCCGGAGGAGGGGACCGTCCTCATCGACGGCCGCGACGTGCGCGACCTGACGCTGGAGTCGCTGGGCGACACGGTCGGGATGGTCACCCAGGACGGGCACCTGCTGCACACCACCATCCGGGAGAACCTGCTCTACGCCCGCCCGGACGCCACCGAGGAGGAACTGGTCGCGGCCTGCCGGGCCGCGCAGATCTGGCGGCTCGTCGCCTCACTGCCCGACGGCCTGGACACCATGGTCGGCGACCGCGGCTACCGGCTCTCCGGGGGCGAGAAGCAGCGCGTCGCCATGGCCCGGCTGCTGCTCAAGGCCCCGCCGGTGGTCGTGCTCGACGAGGCGACCGCGCATCTCGACTCCGAGTCCGAGGCCGCCCTGCAACAGGCCCTCAAGACCGCGCTCGCGGGCCGGACCTCGCTGGTCATCGCGCACCGCCTGTCCACCGTCCGGGACGCGGACCAGATCATCGTCCTGGACCAGGGGCGGATCGTGGAGCGCGGCACCCACGACGAACTGCTCCTGCTGGGCGGGCTCTACGCCGAGCTCTACCGCACGCAGTTCGCCCGACCGGCCCTCGACGGTGAGGACGAGAGCGATGTCGAGGGACTGCCGGAGCAGCGGGTCCCGGAACCGGTGGGCCCCGGCGGCGGACCGGTCGTCTTCGGCCCCGGCGGTCCTGGTGGCCCCGGCGGTCCCGGCGGTCCGCGGATGGTCGGCGGTCCCGGGATGGTCGGCGGCCCGGGGATGGGCGGGCCCGGCCCCCAGCCGGTCGTCTTCGGTCCGGGTGGCCCCGAGGGTCCGGGCGGTCCGGGCGGTCCGGGCGGTCCGGGAGGCCCCCGAACCCGCTGACCCCCTCCTCCGAGCGGTGCCCGCGACGCCCCCCAAGGGCGGTCGCGGGCACCGCTCTTGTCGTCCCGTCAACCCCCCTATGCCCAGCCGCCGTTCAACCGGCGACAGGGGTTTCGAACGCAATGACGGACTGTTACGTTCGGTCTTGTCCGATGCGGTTGGTGTTTATGGCGCTAGGTGCCCGAATAAGAAACATGTCGGTATGGCCGGCACCGCACGGCAGAGATCCCGCCGCGGACGGTACGGAAGGGAATTCCTCTTCGAGAACGGGAACGGCCGCTCGTCGTGATGGCGGCGAGGGGCGGGTGAGGAGCAGGGGTGGAAACCGGGGGAGTCATCGATCAACAATCCATGGCCGAAGTGGAAATCGACGCTTTACGGCTGACCGGGTCGCCGCGGCTGGCCGGCGAAAGACAAGAACACATCGAGCTGCTCGCGGCGGTGCCGACCCGGCTGCCGCCGATCATCGTCCACCGTCCGACGATGCGGGTCATCGACGGCTTCCACCGGCTGCGCGCGGCCCGGCTGCGTGGGGACACCACCATCGCCGCCCGCTTCTTCGACGGCGACGAGTCGGACGCCTTCGTCCTCGCGGTCCGGCTGAACGTCACCCACGGGCTGCCGCTCGCCCTGTCCGACCGGCAGAGCGCCGCGGAACGGATCATCGCCTCCCACCCCCACTGGTCCGACCGCCGAGTGGCCTCGGTCGCCGGCATCGCCCCCGGAACCGTCGGCGAGATCCGCCGCCGCCTGGGCTCCGGCGCCGCCGACCCCCAGGCGCGCCGGCTCGGCCAGGACGGCCGGATGCGCCCGCTCGACGGCACCGCCGGCCGCCTCCGCGCCGGTGAACTGCTCGCCGAGGAACCCGGTCTGTCGCTGCGTCAGGTCGCCCGCGCGGCCGGCATCTCCCCGGAGACCGTGCGCGACGTGCGCAACCGCCTGCGGAACGGGGAGGACCTGCTGCCACGCTCGCGCCGCCGCGACAGCGACACCGAACCGGGCCACGCACCCGCGCCCGAGGCCGGATCCGGTGCGGACACCCGGCCCGGGTCCGGCTCCGTGCCCCTCCCGGCGGCGCGCAGCCAACCCGCCGTCGGGCGGCCGGCCCACTCCGTCGCTCGTGCCCGCACGGACGCCGCGCCCGACCGTGTCGTCCTGGTCAAGCGGCTGACCGCCGATCCGGCGCTGCGTTTCTCCGAGACCGGCCGCAGTCTGCTGCGGCTGCTCGCGATCCACGCGGTCCGCGAGGAGGAGTGGGAGGCGATCATCGGCAACGTCCCGCCGCATTGCAGTGGTGTCGTCGCCGACCTCGCCGTCCAACTCGCGGACATATGGGCGGACTTCGCGACCCGCGTGCGGAGTGACGTCACGGCGTCGGTCGGCTGACCGCCGTACTGCGCGGAATCCCGGATTCAGGCGCCCCCTAGGGCATAGGGGGCCGCATCCCCCGATGTCCACAGGGGTTTCGGCCTGGATGTCAGGCTGTTAATTTCGGTCACATCCGAAGCATGCGAATGCCGCGCGCGGGTGTTCTGTCCAGGGGTGACAGGACGAGCCGGGGGTGCCGAAATCGCCATCTCCCGTATTTCTCGCGGCGGCAGGCGGTGGATTTTCTACAGAAAGCGTGCTTGCACGAGAAATTCTTCTTCGCGGACGGCGACGCTCTCGCAGCAGCGGGGGTATGTGAGGAGCTGGGGTGGAGTCCGAGGGGGCCATAGGGGAGCAGCCCGTCGTGGAGGTCGAGATCGGCTCGTTGAGCCTGTCCGGATCACCGCGGCTGGCCGGAGAGAATCCGGAGCACATACAAGTACTCGCGGCAGCGCTGAACCCGCTGCCGCCGATCACGGTGCACCGTCCGACGATGCGGGTCATCGACGGCCGCCACCGGTTGAAAGCCGCCCGGCTGCGCGGCGAGAGCAGGATCGCCGCCCGGTTCTTCGACGGGGACGACACCGCGGCCTTCGTCCTGTCGGTAAGGCTCAACGTCACGCACGGTCTGCCGTTGGCGCTCGCCGACCGCAAGCGTGCCGCCGAGCGCATCATCGTCTCGAATCCCCAGTGGTCGGACCGGAGAGTGGCCGCGGTCACCGGAATCGCCCCCGGGACCGTGGGCGACATCCGTAAACGGGTCGTCCGGGCGCCGGGGCCGGAAGGGCGCCGGCTCGGCAGGGACGGGAGAATGCGGCCGGTCGACGGCAGCACCGGCCGCATCCGCGCCGGTGAGCTGCTCGCCGAGAACCCGGATCTCTCGCTGCGGCAGGTCGCCCGGGCGGCGGGCATCTCCCCGGAGACCGCCCGGGACGTCCGCAACCGGCTGGGCAACGGCGAGGGCCCGCTGCCCCGGCAGCGCGGGCAGGAGGCCGCACCGGACCAGGAGCGGACCGTAGGGGAGGAGCGCGTAGTAGGAGAGGAGCGGACCGCAGGAGGGGAGTTCGGGGCGCTGAGACTCGCCCGGCCGGGGAATCGGGCCCGTCCGGACGTCGCACCGGACGCGGACCACGCCGTGCTGATCAAGCGGCTCATGGCCGACCCGGCGCTGCGCTTCAGCGAGACCGGCCGCAATCTGCTGCGCCTGCTCGCTCTGCACACGTTACGCAAGGAGGAGTGGGAGGCGATCATCAGCAACGTCCCGCCGCACTGTAGTGACATCGTGGCCGACCTCGCCCGCCAGTTCGCCGACCTGTGGTCGGAGTTCGCCGAGCGGGTCGGGGAGGACGTCGCGCAGATCGGCTGAGCCCGCGCCCCGGACAGAGGGAACCCGTCGCGAAAGGTGCCGCTTTCGCGACGGGTTCCCCAGTCGTGCGCATGCCCGGGAAGCGGCGTGAATCATTCCGCTATTTACCGGCAGGGGTTGTGCATTACTTCTTTAATTTTCCATGAATTTCTGAACGTTCCATGTCTGAAAACCGCCCCCCATTCCCTGACCGGGTGACTGAAACTCTGCCCGTGTCGGCGTGAATGAGACGCTATCCTGAGTTGCGCTGACGGATCGGCGAAGGTACGGGGGTGCCTGTGAAGCTCAGTGAAAGGGACGAAGAACTCGGTCTGCTACGAGGGCTCTACAAAGGATGTGTGGCCGGAAAGGGTTCCCTGGTCATCACCAACGGCCCTGTGGGGTGTGGCAAGACCGCCTTGATCCAGACATTCGTCGAGCAGATCGCGGAGCAGGGGGGCGCCGTCCTGTCGGCGACCGGATCCGCGAGCGAGAGCCTCGACAGACTGGGACTGATCGACCAGTTGGTGGCCGCGATGGGTGCGGCGGGCCCGGCCCGCGGGCCGTCGGCCGGTGCGGACGTGGCGGAGGTAGCGAAGGCCGCGGAGGCGAGCGGACGGGTGCCACGCGCACTCATGCGGCGCGTCTACCGGGCTGTCGCCGAACTCGCCGAGAAACAGCCGCTCGTCCTCCACGTCGACGACGTGCACTTCGCCGACGAGGCGTCGCTCCAGTGCCTGAGATATCTCGTGCGGCGCATCGACTCGCTGGCCGTCCTGGTCGTCCTGACCGAGAGTTCCAGCCACGAACAGGCACTCGCGACACTCCACGCGGAGACGCTCCACCTGCCCTACTGCCATCGGATCCGGCTCGGTCCGCTCTCGGCCGACGGGGTCGCCGGATACCTGACGGGTCAGCCGGCGACGCGTTCGGTGGCGCCGGAGACCGTCGAGCTGTGGGCGCGGACAAGCGGGGGGAACCCCCTGCTGCTGGACGCCCTGATCGAGGACTTCGCGGAGCGGGGGGCGGCGGCGGCCTCGGGGCCGGGTGCCCCGATGCCCTGCGAATCGTTCCGCAACGCCTTTCTGCGCTGCCTCCACCGCTGTGAGCCGACCCTGCTCGCCGTCGCGCGCGCCGCCGCCGTCCTCGGCGAGTCCGTGACGCCCGCCCTGATCGGAGACCTCCTCGGGGAGGACGCGACCTCCGTACGCCGCAGCATCACCGACCTGCGCGCGGCCGGCCTGTTCTCGGACTCGTGGTTCGGCCACGAGCGCGCCCGGCTGACCGTACTCGCGGACATTCCCGCCAAGGACCTCCCCGCCCTGCGGGCCCGGGCCGCCGAACTGCTCCGCGAGAGCGGTGCCCCCGCCGGGGTGGTGGCCCGACAACTGCTGGCCGGCCGCGACCCGGCCCAGGCCGCCTGGCAGCCCGACATCCTCCGGGAGGCCGCGCGCGAGGCCCTGGAGGCGGGAGACGTCGGAGCCGGCGTCGACTATCTGCGGCACGCCTCCGGTATCTGCACGGAGGCCAGCCAGGAAGCGGAGGTGATCGCCGCCCTCGCGGAGGCGCAATGGCTCATCGACCCCGCGAAGGCGTCCCGGTACCTCCCGCAGCTCAGCCGTATGGTGCGTGCCGGTCTGCTCACCGGGTCCGACGCCCTGGTCGTGGTGAAACAGAAGGTGTGGCGGGGCGAGTTCGCGCAGGCCGACGACCTGTTGCGGATCATCGAGGCGCGGGAGGGCGCCGGCGCGGAGCACGCCTGGGACTCGGCGGGCTACTCCCGGGCCGTCATCCGCTCGGACCGCACCCTCGTCCGCGTGTGGCTGTCCTTCTGCTGCCCCGGCCTGCGGCGCGGCGCCACGATGTCGCCGAGCACCTTCATCAGGCTCTCGGCCGACCAGGTCGAGCTCGGGAAGGACCCGGCGCCCGACGAACTGCTGCGCGGCACCGGCAGGGCCGGCCCGTTCGCGGACACGGTGGTGGCGCTGATCTTCCTGATCGGGGCCCAGCGGCTGGACGAGGTGCTGCTCTGGTCGGAGCGACTCCTGGACGAGCCCCGCAACCGGCGTGTCCCCATGCGGCGTGCCTTCCTGGAGACGATCAGAGCGGCCGCGGCGCTGAGCCGGGGCGACGCCGCCGACGCGGGCGAGGCCGCCGGGACCGCGCTGAGCCTGGTCGGCCCGGAGGCCTGGGGCATCGCGATCGGGCTGCCGTTGGCCCTGGCCATCCGCGCGGCGACCGAGAGCGGCGACGTCGACACGGCGCGGACCTACCTCGACCTGCCCGTCCCCATGGCCATGTTCGGCACCCCCTTCGCACTGCCCTACCTCCAGGCCCTGGGCCGCTTCCACCTCTCCCTGGGCCGGCCGCGCGCCGCCCTGCGGGACTTCGAGTCGTGCGGCGAGCTGATGGCGAAGTGGCGGCTCGACTCACCGGACTTCGTGGACTGGCGCAATGACGCGGTCGCCGCCCTCATCGCGATGGGCGATCAACAGCGGGCCCGGGAGCGGGTCGAGGAACATCTCGCCCGGCTCGATGAGCGGCCCACCCGCACCCGTGGCATCGCGCTGCGCCATCTCGCGGCGGTGGGCCCGACCCGGGACCGGCTGCGGCTGCTCCAGGAGGCGGTACGGATCCTCGACATCTGTGGCGACGGTCTGGAGCTGAGGCGCGCGCGGGCCGACGAGGAAGCCGCGCTCCGGGCGGAGGAGCAGACCACCGCACTCGGGCGCGAGCACCCGCTGGGAGCGCTGTGGGACGCCCCGTCCCCGCCGGCCCGGAGCGCGGTCCCGACGGGCGCCGCCGATCCGAACGCGGTGCCCGCGGCGCTGGCCGAACTCACCGAAGCGGAACGCCGGGTCGGAGCTCTCGCCGCGTCCGGCTGCACCAACCGCGAGATCGCCGACAGGCTCTCCATAACGGTCAGTACGGTGGAACAGCATCTCACCAAAATTTATCGGAAATTGAAGGTGCGTGGCAGGGCGGATCTTCCGATGTCACTCGTTCGTTTTTCGGAAGCCGCGAGTCCTCCTCACGGACGGTGAATAGAAACGGATTCGCATCCGTTGATCGACTCCCCGTCCAAGTGGCGGTTTCGGACCGTTGGACAGTGTTGTGGTGAGGATTGCGATCGTGTGATCCTGAGCGCCGAATCAACCTTCCAAAACCCGATTCCGCCGGGAGGAATTCCATGGCCGGACGGAGCCTCGACGACTATGCGCGACTGGCCCGAAAAGGATTGGATCACATTCTCGCGGAATCCCTGGAGGCCGTTGAACGTGCCTCCGCGGAGAACAGGGCGGCCTTCGACCGAACCGGTCTGAGGCCGGGCCGGTCCTCCACCCGGCCCGGGCCGCCCGACACCACCACGAAGATCCTGGACCGTCCCTGGGCCGCGCCGATCGCCGTCGGCCGGCTCGCCGGGCTCTCCCGGCCCGCGGACGAGCCCGCCGTGCTGCGGGCGGCCGATGCGGCGGGGCTCCCTGTCGTGGTCGACATGGTCACCCCGAACGACCTCACGCACCCGCTGCCGGCCGATGACGGACCGCGATGGCTCCGCACGTACGCCTCCCAGGAGCAGGGTGTCGTCGAGCGGTCGGTGGCCGACGCGGAGCGTGCCGGGTTCGCCGCTCTCCTTCTCTCCCTGGGCCCCCAGGGCGGCGGCAGCCTCCCGATCTCCTTGGGCTCCGCCACCGCCCGCGCGGACTGGGCCGACGTGGAGCGGCTGCGCGCCACGTCCACGCTGCCGCTGCTCGTCGCGGGTGTACGCACCGCTGCCGACGCCTCCCGCGCGTTCGACACCGGAGCCGACGGCATCGTCACCGACTCGTTGGAGGCGCTGCCCGACCTCGCCGCGGTCGCGGGCAGACATCGGCCCGTTCTGCTCGGCGGCGGCATCCGCCGCGGCGCCGACGTCCTGATCTCCCTGGCCGCGGGGGCCGACGCGGTCCTCGTGGGACGGCTGGTGCTGGACGGGCTGATCGTCGACGGGGAGGCGGGCGTCACCGACGTGCTGGGCGCTCTCGTGCGCGAACTGGAGGAGGCGATGACGTTCACCGGAACCGCCTCGATCACCGAGACCCGCCCCGACAGCCTCCGTACGGCACGCCGCCCGCCGTCCCCCGTACGCCCGACGGGCACCCGGGGCAGTGCCGTGGGTGCTCAGGGAGGTGCCGTAGGTGCCCTGCGCAAGGACGACCTCCACCCCAGCCTCTCCGATCCCGTCCTGGACACGATGACCTTCCTCAACGAGGTCACCCACCGCTACCCGGACGCGGTCTCCTTCGCGCCCGGGCGGCCCTACGACGGGTTCTTCGACACCGAGCAGATCTTCACGTACCTCCGCCGCTACCTGGACCATCTGGCCGCCCAGGGCCGCACGGAGCAGGACATCCGTACCGCCATGTACCAGTACGGGCCCACCGCCGGTCAGATCCGGGAGATCGTCGCCGACTCGCTGCGCGCGGACGAGGGCATAGACGTCCCGGCGGAGTCGATCGTGATCACGGTCGGCGCGCAGGAGGCCATGCTGCTGGTGGTGCGGGCCCTCACCGCCGGCCCCGACGACGTGCTCCTCGCGGCGAGCCCCTGCTATGTCGGCATCACCGGTGTGGCACGCCTGCTGGGCGTGCCGGTGACGGCCGTGGAGGAGCGGGAGGACGGGTTCTCCTGTGCCGATCTGGAGGCCGCGATCGGGCGGGAGCGCGCCCGGGGACGGCGCCCCCGGGCCCTCTACGTGATCCCCGATCACTCCAACCCGTCGGGAACGACCATGGACGCGCCGACGCGCGCCGCGCTGCTGGAGACGGCGGAGCGCCACGGCATCCTCCTCATCGAGGACAGCCCCTATCGCAGGGTGAGCCCCGGTACGCCGCTGCCGACGCTCAAGTCCATGGACCGTTCGCGCGGCGTCGTCCACCTGGGCTCGTTCGCCAAGACGGTCTTCCCCGGCGCCCGGGTCGGCTTCGCCGTCGCCGACCAGCAGGTGGTCGACGACTTCGGCCGGACCGGCCTCCTGGCCGACGAGCTCGCCAAGATCAAGAGCATGGTGACGGTCAACACCTCGTCCCTGAGTCAGGCCGCGGTGGCGGGCGCCCTGCTGGCCGGCGACGGCCGGATCTCCGAGATGAACGCGAAACCGGCCGCCTATTACGGCAACGCCATGCGGACCACGCTGCGCAATCTGGACGCTCGACTGCCGGCGGCCCGGCGTGAGGCTCTGGGCGTGCGATGGAACGAACCGACCGGAGGTTTCTTCCTCACGGTCCACGTCCCCTTCCGGGCGGACAATGCGGCGCTGACCCGCTCGGCACAGGAATTCGGCGTCATCTGGACGCCGATGAACTACTTCTATCCGCAGGGCGGCGGCCATCAGGCCCTCCGCCTCTCCACCAGCTATCTGACGACGGCCGATATCGAAGAGGGCACCGCGCGGCTCGCACGGTTCATAGAGGCGCAGGCCGAGGTGTCGTGAATTCTTCGGGAAAGGCGAAGCAAGTGATCGGGAACAGCACTGCACAACGACCGCGGTCAAAGCCGCGTATGTGGGGGTGGACTTTTCGATGACCATCAATCTGGACCTGCCGGAAGGACTGGAGGTCGCCGTTCTGGCGGACGACGTCCCGCGGCCCGCGGTCCTGACCGGTGACGGCGCCCTGAAGACGCCGTACCGACCGCGGATCGTCGGGGTGGGGACCGCCACGTCGACCGCCACCTACTCCCAGCAGGAGGTGCTCGACGCCTTCGACATCACCGACCCGAAGATCCAGTCCGTCTTCGCCAACAGCGCCATCGACCGGCGCCATCTGACCCTGCCGGAACCGGACGCCGACGGTGTCCGCGCCCCCGAGCCGCAGGGCGACCTGCTCGACAAGCACAAGGCCATGGCGACGGAGATGGGCGCCGAGGCACTGCGCGCCTGTCTGAAGCGGGCCGGCGCCGAACTCTCCGATCTGCGGCACCTGTGCTGCGTGTCGTCCACCGGCTTCCTCACCCCCGGCCTGAGTGCCCTGATGATCCGTGAGCTGGGCATCGACCGGCACTGTAGCCGCAGCGACATCGTCGGCATGGGCTGCAACGCGGGGCTCAACGCGCTGAACGTCGTGGCCGGCTGGTCCGCCGCCCACCCGGGCGAACTCGCCGTCGTCCTCTGCACCGAGGCCTGCTCCGCGGCGTACGCGATGGACTCCTCGATGCGGACCGCGGTCGTCAACAGCCTCTTCGGCGACGGCGCCGGAGCGATCGCCCTGCGGTCCGGACCCGGTGACGAGGCGTCCGGCACGGCCGAGGGCCCGACCGTCCTGAAGTTCGCCAGCTGCATCATCCCCGACGCGATCGGCGCGATGCGCTACGACTGGGACCGCGACCTGCACCGGTTCAGCTTCTACCTCGACCCGCAGATCCCCTACGTCGTCGGGGCCCACGCCGAGATCGTGGTCGACCGTCTGCTCCAGGACACGGGCCTGCGCAGGAGCGACATCGGCCACTGGCTCGTGCACTCCGGCGGCAAGAAGGTGATCGACGCGGTGGTCGTCAACCTCGGACTGACCCGCCACGACTTACGCCACACCGTCGGCGTCCTGCGGGACTACGGCAACGTGTCGAGCGGATCGTTCCTTTTCTCGTACGAACGGCTCCTCGACGAGCAGGTGACCCGGCCCGGCGACTACGGAGTGCTGATGACCATGGGCCCGGGGTCCACGCTCGAGACGGCGCTGGTCCAGTGGTGAAGACAGGAGAGAGCGCAGTGAGTGACGTAAGTGCCATGCGGACACTGGCCGTCGACGGATCCCAGCCGCTGTCGATCAGAACCGTCAAGGACCTCACCGCCCTGTGCGACGAGGTGGAGGACAGGGGCGGGGCAGCGATCCTGAGGGTCACCGGCGCACCCGCACCGGGCTGGGCCGACGGGCTGGACGTCTCCCTCGTCACCAAGTGGGAACGGGTGCTGCGACGGCTCGAACGACTGCCCGGGGTGACCGCCGCGGTCGCGACCGGCGACTGCGGCGGAGCGGCCCTCGACGCCTTCCTCACCGCCGACATCCGGATCGCGACGCGCGGCAGCCGGCTGCTCCTGCCCTTCGACGGGGAGGCCACCTGGCCCGGCATGGCCGCGTTCAGGCTCGCCCGCCTGGCCGGCGCCGCGCGCGCCCGCCGAGCCGTCCTGTTCGGGCAGCCGATCGAGGCGCCCGAGGCGCTGACGCTGGGCATAGCCGACGAGCTGACCGAAGCACCGGACACCGCGGCGGCCGCCGCCGTCCAGCGCTGCGCGGGCCTGTCGGGCAAGGAACTCGCCCTACGGCGCCAGCTGCTCCTCGACGCGATGACGGTCAGCTTCGAGGACGCCCTCGGCCCCCACCTGGCCGCCTGCGACCGCGCTCTGCGGCGGACCGTCGAGGAGGCCGCGTGATGACGCGACCCAGCCGGGCACTCCCCGGTGCGGAAGGCAGGGCGGCCGCATGACGACCGCGCTGCTGGAGCAGGAGACCGCGCGTGCGGAGTGGTCGGCGCTGACGGAGGCCGCCGAGCGGGTGGACAAGACGCTGGCGTCGCTGCCGGACCCGACGCGCCGCACACCCGAACAGCGGGACCTGGCCGAGGCGGTGAAGAACCGGGCCCGCGCCCTGCGCACCCGCTTCCTCGACGCGCACGGCGACGCCGTGTACGACCAGGTCACCGAAGGGCGCACCCGCGGCCTGCGGATCGACGAACTGGTCGCGGACGCGGCGACCGCCTTCCCCGGCCTGGTGCCGGACGCCGACCGGCTCGCGCAGGAGCGGAGCCGGCCGCAGGCCGACAAGGAAGGCCACGAGATCGACCAGGGCATCTTCCTGCGGGCCGTCCTGCGGTCGCCCTCGGCCGGCCCGCACCTCCTCGACGCCATGCTCCGGCCGACGGCTCGGGCGCTGCGCCTGCTGCCGGAGTTCCTGCGGACCGGCGTCGTGGAGATGGACGCCGTACGGCTCGAACGCCGCGACGGCGTCGCACGGTTGACGATGTGCCGGCACGACCGGCTCAACGCCGAGGACAACCAGCAGGTCGACGACATGGAGACGGCCGTAGACCTGGCCCTCCTCGATCCGGCCGTCAGGGTCTGCCTGCTGCGCGGCGGGGAGATGAGCCATCCCCGTTACCGCGGCAAGCGGGTGTTCAGCGCGGGCATCAACCTCAAGAACCTGAGCTCCGGTGACATCTCCCTGGTCGACTTCCTGCTGCGCCGTGAACTCGGCTACATCCACAAACTCGTCCGGGGCCTGCTCGTCGAGGACCCGGACCGGTGGCACGCGCCGTACGTCGAGAAGCCGTGGGTCGCCGCTGTCGACGGCTTCGCGATCGGCGGGGGCGCCCAGCTGCTGCTGGTGTTCGACCATGTCCTCGCCGCGTCCGACGCCTACCTCAGTCTCCCGGCCGCCAAGGAGGGGATCATCCCCGGGGTGGCCAACTTCCGCTTCAGCCGGTACGTCGGGCCGCGGCTGTCCCGCCAGGTGATCCTCGAGGGGCGCAGGATCTGGGCCTCGGAGCCGCAGGCGCGGCTGCTGGTGGACGAGGTCGTGGACCCGCGGGAGCTGGACGCCGCCGTCGAGCGGAGCCTGGAGTGCCTCGACGGCGAGGCGGTGCTCGCCAACCGGCGGATGCTCAACCTCGCCGAGGAGCCCGCCGATGCGTTTCGCGCGTACATGGCGGAGTTCGCCCTCCAGCAGGCGCTGCGGCTGTACGGGCAGGACGTGATCCACAAGGTCGGCAGGTTCGCGGCGAGGCCGTCGTGACCGGGGACCGGGTGAGCCCCGACGTCGGCACCGGCGACCGCGCCCGGGTGCGGTACGAGAAGAAGGACCACGTCGCCCGCGTCACCCTCGACCGTCCCGAGGTGCTGAACGCGATGGACCTGCGCATGCACGGGGAACTCGCCGGGGTCTGGGACGACGTGGAGGCCGACGACGACATCCGCGTCGTGGTCCTCACCGGCGCGGGCGACCGGGCCTTCTCCGTCGGACAGGACCTGAAGGAACGCAGCCGCCTCGACGGTGAGGGGACCCCCCGGACGACGTTCGGGAGCCGGGGCCTGCCCGGCTGGCCCCGGCTCACCGAGCGGTTCACCTTGTCCAAGCCGGTCGTGGCACGGGTCAACGGCTACGCCCTCGGCGGCGGCTTCGAGCTGGCGCTCGCCTGCGACCTCGTCATCGCCTCGCACGACGCGCAGTTCGCACTGCCGGAGGCCCGGCTCGGGCTGATCCCCGGCGCGGGCGGCGCCTTCCGGCTGGCCCGCCAGTTGCCCCTGAAGACAGCCATGGGGCATCTGCTCACCGGGCGCCCGATCGACGCGGCGACAGCGCTGCACTTCGGACTGGTCAACGAGGTCGCCGAGGAGGAGGAAGGAGACCTGGACCGGCGGGTCGACGCCTGGACGGCCGACCTGATCCGCAGCGCGCCCCTGTCGGTACGGGCCATCAAGGAGGCCGTGATGCGCTCGCTCGACCAGCCGCTCGAGGAGGCGTTCGCCACGAGGTACGCGTGGGAGGAACGGCGTATGCACAGCCGGGACGCCGTGGAAGGCCCCCGGGCCTTCGCGGAGAAGCGCGATCCCCAGTGGTCCGGCCGGTGAGGTGAGGCGGGAGAGGTGATCCGGGCCCGCCGACAACCGCGAACCCGTCGGCGGGCACGGGCCTTTCGGTTACCGACCGCGCGCACCGGCCGGTCGGACGGGAACGGGCGGACGGATCACTCCGTCCGCCAGGAGCTGCCTTGTAGGAGGCGGCGGAAGGACGGGACGATGCCGATCGCGCGCGTCAACGGGACAGATCTCAGCTACGACGACTACGGCTACGACGACTGCGGCCGCGGCGGCCCGGGGGAGCCGGTCGTGCTGGTGGCCGGCACCGGCAGCCCGGGACGGGTCTGGCGGAGCCACCAGGTGCCCGCCCTCAGAGCGGCCGGCCATCGGGTGATCACGCTCGACAACCGAGGCATCCCGCCGACCGGTCCGTCCCCCGGCGGATTCACCCTCGACGACATGGCCGCGGACGTCGCCGGGCTGATCGAGCATCTGGGTGCGGGGCCCTGCCGGGTCGTGGGCCACTCGCTGGGCGGTCTCATCGCGCAGGAACTCCTCCTCGCACGGCCCGAACTCGTCACCCGGGCCGTGCTGATGGCCAGCTGCGGACGGGCGGACGCGCTGATCACCGCCATGTCAGCCGCCGACATCGAGCTGGCCGACAGCGGCGTCAAGATCCCTCCTACCGTGTCCGCGTACCGGCAGGCCCTTCAGAACCTCTCCCCACGGACGCTCAACGACGAGGACAGACTGCGCGACTGGCTCGGCATCCTCGAACTCTCCGGCCCCGACCCGTCGACGATCCGCGCCCAACTAGGCCTCGAAGTCGTCCCGAACCGCCTCCCGCACTACCGGCGGATCACCCACCGCTGCCTCGTCATCGGCTTCCAGGACGACCTGGTCGTCCGCCCCCACCTGTCCCGCGAACTCGCCGCGGCCATCCCGGCAGCCACGTACACCGAGATACCCGGCTGCGGTCACTACGGCTATCTGGAACGGCCCGACGCCGTGAACGAGGCGGTCATCGGATTCCTCACCGGTTGACCAGGGGCTTCACCGTGCACCCCCGATGAAGGGGGAGTCTCTCCGGATCAGACCGCCGAGGTTGACGATGAAACGGGTCCCTACCTGCTTTCCGGCCCGTTGTCTGCCGTCCGCTCGCCGTCCCCCGGGCGCGTGGCTGTCTGGTGCACGCGGATCACCGCGTACGTCTCACCGTGCCGTGGCGGTCGAGTCCATGAACGCGTAGTGCATGTGTGCAGCCGCCCGTTCACGATGGCATGACGCGGCAGGGACGCACCGAACTCGCCGGCCACCGATTCCAGCAGTGCCCGTTCCACTCCGGCCCAGTCCTCCACGTCACCGAAGAACCGGCTCGGATCCAGCGCCTGCGGTATTTCCCCGCTGCGCTGGATCTCTCCGTCCGCGTACGTGAACGCGTACTGCTCGGCACCGTCCTGCGCCACCGAGAGGTGGAAGAAGGGTCCACCGTGTCGTGTCCTCAAGTCGTTCCACACCACCACCGCACGGGTGCCCTCGCCGGCGGTCGCGGCGGGGGAGACGAAGCGCCGCCGGTCGAACGGGGCGGGATAGCCGTCGAAGGCGAAGCTCCAGCCGGTGCCGGCCCGGCCGACTGCCATGAGAGCCCTGTCGTCGTAGGACGAGAACTCCGTCCGGTTGTGCGTCGATCTGTGGCGCGCCTCCCAGAAGGTCATGGGGTCGTTCAGCGCGGTGTCGTTTCCGTCCCCATCCTCATCCCCGTCCGTGAGGCGTCCGGGCAACTCCTCCGGCTCCGCACCTTCCACCAGGATGAACCGGTAGGACGTGCGGTTGTTGCCCGGGTCCGGTTCCGCGAGCCACGCCAAGTCGCCCGGGTCGAGGTCGGCCGCCGGCCTCGGTGCTTCGCCGGTCTGTCCGCCCCTGGGCGTGGACAGCAGCTCGCGGCCCCGCTCCGGGGTCAGCAGTGGCCCGAGCACGGGGTCGGCCACCCACCCCAACGGCGCCAGATGGTCCGGTCCCAGCGGCTCCCACAGAGGAAGAGCGTTGCTCAGCGTCCGCCATGCCTCGTCGGTGTCTCCCCACCGTGCCAACTCCCGGGCCTGCTCGACCGCTTCCCCGAACGGTCCGGCCGCCGTGTACCGGTACGTGCCGTTCCGCACCTGACCCAGCGTCGCGAAGGCCAGTGACATCAAGTCCTCGTCGGCGCCCCGGAGTTGGTACGTCAGCGTGGAGTCGTCCCGGTACGAGTGGGCCGCGTGCTCGGCGACCAGCAGTGGCAGCAGCTCGGGTGTGTACCGAGGGTCCGTCACCAGGCTGTCGAAGTACACCATGTGGGTCTGTCCGAGCAGTCGGCGTATCTGGTCACCCAGCCCGGCGGCCCGCGCTCTGCCGTACCCCTTGGCCTCGTCCAGTGCCTTCGCGGCCTGTTCCCAGCCGCCGCGCAGCGCCTCCAGCCGGGCTTCCTCCACCTGGGCGTCCAGCTTCCGCGTCGTGTCGTTGGCGAACACCGGCTCACCGTCGCTCCGGTGCGCCCGCAGGCTGTGGAACTCGCGGTGCATGTCCCGCATGAACGCGGGGAAGTTCGCGTGCCGTTCGGGCGGCGCGGCCCGCCAGCTCGCCCAGGTGTACACGGCCCACTCGCCGTCCTTGTCCACGTCCTCGGGATCGAGGAAGACGTACGTGATGTCGGACTCGACGTCGAGTTGCAGCCCGCGCCGCCAGATGTCCGCCGCCCGCCGCTCCTCGGGCCCGGCGTCCTCTGCCAGGTGCTCCTCGAACATGTCCGCGAGGCCCGACTCGTTGTTGTGCCAGTGCGCGCCCTCGGTCCCCGCCAGCAGCCCCACGAACCCGCCCGCGTGCCGCCACCCGTCGCTGACCTTGAGGAACTCCCGGTACGACGGGGGCATCCGTCGGCCGAGGCGCTCCTCCATGGCCTCGATCCGCTCCTCCGAAGCGGGCGGTAACCCCAGCCAGCGCGCTCGTCGCGCGGCCTCGTCGTCCTCGCCCCGCGTCTTGCCTTCCAGCAGGGAATCCGCCCACTCCCCGCTCCACCTGAGCAGGAAGGACCGCCAGTCGAATGCCGTGGAATCCGTCATACGCCCGATGCTGCCACCCACCACTGACAGTGCCCCGCTGCTTCCGTGAGGAGGGAGGAGCACCGGGGCTTGGGACCGGGATATCGGGAGCGCCTCAGCCGGGCACTCGTCCCTGCTCTGCCCGCGAGCGGCCGTGAATCGCACCGGGATGACGGAAACAGGGAGTGGGCGCTTGTCGGTGGCCGGGACGGCGGTCGCCGTATCGGACGAGCTGGCGCTCCGGTCAATGGCCGCCGCTGAGTTCGCCGCTGAGGGTCTTGTGGATGTGCGCGCTGGGCTCGTTCAGGCTGATGATCTCGACGGTCTTGCCGCGCTGGGCGTACTTCGTCTCGATGGCGTCGAGTGCGGCCACCGAGGAGGCGTCCCAGATGTGTGCGGCGGAGAGGTCGATGACGACTTTGTCGGGGTCGGTGGCGTAGTTGAACCGGCCGACGAGGTCGTTGGAGGCGGCGAAGAAGAGTTCGCCGGTGACCGAGTAGACGACCTGTGAGCCGTCGGGGTCGGTGACAGAGGTGACGTCGGCCAGGTGGGCGACGCGCTTGGCGAAGATGACCATGGCGGTGATGCTGCCGACGACGACGCCGATGGCGAGGTTGGACGTGGTGACCACGCAGGCGACGGTGATCACCATGACGGTGATCTCTCCGGCGGGCATCCGCCTGAGGGTCTTGGGCGCGATGGAGTGCCAGTCGAAGGTCGCGAAGCACACCATCACCATGACGGCGACCAGGGCGGCCATCGGGATGTCGGAGACGACCGGACCGAAGACGACGCACAGCACCATCAGGAACGCGCCGGCCAGGAACGTCGACAGCCGGGTGCGGGCGCCGGAGACCCGTACGTTGATCATGGTCTGGCCGATCATGGCGCAGCCGCCCATGCCGCCGAAGAAGCCGGTGACGATGTTCGCGATGCCCTGGCCGATGGACTCGCGGGTCTTGTTGGAGTGGGTATCGGTGATGTCGTCGACGAGCTTGGCGGTCATCAGCGACTCCATCAGGCCGACCAGGGCCACGGCGAGCGCGTACGGCGCGATGATCTTCAGCGTCTCCAGGGTGAACGGCACGTCCGGCAGGCCCGGCACCGGGAGCGAGGACGGCAGGTCGCCCTTGTCGCCCACGGTCGGCACCGCGATCCCGGCGGCGACGGTGATGGCGGTGAGGACGATGATGGACACCAGCGGCGCCGGGATCACCTTGGTGACCTTCGGGAAGAACACCATCAGGGCGAGGCCGGCGGCGAGGAGCGGATAGACGGCCCAGGGCACGTCGTGCATCTCCGGCACCTGCGCCACGAAGATGAGGATGGCGAGGGAGTTGACGAAGCCGACCATCACCGAGCGCGGCACGAACCGCATCAGCTTGGCCACGCCGAGCGCGCCGAGGACGATCTGGAAGACACCCGCGAGGATCACGGCCGCGACCAGATAACCGAAGCCGTGCTCGCGATTGAGCGGACCGATGACCAGGGCGACGGCACCGGTGGCCGCGGAGATCATGGCGGGCCGGCCGCCGACGACCGCGATGGTCACGGCCATCGTGAACGACGCGAACAAGCCGATCGCCGGGTCGACCCCGGCGATGATCGAGAACGAGATCGCCTCCGGAATCAGCGCGAGGGCGACCACCAGACCGGCCAGCACCTCGGTGCGCAACACCTTCGGCGACAGCCAGGACGGACGGCGGAAGCCGGGCATCCACGCGGCCGGGGACAGTGGGGACGGTGCGGAGGGGGACAAGAGGAGAGGAACCTGTCGTGCTCGGGCGCGCCGCCCGGGTGTCACCGTGGGCGCGCAGGGAGTCATGGGGAGGCGTAGGGAGGTATGGGGGAGGGGCGGGTGGCGATCCGCGAAGTCAGCGGGTGGCGGACCGGCGTCGGTGGTCGGCGGCGAAGCGACCCGCGAAGGAACAGGCGCGCTGCTTGTGGGCGAAGGATCACGGCGGGCAGACGGCGGCGCCGGGCATCAGGGGCAGGCGCACGCGCTCTCTTGCGGATATCGGTCCTCGCCGGGGGCTTCGTCGGCCCCGGCACGGTTGACGGTCACGGGACGACATCCCGTACCAGGGGAACGGGTACGGCACACACCGCCCCGACCTCAACGCCAGGGAACTCTACCCTAACGTTAGGGTAGAGATCGGCGGCGGTCCTCCGGGGCCGCATCGAGAGACGAGGAAGGCCCCCGCGTGAGCAGCGAGCACATGCAGATCGGTGAGGTCGCCGCACGGACCGAACTGTCGCTGCGCACCATCCGGCACTACGAGGAGACCGGCCTGGTCACCCCCTCGGCCCGTTCCCAGGGCGGCTTCCGCCTCTACACCGAATCCGACGTCGCCCGCCTGATGGTCATCCGCCGGATGAAACCGCTCGGCTTCACGCTGGACGAGATGCGCGACCTGCTGGAAGCCACGGATCGCCTGGACTCCGGTGAGGAACTGCCGACCGGGGAGCGCGAGGAGTTGCTGGAGCGGGTACGCGGCTTCGAGCGCGCCACTCAACAGCGTGTGGCGGACCTGCGCACCCAGCTGGCGCGGGCGGAGGAGTTCGCGATCGCACTGGCGGAACGCCTGACACGGACCCCCGCGCCCTGACGCAGTCCTCACGAGGACATGAGGAGAGATACAGCCGGTCCTGTGGAACGAGCGGCCTCGTACAAAGCCCCGCGGCCGCACCCCTCTTCGCCGGCTACTCGGTATGGCACCCGACGACGCCGCGCACGCTGCGCCCCGTATCTCGCGCAGAGTGCGGGCTGAACTCCGGTGAGCGGAACGCCGGTTGGTCACACCGCTCACCGGCCGGCGGCGAACGCGTGCCAGCCGTTCTCGAGCAGGTCGAAGGCGTCGGTGACGGCCTGGCGGGGGTCGTCGTGGCCGCGGGCCGTGCGGGGGGCTTCGAGGGCGAAGTGGGCCAGGGCGGCGCAGGTGGGGTCGTCCGCCGGTAGGCCGCTCTCCTCTGCGATGGCGCGGGCCAGGGCGTTGGCGTGGCGCAGCCACATGCCCTGGACGTAGTCGCGCAGTGCCGGGGTGCCGTTGACCAGGTCGAAGAACGCGGTGAAGCGGGCGTCGCCGCCGGTGGCCGCCATGCGGTGGCGCAGCGCGTGCTCACGCAGGGCCCCGGGGATCGACTGGCCGTGGGGACGTTCGCGTACCGCTGCGAGCAGGCGTGCCTCCTGGTCGGCGTCCTCGTCGAAGACAAGGGCCTCCTTGACCGGGAAGTGCTTGAACAGGGTGGTGGTGGAGACGTCGGCGGCGTCCGCGATCTCGCGGATGCCCACATCGTCGTAGCCGCGTTCCAGGAACAGCCGCAGGGCGGCGTCGGCGATGGCCTGGCGGGTGGCGGCCTTCTTCCGCTCGCGGCGCCCCAACGGCGCCGCCGGGGCGGGGGTGGTGTCTGTGTCGGGCATACCCGGGACTCTACCCTTCGGTGAATCGGATGCGAAAGTCTAACGGTACAGAAAGTGCAACGGTTGCACTTAGTGAGTCGGTGTGCTCTTCTGGAGTGGCGGCCCGCGGGGCAGTACGCCCCGCCTTCTGGCCTCATCTCCTTCCCCGCCCCCATCCCCCTCTCCTTCCTCATCCCGTCCCTTTCTGCCTGAAAGGAGTGATCAGTCATGCCCGCGACTGCTTCTCTCCCCTCCGCCGAGCCGGCCGTGCCGAAGAACGTGCGCTGGGTCCTGCTCGGCGTCATGCTCGCGATGCTGCTGTCGATGCTCGACAACATGGTCGTCAGCACCGCGATGCCCACGATCGTCAGTGACCTGGGCGGCCTGGAGCACATCTCCTGGGTCGTGACCGCGTACACGCTCGTCACCCGTGACCACCCCGGTCTGGGGCAAGCTCGGCGATCTGGTCGGCCGCAAGAGCATGTATCTGGCGTCGATCGCCGTGTTCGTCGTCGGCTCCGCCCTGTGCGGGGCGGCCCAGTCCATGGGCGAGCTGATCGCCTTCCGCGTCGTGCAGGGCATCGGCGCCGGCGGCATCGGCGCGGGCGCCTTCGCCCTGATCGGCGCCCTCGTGCCGCCGCGCGAGCGTGGCAAGTACCAGGGCATGACCGCCTCCGTCATGGCGATCGGCACCATCGGCGGCCCGGCTGCTGGGCGGGTTCATCACCGGCCACTGGGACTGGCGTTGGGCCTTCTACGTCAACCTGCCGCTCGGCCTGATCTCCCTGGTGTGGCTGGCGCTGATGCTGCGCACACCCGCCCGGCACATCAAGGCGAGGATCGACTGGCTCGGCATCAGCCTGCTGACCGTCGCCATCACCGCCGTCGTCCTGGCCGCCACCTGGGCGGGCACCACGTATGCGTGGGGGTCCTGGCAGATCCTGTCCCTCGGCGCCGCGGCCGTGATCGGGCTGGTCCTGTTCGTCCGGGTGGAGCGGCGGGTCGGTGAGCCGCTGCTCCCGCTGAGCGTGTTCACCGACCACCGCAACTACCCGCTGGCGATGGCCATGATCCTGGTCGCCGGTGTGGTCATGTTCGGTGGCGGTCTGTACCTGCCGCTGTTCCAGCAGACCGTGCAGGGCGCGTCGGCGACCAACTCCGGGCTGCTGATGCTGCCGATGATGATTCCCGTCGTGGTCGTGTCCACCCTCGCGGGCAAGGTCATGTCCGCCACCGGGAAGTACAAGGTCTTCCCCGTCGTCGGCACCGCGTTCCTGACCGCCGGCCTCGGGCTGCTGGCCACCATGGACACCGGTACCTCGCGCCTGCTGACCGGCCTGTACATGGTGCTCGTCGGCATCGGGCTCGGCTTCACCCTACAGATGGCCTCCACGATCGCGCAGAACAGCGTCGCGCTGCGGGACATGGGCGCCGCCATGAGCTCGGTCAACCTCTTCCGCACGCTGGGCGGTTCGCTCGGCGTCGCCGTCTTCGGCTCGCTGTTCACCCGCGCCACCCAGTCACACCTGCCGGGCACCGGAGGCACCGACGGCGACGCGAGCGCTCTGGGGAAGCTTCCCGAGGGCGCCAAGGACGCCTACCTCCACGCGGTCGCCGTCGGCACCGGCCACATCTTCCTCACCGGCGCGATCCTGTGCGCCCTCGCCTTCGTCGCGGCGCTCTTCGTCATCGAGGTCCCGCTGAAGGGGGCCGGCGCGCCCGCACCCGCCGACACGGCCGAGAACACCCCGGCCGCCACCGCCACCGCCCCCACCTCATGAGCCAACTCCCGCGCGCAGCAGCACAGTTCACGCGACACGCACACGAACGGAGCACCACCATGGACGCCACCACGAAGACCACCCCCACCCCCCGCATCGCAATCATCGGCGCCGGTCCCGGCGGCCTGACCTGCGCCCGCATCCTCCAGCGGCACGGCATCACCGCCACCGTCCACGACCACGAGACCGGTCCCGAGGCACGGAACCAGGGCGGAACCCTCGATCTGCACGAGGACAACGGCCAGATCGCCCTGCGCGAAGCCGGACTGCTGGAGGAGTTCTTCCGACGCTCCCGCCCCGAGGGGCAGGAGTCACGGCAGATGGACCCGGCAGGCACGATCCTCTTCCACCACACCCCCGAAGAAGGCGAGAGCTTCAAGCCGGAGATCGACCGCGGCCAGCTGCGCGACCTCCTCCTCGACTCGCTCCAGCCCGGCATCGTGCGGTGGGGACACACCCTCCGGTCCGTCGAAGGGCCCGCGGAAGGACCCCGCCAACTGCACTTCACCGACGGCACCACCGTCGAGGCCGACCTCGTCATCGGCGCCGACGGCGCCTGGTCCAAGGTCCGGGCCGCCGTCTCCCCGGCCACCCCCGGGTACAGTGGCGTCAGCTTCCTCGAAGCCTGGTTCGGCGACGTCGAGAACCGGCACCCCGACATCGCCGAACTCGTCGGTCAGGGCAGCGCCGCCGCAGCTGACGGTGACCGCGGTCTGTTCGCCCAGCGCAGCAGCGGCGACCACATCCGCGTCTACGCCATCCAGCGCGTCCCCGCCGACTGGATCACCGCCCGGGGCCTGACCGCCCAGGACACCGACGGCATCCGCGCGTTCCTCCTCGACCAGTACCGCGACTGGTCACCCCGCCTGCGCCGGCTGATCACCGACAACGACGGCCCCTACGTAGACCGCCCCATCCACGCGCTTCCCGTCCCGCACACCTGGGAGCACAGCCCCACGATCACCCTGCTCGGCGACGCCGCCCACCTCATGCCCCCGCTCGGCGTCGGCGTCAACCTCGCCATGCTCGACGCCTGCGAACTCGCCCTGGCCATCGCGAACCACCACACCGTCAACGACGCCATCCACGCCTACGAGAAGACGATGCTGCCCCGCTCCCACGAGATGCAGCGGCTCCTCGACAACGGCGCCGAGCAGCTCCTGTCCACGGACCTGCCCGACTTCGTCACGGACGGCAGCAACTGACCCACGGGGTGGACCGTCCGTCTGAGGCGGTCCGTCGAGGGGGTATAGAGGCGGGGGCGCTGCCGGCCGGATGTTCGGCCCCCACCCGGGACACGGGAGCGGCAGCCGGCCCCGGCGGGCAAGGGCGCGATCAGGTTCGACCTGTGATCCCGTCTCGTCGCTGAGCGCAACAGCACTGTGGGCGACGGGAGTTGAGCCCAGTAGGCCACGCACGGGATGCGCCGGACTCCCGGCCGTGCCCCGCTTCCGTACCGCGTGTCGGCCATGCGGACCTTCTGCCTACAGCGGGGTCGCCGCGTGCAGGAGCAGCAGGAGCGTCACGGCCGAGTTCGCCGAGAACGTCGCGGACAGGGCGGCACCCGCCGCCGCGCTCCAGAGTGCCAGGCTCACGGCGGTGAAGAGCGGTGGCCAGGTGCGTGCCGGGGCGGCGGGGCCAGCAGGGCGGCGACCCGGCGGGGGAGGGGGCCCGGCGCCGCGAGGGCCGCGAGCATCGGTGCCGGCGTGGTGCGGGAGACGAGGGCCGCTTTGCCGATCGCGCGGGCGACGGCTCTGCGGCTGCCGACGGACCGGGCGGCCTCCTCGTCCGCCCAGCGCTCCGTGACGTAGGAGACCGCCGTACGCAGCGGGAGCAGGAACGGGTTGGCGTGGGCGGCCAGTTGGGCGATGAGCAGGTGGCGGTGGTGCCGGGCGGTGAGGTGGGACCGCTCGTGGGCGAACAGGGCCCGGCGTTCCGGGGAGTTGAGGCAGGCGAGCAGGGCGGTGGTCACCACGATGCGGTCGCGTGGGCCGGCGGGGAGGGCGTAGGCGTACGGCTCGTCGTCGGGGAGGATCGCGACCGATGTGTCACGCAGGCCGGCGACTGCCGCGTGGGCCTGTCGCCGAACTCGGCAGTGGCGCCAGAGAGTTCGGCCGCAGCCCATGACCACGGTGAGCAGGACGGGAATCGCGGCCTTCCCCACGATCTCGTCGTGGGGCACGCTCTCCCGCACCTCGGGGTCCGACCAGCCGTCCGGCAGCGGATTGCCCGGCAGTTGGGCGGTGCCGACCACCATCAGCAGGCCCAGGCACAGCGTGCTGCACACCGCCATGACGGCGGCCATGGCGCTCAACAGGCCCGTGGCGGTGCGGGGATGCAGGTGCTGGGTGGCCAGATGGGCGATCGGCCACGCCGTCAACGGCAGGACGAGCGGCAGGAGGACGAAGACGCCCACGGGACTTCAGCCCGCCGACTCGTCAGCGGCCTGGTCCAGCAGGTCGCGCAGCAACCGCTCGTCGTCCTCCGGCAGGGAGGTGATGAAACTGGCCAGCACCGCCCGGCGATCCTGCTCGCGGTCGAGCACTTTGCGCATCTTCAGCGCGGCGAGTCCCGCCTCGTCCGCGGCCGGCGACCAGGCGAACGAGCGGCCCTGCCGTACGCGGGTCACGGCCTGTTTCTCCAGCAACCGGCTCAGCACGGTCATCACGGTCGTGTACGCGAGTTCGGCGTCCAGGCGCTCCTGCACCCAGGCCGCGGTCACCGGCACGTCGGCCGTGCGCAGGACGGTGAGCACCTGTGTCTCCAGCTCGCCCTGGGCCCGGCGCTGCGGGCGCGGATCCGGTCTCGCCACGCTCCGTCTCCTTCCTGGGTGCCGCCGCGGGGTCGCGTGTGCCGTCGAGGGGGCGGGATCGTCCCATCGTATCGACGCGGTACCACTCGGCCGTACCGTCCCCTTCGATTATTTCTACAGTGTTGTAGATTCTGGTTCGGGTCCGTGCCGCGGACCCGGACCGTCGGCGTGTGTGGAGGGATCAGTCATGGGTGTTTCCCTGTCCAAGGGTGGCAACGTTTCGCTGAGCAAGGAAGCGCCGGGGCTTACGGCGGTGCTGGTCGGCCTGGGCTGGGACGTGCGCACCACGACCGGCACCGACTTCGACCTGGACGCCTCGGCGCTGCTGCTCAACGCCTCGGGCAAGGTCGTCTCCGACCAGCACTTCGTCTTCTACAACAACCTCAAGAGTCCCGATGGTTCGGTGGAGCACACCGGCGACAACACCACCGGTGAGGGCGAGGGCGACGACGAGTCCATCAAGGTGGACCTCGCCGCCGTACCGGCCGAGGTCGACAAGATCGTCTTCCCTGTCTCGATCCACGACGGCGAGTCCCGCGGGCAGAGCTTCGGTCAGGTCCGCAACGCCTTCATCCGCGTCGTCAACCAGGCCGGTGGCGCCGAACTCGCCCGCTACGACCTGTCCGAGGACGCGTCGACCGAGACCGCGATGGTCTTCGGTGAGCTGTACCGCAACGGTGCGGAGTGGAAGTTCCGTGCCGTCGGCCAGGGGTACGCGGCCGGACTGGCCGGGATCGCCGCCGACTTCGGCGTAGGTGTCTGAGAACCGGTGGGGGAGGGGCCGCGTGGGTCGGTCGACCTGGGCACGGGTCGGTAGGCGGGCCTGAGCAAGTCCGTTGGGAGCGCGCTGAGTTCGAGCTCCGTACGGATGGGGCGTGGCTGGCGGGCCGCGCCCCGCAAGGGTTTCCTGACCGGGCTGACCGGGCTGACCGGGCTGCGCGGGGTCGGCCTGGATGCCTGTCGCGCGTTCCGGGATCTGCTCCCGTATCTCCCGCATCCGGGGGTGACTTCAGGGGCGACTTGACGGCGGTGGTCCTGTCCGACGTCCGAACTCCGGGTGTCGGACGGGGCGTTGGGAACCGACCTTGACGACCGGCGCCCGCAGTCGATCACTACACTTCCTCGATGAACAACATACGGTGCACCCAATGCGGTGCGGTGGGGCTGGAGCCGGGTTTTGTCGAGGACTCCGGGCAGCATGCCCGCGGGTTCGCGCGGTGGATCGCGGGCCCCCTCCAGCGAGGTCCACTCGGCAATGCCAAGAGGATGGGCCGACCGCGTTGGCAGATCGACGCCTATCGGTGCCCCACCTGCGCACACCTGGAACTGTTCGCCGCCCAGCAGGACTAGCCGAGCGGCAGGACTGGCCGAGCGGTGTGCGAGTGATCCCAACGGTCAGCCGGTCAGCCGGTTAGTCGGCCGGGCCGGTACGTCCCGATCTCAGTCGTCCCCTGCGTCGTCAGGGGCGCCGGGAGTCGTCCTCCTTGAGCGCCCTGGCCTCGCTCTTGAAGATCCGGGTCGCCTTGCCCGCCGAACGCGTCAGCTCCGGCAGCTTCTTGATCCCGAGGACGACCACGACGACAAGGAGGATCAGGGCCAGTTCGCTCAAGCCGAACATCAGGTCTGCCTTCTTCCGGGGGGGCAAGGCCGCTACGGCGTACGGCCACACGCTTCAATCTACAGTGCTGTAGAAGTCTCCCCTGGGGCGTGATCGCTCAACCGGCCCGTGAGGAACTGGCACGCGTTGCCGATCCCTCACAGCGGCCCGCTGGTTCGCTCTCACCGTCCTCGATGGTCACGTCGGGCGGATGGCCTGGTCACGCCATGTCGGCGCAGGGAATCAAACGTGGCGACCGGACGCTTCAGGTTGCGTGAAGAAGATTGGCAACCTTATCGGTTACTGCTGACAACGCTAGCGGATAGGTCTCTGACCTGGCTCTTTGTCAGCCAGGGCAAGTTTGGCCGGTTGTCTATCTTGGCGGTTCTTAGCGGTTGGAAGCGGGCTCTGGCGGTACTGATGCTGACTTAATGCAGACTTTGGTGACGGGTCGTCAGGGTTTTGCTATCGGTCGGACGGGGGGGCTGTGTGAACGCCCCTATAGAAGGTATCGACCTTGCAGCAGTGAAGGTCACGGGCTCGGATGCTCGCGGGTGTGCCAGGCCGCCTGGGGCGGCTCTGCTGGTTGAGCCGTTTGACGGGCTGCGGGACGGGTGTTGCGTGGTGACTCGGTGCCATTTCGCTGATGGAGCACGAAAGAGTGCTGCAAGAAGCAGGTCACGTGTGTGCCAGCGGGTTCTTGGTCTGCTGGTGGTGCACGAGTCCAACTGCTCCTGAGCTGCACAGACGCGTGAGATTGCCTGACGGGAGGTGGAGTTGGCCCGCTCCTGGTCCGGATCTTGGTGGGTGGGGGATTTCTTCCGCAGGTAGAGGACCTGCGCTTCAGCGCGTTGGAAGTGCCCGGCGTCGGGACTGTCTCTGTGGCTGCGGAAAGCAGGGAACGTTGTCATACGGGCTGCGCACGAGCGGGGAATGTTCCCGGTGGGCGCGGGGAGCGTGCCATCTGCAACAAGTCCATCGGGCTCACCCGGGGAGCAACTCTGCAAGCGGGGCAGTCGTGTGCCGTGAGGGCGTGGGACCAACCCCGCGGGCGCGGGGGTGAACCGCAGATCACCAAGCGTCCCGCCCAGTTCCTCAAGTAGTCCCTGCCGACGTGGGGGTGAGCCGTGGCAGCTAGGGCCGACCTATTGCTCCAAGCTGTGGTTCCCGCCGACGCATGGGTCAGGCTGCGAATGCCCTTCGGATCGGACCCGCCTTCTCCAAGTCGGCAGCCGAGGAGATGCGCACTTCCACGTCGCCCGTCCCGTGGTGCCCGATGCCACGCATGTCGCGCGAGCAGCCCTCCTCCAGCGAGATCGTGTCCGGGGCGATCCGGAGGTAGACCAAGATCAGCTCGTGCTTCGGACGGAAGACCACTGAGGCGAGGTTCACCATCCGCCGACAGGGCGATGTAGTGCCTGAGCGCAGCACCTCGACCTCACCCCAAGCCGTCAGCATCTCGTCCAACTCGCCCGTCCCTCCAGCTGAAGGGGCTTGGGGCTTCGGCTCCCTGACGGCCCGTAACTACGACGACTACCTGCGGGAGACGTACCTCCAGCCGGCGGCCACCACGTACCTCAAGGGCCTGTCGGGCTCCGACCGGTCCGCGTACCTGGCCGAGAACACCTTCATCACCTGGAAGAACGGCCGGGCGACCTTCACCTGGGCCGACTTCCTTACGCACGTGGGCGCGCGGAAGAAGACACTGCCGGCATTCGACATGTTCGAGTTCCCCGCGGCGGACTCGACCGACCCGATGAGCGGGGACATCAACAACGAGTTCGGCACGGGAACCACTCAGTACCGGCGCTTCACCCTCTACAGCCTGCGCCACGAGGGCAGCAGCAGCGCCCGCCTCGACAGCGATATCCCCGAGAAGCTCAACCTGATGAACCCGATGTACCACCTCGGGTACAGGAACCCGGGCCGTTCCAAGCACTGGTGGATCCGCGTCGGTACCAAGGACAGCGACACCTCGCTCAGCATCGTCGGCAACCTCGCCGCCAGTGCCCGGAACCTCGGTGACGACGTCAACTCCCTGATGTACTGGGACGGGGGCCACGGCGCGAACACCGACCCGGGCGACTTCATCAAGTCGATCGCCAAGGTGTCGGGCTACAAGAAGTAGCCCTCCGTGCAGCCATGGGATCCGCGGTGCCGAGCCTCATGTCGTCGCGGCTCGGCACCGCGCCGTTCCAGCTCGATTCGCCGGAAGTCGGAGCCGTAGCCGCCCACTTCCAGCGCCAGCCGCGTCTAGCCCACCGCCGACGCCGGTGAGCGTCAGCAGGCGTGCCGACTCCAGGCGGCGGATCTCCGTCGTCTCCCGTCGCCTGCCCACGAACGTCGTGAAGGCAGCTGGCAGGTTCCCCCCTCGTGCGGTCACGCTGGCCAGGACGCTGCCGCAGCACGCAGAGCTGCCGAGGCGGATCCCACGATCGCCTCGCCGTGGCCGAAGCAGGCCACCTCTGCATCCAGTCGGCTCAGGGTCCGGAAGGATTCCAGCGCACGATCCCGGTCTGTGTTGAACACGCCAACCATGGTCTTTCCTCCCACGTTCGCTGCAGCGTCGCCCAGGAAGAGCACCCCGAAGGCTGGGAGATGCAGCGCCATGCTGCCCGGAGTATGACCCGGTGCAGCCACCACGTGAGCCCCGCCACCGAAGGGAAGCACATCTCGATCATCCACCTCGTGGTCCACCGGCACTGCCGGTGCCGGTGGCAGCTCCGGCTTGTTCTCGAACAAGGCACGTTCCCAGTCCGGAGCATCCGTGAAGACCGGTGGCGGAGCCGGTGACTCCCCACGGATCACTCCGGCGTCCAAACGGTGGGCGAACACCTCGACCCCACCCCACGCAGCGATCTCGGCAGCACCGCCGGCATGGTCCTCGTGGAAGTGAGTGAGCACAACACGCCGCAGGTCCCCGGGCTTCGAGCCGACATTCAGAATCGCATCGGCGATTGCCGGACCAGCCCCCGCAACCCCAGAGTCGATCAACGTGAGCCCGTCCGCGTCGCGCCACAGATATGCCTGCCCGACGTGGAAACGGAGCAGATGCAGTTCTGGCAGCAGCTCAACGATCTCCATACGCACAACCTAGGCACCGGCGAAGCCTCGCACTCGCCACTTCGCCTTCAGCAGATCACCGAAAGCCTGCCCGGTCACAAGCTGCATCGCGCAACCACCAATCGGGGTCAGCCCAGGCCGGAACCCGGGGCCGTTCCAAGCCGGAACTCCACACCTCCAGCCCTCGAACCGGCGCCAGTTCAGACCGGAAGAGTGGGGCCACATCGGAGCGTTGATGCCACGCGGGGCAGGCCGGCGAGGTGGACAGGTTCTGTGCCACCACCCGGCGCCGCAGCGGTCCCGTGGCCACGCCCCAGACCGTGGCTCCGGCCCCCGCGGCGAGGGCGCGTACCGGGGCCTACTTGAACTTCGCCAGGGCCTCCTCCCAGAAGGCCGACGGGTAGGCGAGGGTGCCGGCCTCGATCGCCTCGGTGATCATGTGGTCGACGCCGGGGAGGACGGCGTAGGTGTGCGAAATGCCGTACTGGGTCAGCAGTTTGCTGAAGTTCTCCGTGATCCGTGTGCCGTTGTTGTCGTAGAGCCAGTCGCCGTCACCGACGAGGAGACGGACCTTGACGTCCTGGGCCTTGATGGCGTGGGCGTTGTGCTCGACGTAGTGGTGGGGGCGTACGGAGTTGAAGTACGCCTCCGAGGCCGGGTCGTCGATGGGGCCGAAGGTGTTGGTGATGTACTGCTTCATCGGCTCGTCGTCGAAGTCGATGACCGCGCCCGCGAGGCTGGAGGCGTAGGCGAATGTCTCGGGGTACTTGAAGGCGAGCCGCAGGGTGCCGAAGCCGCCCGCCGACCAGCCCTCGATGCCCCGGCCCTCCCGGTGGGCGATGGTGCGGTACGTCGCGTCGATGTGTGGGATCAGGTCCTTGACGATCACGTTCTCGACCGGGCCGCTCAGCACGCCGTCCGCCGCCTCGTTGGCGTTGACGTACCAGCCGATCGGCAGGCCCTGCGCGCACACGACGATGGTCGGCGGGAGTTTGCCGGCCTTGATCAGGTTGTCCACCTGCACCATCAGCCAGTTCTTGGCCTCGCGTTGGTTGCCGTTTCCGCCGTGCAGGAAGTAGATCACCGGGAACCGCTTGCGGGGGGACCTGGCGTATGCGGCGGGCAGGTAGATCGCGTAGCTGGCGTAGGCGCCCCGGCCGCGGGACGGCGAGGGGAAGACGTGGTATTCACCGAGTTCACTGGTGTGGATGCAGGGGTCGACCCAGGAGACGTCCGGGGTGGTCATGTCGAGCGGGTCTGAGGCGTCGTAGGTTCCGCCGATGTGGGCGGTGAAGTACTCGGCGATCTTCTTGGTGTTCGCCGTGGTGATGAGCGCCTCGTAGTCCGTGTCCCTGGGCGCGTCGACCGTAAGGTCGGTGACGTCACCCGCCTTGCCGCCGCTGACGGAGATGCTCGCGGTGTAACCGGTGCGCGTGGCGGTGAGGACGCCGACGTTGTCCGTGTCGAGGATCAAGTCGTCGGCGTGGGACGTGAGATACGTGATCAGCAGTCGGAGGTCTTTGCTCCTCGATGCCTGTGAGGCGTACGTGGCGCTGATGACGGCGTATCCGTAGGCGAGGTAACTGGCGATCGGCGTGGGGTACTTGCTGTCGACGTTGGTGTGGTTGCGGCCGGCGACGTACTCCTCGAGGCCGTACTCGGGTACCCAGATGACCACCGGTGTGGGCGTCTTGGGCGGGGTGGGGGTGGTCTCCATCCCGGTGCCGGCCGGCTGGACCTTGCCCTGGTAGAAGTCGAACCTCAGGTCCGCGCCGCTGGCGATGGCGTAGTTGACGTCCGGAGTGAAGGTCAGGCCGGTGATCACCAGGTCCCCGTCCGGGGTGTCGGCGGCCCGGGCCGGGGACGCGGAGGACGCGGCCAACAGGCCCCCCGCGCCGATCAGGCCTAACGACAGAGACGTTCCGGTGAGGCTCATGAAGCTGCGTCGCGCGAGGTTGTCGTGCACGTTCTCCTCCTGATGTCCGGGGTTGTCGTGTTCGGTCGCTCTCGTGCTCAGGCGGCGTTGATGACCACGGCCTTCACCTGCGTCCAGTCCTCCAGGTAGTCCGGTCCCATGGAGCGGCCGAACCCGCTGTGCTTGTAGCCGCCGAAGGGGGCGCCGATCGCTCCGGCGGGTCCGCCGTCGCCGAGGGTGTTGACGGCGACCTGCCCGGCCTGGACCCGGCGCGCCAGCCGTACCGCTCGTCCGATGTCCTGCGTCCACAGGGTGGCGGTCAGTCCGTAGCGGGTACCGTTGGCGATGGCGACTGCCTCGTCCTCGTCCTCGTAGGTGAGGACGGACAGGACCGGGCCGAAGATCTCCTCCTGGGCGATGCGCATCCCGGGGGTGACCCGGTCGAAGAGGGTCGGCTCGACGAAGTAGCCGCCGTCGTACGGTTCTCCGGTCAACTTGCCGCCGCCTACTACGACTTCGGCGCCTTCCTCCTTGCCGATGGCGAGGTAGTCGAGCACGCGCTTCTCCTGCCGTGCGTTGATCAGCGGGCCCATGTCGACGGGCTGGTCCCACAGGCCGACGCGTACGGCGCGGAAGGCGTCGGCGACTTCGGAGACGAGCCGGTCGTGGAGGGAGGAGTGGACCAGGACGCGGGAGCCGGCCGCGCAGACCTGGCCGCTGTTCATGACGATGCTGCGCACGATCGCCGGGACGGCCTTGGTGAGGTCGGCGTCCGGCAGTACCAACTGCGGTGACTTGCCGCCGAGTTCGAGCTGGAGGGGGATGAGGTTGCGGGCGCAGGCCTCCATCACGGCGGTGCCCGTGGCGGGTGAGCCGGTGAAGCTGATCTTGCGGATGCCGGGGTGTGCGGGCAGGGCGGCGCCGGCCTCGGCGCCGTAGCCGGTGACGACGTTGAGGACGCCGGGCGGGATGCCGGCCTCCTGCGCCAGCCGGGCCAGGTAGAGGGCGGTGAGCGGCGCGTCCTCGGCGGGCTTGAGGACGACGGTGTTGCCGGCCGCGATGGGGGCGGCGGTGTTGAAGACCGTCATGGGGCCGGGCGCGTTCCAGGGGATGATCGCGCCGACGACTCCGTAGGGCTCGCGCAGGGTCAGGCCCAGGACGTCCGGCGAGCGGGTGGGCAGGGTGTCGCCGAAGACCTTGTCGGCCTTGCCCGCGAGGTAGGTGAGCCGGGCGGCGATCGGTGAGGGGCCGACGGGGTGCCCGACCTCGACGGCCTCCAGGCGGTTGATGTCGTCGTCGTGCTCGCGTACCAACTCGGCCCAGCGGTAGAGGAGTTCGCCGCGTGTGGCGGGGCTGGTGTCGCGCCAGGCGGGCAGGGCGTCCTCCGCCGCTCGTACGGCGTCGTCGATGTCCTCGGCGGTGCCGCGCGGGACGCGGGCGATGACGGCGCCGGTGGCCGGGTTGACCACGTCGAGGGTGGCCTTGGAACGGGCGGGGACCCATTCGCCGGCGATGAGGTGGGCGCCGTCGGGCAGCAGCGCGGAGATGTCGAGCGGGGCAGGTGCGGTGGTGGTCATCTTGGTCCTTGACGGAGAGAGGGTTGGAGACCCGGCTGTCCACGGCGGCTCCGAGTGGCGCCGGGGAATGCTCGGAGGGGCCAATGGCCCGTGTTGCGGGGGCAGTTGGCCGCTGTGGTCAGGCGGCCTCGGCCGTGATCTGGTCGTAGCGGTGGCAGGCGACGGTGACCCCGTCGTGGTCGGTCGGTTCGGGCCGGGTCGTCCAGCAGGTCTCCTGGGCGAACGGGCAGCGCGGGGCGAAGGCGCAGCCCTGGCTGACCCGGCCCGCGGCCGGGACGGCGGCGAGCGCGTGCCGTCGCTCGGTCTGGCGTTGGCGCTGCGCCACGGGGTCCGGGACCGGCGCCGCGGCCAGCAGCGCGCGGGTGTACGGGTGGGCGGGATGGTCGGCGACCTGCGCCGCCGGGCCCCGCTCGACGACCCGGCCGGCGTAGAGGACGACGATGGTGTCGCTGAGGTAGCGCACCACGGACAGGTCGTGCGAGATGAAGAGGTAGCTGAGTCCGCGGGTGCGCTTCAACTGGGCCAGCAGGTTGAGCACTTGGGCCTGTACCGACAGGTCCAGGGCGCTGACGGCCTCGTCGCAGACGATGAAGTCCGGTTCCATGACCAGGGCCCGTGCGATGGCGATGCGTTGGCGCTGTCCGCCGGAGAAGGCAGCCGGGTAGCGGCGGGCGGCACCCGGCGGCAGGCCCACGTCGTCGAGCGCGCGCAGCACCCGCTCCTGGATCTGGTCGGCGGGCAGGCCCAGGTTGTGGCGCAAGGCCTCGGCGAGGGTGTCGCCGACGGTGTGGGCGGGGTTCATGGAGCCGTAGGGGTCCTGGAAGACCACCTGCATACGGCGGGCCAGCAGTCGGCGGTCGGCGCGTGAGCTGCGGGTGATGTCCGCGCCGTCGAACTCCACTCGTCCCCCGGTGACGGTGACGAGTCCGAGGGCCGCCGAGCCGATGCTCGATTTGCCTGAACCGGACTCGCCCACCAGGCCGACGGTCTCGCCCCGGTGCACGGTCAGATCGACACCGCGTACGGCGTGCACGGCAGCGCCGCGTCGGCCCGCGCGCCGGTAGGTGACGTCCAGGTCGCGCAGGTTCAACAGGGCCGTGCCCGCTGCGGGTTGGTCAGTCATGCGCTGTTTCTCCGATCAGCTCGACGGGCCGGATGCACCGTGCCGAGCGCTCCAGGGCCGTCAGTTGGGAGATGACGACGGGCTTCTCGCGGCAGGCGTCGGTCACCCGGGGGCAGCGGTTCTGGAAGTGGCAGCCGACCGGCCATTGGGTCGGCGGCGGTACCGCGCCCTCGACGGCGGGCAGCGGCTCGCCCGGGACGGCGTGGTGCGGGTCGGAGCTGAGCAGTCCGGCCGTGTAGGGGTGGGCCGGGGCGGTGACCAGCGCGGTGACCTCGGCCTCCTCGACGACCTCGCCGGCGTACATCACGACGGCCCGGTCGCACAGGTCGGCCAGGACGCCCCAGTCGTGGGTGATGAGGATGACGGCCGTGCCCGTCTTCTGGAGGTCGCGCAGCAGGTCGAGGATCTCGGCCTGCACGGTCACGTCGAGCGCGGTGGTCGGCTCGTCGGCGATCACCAGGGCGGGGTTTCCGGACAGTGCGGCGGCGATGCCGACGCGCTGGGCCATACCGCCCGAGAGCTGGTGCGGATAGCTCGCGGCGACCCGGGCGGGGTCGGGCAGTCGTACCAACTCGAAGAGTTCCAGGGCCCGTTGACGGGCGGCCTTGCGGGTGCAGCCGGTGTGCACGCGGACCGCCTCCGCCACCTGGGCGCCCGCGGTGAAGGACGGGTCGAGGCTGGAGATCGGGTCCTGGGAGATCCATCCGATACGGCGGCCACGTACCCGCCGCAGCGCGTCGGATTCGGCCTTCGCCAGGTCGGAGCCCTCGAAGTGGATGGTGCCCGCCGTGATCTCGCCGCCCGCGGGCAGCATGCCCAGCAGCGAGGTCGCGGTGACGGTCTTGCCGCAGCCGGTCTCGCCGACGATGCCCAGTACCTCACCGGCTCGCAGGTCGAACGAGACGTCACGGATGACCTCGGTCGGTGTGCCGTCGATCGGTAGGGCGACGGTCAGTCCGCGGACCGACAGCAGCGCGTCCTTGTCGGGTTCGGCGAGCGGAATCACCGCCTTCGGTGCCTTGGCCAGGGCCTCGCGGGCGGCGCGGCGGCGGGACGGCGGCTTGTCGGCCGGGGGCGCGTACCGCTCGGCGAGCGTGTCCCGCAGGCCGTCGCTCAGTAGGCCCAGGGCCAGGATGAAGCTGATGATCATGAACCCGGAGGGGACCAGGAGCCACGGGTCCGTGCCGACGTTCTTGGACGCCTCGGCGATCATGCTGCCCCAGCTGGCCTGGGTGGTGCCCAGGCCGAGGAAGCCGAGCCCGGTCTCCAGCAGCACGGCGTACGCGCCGTAGACGGAGGCCTGGACGAGGATGACGCCGCTCACCCGGGGCAGGACGTGGCGGCGGATGATGACCCGGTCGCTGATCCCGTTGGCGACGGCCGCGCGGACGTACAACTCCTCCTTCACACCGAGGGTGGCCGACCGTACGACGCGGGCGAGCAGGGGTGCGCCGAGAAGGCCGTTGGCGGCCATGGCGGCGCTCTCGTTGCTGGTGAAGACCGACAGGACCACGAGCAGGACGATGATCACGGGGACGGCCGAGATCAGGTCGGCGCTCTTGAGGACGAGTCGGTCGAACCAGCCGCCCCGGTAGCCCGCGACCATGCCGGCCGGGACACCGAGCGTCAGATACACGGCCAGGGTGATCGCCACACCCAGGAGGGTGACCTGTCCGCCGTGCATCAGGCGGCTGAGCACGTCGCGGCCCAACTCGCCCGTCCCGAGCCAGTGGTGGCCGCTCGGGCCGCTCAGCGCGGCGGTGAGGTCCTGCGCGTCGGGATCGTAGGGGGCGATCCAGTCGGCCAGGAGGGTGACGAGGAGGACGAGGAGGAGGTAGCCGGCGGAGACCGCCGCGGCGGGCTTGCGGGCCAACCGGGCCGCGAAGCCGTGCCGTTGGGAGGCCGGGCGGCGCACTGTGTTCTTGACGGCGGCACTCGTCATGTCCGCACCTTCGGGTTGACCATCGTGTACACCACTTCGATCAGCAGGTTGATCAGCATCACGGTCACCGTGAACACCAGGGCGACGCCCTGGACCATGGGGATGTCCTGGGTGGAGGCGGCGGTCACGGCGAGGCCGCCCAGTCCCGGCATCACGAACAGGGTCTCGGCGAGCACGGTCCCGCCGAACAGCGTCACCACGACCACGCCGAGCACCGTCACGATCGGCGCGGCGGCGTTGCGCAGCACATGCCGGAACAGCACCGACCGTTCCGGGATGCCGCGCGCCCGCAGGACCCGGACGTACTCGCGGTCGAGCTGGTTGAGCACACCGTCGCGGGTCTGCTTGGCCACGGGCGCGGTGGCCGGCACGCCGAGGGTGAGCACCGGGAGCACCAGCGACTCGAACCACTGGACAGGGGATTCGGCGAACGGAACGTATCCGGTCGCCGGGAAGAGCGGCAGCTGCACCGCGAAGGCGGTCATCAGGACGAGGCCGAACCAGAAGTTCGGTACGGCAAGTCCGACCAGGGCGATGCCGTCCACGGCCCGGCCGAGCCAGCCGCCCTTGAGCGCGCTGAGCACACCGAGGGCGACGCCCGCCACCGCGGCCACGAGGATCGCACCGCCGATGAGCGAGAGGGTGACTCCGAGGCGGGAGGTGAGCTGGTCACTCACCGGGACGCCCGAGGTGATGGAGTCGCCCAGGTTGCCGTGCAGGGCGTCGGTCAGCCAGTCCCAGTAGCGGACCGGCAGCGGTTGGTCGAGGCCGAGCTGCTTGTCGATCGCTGCGACCTGGGCGGGGCCGGCGTTCGCGCCGAGGATGGTGCGGCCGGGGTCGCCCGGGACCAGACTGGTCAGGACGAACGTCAGGGCGGAGACGCCGAAGACGACGGGGATCGCGCCGAGCAGCCAGCGGAAGAGGATCCGGTGCATCTCGCCTCTCTCCTTTCTTGGGCCGGGCTGCCCCCTTGGTCAGGAAGGGGGCAGCCCGGAGCGCTACTTGGTGGCGTAGAAGGCCAGGGGGCTGGCGAAGGGCGCGCCCGCGCTGACCTTGACGCCGCCGATGCCGGGCCGGACGTAGTAGTTGACCGGGGTGAAGGCGACCGGGGCGAACCAGGCGTTCTTCACCAGGTACTCCTGCATCTGCCTGTCCAGGTCGGCCCGCGTGGTGGCGTCGGCCGCGGCGGCCTTGTCGTAGAGGCTGGTCAGCTCAGGGGCCGAGGTGCCGAAGCCGTTGAAGACCTTCGAGCCGGGCATGAACAGGTCCTGGCCCTCCAGGTACATGGGCTCTTCGGTGAAACCGCCCGAGACGGCCGGGTACTTGTGGTTGGTCTGGTTCTCGACGAAGGAGGTGATGCTGGTGACGGCGGTGACCTTCACCTTGATGCCGACCTTTTCGAGCTGTCCGGCGATCGCCTGGGCCATCGTGTCGAAGCCGACGAACGTCGCGGCGAGGACGGGGAGTTCA
>Ga0307510_10000203_pt1 | contig 51895 bp, 34 predicted proteins | sample 12_EM_MG_FD_207224 | JGI IMG/M metagenome (GOLD analysis project Ga0307510, IMG submission 207224) | Populus trichocarpa ectomycorrhiza microbial communities from riparian zone in the Pacific Northwest, United States - 12_EM | ecosystem: Host-associated > Plants > Roots > Unclassified | place... | reverse complement strand
AGGTCATGCCCTAGTAATGCCCATACATGGATAGCTTTTTATGATGTAAACAAGAAGTAAATGTTTCACTACCTCGATGTTATTTCTTGTTGGTTGATACAAACATCCTTAAAGCTATTTGTTGAACTTCTTACACTAGTCAAAATCCTTGCTTCCTAGGTTAAAGAAGATAGTTATTTTATCTGAGTTCATTCATGAAGCATGATAGTTGGTTCTGTTCATGGATTGCTTTCTGTTCATGGATTGCTACTTCTCTTGTCTTACTATTCTCTATTTTGCTATAATTTAAGGCGACATATGAAGATTTGCCGCCCAGCATGATAAAGAGACTTGCGAAGGAATTGAAGAATCTTGATAAATCCCTGCCCAAGGGCATTTCTGTAGGGATAAATGATGATGATTTTTCAGTCTCAGAAGCTGATATTGAAGTTCCAGGCATGCAACGTTTTCCTAAATTTAATCTCTTTAAGATGTGTTGAGATTTATGTTGAAGTAAGATTCTTTTGTTTTGCAGCTGTAACTGCAAATGAAAATAATGTTTCTCGCATGAAGCAGCTATTGTCTCGTGACTTTCGACGCCCTCCTTTAAAAGGTGGGTAGATGGGCATTTTGGTCACATCTTTATGTTGCTATGATCTGTAGGCTGTAGCTATTTATTTTGGTTCAAGTCTGGAAGTTTACATCGACAAGGAAATTTTGGTTTTATTGTGCTGCCATCCTTCGTATTTCATGTTACCCTCTAGGGTTCAAGTTTTACCTCTTCTGTTGTCTAACACCCTGTGAATGTACTGAACATGATATTGTATGATTTAAATTCTCAACTGCTTATGCTTATGAGCATCACTCCAGAAAGTCAATAAACAAATTACATATATATTACCCGGCCCTTATATTTTTTGTTTGTCACGGCATGTGATCTGACTTCTCTACTCTCCATGAGAGTGCTCTGTTGTGTTATTGTTGTAAATACAATGTTATGATTTCACACTCCAATCGAAAATAAGATATGCAAACTTATTATTTGACAGGTAGATCCCCAGACCAAGAATCGATAGGGTCTGAAACAAAAAGATCTAGTGTATCATCTGGCAGCAGGTCTCATAACCGCAAGGAGTTTCTTTCTAGGTTCGTGGACAGTCAAACTCTGACAGCCAGTCTTGAAGACTGGTTTGAATTGATATCAGAAAATTCTGGACAAAAAAAGTCTGCATTTGATGTTCCTTTTGAGTTGATAGAACTTCAAAAGTTTGATTATGCATTGGAAGGGGTTTCATTTCAGCAGCTGGTTCGAATGCCCAGTGCTGTTTATGCTTCAACATCGGATGCTGTGGAAGCAACTGCTTATCTTGCTATTGAAGACTTTCTACATGCAAGTGTGAAGGGCTTGTGGGAGGCATTTTGGAGTCAGGATGATCCTATGCCTTTCTCAGTTGCTTGTCTATACAATGAAAACTTGAAATTCTACCAGGCTGAGAAAGCAATAGGTAATGGAAAACTTGGTGGTCTTTGTGCCACTGGTGTATTACTCAACAACCCTAGACATCCACATGGAAAGTGGGACCATATTCTTGAATTGGCCCTTCTAAGGCCTGATATTGGAAGTGTTGCTGCGGGAAGTGACCGGCAACTCTCTTTATCTGTTCTGGGCGAGGCTCTCTTCTATGCTATACGCATGCTACTATCAAGAAGCTTGAGCAGATTGAATTTTTCTGAGAGTCCAAATTGTGCCTATGTTCTTCTTGTTGATTCTCAACATGGCGGGGTTGTAAAAGTTGAAGGAGATGTAGATAAATTGGAGTTTGATGTGAATAATGTTTACAACTGTTCCGTGGACTGGATAAAAAAACACTGTAAAGTCACAGTCTCTCCTGTTGATAGGATCTGGAACAAACTTGGAAATGCCAACTGGGGAGACATTGGTGCTCTACAGGTACTTTTTGCTACTTTCCATTGTATCGTGCAGTATTCAGGGATGCCTAAGCACTCGATTGAAGATTTAGCAGCTGATCATGGTCCTCGCCTCCTAACAAGAAGAGTGGCAAGGCAGTTAGGGGATTCCAGAGTTAATGGCCATGGACTATTCCGGTTTCAGCAACGGAGTGTTTCTCCTGAAATTGTTGAAGTTCCGGATGAATCTATCAAAATAAAGTCTGAAGAGTTGATAATGAAGCTGGATGTAGGATCTGTACTATGGTTGGAAGACTCTGAATGTCAAAAAGGTTATCAGATCAATGATGTCCTGCACAATAATGAACTACGGTATTACATAGCATCGCCTGTTAATGATCCTGGTAAATCTTTGTATCTTTATGTCGGTTCCCATCCTTCTCAACTGGAACCAGCATGGGAAGATATGAATTTGTGGTATCAAGTCCAAAGACAAACTAAAATATTGGCTATTATGAGGCAGAAAGGTCTGTCTACTAAATATCTACCACAATTGAGTGCTTCTGGCAGGATTGTTCATCCTGGCCAGTGTCGAAAACCCAGCTCAGGTGGGAACTGTGATCACCCATGGTGTGGTACCCCAATTCTCGTTACCAGTCCAGTTGGTGAGACAGTTGTTGATATGGTAAATGCTGGCAGATTTGGTTTGGATGAGGCTATCAGGTGTTGTCATGATTGCGTATCTGCACTTTCTACGGCTTCTTCCGCTGACATTCGGCACGGAGACATTCGGCCGGAGAACATAATTTGTGTCGTGTCTGGTGGGAGGCATCCTTATTTTGTCCTTGTTGGTTGGGGTCATGCGATTCTTGAAGACAGGGATCGCCCTGCAATGAATCTCCATTTTTCATCTACTTATGCACTGCAGGAGGGAAAATTGTGCTCAGCTTCGGATGCAGAGAGCCTGGTATACGTGCTCTACTTTGCCTGCGGTGGAGCTTTGCCTGATTTAGATTCGGTTGAGGGGGCACTGCAATGGAGAGAGAACTCATGGTCAAGGAGATTGATTCAGAAGAAGCTTGGTGAGTTATCAACTGTGTTGAAAGCTTTTGCTGATTATGTAGACAGTCTTTGTGGGACACCATATCCTATAGATTATGACATATGGCTAAGAAGATTAAGGAGAAATATTCACGATGGTGACCATGGAAAGCAAGTTGACACATCTGGCTAGGACTTTTTCACTGGTGTAAGCGGCATAAATGAATCCATAAATCATATCGATCATTTTCACTGCCTGGGAGCAAATGATAGAATATGGAGTTTAAGCACTTGGGGTCGATTGTTAAGCTTTGGACGATCTGGAGGTTTTTTTAGTCTTAAAGGGAGAAAAGGAAGTTCAAAATTCCGAGAATGGTTTGATTGTGCTCCCACATGGCTTCTCAATTTTGAAGATTCTTCTGGCCGTTCCTTCTCTTCTGTAAATAATTGGGACTGCATGAGTGTCTCTGTTCAGACCGCCACACAATACAACACTACCTTTTTATTTTGCTGGCGTGAAGTCCCATTACACTGTAGAGGTTTAAAATACGGTCGCTTTCTGCTTTGGTGGTGAGTTTCTTAGTAATACGTGTAGCACTTGTTGATGGTACGAGTACTGTGAAAGTTCTGTAATTGGTCGAATCCAGGTCATCATTCCTTGTAATTGGTTGCATGACCGTGTACCCATTTGTCTTCTTTTTCTCCATGATTTTCGTCTATTCTGAAGGAGCGAGCTGAATGTCAGATTGTAATTTTTTTTATTTACCATTTTTAACACTCATAACAATGACCTTGCAACTCATTCCTGTCGAACCAAACACATCACAAGTTCAAGATAGATTTCTATTATAAATCTTTTCAGTTTAAAAGAAGAATCCTTCATATATGCAAGTATATCACCGAAGATGGTAAAGGAGGATAATCCAGAAATTAAGCCAAGGGAACATTACAACAAGACGTTACGGTACTTCTATGTTAAATCAGACGGTTCAGAGATCTAACTTCTACAGGGGTTCATATCCTTCGGCATGTAAAATCACCAGGGATTACAACCACACAAAGCATACAGCAAGTAGCTTTAGTTTCTTCAGCTGTGACGTGAAAAAACCAATTTGAATAAGGTGGGAAAAAAAAAATTACAGGCAGCAATCTCAAGGGCATCTTCACATGTACCATTAGAATTTACACCGCATGTAACTTTAGAATTTACACGCATCAGATCAAAGTGGAAGTTCATTCAAGGGTTTTATTGCTGCAACGCCACTGAGATCAGGCCTCATGTACTTCTCGTACGTAACTCTCAACTGTGATGTTCTTGCAGCCTTTTGAAATCTCAATATCATCTCAGCACAGTCCCTACAAAAATCAATTTAGATCATCACCAGGCGGGAAAGTATACCCACTCATGGAAATTAATCTTTTAACAAGGGGTACCTGATTTGGGAGACTTGATAATGTGTATGTCTGGTAAGCAAAGGAGTCCAAGCTGGAGATACTTGCAAGGTAGACCGAGCAACATAGATAGCTGATGCACATAGCATTGAAGGTTTGAACTTTAAAGCTTTATATTCCACCAAGCAGAGTTCGATGAGGTAGAATGCTAAATGCTCAAGCTGGCAGCAAAAGTGAATATTAGGTTAGTAGATTCAAATTGCTATTGACAATAGTACAGACAAGAATGCATGACTTTATATCAGTTAAGAATCTAAGATCATCTGCTGCTGTTTACTATCCAATATCCAGCCTTGCTATGACTGGACAACCTCTTCTTTACTGAAACACAACCATGGAGGCTTTTACCGATATGCACATGACAGATTAGATGCAACAAGAGATCTTCCAATATCCAGGTTTAGAGCCCTTTTGAAAGCCACATACCTTCTGGTCTGTTTGAGCAGCCTTGAGAAACCTCAACATGAAAACATACGGAGTCGGCTCATTTAGACGAAACTTCAACTTCTTAAGAAAAAACTTCTCCTGAACACAAAGCAAGAAAACACTACCACTAAGACCAAGAGATAGATCAACATCAGAATGTACTGATATTTTATGCCATCATCTTCCAGGAAAGAGGGAAGAAGATAAGTTGGCATCATTCTGTTATACAAGTTCGTAAATAACATACAAATATGCAATAAAGCAGCACAAGGGAGAAAGTTTACAGATCAAGTCCATCCAGGAAAGATGTTTACTTTCCTAACCCAATAACTACAAGAAGAGAATCGAATCCTCGATGCCAAATATTTATGTCTAGTACCACCAGAATCTCTTTTACAAGAAACTAAATTTCAGTGAATTAAGATTGGTAATATGCAACATCATACCATCACAAGCATTTGGCCTCTCGTGTATGACTCAGCCGAGATGCTAATTAAATCTTTGATCTGCATTGCATGGTGCAGAAAAAGATGTATGAGTGTATTGTCTCAAAAAATAAAAAATCAAATAAGATTTCAACTGAAACTCTGTGAGTTTGACATATTATTTTTTTACCCTAGGATGCCAAAAATCTTCGTATTTTGATGCCAGAAGCAGTGCTGTAAGACCAACCAACTGCAGTTCACTCTTCTTAATTTCGACTTGAGATAGGTATCGATCTAACAATGTAACCATTAGATAAAGTGTTTCCGGCATTAATTCAAATTTGAAGTGTACCTGCAACCAAAAAGGAAAATAAATTACTGTAGGAAAACAGCAGCAAAAGCAAGATGCTTAAAAGTCAATTGAGATCAAATGGGTGCCCACTTCAATCAGCCAGTTGATGACTATGCCCCGCATTTGAGGTGTAATTTCTGTGTGAATTGCCATGTAATTTTCCAGACATAAATTCTGCACCTGAAATAAGATCATCAACAGACACAAGAAACAAAACAAATTAGACTTTATTTAACAACTAACAGGTTGCCAACAGAAGAAGTGAACAAGGGATGGGACCGAGATCAGTAAGGTAAAAAAGTCAAACCACCATTCACATGCCTGGTTTCATCAGCTCCAGGTCCCAAAACAAACTTAGAAAGTTTATAGTGATTTAATTTGTAGAAAAAACATGAAAAGATATGTGATCATAAAATGGATTGACTTTAACATCATCGCATGATAAATCAGATCATCATTGAAGACCTGGAATGATTCACTTGATATCAGATTTCCCATTCAAGATGAGATCCCAATGATACCTATACACCAAACAGTATTTTCAAGTGAGATCCCAATGATAACTATATATCAAATAGTGTCCAATGTTTGGCACCCCAAACCAATCTCTCCCTTAATGTCACAGAACAACACTAAAGCTTCTCACTTCCCACCAATCATAATTTGGTTTATTAAAGCAATACGTAGAAATTGTTGAGTAGGCAAAACATAGACCATGTCAACCAACATTTTAAGTTGACCATAATCATTTGGTTAATTGATGCAAATGTGATGTTTTAATTTCCATAATCAACAACAATGAATTATGGATTATGATTTTACTCAATTATGGAAGTGAATCCACTCAAATATGAAAGTGAAGAATTGCATTTATATCAATTAACGTGTGCCCTTAGAGCACATGACTGAAAATCCACTGAACAATTATAGGCAACCCTGCCGTGGAAGATCTGGCCCCATTCTCACCACTTAAAACACAAAACTCTCACAAGGGTGCCTTTTCTTGCAATCATATATATGTATAAGAACTAGTCTCTAGCAGCTAGTCTTTTAGTTTATTTAGCTGAAAACTGTGGGCATGCTTGCTAAACATTTCAGCTGATTTAACTTCTTTCTTATCTGCCAGCTAGTTGTATTAGACAGAGTAATTAACAACTTAAATGAGTTGTGTATGCAACAGCATTGACAAACAGATCAATATTGGAGAAGAATGACATTTCTCCACAAGATTTTTACACGTTAATTTGCAAAAAATTCTCAATCTACCTTATCTTTCCATCATATATTATTTAGCTGAAGACTGCTGGCGCCTCCAACATTTCAGCTTAGTCAATTCCTATCTCATCTGACAGCTAACTGTTATTAGACACGATAGTTAACAACTAAAAAGAGTGATTCATGCTGTTAGATGTCAAATCAACCTAAAATATGGGTGTGCCAGTGAAGGAAATTTTTTCAAGAATAATGGCGTCAAGTTTGATCAAAACCACTAGAAGAATGACTCCAACTACCATATAAAAAACACAGCGCAGGGATCCAGAAAATGAAATGGGAATAAAAGAGCAATCACCTCCAAAACCCAATAGTACTCGTATATCTCGTCAACATACTCAGCAACTTCCAGTTGATTGAAAGTATCATCTATACTTGGTAGCTTTTCCTGCTCGATAACTTCACCATGCTCCTCTAGTAACTGCAAAATAATGGCAATTGTTAGAAAAAATGCTCAAGAACAGTTAGACATTATGACAGTGAATTAGTCCTAAACCTTTGATCCTGTCATTAATAAAGATGTATAAGATCTCCTTCGACTTGATTTTCTTATGGTGATGACATTTGATTTGTTATCAGCGCCTGACTTGTTGTTGCTGTCAGGTGAAGGTTCTCCTTGAGTAACTTCTTCATGGGCGACCAACGGCATGTTTTCTGGACAAGACGCGGCAGATTCTTTTTTCTTTGATGATATAGCAGCAATGCACTCGGACTTGTTTGAACTAGAGATGCACTTTGATCTTGAGGTCTTGTGGTTAATTTCAGTCTTTAGTATTGGCTGGACCAATGAATGCAGAAAAAGAGTTAACATGACTAAGAACAAAAGAACACATCTTTGTAAATTACTCTCAAGTTGTGAGATAGAGATTTCATTTGAGCTATACGCATTAAAGCAAGATCAGGATTTGCTAATCTGCTATCTAATTAAAATCCTGATCTTGCTTTACATTCACTTATTGCCAATTATTTGTAATTAGGCTTATGCAGCTTAAAGATGCCATCTAACATGATTTCAATCTCAAGATGACATGTGTCATGAAATTCAGCATGCATATTCCAGTGCTTTTAAATGATTTCAAACTTCCACACCATGTCAGCTTTGCCTGAAGACTACAACAAATTATAAACTCTCACATTGCCTAAAAAAATTCAAAAGATAGAAATAAGCAACACCATAAATGTTGTCTAAGTAAGCGTAGACAATGAGTTAAGTTACAAAAGAATGAAGCATGGATAATTGAGAAATAAGAGGGAAAAAAGTAGATATAAAACACAGCTCATACCCTGACAGATTTTCTGGATACACGGGCATCAGCATTAATTTGATCCCTGGGAGCCCTATTTACAGATAGAAAAGATAATCATTTGCAGCCCGGCCAATCATCAATTGATAAAAGGAAAAAATTTCTCGGCCATGATTCAGAAAAATAATTAAGTGCTCTCAGTTTAAGGATTAAGTATAAATTGTAGGTAATTTATGTTTTTGTAATTGTAATGCTATGCTTTGTTTTGACATTTTCGACTCATCTATTACATAGAAAATAGCATACAATTCATTGAAGAGCAAAGAAAAGGAAAACCATTTTGTTTCTGCAAATAAATTAATATGTACAAGAGAATAAATTGAATTAGAGCACAGACAGCAGTTCCTTTTTTTCCTTTTTGAGATAAAAAGATCATTGTTACTTACATTAATATGAAGCCATCACTCACTCTATTTCTCCATAGATGGCTCCTACCCACGCCACCCTGAGATACTACTTTCTTACCCACTTTAACCTTAACTGGAACCAAAAGAATTGAGATATAAATAGGCATATAAATATCATGAATCTTAGTCAATGGACTGCAGAGCCAAGTATAAAAGAGACACGAATCAATTTGTCTTACCAGGAAACCCACTAATATTCTTAGTTTTCTCAAAGTTTTCATCATTCTCCTAAAAATGAAAGGTAAAAAACGGAAAAAGGCACTAGGAATCAGACGAAACCAGTACAAAAATATTTCATTAGGAATAGAAAACAATTCTTTTCTTCGAAAATTGTATGTAATGAGATTAACCTTTGCATTGCTTGCATCTGCATGGCTCACCCTCTTCAGCACTGGCAGAGACTTCCTTCATGTCAAAAGTAGGAACAAAAAATATATCAATAGCATATATAAATTGTTATTTTAATGAGTAAATTTCATACAGATAGAATCACAAACCTCATCGCTGCAACTAAATTCCCTGCATTCCTCCTATAAAATTAAAACATAAATTTAGTTCAAGAAATTATTGAGTCACACAAGACAGCTGCAAAGCATCTGGCATTGATACTAACAGATTTGTGTTGTACCCATATTCCTGCCTAGATAAAAAATATGACTAACATAATTCAAATACCTGCTCTTATTAATGCCAAATTCACGGTCATGATTCTTGGTGTTGGTCTTCTGATCATCTAAAGAGGCCCTTGGATCTTTGTCACCTACTATTGTCCAAGACCAGTTACTATCCAATGAGAATCCCCATTTAGAGATACTATGAAAGTAAGTATTTTGTTATACCTTTTCTAGAAGCATGAAAGTCACCAGCCTTTCTACTTGTATTATCCTTCATTTTTCCCTAATTTGAAACAAGAAAATTATCAGCACTCTAGAATTACAGGAGGAATAATTGAAGCGCCAGATAAGAGAGAGCAGTGATATTTACTAGCGATGATAAAAACTTTATCTTTCAACTGGCACAATGGGGTAGAATTAGGTACAAAGGGCAGCTACCACAAGTACTATAAATTTACATTATGATTACTCATGACAAAGATAAAGTGTATAATGGTGACCAGATTCAATGCTAGGAAACCTCATCCAACATTGGCGAATAGTTCCTCATGAATCATCCATGTTTAATGAAAATCTCAATTCCTCAGACAAGCAAGTTTGAAGTGTGAAATTAGAGGGAGCTAAGTCCCAAAAGAATACCAAATTCAACTTGTAGAAATTCTCTCAATTATGAAGCAATCAAGAAACAGAAGAAAGCAAACATAAATCTGAAGGAGAAAAGCAGCATAAATTGTACTCTATTGAATTTGGAGAATGCTGTGGCAAACAGTGAGAGAAATTATAATCATCCACTGTATGGCAAAATATTGGCCAAGTTTAGGATTTTCTTTTCAAGGAAAGAAGAAGAAGCCTGTGTTTGCTAATGCAAGGACAACCAAAGCATGAAAAGTGAAGCCAAGAGAAAAGAGGCTAATTTTCCAGAATTCCATAAAGGAAGAAATTCAGCTACGCTGATTAAAATAATAAAAAAAAGATTTCTGCTGAGCAATATGGAGACTCAAGCAAGCAACAAAGAACCTCCCTAACAGTATGCAAATCCAGAATAATTGACCATACAGAAATGAAAAAATAGGCAAGTCAATCCTCCCTGCCTCACGATTTGGAGGAAGTTATCTTCTGTCACACTAGAGAAGCGGGCTAGGACAAAAATGTTGGGTTTCAACCATTCCCCTCATCCTCCCTGCCTCCCCATTCCGCCAACAAACAAGCACTCAAAAGTGTGCTTCCCTTGTTATCTAACTAATTTGAAATGAAGGCATCATAATTGGATACAGAATCTAGTGAAATATTGTACCAGCAATTGAGCTGGATGCTATACTTCTAGGCTGATTTTGCAGAAAGAACCAATAGGCAAAACATTTTAAGTTGCCTGGTTAGAAACCAATAATGAATGGGAAAACATCATAAAAAATACAATGGGAACACAGAAGAAAAGAAACAAGCTGACAGAACACAAAAACTTGTACTTAGAATTTGGTTTTCATACCGTTGCAGATTTTCTTGATGAAAGATTCACAGTCCTAGAGCCTGTACCGCCTGAAATCCTAAAGGAGTTGATGACAAGCAGAGAATCATGTCAATCTTAACCAGAAACAAAGGAGCAATCAATCGAAGGACAAGAAAATATGGAATATCCTTAACAGTGACCCTCTGTAGCTAATTTATAAAGAAAATCTAGAATGCATGGAATGCTTAGAAGAAATTCTGCTCTGAAGAATTAAATTAAAGTCAAGAAAGATAGTTAAGCCCCCGTAACCTGAATAAACTTTGATTATTTACTCAATTGGATAAAGAAAACGTTCTTTTTAACTTTTGTCCATTGATCTAGAAGCCAAAAGCCAAAAAGATAGAGAGCAAGAGAGAATATATTCCCCTGAGCAATCATGGATACCTAAATGTTCAAATTGTCTTTCATAAAAAAAAAAATTGCAAAGAAACTCTTCTGCCTTTATAGTACTTTTATAAATTTTAACGATAAAAGAACTTTTCATAATTTTACTTGTAGAAATGAAAAAAGGATTTGCATGTAAGACATGAACAGGAAACATATGCAACCAGTAGATAAAAATGCCCTTCATACATTAAAAAATAGGCATGCCAATTCAAACACTCACACTGATTTCAAACCACCATATGCCGCATTCCTTGCACAGCTACTCTGCACATTGCTTACATCAGCCAATGCTTTTCTTCTGGCATTTTCATTTACTGGAAAGGGCCACTATCAAAGTTTAACAATGACAAAGAAAAAATCAACAAAAAGATAAATTATTATTAAATTTAGCCATACCAGTCAGTCTAGATGTGTCATGTTTGCCTTTGTTCTGCACCACAATTTTCGAACTTCCCTTCATATTACATGTTAAGGGCAACTATAAAAGCACACTTCAAATGGATATCTAAAGAAAGTAGCATTCTCACATAAACAACCATTAATGCAGGAAGGGGAAACTTACCTTTGAATCACTTGTTATGGCAAGAGAATCTTCTTTGTTGGATATCCTTCTGTAGATTTTGTTTTTTTAAAAAAAAGATGTTAAAAACATACCAAGAAACAAATAAAATAATATATTTCCTTTGTCCAATGTTTCCAATTTATTTAGAAAATGATCTCAATCAAGCCAAGGAGCCATCAAAGCGGGATGATGTAATTTCTTTTCTACATCCAACAATATTAGAAGATAAGATTCTTTGAAATACATCAGTTACCTTAACCTCTCCATTAAGCTGAGCCTTAATAAAAGTTTTTTAAAGCCAAACAACGAAACTTAAAACCCCAGATTTCTGATCTTTTCTTCACCTATAATTCACAAGCAGTTATGAAAATTGATTTAACAAGTCTACAGCATCACGTACCTTGCAGGAAGAGGATTATCTCGGGCAGATTTACTGGAAAGAGAATTGAAAACATCACGCTTACTAATCAAGAAGCATTAAGCAATAATAAGAATTTCCAAAGTGAACCCGAACTTGATTATACTTACATGCTAGCAGCATCCTTCATCTTTTCGTTTTCTGAATAGACTTTAAAAGTTCTAACACCTAAAATAAATGTAAAGGTAAAAAGAATTAGGTACATAAAACAATTCAAGAATCTGAATCATTAAGTCAGATCGAACAAAAACCAATGAAACCCGTTACCTGTTCTGGAAGTATGGGCATCTTCAGCTACACGGTTGATCCCCACGCTGAATTTTCCCTAAAACAGCACAAGGAAAACATGTATATAAACAATGAATACATCAAAGAGACTAAAAAAAAAGAAACAGTGTGTGGGTCTGTGTCATACTTTAGCAGCCACCATTATGTTTCTTTCTTTATCGGTTCCTCTGATAGAAAGATCTCGAACTCGATGACGATAACAGATCTAAAGTTCTCTCACTAAATTTGTTTACCTAAACTGAAAAAGGAAAAAAAAAAAAGAATTTCAACATCGTAGAAGGCATTGAAGAAATAATCATAATTCTAAAAACCCTAATTCGTAAACTTCGAATTAAAATACAAAAGCAAACGGATATAAAATGAAAATTGAATAGAAGTTAAAGAAAGATCAAAAAGATCAATCAAAGACGCTATTAATAGTTAGATCATACCTTTAATGACGCTAATTTCTCTTCGATTTCTTTGTTTTCTCTTAAGATTTTTAGAGAGAGAGGGGCTGAGTTTGGGTTACCGTTGCAGATGTTGATCAGTGCTAGATTTTTATGGTTTCAAATTTTTCGAGTTTTTTACGGTTATGCCCTCATTCGAGGTTTGTTTCTGGTTGCGCTTTCTGATTAATATGGGCTTGCTACCTTTATATTGGAGCCTCAACCATGTAATGTCTGGGTCTCTACTCTCTAGGCATATAACTAATGAAAATGTCATCAGTAACTTTTGAAAAGTTACAAATTGCTTTCTTTTTATATTTTTATAAATTATACTTTACATCACGAGATTTACATATTAAATAATGGTTTATATCCTTAGCCGCAAAACAAAAAAAAATGAATATTTATATGATTATAGTACAATAAAAAATTATGTAATTATCACTATATTCAACGATTAAAAAGCCATTAATACCTTGAAATAATGAAAATAATTACAATAATATCATCCATAATTAATAATCCTCCTGCATAAAATGCCATAAGTGTACGAAATTGGATCGATGGGTTTTTAGGATAAATTTTGATATATTTTCTTCTTCTTTTTCCCATCTCTCTTCATCTCACGTGCTGCCATCCTTGCCTCTCCAGACAAAAGAGAAAGCAAGCCATCCATCAGTCCCAGCCACCTCACTTAAACAGTCCCTCTCTCTTCTTCTTTTTTCCCATCAAACGAGAATCTCATTCGCACACATGAACCCATACAATTCATCCCACCAATCCAACACAAAAACAACAGCCAGTTTCATTTGCTGACAATTTGTATTTGTTCAAAATCCATCATGAGAGTACAAGATAAGATTTCAATTGAAGGGTTGAGATACTGCCAGCTTTAGATTTTCTAGAATTTTCTTTATTGCCTATTTATCTGAGAAATTAGAGGTTGAGAGGGGGTTTAAAAAATAATAGGAGAATTGAAAATTTAGAAGGAATTGCTGCTAAGAATTATCCTTTTGTTAATTTCAGGATTTATAAAAATTAATTAAGATATATGTAAATTCATCCGAACACCAAACACCTACCCTACGTGAATAAAAAAATCAAAGGAATTCGAGGGGGAAAAGGGGGAAATTGAGAAGTAAAGGCACGAACGACCTTTTTTTCTCCACCTCCAAATCTATTAAATGCATCCACTTACCACCATCAAATCCAAAACCCTTAAATTTTCTCACCTTTCAATCGCCTAACAGTCACCTTTTCTCCCTCACAGACTACTGAGCTTGTCCCAAGTAAGCTCTGCCATTTTTTATTTTTTATTTTTTTTAGTTTAACGTGTGTATTCGGGTCAGCTTACGCGCACCTCGACTAATCCCACGGGCCCTGAAGTTAACGACTATATAAGCCTCCAGTGATCATCATATGAGCAACCATAGGGTTCGAACCTGAGACCACAGAGGGAGCAAACCTCTTGGTCCCAAACTTTTATCACTGGACCACCATCTAGATGGTTAAGCTTTGTCATTTAATCACCAAGTTCCGGTCTCTAATATGAGGTGATAAATTTAATGTTGATTTGAAAATTTCATAAATTTGAAAAAGTTTTGATATTAATAATCCCTAAAGTAGGGGATTTTAACAAACACTTTCTGCATTTTTTTTGATAGACAGTGTGCTACAACATTAGCACTTATTCTTACATTACACAAATTAAAACTACTCCCTCGATTAATTAACCCTCTGCAGTCTTCAAATATCATACCTGTCCCAGAATCCACAACAATCTTAGCATCCAACTCAATAAGGAAATTTGACAGCCCCTGAGAAATCATGAACTGCAGCACATTCTTTAGACACAATGCTTCAGCCAACGTTGGTGAAAAAAAACCTATAATTTTCCAGCACCCACAATAAACCACAGCTCCCTCATTATTCCTGATTACAAAACCAGCACCCATGGCAGCGCCTTGATCAAGAATGCCTACATCAGTGTTACATTTCAGAAATCCTACAGGAGGCTTATCCCATTTCTGACACTGGGTGTTGAACAATCTGCCTCACACACTTCCACGCCTGCCAAAACTCCAGCCCCTGCTGTACCACATAATTACAAGGACTAAAATGAATACTTTCAATAAATGCACCTGGGATGAAGAATTCCTCTCATCACTTGAAATTAAGACTTGAGAAGAGAATTTTTGTGAGACGAGAACAAAAACAGGCCTTCTTTTTATAAAAAAAAAAATCCCTTCATCAGCGTCGTTTAAGCAGCTTAACAAGGCCAAGAAAATTATATATACAAAACATGAAACTGAGTACTTACTTAACTAACTAATTAGTTGTCTAACAAATAGTCAGCGAGATGGCTGAGTCCACGAAAAGCCCGGGAAGGGGGCAGTACCGAACAAAATGTTAAAAAAAAGTGGCATAATTACTAAGAAAAAGAAACGACATAACATCGACATATATTAGGCAGAATGTTAAAGTAAGTTCTACCGTTTCAATCCAAGCAAAGCTTTCTTGATTTAGGTGAATGCATGACAACATTTTGTCCACACTTGGCTCTTTAGCTGCTGGCTTTATCTTCTTGCTGCCATCTAAAGCTTTTTTTATTTGTGGGGAGTTTTTGAAAATATAATAATTATTATTTTTGAAAATATTTTTTATTTATAAATATATTAAAATAATACCTTTTATATTTTAAAATTTATTTTTAATAACAATATATTAAAATGATCTAAAAATATTAAAAAGATTTAATTTAAAGTAAAAAAATACAAAATAAATAAAAAAATTTAAAAATATTTTTAAAATATAAAAACAAATAGATTCTTCATGATTCACTACCATCCACACGTATACGACTAAAATTATAGATTGATTACGTATCAAATATGAAATATTATATCTCTAATACTTGCATACATGTTCGAAGGAAGGGATTCTACCGTATCTATATAAAAGCTTGGAATCCTTCCTATAAATCATAAATGTGAAATTCTTTTTTGGATGCATTGTTAATGACGGGAATTTGCCGTTCAAAGTAGAATGGACATTAATGTGCTGAAGAGTTTTATATATTTTTTTTTTTTAAAAAATGAAAGATAATTTTTCATGTATTTCAAGGATTGGGGTTGCAGCAGATATGTGCAGCCACAACAAACGTAAACACGACACCTGTGATAATTACTGAATGTAATTAATAATCATAAACTGCTAAATTTACTTTTGGTGCCCAGTTTATGAACCACTAAATCATGAGCGAGCAAACCATTTATATATGTGTGTGTGTGTGTGTAGTCTGCATGAGTGATCTGCTTTATATATATATATATATATATATATATATATAAAGCAGATCACTCATGCAGACTACACATATATACTAATTAATGGAGTTAATTTCAGGTTAGGCCAGTGGTTCGGTTTCTCTTTTCCTGCAAATTCTTATTTTTGTGTGATCATGTTGACTGTATAAAATATTCTGTTGTTATTAGCCATCCAGTGATTTCGAACAGTCGGCATATTACACATTCCTTCCTCTTCTTTCCTTTCCGTGTATATAAGAGTACCAGACTCACTGATCATTTCTCTAAATTAAACCCGCAAACCTAAAAGCTGTCAATTCTCTCCCAATCCCTCCTCTCTGAGACGCCATGACTGATCTTCAAGTTTGCTCCTTCAACGTCCGTAAGATCATATCATGTGTCTTGATGATTCTTCTTTTTTACCCTACTATAGTCTCTTGTGAGTGTACATGCGAGGTTGAAGATTCAAAGCATGATAAAGGTGAAGCTCTCAAGTATAAGCTAGGTTCAATACTCTCAATTCTTGTTGCTGGTGCTATTGGTGTTGGCCTCCCTCTGTTAGGCAAGAAAATAAAAGCCTTGAGCCCTGAAAATGATATTTTCTTCATGATCAAGGCATTTGCAGCTGGTGTTATCCTGGCAACCGGATTCATTCACATACTACCGGACGCGTTTGATAGCCTAACCTCACCATGCCTTGCCCAGAATCCATGGGGGGACTTTCCATTCACAGGTTTTGTTGCCATGATGACTGCAATAGGGACACTAATGGTGGATACATTTGCAACAGGGTTTTACAAGAGGATGCATTTTAACAAGAGCAAACCGGTAAATACTACAGATGAAGAGACAGCTGAAGAGCATGAAGGTCATGTACATGTTCATACACATGCTACACACGGTCATGCCCATGGTTCTGCCTCCCCAGAGGAAGATTTGGCCCTGTCCGAATTGATTCGTCGGAGAATTATATCCCAAGTAAGATTAATTTCATACATGTTCTAATTAATCTGTTTGCAATTTCTTGATCAGACTGGTTTTTAATGATGAACTAACATAACCTATGTTTTGTGCTTGGATGAATGTTGTTCCAGGTATTGGAGCTAGGGATTGTAGTTCATTCAATAATTATTGGAATATCTCTGGGTGCTTCTGGGAGTCCAAAAACAATAAAGCCTCTCATGGTAGCCTTGTCTTTCCACCAGTTTTTTGAAGGCATGGGACTTGGTGGCTGCATCACACTGGTAAAACATTTATGCCACGTCGAATAATTATAAGAGCATAGAATACTGAAAAATTAAACATCTTTTCCAATGAAAAATTTTATTTGCAATCAATGCTTTCTTCCAACCAGTAGAATTGTATGCAGAGGTCTTAAAAGCCTTTTTATAGTCTGCTAGACTGGGTTGGAGATGTCGACAGAATGGCAACATCTTTCTTTCTAATTTCACTTTTCATCAAACTTTGTGCTATATTAATCCCAAATGGTCAATTCCTTGTGTAACAAAATTGATTTAAGTAGTTATCTACGTTCCTAAATACTGTTCATCATGCATACAGGTGGGCCATACACGCACAAAATTGCCTCACATGTGAATGATTATGGGAAACCTGCAGTTTTACTAGTTAATTTTATCATTGACCTGAGTTTTTTTCTGCATTCTGATGAGTTTTTGTTGGTATTTACAGGCACAGTTCAAATCTACATCTATGGCAATAATGGCAACATTTTTCTCCCTGACAACCCCAGTGGGGATTGCCGTCGGTATTGGAATCTCTAGCATTTACAATGAGAACAGCCCAACTGCTCAAGTAGTTGAGGGCATTTTCAACGCAGCTTCAGCAGGGATTTTAATATACATGGCACTTGTAGACCTGCTAGCAGCAGATTTCATGAGTCCAAGGATGCAAAGCAATCTCCGGATTCAACTGGGAGCAAACGTTTCGCTTCTTCTAGGGGCTGGTTGTATGTCCTTCTTGGCCAAATGGGCTTGAAATTCTAAAAGCTATATAAGCACAAGCCTTTGTTTTTTTCCCAACTCCTCTTTCCTTTGTTTTTTATGGTGTATATTTTTTCTTAATTTGGAAGCAGCAAAAATCAACGACCTACTATTTCATATTCGGAGGCATTGTTTTTTTAATTAGCTGAGTACACTGGCAAAGATACCCAGCAAAATGACGACATGCGTAGGTCTATATATTTTAAAATTTCCTTTTCAGTGAAAGCAATTCATAAACAACAAGACCGCATCTCAATTCTCCACCCTCAACGCCCCAAGTGGTGTGTCGAATCAAGCTTTCGAGGTTAAAAAATCTTCAGAGCCCTGCATGACAGCATTTTGTTTCCCCTCTATATATAGTATTTAAAGAAGATGAAGATGTGGACGTGTGGTTATGATTGTTTTTTAAAGTGTTTTTTTATTTTAAAACACATTGAAATAATATTTTTTTTAATTTTTAAAAATTATTTTTAACATCAAGCACATCAAAATAATCTAAAAACTTTAAAAATATATTAATAAAAAAATAAAAAATAAAAAAATAAAAAAAAAATTTTAAAAATGTTTTCGCAATGATAAAGAGAACCTTAGTTGCAGCTGAAAGGCCAAAAATACTGCAGCTTGGTGGCTGGTGCTGTGTTCTAGGGCCTAGGCTTGTAGCCACTCAAAAAGAGTGGTTGTGTTTCAAAATCCACTCGTAACTATTCCCCACGGAGTTAAAAAGGTCAATTATAAGAGAATATTCAACCCTTTTAGGGGATTGGGAATTGGCAGTGTTAATTCGACGCCATCGAGAGTAAAGTGACTTCCATGTTTAGCTATAAAATTAGTTGTAATGTGTGCAAGTTAATTCAGATATTTATATAAATTAAAAAAAAAAAAAGATTGCTATAATTCAACCCTTATGTATCAGTTTTTTCGAGTCGGAAAAAACTCGTTGATTTCAGTTTTCAATTATAAATTATCATTCGTAAAAATAAAATAATTTTATATGTGTACCATTCTATTACTTCTTTAATATTTGTACGGACTTCTTTGTTAATGATTATTAACACAACAACTTTGTATAGGCAGAGTTTCACCATTAAATTTTAAATGATAACAATTGACATAAATAAAAATAACATATTAATTCTTAAATATTTTTTATTCAAAGATAAACATTTTCAACTCATTTCTTACAATCATGTCATGTTCTGTAATTTTATTTTTTTGTTATGATTGTTGTGTAACACAACAAAACAAAATAATTATTAAGAATTATTGAGTTTTTTTTCTGTTGTTTGCAACACGCATTAAAGTAAAATAATTATTGGGCTTTGAAACCAATTAACACATAATGAGCAAAATATAATGTAATTGTTACAAGTTGAAACTTTTAAAAATTAACAAAAAAAACACTATAGATATAACTAGACAATAAAAATATGAAATTTTATTTATTCATGTCTTCTTTTTTCAAAAAAATATTGCAAGCTTTTATATATAAAAAAACTAGAAAGCCATCGTAATAAATATTTATTAAAAAAAAAAAACTCTTGCGTGATAAATTCTGGACCGCATTTTATGGCTGAAATAACATGTTGACGTGTCTTTTCCTTAATCATCAAAGTTATTTTTTATATATAATTCTGTTCTTTTTAGTTAAGTTTTAAATGGGAAAATTCACAATTAGATCGATGCATTAATCTTTCTTATAAGTTATTATTAGATTCAAATCGGAAATTTGTCAACTCATTTACTATCTTCGTGAACACCTTAATCATAAAAAAAAAATTAAAAATAGCTTAACTTGTACTTATATTTTAAATTAAAATTTTAATATGTGTATCTTTATAGGTATAGTTGTTTTTAAGTATATGGCTGAGAAACTCCAATCACACCTGTTTTGTTTAATAAATAATAAATATGCAAAAAAAAAAATCATCTTTTTCAAATGTCTTTATAATAAATTATGTTCCGTTTAAGTTTCTCAAATATTTCGTTAATTCAGATGAAAATAAATTCTAGAAAAATAGATTAAAGAAACCTAAAATATAAAGACAAATTGAAAGTGATTGGACCTCCAGAGACATATTAAAGATTTAATCTAAAATGTAAAAATAAATCAAGCTAATCCCCCACTATTAACTTGACTTTTGATAGATGAGATAATTAAGGTTAATTGGTTAAAAGAATTCTTGAATTTATATGTTTGATATCAGTTGTTTTTTAAAATATTTTTTTTAAAAAAAATATTAATTTTTTTTTTATTTTTTAAAAATTATTTTTAATATCAACAAATTAAAATAATCTAAAAACATGAAAAAAATAATTTAAAATTAAAAAATTAATTTTTTTAAAAAATACTTTTAAAATATAATAATTAATAGACTCTAATTGAAAACAACTTAACCCATGAGCTTTCATTTTCTTGATTTTGATCCATCAAACTATCAAGTCGAAACAATTGATCACCTCATTAAAAAAAAACAAATGGTTGCAATGACTGTTTTGGAACACTGAAAACAAATATAATAAGGTTACAATGACTATATTTGTGATCAATTGCTTTGATTTGATAGTTCAAGTTATATATAAAAAGAAAAAAACGAAATATCATGAGTTAAGTTATCAAACCGTCTTGATTCCAAGAACACTTCGATGAAAACAGAAAACTGAAAGAACCTGATATGCCACTTTTATTTTCGATTGCCGATTGTTGTTGCAACTCCTGTTCATACAAAAGCTCTCTTGTATACACGGTCTAGGAAGACACCATTTTGCAAGAACTGATGAGCTATAACTATTTCTTTGGTGGAATCGAACTTCCATCAAACCTTTTTTTCTGGATCTGGAAAGCTGTCATGGTTGTGACATGATTACAAAATCGACCCTGGCATATATTCTTTTCCATTATACAAGTTCTAATCATTTATTAAGAACTAATGCAATTTCTTGCTGTCTAACAAAGTAGGGAATCATGTTGAATTTGACAGCTTTTTACATCAGCATTGAAGATTTTTTTTTTTTGTTAAATACTTAAATTATATGTATTGGCCCCAGAAGGATCGTGATTCATAATTTTAGGTCTTTGCCAGGAGTGTCCTGCTTATCTGATCATCTATTGGTGATAAGAGATTAGTAGCATTTGTCCAATAACAAGAGACAGCTCCATAAAGCTGCATTATACAACACAAAAAGGACTGTAGAGCAAAATTCTATATGTTTTATGCACAGATAGAGTGCTAAGATTTCCACCAATCAGATTAGCACAGTAACACGGAGATTTAATTGTTTTGGCTTAGAATAAGAATTTCAAACTATCAGTTTGCAAAGCAACTCCACAGGACCTGGGTGGAGAAAACGATGATCAAAGGCCGTATCTTGGTTTATAGTAACATGTGCAAGTACATCACCTGGAAATGATCACAAATATCATAGCTAATTACACAGCCTTCGCAGAAATTAGTGGTTTCGGAGGGGACAGTGATCTAATTTCAGGTGCAGAAGTAGGAAAAAGTATGTTTAGCCTGTGCATGAGTATGTCTGCCCTTGAGGGAATCTCGTTCAAAAGAAATTGCTGAACAATTGGTTTCTTGAACCACTCCATAACAGAGTCGCCAGGGGCCCTTAGAACCACCTTGCTAACTTCAAATGGGGATTCCACGGAGCTCAACATCTGCGCAACAACAATCCGTAGAGTTGGTCCTGTAACCAATTTGATCCGCCTTGGTATGACGCCATAGTACAGCATGCGCTTTCTGAACCTATGGAGAGTATGCACAACCGCTACAAGGGCAGCTCCCACAGACAGGTTCCTGACATCAAGGGACCAAGCAATATGCTGATCAAACACAATAGCTTTTGGAAAAAGCTTATTCTCATAAGCAACTTTCCAAACACATCGGGCTCGGTTTATCTGCCCCATGAGAACAAGGTAATTGAGCAGAACATTCACAAAATACTTTGCAGCTCCCTCTTCCAACTCATAATCAATGCCCTGAAAAAACTCCCTCACAAAGGATAAAACTGGTTGTTTCCTCTGTTCCGGGCCAGTGAAAAGCCCGCACATAAAAGCATGCGCCTTATGTCTCGTAGCACTAAGGATTGCCATCAGATGCCTCTCATTCTGCTCTTCTTGGCATCGAACAAGATAGGCAAGAATTGATGTGTAAAGTATGAGATCCACTTTTGCAGCAGAGTTCACATAAGTCTCTAGGAGAGGCTTGGCTGATTCATATAAACCATTCTTCATGCAAGACTCAAATAACTGCCTGATTATAAAATTATTCGTTCTTATCCCTGATGAACTCATGAAACGCAGCCACCTCAAAGAAAGATCAACAGAACCATCCTTAATGTAAACCATTAAAACATCACTGGCACTCACATCAACAGAAAATCCCATAGCCTTCATCTCAAGTAAAATTTTGGCAGCCACATCCACAAGCTTCTTATGAGCCAAGAGAGTCAAAAGGGCAGTGTATGTGCTCAAACCTGGCCTCAAACCTGCATTGGTCATCGAATTGTACAGCTTCATAGCAGCATCTACTTGTCCAGAAGCAGCATGCATTTCAAGAAGAGATGAATAGGTGGATGGGGTGGGTAGAAATCCAGCCTTCTCCATATCTCGAAAGATGGACATTGCAATATCGAGCTTCCCTGACTTAGCATGTGATTCGATTATTAATGTATACAACCCAAAGTTAGGCCTAAAGCCAGCTATCTTCATCTCATCCCAAAGCCTGAGAGCAGCATCCAATTTCCCAGCCTTGGTGTACGACTCAATCAAGGAAACATACATGATAGCAGATGGCCTGAGCCCTAAACCTTGCATTTCCATGTAAACCTTCATCGATGTCTCCAACCTCCCTGCTTTCCCCATTGAGTCAACAAGCGAGGAAAAAATTCCAAGGCTTGGGCGAAAGTTCCTTTCTTTCATCTCTTGGAAAAGCTTAAAAGCAGCATCCAAACGACCTGATTTTGCCAAGCTTGGTATCATCAGCTCATAAGTTGAGACATCCAATGAACAATGGGCTGCTTCCATGGTCTCATATATCTCAAATGCCTTATATGGCAAGCCCTTATTCAAAAACAACTTCATGAGTATATTATACGTTTCTGTATCAATTTTACAGCCTGAATCCTGAACCTTCTTGAAACAACAAAATGACACCTCCAACTTCTCTGCCTTAGCCAAATACTTGAGTACCCTGTTATAAGCACTAAATTGAGTTGCACTCTTGATTGAATCACAAACCATCTCATCAAACAAAGACTGAATCCCATCAAAATCTCTACTTTGATTCAACCCATCAAACAACATCACATAACACTCATCATTTGGCACATACCAAGTTTGCCTCTTAGCCCATTTGAACAAACTCAACAACGCATCACTCTCATTAATAATCTTCAAAGCTTGAACTACATGAGTCATATTTGGCACGAACTGTAACTTGTCCAATTGGGTCTCCAATTCTGGCCCCCATTTCCACCTCTTAACAACCTCAACTATCTTTGCAACGGCAGAAGCATTCAAAATCGGCTTCTTTAGCCCACCAATCATAACATGGTCATCAACTCCCGGCTCAACTGACCTTATACCTTTACCACTATAAATAACACTCCCTGACTCATCTAAATATTCTATATCCTCAGTCCATTCACCAGACCCAGCTTCACCATTCTTTCCAGCACAGTAATTTCTCACAAAGCTATTGGCTTTAACATGACCTCCGTTACTAACCAAATTGGGGCTTTTTGATGGGGATACATTTGGGGAAATTGAATTGAGACCCATTAGAGCACTGAAAAAACTGAACTTATTCAAACTATTAACTGCTGCATTTGTGTGTGAATTAGAGTTTTGGACATTGGGGGTTAGAAATGAAGACCTGGAGCTATGGTTTTTGGTGAGGGTATAAAGATTTCTAGGGTAGAGTCTACTGCGATGAATGTGAAACATTGAATTCAAAATGAAAAGGTCAGGGCTTGGAAATTCTTACCTTATGGTTTTACACTCTCGTGGCTCTCTGTATATCCTCTTCAAAGCGCACGCTAAAACCCTCTGTTGTTGAGAAGAAGAAAGCTAAAACCCTATGGTGCTTCTCGAGTATTGATAGAGTTACCTGCGAGGCTGCGAAGGCATCACGACCAATTAGTTATTTGTTTTAGGTTCTCTGTGATCTTTTAAGACTATAAATAGATGGTTTTTCTTTTTTAAATTAAATAAATGGTTTGTTATTTTGCTTATAGACCTTTAAATAAAATAAAAACACTACAAGATATTCAAGCAGATCCAAGCTGGCAGATGATCAACACAACGATATTTATATTATGATTTTGACCGTTAATCAAAGAGTATCTGCCATTTTTTTTTAGAGAAATGATAACTAATAAGAAAAAAAATTCAAAAAATATTATAAGTCATTAAATCATGATTTTAACTGAATTATAGTTTTAATATGGGATCTAAAAAATATATTTCATTAATTTAATAGCTTCATATGTATTTAAAAAAATTGTATTCTTTTTTCATTTATTATGAATTCTTTTAAAATATTTGTAAGTTTTGAGAGGTGTAGTTTAACAAGTAAGACTTTAGATTTTTATAAAGATCACTAGTTCAAGTTTTATAAATTTTATGATCACTGGAGATTTATATATTTGATAATTTCAGAACTCATAGAATTAGTTAAGAAACGTGTAAATTATTAAAAAAAAAATTATATGAACATTGTAGTTGATAAGTTGACTTATCAGTACTTACTTTTTCACATGTTTGTTAATAATTATCACAGTATTATGAATTGCTAAGAAATTCTTGAGTAATATATAATTTATTATTATGGTGTTATATTAGTTTGTATACACGCTATGGGGAATCAAAATTTCTTAAAACATAAAAAAAAAATTCAAAGTTTCAAATAATTCTTTGCGTTATTATGAAACTTTTATTAGCATTTTTTTAGTTTATTTTAGCGAACATAATATTTTTAATTAAAATTATTGTTTTTGTTAAAAAAAATTATTATTTTTATTAAAAAATATTTCATGATTATTAAGGTAAGTTAAAAAAATATATCAAAATAGTATATTTTATATTTTATGTGTGATTAAAAGCTAAAAAAAAAATATAAATATGATGAAATCATGTTTAAATTTTATTTTTAAAATTTAAGAATAAAAAACAATTTAAATCAATTTTTCATGAATAATTTATTATTAGTATTATTATTTGTATATTAACTACATAATGGAATTATTAAAATTAAACTAAAAATTTATAATAGTATTTAACAATCATTTTAAACTGAAAAAATAAGTGAAGGTGGTAAAAAAATATACATTTAGAATGACAAGAAAAACCAAAGGAAAAAACTTAAAAGGATAGGCCTGGCTCCTAGCCAACCAATAATAGGCTAAGTTGGCATGTCTAGCCCTTTTTTATTTTTTTATTAAAAGGGCGAATGACTTTATTTTTATAGCATGTTGTCTGGTTTCTTGAAAAAATATTGTTATCTTTAGCTCTTGAACCCGCGATCCCTAGGTTAGATAATATGCTGATATTCAAATGATTAAAAAATATATATTTTAATCTGCTTTATTGTTCATATGAATGTAAAACAACACAAGGAATCATAGTTCTTTTAGAGTTGTAGGTTAATATCTACTATTTTCCTCCCTTGTTTTTGGATTATAATTAAGAAAATAATTTTAAAAAATAAAAGAAAAATTCTCATAATAGATATATACTGAACAAATTTTTTAGTTTTTAAACAATTATAATCATTTAGATCCACTTAACTTTTATCTTATTCATCAACCTATTTAAGTTGTAACTAATTTTGACTAAGTTTATGATTCCATATTTAGGAACTTAATTGAAAAAAATAAGTTAGGGACTAGATTATATTTATTTTAAAATATAATGAACATAAAAATATAAATCAAGGACAAATTGGCTTATACTACGGTGCAGTTGCATCGCAGTCCACACTCATCCAAGAAGTTCAAAACGAAAATGGCATTGCAACTCTTAAAGATCGAATGTTGTTGATTTTCATGAGGAAAAATCCATGATCAGATGTAAATTCTGCTTGACCAGGTTTTGCATTGAAAGTCCTGTTTTATCAATGAGAGCCTAACTAGTTCAAGAGGCCATTCAAAGGGCAACAGGGTGCCGCAGCCTCCAGCAAGAGAAGAGAGCTTTGAGTAGAAAGCAAGCAAGACAAAAGGGGCAAACACAAACCAACACTTTCATTTTTCCCAACGCCAAGCAAGCATATATGCCATAATACGTAGCCACCCCATAGGAAAATGGAGGAAATAGATTATCATTTTGCACATCCAGAGACAACTTCGTATAAAATAAACCTTCCATCACACCTTTTAACCCTTTTTAGCATTTCTTCACATTCACCGCTCTCGGCAAAGTGACTGTATATCAAAGTGAGGCTGCTAAAGAATCAATCTTTATGGCCAACCCAGCCACTTGTCCCTCATGGCCTTACTTTTAGCCATTCTAGGACCGTCCAAGGGTGCCGTTGCCCTCTTATGTTTATATAAGCAAATGGCTAGCCTTACCTTGTAGTCTTTGAAGGGTGTGGAGTTTGAGCATTGGAGCTTTCACTTGCAGGCATTGGTTTGTCTGAAAGGCATGGAAATGAGCAAAGGTTGCAAGAAAGTCTGCGTTCTACTACTCTATTTGACGATTGCGGCTACTTCCTTCTTCGCTCATTGCGGTAAGCTCACTGATCACTCTAGCCCTGCATTTATTTCAAGTTATATAACAATCTACTTTTGACAATCGAGTTGTATTTGCATCTTCTTCCCCCTAATCTACTATTTCTAGAAATTAAATGGGGCAATTCAGTAGCTCAATCACCGTCTTATATTGCAATGTAGATTGTGAATATAGGAATTGCTGCTAATTTATTACATTGGCCCTGCTAAAAATACACTCATAGAACTACAGCATTGTGTGTGCTGGAATCTCTCTCTTTTTCCGCTGAATATTCCACCTCATTTACCATTTCATGTGGTAGATAGATCGCATAGGGCCAATTGCATAGCCAGGAATCAGTAGTCACTACATCAAACAATTGCTCTTTAACTAATTACTAGCCAATGTGATGCTTCTCAGGGCACGAGAAGCAATTTGGATAGAAACTGATCATGACTCTAGTTTTTTTTTTTTACCTTTGAGCAGATGCAAGAAGATCAATGCATCTATCCAGAGGTCCAGTGCATGCAAGAAGTTCAATAATCAAGCATGCACAAGAATTGAAAGTGACGAAGCGCTTTGACTTGGCTTCATTGCTTCTGCAAAAGGAAACAATGGATTCATCAAATGCTGGTCCCTATGTGAGCTCACCATTTACTTTGCCGCCTTATGATTCATTAGGACCAATTTCATTGCCCGATAATGCCCCTCCAAATTGCATCTACCCCCCAAACACCCCACAACCACCTTCCACAGCAATTCCAACTCCAACGGGATCCATGCCATCTTCACCTCCACCACCCTTCGCTTATCTACCACCGGTTTTTCCCATCTCAAACCCGCCTCCAAGCCCAACTGGTGAGGTACCTGGCCCACCCAGTTTTACCCCGATTCCAAATCCACCTGAAATAGTACCTGGCCCACCCATTAACATTCCGGGCACACCGAAAGGAGCCGTACCTAGTCCTCCGGGTATAATCCCAGGCCCACCGGGATCAGTACCTAGTCCAACCATTTATGTTCCAGGCCCACCAGAAGCTGTACCTGGTCCCCCTTATTATGAGCCTAGCCCACCAAGCTATACCCCTAGCCCGCCCACTTTTGTTCCATCTCCAACTGGATATGTTCCAAGCCCACGGGGTTTTCGCCCACCTGTGGTGTATCCACCTCCGACGGGGCCACCATCTCCAAGAAGAAGCCCATACTCAGCCTTATGGTGTGTAGCCAAGCCTTCGGTGCCCGATCCGATCATTCAAGAAGCAATGAATTATGCTTGTGGGTCTGGGGCGGATTGTGACTCGATTCAACCCAGTGGTTCATGCTTTGAACCCAATACATTGTTTGCACATGCTTCCTATGCTTTCAATAGTTACTGGCAGAGGACCCGAGTGGCTGGTGGTTCATGTTCATTTGGAGGGACTGCCATACTAGTCACCGTGGATCCAAGTAAGATTTCTAAATCACATTGATAGATTTCTAATTTAAGCTTGTTATGATAACATGGTGGCTATCTCTGAATCTGTGTTTTTTTATATAAAAAAAAGATATTCAGTACTGTTGCAATCTTTAGTTTCACTAGAATTGACCTGATATTACATATCTTTAGTATTTTCAGTAATCATTCTTCTTTTTCCATGCAAAAGTAAAAGTATAATCTGCTTTTTACATCTGTGCAGGCTACGACGGTTGTCATTTTATCTACGGGTGATGAGACGGAGGCAATTCGTCTTTTGGAGAGAACAAGGAATAGCAAACCAGCCTCCACGACCAATCTCTCCCTCTCCTTTCATTTTTTTTTTAATTTCTCAATGAATTTATAGGTTCAAGCATGAATTTTGTAAGTAATGCCACGCGGGCTGTATCCTTAGGTGGGTCCCAAGTAGATCAGGCTTGGATTTCTATTTATTCTTAGGTTGTCATCCTCGTCGTGGATCGCATTCTTCTTTTCGTACGAGGGACCTATACTTCTCTGCATGAGGTGTACAAATTGTATTAATTAGAACATACGAGAAGGTGAGTCAGGTGACTCGGACTCCCTACGGGTTCACTAAAATAAAGACACCTGTTTGGAGAGGCTTGATTTCGAGGAAATAAGACGAGACTCGATTTCCCTGGAGATATCTTCGTGTTGATTATTGATAGCATCTCGCTGGCTAGAGAAGATACAGGCTGTTGTGTGCCCTCGGAGTTTTAATCTTGTAATTGCACTGTGAATTAGTGGCTGATATCCATATGTGATCACTGAGATTGCATGCTGGGGATTTTTCCGTTCGAACATCTTCTTCTTCTTCTTCTTCTTCTTCTTTTTTCTTACTGCTCCGATGATCAATGCAGTCTTGTTATGTTATTGAACAAATGGCAAGGTTTTCCTAGTTCCATGGGTTCCAATATTTGATGCTCGATATGAAGGGGTTGAAGCTTTGCGAAATTGCATCATGGGTTAATTTCTGGGTTAGGTTTAAAGAGATCCTGCAATCCAATTCTGGGCATTTTGCATTTTCTCTCGCAATGAAATAAATTCAATGTCTTTGAAAATAATAAATTATAAAGCTATCATAAAGGATTTCTTTTGTGGTTTTCATGTATAACTGCATAGTAAAATAACTTATTTATTCTTATAATAAAAAAAATATTTAATTGGTCATGAAAGGTGTTTCCATCTTTTTATATTTTTAGGAGCACAATGAAAAAACTAATTACTTTTAAAGTTTAAATTTCAATCCCTTGGACCTGGGATATATTTTATTATTGCATTGTTGAATTTTTTGTATGCATCGGATTTAGTTAGAGACAATTTAATATTTTAATAAATATAAAATATTTATAAAAATAATAATTTCACTAACACGTGTCTTACACTTATCAACCTCTTGATTAATTTAATTTAAAATCAAAATTAATTTAATAGATTCTTTAAGAAAATAAGAAGATAATTTAATAGATTCTTTAATAGTATTTAATACACGTGAATAAAATCAAAACTAATTTAATAGATTCTTTAAGAAAATAAGAAGAAGAAAAAAACACATTGAATTTCAGAATGAAACTATTAGACTGTCCCATGCATGGTTTATTGTTTAAAAACTATATAATTATTACAATTAAAACAAATATAATTTTGTACTACATATATGTGATCTAAAAAACAGTTTATTATTAATGATATTTAACAAGAAATCTAAAATTAAATACTTCAGGACTTCACAAGTGTTTTAAGAAATTGATAGTATAATATTTATGTTTCTGTAAAATATAGTTTGTGTTAGAAACTCAAAAAAAAAAAAAAAACAATAATCGTTTGATGTGAATAAAGGCGCAAGAGCTTTCCGTTTGACTGTAAAGGTCAATGGACGCACTTAAATCACCATGAGCACACACACACCCAATCACGTACGTTTTGTCCATTTCCTTCCCTCCATATTTCAATTCATCATTATCTATCTTACTATAAAACCCTAACAAAACCAATCTACGCCACGCTCCTCTCTAAAACCCTCCCCTCCATTTGCCCCCTCCCCAACCATTGTAACAGCCTCCTAAAATGGCTGCAGAATTCGAAGACGGTTCACCCGCCGAAAAGCTCTTCAACCAAGGTTACTCCTACACGTACGACGACGTTATTTTCCTCCCTCACTACATAGACTTCCCAACCGACGCCGTTAACCTCTCAACTAAACTTTCGCGCAACATCCCTCTCTCTATCCCATGTGTTTCCTCTCCCATGGACACTGTTACGGAGTCCTACATGGCGGCAGCCATGGCAGCGGTCGGTGGAATTGGGATTATTCACTCTAATGCAACACCGTCCGAGCAAGCTGATATGATCAGATCCGTTAAGTCACGCCGAGTGCCTATTTTGTCGAGTCCAGTTTTTAAGACGCCTGATTCACGGATTGTTAATGAGTTTGAAGGCGATGATGTTCCTTTTGTTTTTGTTACCCAATCAGGTATTTAAAAGAAATAATAATTAATCACTCCTCTTCTGAGTTCTGAATTCCCCCCCCCCCCCTCTCTTTTTGGGTATAAAAATCAGTGTTAAGGATTTTTTTTGGTTGCATATTGTTCAGGGAATGAGAAGTCGAAGTTGCTGGGATATGTGGCGAAGTCTGATTGGTTGGGGTTGAAAGATACAGAAATTAAATTGGGAGAGATTATGCGCACGGATGCAAACGTGTCTGTGCCATGTCATTATGATTTGGGCCAGATTAATGGGAAGTTAAAAGAGGAAGGACGTGATTTTGTGGTGCTGGAGAAGGAGGGAGGAGAGGTGGTGGATGTGGTGACGAAGGAGGAGGTTGAGAGGGTGAAGGGATATCCTAAGTTAGGGAAGGGAACGGTGGGCTCCGATGGGAGGTGGATGGTTGGGGCGGCAATTGGAACGAGGGGGTCGGATAAGGAGAGGTTGGAGCATTTGGTGAAGGCAGGTGTTGATGTTATTGTGTTGGATAGTTCACAAGGGAATTCTATTTATCAGATCGAGATGATCAAATACGTGAAGCAGACTTATCCTGAGTTGGATGTGATTGGCGGGAACGTGGTGACAATGAGTCAAGCACAGAATTTGATTAAGGCAGGTGTGGATGGGTTGAGAGTTGGTATGGGGTCTGGATCTATATGCACCACACAAGAGGTTTGTGCAGTTGGGCGAGGACAGGTAAAGGACCTTCTCTGATAATAGTATCTTGTTTTTACTTAGAAAAAATTGTTTTTTTTTTTTTGGTAAATTTTCTGCTTTCTTATTTTTTGGAACAATCATTTTTAGGAAGTAAGAATATAAAAACCCCAAGAGAAAAGGGTTCAAGCATAAGCTAGCATATGAAAATGTGTAACAGAGTTCTGACTTCAAAGTGAATTATGCCATTGTAAATAGTTGAGGTAGTTTGCACATTCTATCCCTAGCTCCATGCTTTAACTTGTTTTTCTTGTCCTGCTACTTTGCAGGCAACTGCTGTTTACAAGGTTTCATCCATTGCCACACAAAGTGGCATTCCTGTCATTGCAGATGGTGGCATTTCATTCTCAGGTCATATTGTCAAAGCCCTGGTGCTTGGGGCATCTACTGTAATGATGGGAAGCTTTTTAGCTGGAAGTACTGAAGCTCCTGGGGCTTATGAGCTTAATGAGGTATGAAATTGCTATGACTAAATGGCAATAGAAACTAGGTTTTTAGCTTTTTTCTTCAAGCATCTTTCTTGAAAGTTGGTGTTTATAAACTTCCTTTTCACCCTTTTGTTCTTTTGGAATTATTTCTTGAATTAAGGAGAGGATGTATGCATGAGAACTATTTCTGTCGGCCCTGTGATCATTCCAGTACTTCCTGTCTGATTTATCATTATTGATGCTCTTGCATTGGAAGATTCAATAAAACTGGGCAAGATTTTGGATAAGGGAATTCAAAATTAACCTAGAAGCTTGAAACTTCATAAATTAAGGTTTTCTAAGTGTTAAGAAATATTATTAGAAAGAGGATCTTGTCAAGATAATCTTTTGTAGCCAGGGTTTATTCCTTGTCTTTTAACCTGTCCCTTGAAGGAAATTGTATGCCTTAGAGATAGTGATGGGATTCAGATTAAAGAGCTAAGGTGAATCTGAACGTTACTTGAAATGAAATACTGCTGTTTGTGCATATTTGTATACATTGGTTAGTACTGGGTATCTGGGAGTGCTCCTATAATGAACGCTTGTTATTAATAAATATGTCAACTGATGTGTGTACTTGATAATATATGAATGTCATGTTCTGACAATTATTCAGCATCCTTTTGGCTTATTGTTTTATACCAGTAACATGTCAAATTATTCCGAGATCATTTTTATGTTTGCTTTAAGACAAAATATGGCTGGATACATCCTTTGGCTCTAGATGCAGTTTCAGTTCTGTGAATTCTAACAATTTGCTATACCAGAAAGGTTTACGGGTGAAAAAATACCGTGGCATGGGCTCCCTTGAAGCAATGACTAAAGGGAGTGATCAAAGATACTTGGGTGATACTGCTAAGCTAAAGATTGCTCAGGGAGTCGTGGGAGCAGTTGCTGATAAAGGTTCTGTTTTGAAGCATGTACCTTACACCATGCAAGCAGTCAAGCAAGGATTCCAGGATCTTGGCGCATCCTCTTTGCGGTCTGCTCATGATTTATTAAGGTCAAAGACACTTAGGCTTGAGGTATGGGTCACCTTATGGCATTCTTATACTTATGGTTTGGGATAATTTGGTGGTTTTGATGTTTAAAAATAATATTATCTGTGGCTCTGTGTGAAGCTAAGTCTTTATCCGTCAACATATGTGTGAATGTATGTTTTTATAGCTTGCTGTTTGAACATTCGAAATTACCTTTGTATATAGAGGCATAAACCTTCTCAAATGATTAAAGTCGCATACTTCCTTTGCAAATAAATGAAATTAGATTAAATACATTAATCATCTTAAATGGTGCACTGTCTCGTAACTTTTGATAATCTCCTCTCCGCATTTGTTGTAATGGAAGTTTGATGGTGGCATGTGAGTGTAAAAAATTCCATTAGTGAAATAATGATGATGAGTTTGAAAACTTGTCTCCTTTATGGGGGAAGAGGGGGGGTGGGTATTTGAAATGATTAAGGTAAATATTGTTGATGTATTGCCAATAGTCAATGATTGCTGCCAGAGTTTTCCTATGCTATAAGTGGTTCATCATGCTCTTTGTCACCCTCTTATCACTCATGTTTGCTGAAGGTAAATATTGATGTATTGGAGTTATGCTCTTTTATTTTCTGTGTATTTGGTGTCTGGCCTTATTCCTCTGGCTTTCTGCAGGTTCGTACAGCAGCAGCACAAGTTGAGGGTGGAGTTCATGGACTGGCTTCACATGAGAAGAAAGCCTTTTGAATCTAACCCTTCCAGCATTTATTACTACTGCTAATGATCAGTCCTAAATTCCAAAGTGATATTTGAGTATGCGTAGCATTTAATTGAACCGCATGAATCTGGAAGGAGCTTTGCCAATCTTACATGGGTTCTTTCGTTAAAGTCGTAGGTGGTTTTTGCTGGGAAAGCCAGAAGTGCCATCATGGTCTCTGCCTCTTGTTGCCAGGCACAAGGGGTGCTCATCTTCCTGTATTTTACCAATTGTGCTTTTTTTAAGTATAACAGGATTTTATGAATTAGTTAAGCAATTTTCTAAGTTGGTTTTACAACAAATAATAATTCAGTGACTTTAATGTTTATGTATGGTGGGTGGGGAAGGATTGGTTGCAACTGTGTTTTACTCAAACTAGCAATCGATTTGGCATGTTAGGCCTGACGCATGTATGATCAAGGAAACATTGAAAGATGCATGTTCTAAATCTAGTGGGTTTTTCTAATGTCTGGAGGCTCTGCTTCATTTTCTTTAGCAAAAAGCTTGGTTCAGCCCTTGACAGTGCTTTCATGCATGATTAGCTAGATTATAGTGGCAGCAGCTTTTGTATCTCCAAGCATGGGGATGTAGTACAACAAATAATCCAGTAGTGTTTCTAGTCTGCAGCCATAGGCATTCCATTTTGGTTCGCCGAGGTGACTTTTTTTTTCAACAAAAGGAGCAAGATTGCTCCACGGATATCAGATTTGCAAAATCATACTGGCAAACACGCGCATAAATATTAGTGAAGCCTGACCACAATCACATGCAGTGCCAGAAAAAACACTAGCATTCATCGACAATCATGACAGATTCCTTGCTACTGGTTTAACAGGAGATTCTGGAAAACAAGTAGGATTCTCTCTGCAACGAAGTAAAACATAGTTAACAACAGTAGTAAGCACACCATTTTTTGCCCATGAAATGCGGGCATCAGATAGTTTAGGAGCAAAGAGAGTTGCTGCAGTGGAGAAGTAACAGTAGCCTTCCTTCTGCCTAGCAAACTTAAGCTTGTCCAATCTCCTGTCTACAACCCACCTGTTTACATGACAGGTATCGTGCTATAAACAAGGAAGTTATATTTTAAGTTCCTAACAACAATGTAAATGCACTAAGCTGCATCTGTGATATCAAATTTTAAGAACTTCAATGAGATCGAGATCAAGGACAAGTTGCAACGCCAGCAATGAGTAGCTCAAGGAAAAGTTGAGCTTCCATCATGGAAAGGAATAAAAGACAGAAATATGTGAAAGAAACAAAGCTAGCTTTGTTGGCCAGTTTTTCCTGCTCTCAAAGCATATTTAATGAAAACTGAAGGGCACCAAGGCATGGTTCTAAAGGTTGTGCAGAAAACGCACCTTATGATCTGTTGAAGTTCTTCACGCTGTATTGATTGGCAGATGTTGAAGTCTTCTACAGCCAATTTGAGAAAATTCTCGCTACCAATAGTTGAGCAACTATGATATGAAGAGTAAAGGTACAAGTAAGAATACCTATATTTCACCAGTCAAATTAAAAAATTTCTCCAACTGATTGAGCAGTACCGATACGAGGTTTTCAAAATCCTTGTATCATCTGTAGCATAATGTTTAATTCTTCTTCTGATAGCTAAGCGTTGCAAATCTGCATTGTCAGGAAAATTGATAGCTGAAGTTAGGAATCCAACGGGACTGAAAATGGCTGTTCTGATGGATTTGACTATCACAATACGTCAGGAAAAAAAAAAACTGTGGTAATATTTTTATGAAGTCTATCCCCGTAAAGTGAACCGTTGGATAATCCCTGTTTCAGTAAATAGTTTGTCCATGTTTTTGTGTTTTTCCAGAAGTGATTCATCTGGATAACTTGACTGCAGAGCTCTGTACAACTCTAAGGCAGCCCTCGAATCCTTCACATATCCTCCCGGTGAATTGAGGAAACGATCTTCAGAAAATTGGTTTAATATATCTACTCCAAACGAGTTACTAATTAAAGCTATAGTGATTAAAAGATCCTCAAAAGATTTAAACATGAAATCTCCCATCTCAAGAAGATACCTGAAGAGACATCATATGATTCATATCCGTTCAAACGTAATATCCGAAATGCCAACCTTAAGTGGCATCATCCAGAAATATCTCTTCCTCCCCCTGCAACCAGCACCTGTTTGTTCGCTAATGTCATGGTTACAACAATATTAGGACCTAGTCATGGGTCTATTAAGTTAACCAGAACCTTAATGAAGAATTTTGTTTAAACACGAAGATAAATTCTGTTCTCTGGAAAAAGTTACTAGCAGCAATAACACTGTGGTATTTCAATTGCAAGGTGAAAGTGGCACTTTACCTGTATGTTTCGTCCAGTATGATTGTCATTTCCTTCTGGAAATGCCGATCAATTCCCAATCTTTCAAGCGTATCAACCATAGAAAGAAGAGAATATATATCCATTGGATAAATGGCTGGAACTGAAGAAATCAATTGAAAGTCAATGACTAGATATTAGAGAGATGTGACGTTATGGAAGGAGAGTTATGTAGCTGACCCAATTGCTCAACAAAATATCCTTAATTTTAATTACGTGTTTAATTTAAATATACATGTGCCTGATGTTACGTCTAATATTTTTAGATTTTGATACATGTTAAGCTCAAAAATATATAAGTCTAGTAAAATATTAGATTTAATATCATTAAATTCAATTATACATTAAATTTAAATATATATAAATTTAATAAAATATCAAACTCAATTACCTTGAGTACAGTTTCATATTGAACTAAAATGCATGCAGGTCTGAAAAGAAATTAGAATCAATATTAAATAATTAAATTTAAAATAAATAATAAGATTTAAAACATAACCTTTTTCTAATAATAACATGAGAGGATACAAATTTAAGACTACAGAAATTTAATATAAAAATTTTCTTTCAATTTCATCAAAAATTTTTCCTAAGGGAACTAGCCTATCAACACTGAAAATGTGATTGGGGATAACCCCAACATGCAGCGGCGGAACTAAGGGGAGGCCAGCAGGGGTCGGGCCCTGCAAAAAAAATTTTTATTTTAGTTTTTAAATATAATAATTAATAATAATAAATTATTATTTTATTAGTTATATTTGATTTTAAAACTATAGCTCCGTGTAATAAGCTTTTCAATTTAATTCCTTTCTTTTACTTTTTAATTTAATTCATTTCCTTTACTGACTAATGTCTCTCTCTCTCTCTCTTTCTTCTCTAACCCTAACTGAAAAATCTAATAATACAAAGTAATAGGTTAAAGCAAAGTTGCTGTTTTTTTTTTCATCAAAACAAAGTAATTGGTGACTAAATTTTTTTTTTTATGTTTGTTAAAAATTTGATGAATATATAATTCTGCTATTTTTTTTCCAGATCTACTAGTTTTACCATTTTTTATTTCTTGTTATAGTGAATGTTGTTTTTTCTAATTAATTGGATATATTTTATGGGTTTGTTTCGATTATACTTGAATTTTTTTATGTTTTGTTTTTAGCAGAGCCACCAAAATTATTAATTTTTTCTCACGTGTACCTTACTATCACCAGGTCCAATATATAATTAGACACGATCTTTATAGCCAAATTGAGTTCTTTGAAGAGCATATACTCAACTTTGATTCAGTGTAAGTTTTTTTTTTAAGAACCAATAATCCCATCCCATTTTTTTATGTTAGATATGCTTTTATATATCAATTTTTTTTTAATATGTTAATTTTGCTTTCATATGTCAGTGTGGTTTACATGTAAAAATTTATTTTTGATTCTGATTATTGCTTCAACACATTGTTATTTGTATTTATTTTTAAAACAGGAAACAATAAAAATTTATGATGTTTTGATTTTAGGTTGAACCATGAACAAAATAAGAAGAATTGATTTTTTTTTTTAGAAAAAAAGAAAAAATATTGATGAAATTAACAAAAATTAAAATGATGAATACACTATGAAGATGAAATTAACTTTATAGCTTTGATTCAATTTAGTATTGCTTTAAACTTCTTATTTTATACAAAGATTGTCATATGTTTGTAGTTACTTCTTTGAATAAAACTAAATCATGCAGTTTTTTTTTTAATTTTACAATTCATATATAGTAAATTTAAAAAATATATATCTTTTTATATTATTTTGACCCCCTCTATTAAATAATCATAGTTCCGTCCCTGCCAACATGGGCCTGAAAGTTACAAATTCAATCAAATCGGAATTGCCTGAAGACCTTCTTAAACACAGAGTACGTAGTGACATGCAATTTCAAGACCATAATTTCTGTTTCTGAAAGTTACTGTGTTTATACAGCAAAACATCGGCCCTAACCAGGAAAATACATTGAAAATCTATAGAAACCGTCTCTCGTTAATCTTATATTGAACAGACCGAAGGTCGGACGAAATGGGAACTAAGTGCAGATCTTCTGTTCTTGTAAGAGCTTCAGTCATGTCTAGATTTTCTGGTAAGTGTCCAGTAAAAATGATACAGCGGGTGTGCAAGTGGATACTGCACATCAGCTATACCAAATGACAGGCAGGGCTGATTGTGCTTGAGGAACAGCAATTATCTGATCTTGGTGGATGCCACCATGCCTAGCATAGAGAGCAGAACGAACCGAGATAAGCTTTCGATCATTTCCCTGGGAGGAGGACTAAACTAAATTTAGGGTTCAGGTTTTGGAACAGATGCACTTAATTAATTAATCGATCACTTCTTTAAAACTAAGATAAAAAGTTTATAGTTCAAGAATTCAGATAAAGAATTGATTGGCCTAGAATTTAAATAAAAAAATTAATAGAAATCAAGGCAATCTTTAAATTCTTAAATTTTGGTGTCTTTATCTATTTGTTTTCTGCAATATTACCCTCTTTTATTAGGTTCTGCTCACTACCATTCTACCATAACAAATGATGGTCACTCAAGATATTTTTAGGGGATGTTTGAGAGTGTGATAGCGGTTACTTTTCAAAGTGTGTATTACTCGGAAATGCATTAAAAAATATTTTTTTTATTTTTTAAAAGTTATTTTTGATATCAGTATATCAAAACGATCGGAAAATATATAAAAATTAATTTAAAGTAAATAAAAAATAAAAATATTAATTTTTTAAAAAAATATCTTTGAAACACATAAACAAAGAAATTATATTTTTCTCTGTTTCATTTTTTTGTTAATTTCTTTTAATAATTTAATTTCAGCATTAAAATGATGTCCATTTAAAAAATAAATAACATAAGAAGTTAACAAACATTAATGTTATTGGTCTAGTATGCACTTAGACTTTATCAATTTGACCTCGCATTTAATAATTTTTTTAGTAAGATCTTTTCGAAAAATTGAGATTTCTCCAAAAATAATGCAAGACACCAAAATTAAATATTTCAAAATTGGGAATCAAATTTCATGGATGAAGAGTTTCGGGTGGGGGTGGGCCAAATAACCTACTGGACTGGCCAGAATAAGAATATTATAAGGAAAACAAATATTCATATTGAGATATATTCGGATAAAATTATGGACACCAAAAAATGATTATTTTGGTGAATAAATTATAAATTAGCCTCTTTAGTTTTGTAAAGAAAATTAAATAGTCTCTCTATAGGTTCAAAAATTAATTAATTATTCTCTTGATTGATGTTGACCATGCTTAATTTAATATTTTTTTTTAAAAATATATTTTATCATTAATCTTTTTGTATTATCTATTTATATTTTTAAATAAAAATAAAAGAAATTAAAAAATAATGTGAAATGAACGAAAATGATTAAGTTACAAATATATTTTAAAAAATAAGGAATAATTAATTAGTTCTTTGAAACTAGGACTATTTAATTTACTTTGCAAAACTAGAGGGATTAGTTTATAATTTACTTTTATTTTGGTCTGGCGTTTGGGTACTTGGAATTTGGAAACAAAGCTTGAGAAAACCCGACCCGCATGCGGACAAGCCCATCACTTGAGGTAGGGATAACATTAGCTTACCAGTTACTTCTTTGAACTCTCTCTCTCTTTTTCTCGTGGTGGGGGTTTAAGACTTCAGAGCTCAAAAACATGCAGCAGCTGAAGCTTTCTGCCCGTCTCATAAAATCTCTGCCTATCTCTTCACTGCCATCCACCCCCTCCTCCACCCTTCAACAAATTGCTTCTTCTCACTCTAAAGGTATCTCTCTGTATGTCTATGTATTATATATCCAGGTGGGTGTTTGTGTTTTTGCTGTGGCAGTTCTGCCCTTTCTTTTCTTTTCATTTTTGTTATTGCTGTAATGGGCTGCATTGTTCTTCTTTCTCGTTTTTAAGTAAAGCTGCAATCTTTGAGCTTTTTTATGGCAATGGGACTTCTTTGAACTGCTTTCTTGATTTTTTTCCGGTTAATAAGTTCTTCACCATTTGAATTGACTAAAAAGGGTAATTGTTTCTTTATCACTTTGTTTCTGCGTGTATAGAGACTTCATAGGGTTGTGAGTTTGCATTTTCAGTTAACTGAAAAGACTAATTGGGCTATTAAGACTTGAAACCATCGGTGGCATCATTTGGGCAATTGAGCTTTATATTGTTTTGTGTGCTTGATTTTATTTTCTTCTCGGTAATGCAACATTTTGCGCTTGCCATTCATGTCATTTTCTATATTCTGTGCAACATGTGGAAGCTGTTATAAGGGTTCTCCTAGTTATCATTGGTTGGTTCTATAATGATTTCTAAACCTTTTTGTAATTGATCTGTGTTCGGCAGGAATTGCAAAGGTTGTGTTAAAAAAGGGAAAGACACAACTTTTCAAGGATGGAAGTCCAATGGTGTATAGTGGAGCAGTCGATAGAATAATTGGTAGACCGCCACCCAAGACAGGAGACATTGTGCTGGTTGCTGATGGAACAGAGAAACCTATAGGGTGGGGATTGTATAATTCAGTTTCCATGTTCTGTGTTAGGCTCATGCAGCTAGAAGAGGAAGCAACGAGGTATCTATATAAAGACGGCTTTCCGGTTTGATTTTATATCCTCCATCTTTTAAGTTCTTAATTCATGTGTAGAGATCCTTCTTGCGCATTGGACATGAAGAAACTGCTTGAAACAAGAACTAACGCAGCCATAGAATTACGGAGGAGGTTGGGTCTACCCTCATCTCATACAAATGCATATCGCCTTGTCAATAGTGAAGGAGACAGGTACATGATCTTGAGCTCTCCATAACCTCAACTAGAACATTTCCACTGCATGAGATGAAGAAATTCTTTGTGTGCTTTTGTTAAACGTTATTTCTTAACATATACGTTGACTCATTAATCAGAACCATGGTTTGGGGTCTAGTTATTTTTTGAGACAGGCCAGTATGCTTATTAGTAAATCACACATAGTGGCATCACTGCAGATTGTCTGGATTAATTGTTGATGTCTTCGGGGATTTAGCTGTGATAGCATCATCTGCTGCTTGGGTTGAGAATTACAAACCAGAAGTAGAGGCTTGCATCAATAGAATTGATGGAATTAACCATATAAACTGGAGACCATCTGTTGATATTTTAAAAGAAGAAGGAATGGATGTGTCAGACATGAAAGAAGTGCATCCCTCTACTTGCCCTGAAAGAATAAAGGTAGAATGTGCCTCAAAAATTACAAATTACACAATTCATATTTTTATCAGTTTTCTTATGCTAGCTCTTTTTTTTTTGGTAATTTTCTGATTGCTACCTCCAAATTCACAGTTTTACTTGGTGAAAATTGAAAATAATCATTCTCACTTCTGATTGCTACTTAAATCACTCCAAATTGTGGTTTTCATTATCAGCATCTATATTTGGGTCTGCTGATCATGTCGTAATATTTCACTGGAGTTAGGCAATGGGGACAGTTAATGACAATGTTATGCTTGAATAACAAGTGCTGTTGTTTCTAACTCTGTCTGAGCCCATCGCCACCCATTTCTCAAGTGCTTGCCAATCTCTGGCTGAACTCCTACTCTGAAGTGTCACTATCTATTAATCATCTACCACCTATTTCCCCTTGCCTTACTGATCTAGTTTGTGCTTCTGCATGAATTCATAGCTGCAATATTGATGCTGTTCTGCAATGTTCATCTGCCAGGTTATGGAAAACGGGATCTCCTATGCAATTTCATTGGTGGGCCAGAAGACTGGATTTTATGCTGACCAGCGTGAAAACCGCCAGTTCATATCTACAATTTCAAATGGCCAGAAAGTTCTTGATATTTGCTGCTACAGCGGTGGTTTTGCTCTAAATGCAGCACATGGAGGCGCAATAGATGTCACAGGTATTTATTTTATTTCTAAACATTTTTCATTTGGCCTGGTACAGGATTAGTGAAATGCCCATGTCTATTAATCAATGATCCTTGGGCTATTACAGCCTCCACCATATCTTCTAATTGTGACACATTCTTGATGATTCTGGATTTCATTATAAGTAGGCTGCTCAAATTCCTTGCATCTGCAATGTTAATTTAGCTCTGGTCATCTCATGCTTTCTTACAGGAGTCGATACATCTATGCCTGCTTTGGAACTTGCTAGAGAAAATATTGTTCTTAACAACCTGGATCCAGGAAGAATATCATTTTTGAGAGAAGATGCCACTCAATTTATGAAGGGTGCCCTTTCTAGAAATGAATCATGGGATATAGTGATTTTGGACCCTCCTAAATTAGCACCGAGAAAAAAGGTACAGTAACATACGCAAGAATACAGAAGCCTGTAATCCTGTCCAATACAGTATTTTTCATTCCCTGAGGTTGCATGAGGAAATTTCTCCTAGGTACTTCTCATAATAGCGTCAAAGAATTAAGAAATTTCTCCGATAAGAAAAGTTCTGCTCAGGAAAATGTCCAAAGCTGGAAACAATATAAGTGGAAAATGTGCTCCTGTGCCTTCATCAATATAGACCCTCAGGAAAATGCCCAAAACTTGTCTATATTTTGGTAAATTTCATCAAAGGCAGTTTATGTCCACAACCGAGGCTAATGCCCTGCCTCCATATATTTGTCAGTTTGTACTAATTCTGGGGCTTTTCCTGCTCAGGTTCTTCAAAATGCATCAGGCATGTATAGAAATATGAATTCGATGGCATTGAGATTAACAAAGAGAGGTGGCCTTCTCATGACTTGCTCTTGTTCAGGAGCTATGACCCAAAGTGGGATGTTCTTGCGTGTTCTTCAGGCAAGGAATTTTTTTTTCTCGTGTGTATGGGAACAAAGAACTAATTTTGGCGGGTTGACCACATTGCAGAGAATATTGGAGATATTTTAAACTGTCATCGTCAGCAAAATACATAGACACGGGCTTTAATATGAGAAATGGAAATTTAATCACATTACACTTGGGAGTTTGGCCATGAAGATTAGGTCACTTGACGCATTTCAAAAATTAGCTTACTCCTTGCTGTTGTATTACTTATCATTTTATTCTTGCCTTTGATTTGTGGAATCAGGGTGCTGCATCAATGGCAGGAAGGAAAATCTCTGTTCTGCGAGAGGCTGGAGCAGCTTCAGACCATCCTATAGATCCATCCTACCCAGAAGGGGCGTACCTTTCCAACATTTTACTAAGAGTATTATAGATGTTAAAAAAACAATGTAGACAAACAAAAAATGCAAATTCTATAATGTTGAAGTGAGTGAAGTTTTCGGGAAACAAATAGTAAAAAATTGTATTCAATACTGATGTTGTAATTATACATAAAGATCACTGGTGTATTGCCTAGAAATCAAAAATTCAAACCAACAGAATCCTTCCCGAGCCAATCTTATGTTTTAAACATTCCATAGACATTAAAGTTACAATAAGAAGGGATGTGCCAAAGTGACGCCATCAAAAGAAATCCACAGGCATTTTTAGTGCGATCCAGGACCTCTGTTCCATGATAAGAAGGTAGGATCACCAAGCCGCCTGAGATGACACAGTAAAGAGAAACAGTAAGAAAATATTAACATATATCTCACAAACAATCGAATACACATAGCATATGAAAATTTTATGCTGCCGACTATGGGGCCATGCTCCACAAGTCAGAGCCTCACTCCATATATGATGCTGGGCACACTTCGAAATCCTCACCATAAAATGCAAGCCTTATGAAGGGCAATTCTAACAGCCTCACTCTTTCAAAAGCCGTAACGCCGCACAAGTGTGACAGCATGTATTTTGACTTTAATAACCAGTTTATTAAAGTCACGAGAACTAGGCCCCTAAATTCAAGAATTAATTTGTATATGTGATCAACTTACCTAGGCTTGACAAAATACACAATTGTGAAACCCATTGACAAGGCGAAGCATATCATCCCAACAGTGAGATAAGCAATGCCAAGAAAGTCATTTCTTCCACCAATCCAGCTTGTAGTTGAAAGCACAAGTTTCTTCTTGCCATTAAAACTGTATGTGTTATAGTTGTTATCCAGTGTAACATTTATGACTTCTTTTGCCTCAAGATCCACCTCTATCTTCCCATACAACTTTCTAAAAGTTGGCAGAGCTGCAGTTCGCATCCAAACCATGAGGTCCTCCTGATCGCTCAGCTGTTACACAAAATCATATAAGACCAGGTCAGTCACATGCCAATTACTTGAAGCAATTTGCATCAAAAGAAACACGGAGAAAAATTTATGGTTCTCTAGGATATTTTCACGTTTTAGCAATAGAAGAGGGGAAATGACATGCAACAACATCTCATCATTTTAAGCATTTACACCAAGTCTCTCACGTCTCCAAGGTATAAGCCTAATACTCAACACCTTGGGTTTAAAAAAATCAACTCCTTCATGAATGAAAGAATAACTGAGGTCACACCTTCAATACTAATCCTGAAGTTGAGGTTAAGCAACCTGAAAATACCACTCTAATAACACAACAGCAACGCAGTTTTGAAATCTACCAATGTCCAGAGTGTTATTAACATTATTAAAGCCTCTAAAGGTACTTTCCAGGATGAAGTTGGAACAGTTATTTAGTTAGTGATAAGATGAGTTGCTTATATATTAATTTGAAGTAATAGTAAAGGGAGGCTTACACGTATTGATGCATTGAGACTTTTACCACCTACAAGACCTCCACCCTGAAAGTTTTTAGGAAAGACATCTTTACCAAACCTTTTCTCCTTATCACTCTTCCAAGCAATTCCCTTCTTATTCACTGTCAACGACTGGTTCCGGCGGGAGAAGCTATAAGTATCATTAAACAAACTCCAAGCTATCAGACCACAGGGTACAATTGCCCCCCTCCCCGTTGCAGTATCTTCTGGCTTACAAGAACTTGTATCATTCTCTTTACTCGCACTTTTCAACTGTTCATCACTTCGGCTCTTCACATACCTGATTTATTAGAGCAATCATTAATATTATGCCAAATAATCACCACATAAACTCAATTACATGTGCTTCAACTTTCAGTGAGTAAGCATCCCAGTTTATGATCATGATGATCATGACAGTTTCACACTGTTCAATAGTTTTTATAAAATGATGGGTTGCTTTCATTATTAAACACTTGAAAGAATGTAATTTTCTACCATCAACAAATAGTCAAACACACTATTCTGAGATGAGAAACATGATATTAACCACCAATTAAGCATGCATAGAGGAGCCCTTTCCTCAACGTGTAACAACATCCTAGGCTGTAATGTCTGTAATTCTTGAAAATCACAAACATCGCACTCTTGACTTAAAGAATGTGGCAGGAAAATCTAAAAGGGTGCACTTCCTGAACCACATGTTATAATTGGTTCTCTGGACCGTCACCTATGATCTACATAAATTATGCACCTGGATAGTCCTGAATATCAATGCTCCCAATTTATATGAACAATATACCACTGACCATTATGTAAAAATCTAGACATGATTACTTGAACCCATCAGAAATTATATGCTGATAGAGTACATGAGGTTGATGACATACCTACGATGATTCTGGTAGAAGTTGTCAAGCTGATAGTAAACATAAATAGGTTGCTTCATACGCTTAGGGATCTGGCAAGAAAAACAAGAGAAGCGAACGGAAGATCGTTATTCACTGCTTAACCTCAGGTCATGATGGCTAATTTCTATAATTAGCATAAGTCATGTTGCATGGGAGAAAAGGATATTGGCATGGATTTTTTGTAAGGAGTAGCATAAAGTAACCTACTGGCTACTAATACACTGCTGATATAGCACGACTTACAGCTCTGACAAAAAGGCAATACCACCAGTGAACAGATAACAATAACATGAAGGTATATTATATAACAGAAAATAATATTGGCATGGGTCTTTCCTTGTTAGCTTATAAATCCACAAACACTGCTAATAAAGAACATAGAAAATGACAACAACACATCAACCATAATAATTGCAAGAACAGGACTCACCGTCATTGATATTGTGCATGTTTTATTAGCAGCGCTTTGTATAAATTGGATTTCATTGCCTCTATTTTCAACCGGAATGCATTCTTTTTCATACCGTTTAACAACTTCAACAACCTGATAAAAGGAGAATAACCCATAAAAAACCATAGGTGGAAATATAACTAGAATTGCAAGGATTTAGGTGACACTAGAGCTCACATCTCGGGAACCAAGCAAGCAAGCAATGCCGATAGGGATGAAGACAATGGCAACAAGCATGAATGCAGACACTACCTGCACAAAGAGATATATTAGGAGTTAATAACTTTGAGCACTCATTTGCATCAGACGAAACCAGATAAAAAGAATGATAAAAACTTACCCATCGTGGTGTGAGAATTGGCTTGCAAGCAGGAAGTTCTTGTTGAGTAAACTTTGAATCTGAAAGAAAACGAAACATTTTTAGTTCCATAAAAATCACATGTACACCCATTACCCATATGTGCTCGTGTAGTGAAAGACAATTTGTGAGCTGTGATTGAAACATCAGATAAAGAAGCTGCTCAGCTGTGCTCTCTCTATTTTTACTTTTCTTGTTTTTTTTAACAGCTACACTACAATAAGATTACAAGTGCATTTTAATAAAATGACCAAAAATCGCAGATTTTTTGCTCTGGCAAATACAATACATCCCTATAAATTTAAAATGTTTTCATCCATCTATCTTGCTTTGCAGGATAACAATTACGCAGTCAGGCAACTATTCTGAACACTGGAAAACATTCTGTTTTCAATCTTACTGTAGATCACATGAGCATACATGCTTAGACTTAGATGCATGTAATGATAATACAGCCAAAATTACTAAAATTCTTATTCGTGTAATGGAAAAATGTCCAATTATCTCATGGCATGTTATAGCTGAGTTTCATTAATATCTTGTTTATCAAACCCAATTTAGTTCATTTTATTGCTAACAAAGTTTAATAGCCGTATTTCTCTTTCAAAAGGGGAATTTCCAAATATATCTTGATGAGGAATTAAAAATACCAGGTAAGGCTATTCCAAAAACGGAAAGACTAAATGATCAATATAAAGAAAATTAGATTCTTAATATGAAACAAAATAATCAAAAAAGAGCTCACACGACCACTCTCATGCAACAAAACCAACAGCGAATCAAAATAACAAGAACCCATCAAAAATATGCATAAACCTCCACATGGATGCCTATAAAACCCACTAGTGATCCCAAAAACATTCAAATACCTGAGTCTCTGAAACAAACTAAGCAAGAAAATTAGGACAGGGTTCAAAACTTTGCAATTTAAAAACACAACTAACACCATGATCACAAGAGGGCAGACATGAATTTGCCCAAAATAGAAAAAAAAAAAAAAAAAAAACGAGAAGTAAAGAAGAGAATCACATTTGGGTCGCTTTGAATTCCTTCTTGGAGCACCAGAATCACCCGATCCGTTGCCTCCATTACTGGAGGATGCCGTGTGGCTACTCATGATTGTGTTAAAAGATGCAAGCAAGCAAGCAAGCAAACAAACAAACACTTGTAGTTTCTGTCTCTCTTTCTTTCTCTGAAAAAAACACCAAAACAACCGAAGAAAGAAAAACCTTAACAGAGAAAGAGAGAAAGTTCAGAAAGAAAGAAATGGTGGAAAAGACTGTGTGATCAAAGAAAGAGATGGACTTTTTAAAGGCTAAGCAACAGAGAGGGGAAATATAAATAAATAAATTTTCTAGAGAGTCGCAGTATATGGTTGAATTGAATCTGCAAGTTTTTGTTTGACTTCAGAAACTGAAGAGGATGTTTCCTTATTTTCTCTCACTAGACATGATGAGCCCTCGGAAATTCCTCCCTTTCTAGAAGGTGAGTTTGTAGAGAGAGAGAGGGGGAAGCAAATAAAAAAATGATAGCTTTATTCTAGACCCTTAAGATTCGAAAATGTTTCATGTAGGTCCTCATCGTCACCAACCTAAGGTTCAGAAGCTTTCAATATCATCTGTAAATAGGTATTAGCTGGCAATGAACATTTTCGAAGCCACGTTGAGTTGAGGGACTTCTCAAAAATCGCTATAATTACATATAAAAACATTGTAGGGTTATATGTAATTGACCCTTTAATTGAAAAATCCATAGAAGAGGGTTAAATTTATAGTTTTTTTCAAAAAAAAAATTATGTATAATATTACAGCGGCTAAATTGATTAAAAAAAAACATACCATTCCTTTTTTTAAAAAATGCAATCAATTTATTTGATGGTGTTCAGTAGGAAAGTAATTATTTTTAAAGTATTTTTTATCTAAATTAAAATAATATTTTTAATATTAATGTATTAAAATAATTTTAAAATATTAAAAATAATTAATTTAAAGTGAGAAAATTTATTTTTAAAAAAAATACGGTAGCACTATAAAAATAAATACTACCTTTCTACTGTACATTATTTTTTTTATATCTAATTTAATTTTTTTTTAAAACCCTTTCCTCGTTTAACTTTTATTTTCCTTCTTTTTTTGTGTGTATTTTTTTTTTAAGAATCTTGACATGATATTACTTAGATCCAAATTTTCAATGGATCATAAAATCAAAATAAACTCAACTAGATTATTTTGTTTGTAGTTTGATTTTTTTTTAGTGTTTTGAGATCTCATTTAATTTTTCTAAATAATTTTAAAAACAATTAAAATAAGGAACTGTAAGTTTAAGTTTTTTAATTGACTATAGTGAGAATAATTGGTGACTGATTTTTTTTTAGGACTTCGTGGTTGTTGTTTTGGAGGTTTTTATGAGTGGAAAAAAGCTTCTTATTCTGATGGGACTAGAAAAATCTCACCTCGTCGGAAATGGCACAGGAAAAATCTTCACTGCTATCTGTTAATTATTACTATTAATCATAACTTTTTAGACTTTAATTTTCAGATTGAAAGGTCAAATTCCACCCGGATAGTGCACAAAGTGGAAAGCACGGTGCCTTGCTGGACGGGCTTTGTGGGAATACGGGATGACCATGGACAGCACACTAGTAGAGTTGTATAATAACTAAATTTAAAAATTTTAATTGTTTTGATATACTAATCAAAAATAATTTTTTTAAAATAAAAAATACTATTTTAATATATTTTTAAGCTAAAAATATTTTTAAAAACAACTTAACAACTAATATTTTTATATTTTTATCAACGATGGTACTGTTTTTTTTTTCGTTTTCTATGGCCTCCAGGGTTGAACTTGAACGTTTCCAGGATCATAGAGAAGTCCACTCATAGTTTGAATAATCTTCTACAACGGCATGTAATAAGATATATTTTTATTATTATATATTCCACGCGATATGTTCAGCTGGCTGCTTTCCAAAGCCCTGTTTCTTTGTTAGCTACGAAAAAAAAATATTGATATTTAGACAAAATTAAACAAACTAGTAATGTCCACATGCACTGGGATTTAAATAATAGGTATTTGTTAGGTCATTGTTTTCACTACAGTGACGTTTAATCGCCCGCGCGAGCTGCTTAATATTGTAATGGAATTAGTAGTGTAAATGCGAGTTATTTATTAAGCTGTGCTTTCAATCTAACGATGAAGAAAAACTCATTCAAAATAAGAATTTTAGGTTTGAATCTCGCCACTGTATTCTAAAAATTATAATATGTATGCTCAGTTAATAGCCGTAACGTTCCATCTGAAGTTTTTAAAAAATTTGATTTTTTTATTTTAAATAATTTTTTATGTTTTTCTTTTGTTATTTTGATGTGTCGTTGTTGATAATCAACTTTAAAAAATAAAAAAATAAAAAATTTATTTTGATATATTTACACACAAATAATATTTTAAAAAATAATTGTTATTATCATTTCAAACACGTAGCGTATTGTAATTTATTGGGATTGAATTTTTATATCGTGAAGGAGTTCTTCCGGTAAACCAGATCTGATAACGCAACAAATTTAAAACCTTTGCAAGTTTCTTTTAACAAATTATAAGATTTTATTGTTGTTGTTGTTATTGGTCATTTACAAGAGAATTTTATCCATTAAAGTCGGCCAGCATATGTTTGCAGTCAAGCGATTGAAACTTTATAATAAAACACACACGTGAAGTTTGGCGATGGCCGCCCTTCATAAATTTACAAAGACGAGAGAGGGATGCAGCTAGCAAGCCCGTATTGAATTACAACTTGCAATCCGAGCTGTAGCCACTTTTAGATGCCAAAATACTGGAGGCAATCGACGCCCCCTGGGAGGAATTACCTCCACTGTTCTAGCTGGGTTATCTAATTTCAAAGTAATTAAAATCAAAATCTGTAGTCAAAATATATTTGCCTCTGTTATTAACATTAATTTCATTTTCTTGTATCAGGTAATGAATGAATTCGTAACCTATCACTGCTTATCCACCCACAAATATACACATCACGAGCTCCAAATTCCAGTGTGTTTCGAATCCTCGTTAGAAAAAGTCAAGCGATGCCGTAAATACTCTCAATGGTCCTGCTTATTTATTTCTTACTCGATCTCTCATCTCATCGCATGTTACTAGAGGAAATTAATAGCCTCCATGCACAGTTTGGTACGTCAATGCCGATGATTGTCAACGCCATCGTGGGCAGTATCATCATGGAATTCTGTTGCATTCTATGATATCCTTTATTAAAAAATATTATTTTAATATATTTCTAAATAAAAAATACTTTCAAAAATAATAATTCTTTCCACACGGTGAATTAATATTTTTAATTCAGAGAAATATCGCGTCGATTTTGCCAATCCCTCCATTGCAGACTCGGAATGCTAGAGTCGCCCGGTGAAATTAAAAGACCAATTATCTTGACTGTTAATAGGAATTTTATTGGAGAAATTTCCATGTTAGTCAAACATCTATGTGCGGAAGACCACGTTATGTTCATATAGATGAACTATACGTGGAGCACAGAGTCAAAAGGATTTTCCATCCGTTGGGAAATAGCTACGATTAACATTAGACCAGGAGAGAATAATAAACTGGGTTAATTAAATATACTTAAAAGAGGGTGAAAAAAATCATCCTCGCCATACAATCATGCCTGTGATCACATGAAAGTCACGGTCATCCATTAATTCCACTGTCAGTGCCACCATTGTTGCCATCAATCGGTTGCTTACATACCAATAGAGAGGCCTGCGTTGATTTGCCCAGATTGTTTTTATTTGCTATCGGGGTTGATTTGTTAGACGAAGCCTGCGTTGCCGAGTATATTTAGAGTGACTGTGGCTGTTGATGATCATTTGCATGAATTAATATACAGAAGTTGATAAATTCGTGAGCAATTATAACTGCTTTTAATCAGATCCATTTATTGAACTCAATATATCTGATATACGCCATTTACCATGTATGATTATTTTCAGGTTTTTGTATGTATATATATTTTTTATGAGCTAACTATTAATAGTTATTCTATTAGAATATTAGTAGGTTATTTATCTTCGTTAAAAAAATATTCAAGCATTATCAACGTGATTTTAAAAATAAAAAAAAATTATATAGAGATTGATCTAATATAACTTAGTCAACTTGAAAAAAAAAACATAATTTAATTGAAAAAAACTTTAAAGTGATATCTTTTAAAAAAAATATTAAGATTTGAATCGGCTTAAGTCAACCCATGTGAACATGTAAAATCTATGATTCGAATCATGAGATCGTAATAATATCATGAAGAGCAAATTAAAAAAAAACATATTGAAATACAATTCTTAATCAACTCAATGTTGAATAATGAAATTAAAAAAAAAATTAATTAAAAAATAACAAAAAAATCTGAGTCAACTCAAGTTAACCTGTATCATGAGACCAAAATAACCTAATAAAAAACAAATCAAAACAAATTATAAAATTCAATTCTCAATCAA
>Ga0307510_10000202_pt1 | contig 51911 bp, 67 predicted proteins | sample 12_EM_MG_FD_207224 | JGI IMG/M metagenome (GOLD analysis project Ga0307510, IMG submission 207224) | Populus trichocarpa ectomycorrhiza microbial communities from riparian zone in the Pacific Northwest, United States - 12_EM | ecosystem: Host-associated > Plants > Roots > Unclassified | place... | reverse complement strand
CCTATGGCCTGGCTTCAGTGTACCACATGGGGCTGACACTCATCTCCTACCATGAGGCATATATTTTTCTTGATAGGTTAGTTTTTGGTAGCTACTTATTGAGGAATACATCACTTTCCAAAAAAAAAAAAAAAAGTATCTTTCCCACCAGGTCTAATCAGATTACTGTTGCACTAATAAAAGTGTAGAATGGGTACAGTGCTGGACAGCCAAACTCAACAATTTTGGTTGTGGCTGAAATACAAATTTTTACAACAAATTAAGTTCAGAACTATGCTCAGACAGCTGAAAACATACAAAAACACACTTCATAGACCTTCCTAGGCAAATCCTTGGGTGGCCAACTATTGGGTCTAACTTTTCAACATAAAAATCTTCATTTTATACTTATTTTTGATTTAATATTAGTATCAATCAACATTATTGTATATATACCAACCCTCTTGTATAAATTTCTGCTTTCTCACCAGCCATTCTACTATATGCTAAGTCAAACCTTATTGATAGGCATTTACAAATCTTTAGAAGTGGTTGAAAATTTGCCAGATAATATCAACATTTAGCTCAAGCTAGGCTTTTGAGAAAACTATAATACTGTAGCTTATTGAAGAAAATATATAAAATTCTGAAAATAATCATATGAATAATATGGGCCAAAAGTCATAGGGTCACTCAATACAACTGAGTGATCTAATTAGTTATTTAGGCTGGGCTCAACCTTACAAACCATTTATATAGCTATAGTATCTTTAATATATTACAGCTATGACTCAGGTGTTTCCATACTTATTTGTATGCATATCTATGGTTTAATTGCATTATAATATAATTTATTCAAATTTACAAGATATATACATATGATTATAGAGAACTCTGGCATGAACTTTAGTTATATAATTACCTTACAACACTTGTTATATGGTTTTTACAGCTCTTCCCAGATATTTTTGATGATATTAGACAATGCCATTAAACTCAGTTTGGTAAAAGGGATTGATTTGCATATCCCTTAAAGGTATAGCTCTAAATTTAGGGGTGGCCAACTATTTTTTTCTGCAAAAATCAAAAACTTGTTTTCTGGATGTTTTAAACAAAAACACATCATTAGAATTTTTTTGTTGAGTTTGGCTGTCTAGCACTGTAGCAGCAGGTGAGCACAAAGGAGCATGAGTGGCAGGAAGTGGACTACACAGATACAAGACTCAGTTTGGCATGCAAAGTGACCACGAACTGTGTATTCACCTATGATCATATCTCAAGGCCAACATCACTGAATTCAAATCGAGTGTGCCTCTCCCCCAAACGCCGAGGTTTGTTTTTGTTTCTCATTCCAGTTGGCAATTGCAACGCTTGCATCGTCCTTCCTTTCCTGACTACACTCATATTCTCTAAAGTCCAACAAGACCCAATCGACATAGAAATGCCATCCCTCACCGTGCAACTAACCTACATTAACTCATACATACATCAAAATACTGTTTGCCCAACCTCAGCATAGGCCACCTTTCCACTCACTTCCTTGGGCTGAACGCAGGATCTACGATACTAAGTGCCCCTGCAGCCACACAAACGCGCCTGGCCCAGTCCTGCGTAGCTTCCTGTTCGGCCTTAACGCGCAGCACCAACTTCTCGATAGCCTGTTCTGTGCTCTTGTTCCCATTGGCCGGCATCGCACCAAGGTCAATACGAACGCGCGCAAGATCCCTAATATACCGGTGTAGGGCGGCATTGGATGGCGCAGGCATGATCTCAAAGGTCCGGTCATGCTCGTCACCGTCGTCCGCAGGCACCGACCCAGTAGAAGTATCGTTCCACGGGACAGAGGCGGTCGAGAAGGTTACTTCGAAGCCATTGTAAGAGAGGTCGACGGAGGATGGCACCTTGAAGATACGCTGTACGGAATCGAAGAAGAAAGATACGAGTTGGATGGCGAGGTGATTTCGGGGGGGCGTAGAGCTCGACGAGACGTTCGAGGCGGATGCGATAGCAGTCGTGTCGGCCGCTAATTGGACAGAGTCATTGGATTCTTTGGGGTGGCCCACGATGTCCGTAGTCAACTTGTTTGGTACCGCTCCAGGGGTTGACTCGCCGGACATGTGTGACAGTGGTGTCATAGGTTCAGAGGGTGAGTTGGATCCTATGCAAAACGGGGGAATAAGCAAAAGTCGACGACTCATTCTCACAGGAAACGCACTTGGTGACTCAACATAACTGATAACCGATCGCGCAGGACTTAATAAGGGACTCGCGTTACTTTCATCTAGTGAGGACACCCTGGTGAGACCAGGGGAGTCGCCCTCCGGTGCGCCACGTTCGACGACGATCGGTGCAGACGGGAAGAGCGACGACCATTGAACGGCTTCGACGGGGTGAAGAGGAGGGATGTGGACACGGGGGAGTGAAGGGAGAGAGATGGATGACGCGTTTGATGATGTTTCACTTGGGTACATCACATCAATCCAAGTCTGCCGTGCCGGATCGTTAGGTACCATCAAGTCTCCTGGTACTCTCAGAGATGTGATAAGACCCGACCGTGGGCCACCCACATTCGGACCAGAAGGAGTAGAGAAGGTCTCAGTTGTGGATGTAGACGGCGATGGCCCATTAAGTGGTGTGCGACCAAAGGCCGGAAGCGGGGAAATTGCTGGCGAAGGCGTACGACTCTCGGTGATAGTGGAGAGACGAGTGCGGCGCATTGAGCCTACGACAGATTCTGTTTGAGAAGGTGTCGAAGCGGGCTGAGGTGATGATGTCATGGTAGGTACCGCAAACGGGGGTGAGTGGGACGAGTGAGGTACGAAAGGGCCATTCATGAGAGAGGGATCCGACAGCGTGGGGGGCATGTAAGGGGAAGGGGGAATCGGAGGGCAGGTGTAAGCTGTCCCGGGGACCGTACCAGTGGAAAAACCGCGCGCCCCGCCTAGTGACATGCGAGAGTACGCGGCCGGATTACCACAGACGTAAGGATCGGTACAGTACGAGTTTGACCAGGGTGTGGCCCAAGATGTAGTGGGTGGCGCATCAAGGTCGCTGGGCCAGTGGACAGAGCGACCGGGACCGGTACTATGAGCGAAGACGCTCGAGCGTGTTGAGTTTGGAATAGTAGTAGGAAATATACGTGGGGCCTGCGGGAAAGTCGCACTGAACGAAGTGTGATCCTGCTGCAGCGGGGGTGAGCTCGCCGGGACCCAAGTCCACAGATCAGACGCTAGGCCCTAGGAAACATGCAGTGTGAGCATGGACCCCCGAGGAGAGGTAAGACCGTATTACGCACCGGCACGAGACGGAGACCGGTCGAGCACGCAAAGCCTTCCGCGAAGCGCCTGAGGTTGGCGACAACTTCTGCCATGTCTTGAACCCGGTCCTGTAGTTCTACATTGTCGGTGCTGGGGCAATTGTTGAGGATTAGGTTCTCAAGCAACGAGAACTTGAGTTCTACGTCGGGTATGAAACTGAGGAGGTTCTGTGAGAGAGACGTCAAGTGGGCGAGCTGTTGCTTGTGGTCGCGCGAGCCACGCTCGTTGGAGATGCGCTCTTGCGACAAGAGGGAAACGAGACCATTCGTCGCGCGCTGTTGGCCTTCAACGATGTCTTGAAGTGCCATGGTTGACAACGATGGGATCGCAGACTCGTTGGGTGGCAACTGGCAACCCCAGGAGGCGGGACGAGAAGTGTAGGAGTAGTACTGGTTGGGAGAAGTGCACATGGGGAGATCCTAGGAAAGGTGGTCGAGGAAAGGAGATAAGTGGACAAGCGAGGCTTTATAAGGCTTTGGAGCGCCTACTGTAGGGACTCTGCGGCGATGTCCTAGGACTGGACTCGTCTCATTTCACACGAGTACTCGTATACCCAAAAAGAAACTGTACGACAAAAGTAACAAGGTTGTCACACCGCATTAAGTACCTATGTACCGCCCACCCATATCTGTACTACAGCAGCACAGCATTCGAGCTCCGAGTTTCATCATCCATCAGATCCTGAATGCTCCATTGCGGTCGGATTAATATGGCGTAATCGTCCGTATCACCTGCGATGAAGCGGTGCATGGACGCCCAAGCAATCATCACCGCGTTGTCTGTATTGTTCAGCAAGTAGAGAGCGCGACAAAATTAGGAGGGCGAGCTCACCTGTGCACAATTCGGGTGGTGGAAATACTAAAGATATCGGATCTTGTGAGCAGGTTTTCAGCCCAAATGCGCGAAGTCTGGAACCATGAGCGTCTGAAGAGTCACGCCTCGAGATTCGATGTGTCATACCGGTCCCGTAAGTTTGAGTTACTTGCAACCCCACCACTGACCACCAGATGAGTCAGGCGAAGTCCTTGGTCTCGACACCACTTGAACGCCAGCGCCACCTTCTCTTCGACCTGGTCAAACGCAGCGCTCTGAAAGGCACCTGCTACAGCACGTCTGGTCACGACATCGAGCGCTTCAGCGCCCCCTCGGGCAGTCACGAAGCGCTCAACTGCGGAATGCAGTCCGCTGAAAGAGAAACGGAGGACTCTAGGCATTGTCCGTGGCATTGAGGGCGCTAGGGTATCTTCAACCGGTGATGCGGCGACAAACTCTTCCAGAGAAGCTCCAGGACCCTTGGCGGACCAGGGAAGGGCGAGTAATCGGGAAACCTTGTCAAACACGCGTCCGATACTCTCATCCGATGTTGTTGCCAGGATTCGAAATTGTGTTTCAGAGGTCGCGAGAAGAAGGAGTGTGTGACCACCTGAGATGAGCAGGGTGAGAAACGGAAACTTTGGTGTATTAGCAGAAGTGAGCAGGGGCGTCAGGGCATGGGCTTGCTTTTACACGATCGTGTGAATGTTTCTTCAAGGATAGAAAGCGAGGAATAAGGGAGCGTACCATGTGGTGTACGCCAATCAGCGGCTTGTTTAGTGCCGCCGCAAGCGTCTTTGCTGCGCTGGAACCAACGCCAAGACAGCCGGTCATACCTGGACCATAAACGTGGTGGGCAAGACAAACACCCGAATAAGGACAGAAGATGCTGACCTGGACCGCGAGTAAAGGCGATTCCATCGACGTCCATAGCACTTATACAAGCATCCTTTAGTGCCCTCTGGACAGCAATGGGCTGACCTATGAGTTTTAGCGACCAGCGCGAGTTGACCCGAGGGGATGACGAGCGCACCATGTTCCGTTGGTGGGCCTGCACCGCCCTGTAGGGGTGAATACCGCCGAAGGGTTCATGTCTATAGAGAAGTTCTAGTGAGGATTTGAGAAGAGCCGAGTTGGAAGGACATACACATGGTTTTGTTTGAGGACGACGTTTGAGAGAATTCGACCGGATGAAGTGACGACGGCGGCGCAAGTATCATCAGCGGAGGACTCGAGAGCGAGAACAGTGAAATGTCGGAGATGAAGTAGTGTGCGACGTGCGAGCGAGTGTGAGGAGACCGTGATCATCATGGCTGCCCTTTCCTCTGCTCGTCGCTCTCACGATACCACTCTCACCCGTTCACCGACCCGTGCGCCTTCACCTCTACCGCCCTTCGACGGCACGTTCACAGAGGAAACACTACGGACTCCGGTCCGCATCCCTTCAGATGAGGGTGTACCAGCAATAGCGCCAACGCCGACGCCAGCACCAGCACCCACACCACAGAAACGCCTAGCGATGTTCACTGAGAAGATATCCGCCAGCACAAGCTCATTCGCCCGCGGTCCTGCCCAGCTCCTTCCCGGATCACGCTCTCATTCTCAGCATCCCCGAACCGACTCACAGCTTCGCGAGAATGCTGGCTCCCCTGCTCCCTTGATCGCGCCCAGTACGAGCGGCGGTGGATCATCAAAGGTCCACTCATCTCCATCCAAGGTGCGTTGCGTTCACGAACATTTATTTCGTTCTTTTATCTTTTATACTCGTCCATCTTTCTGGCACCCGTACGACCACGTCTTTCTGTCGTTCGTTGTGATATCTTGCAACAGGTTACATCCTATGCGCCCACAGCAATCCCCTCTGCGATATCGCTGTTGGCCAATATCACCGTTCATCATGTTTCTTTTTCGATCTGTTCTAATAATCGAACTTCTTTGGTGTCGTGCTCCTCTTTATAGGTGCGCACGTACGACTCGAAGCTGGTCTCCCGAGAAATGCATCGTCTGGGCAGTCTTGCTTACCTGCCCCATTATGCGCCAAATCTCAACGCGGGTACGTCCTCAACGCCTCTCGTCGCCGCAAGCTCGATCGCCACACCCAATCTCGTCCCCGGCTCCGCAAGTGATAACCCGTGGGGCACATTGCACGTCCTAGTGCTACCGCTTTTCAATGGCGAACCCCTACGAATACCAATGTGCGTGCATCGTCCCTTTTTTTTGGTTCCCATCTCGTATTGACGTTCGAGTCAACGCAGAGAGGACTTGAATCAGCTCGTGAAGCGTCACATACAAAGCGTTGTGTCTAATTCCCCTGCCAGAGCAGTGGCCACTCTTGAGAGTGAGACCTCAGAGCTTATCGGCTCGGGAATGGATACTCTCAATGGAAAACTCGCCGACGTGGAGGATGACAAACTTGTAGGTCGAGTAGTTGAGCTTTGGGGCTTCTTCTGGGGCCAAGTTCTCCCATATGTCGAGGGCGTACGTCTGTCGTCATGCCACTTCCCTCTTGCAAATGGCTTACGACATGTGCAGGTGTTACTCCCTCTCCAAACCGATTCAGTTTTATCGTCCTTGTACCGTACGCCCAAGACACATCGAAATTCCTCTCCGACAAGACAAAACGGGAAAGGTTCATCATCCATGCCCTCATATCCACTCTCGGCATCTTCCCATATCGATGTCCGCACTCTCGCTTTGCGCTCCTTCCGGGACAAAATTATCCTCCCGATTGCCCCGCTTCTGAATGCGCGCCTCAACATACTCAAACAGGAAGGTTTGTCGTCCGAGAGTCATACTTACCCCCGTCTACAACAAATGTGAGACTATAAAAGTAAATGCTGGGTCGGTGCTGACCCCATACCGGCGCAGGCTTCTTGTTCTCGTCTCACAAGGCCGACAGCCAACCGCAGTTTCACTAACGATCCCTACTCCCACTCCATCCCAAGGTGAAGCCGCTGTACAGCACTTACTCAATGTTGTACGCTCCAGCGGATCTGGTACGCGTCTCTCAGGACCGCGCGGTGCATATGCCCCACGCACCCTATCATTCCTGTCAGGCAACGTCCCGCGCGACCGTCGTGGGCGCATCGCGCATCGGCCGGGCCCACTAAGCCTCGATGAGCCTTGTTCTGACCTAGAGGACGACGTTGTGACACCTCGCCTCGGGCTCGGCCCGAATGCGGGAGCTGGTGCGCGGGAGCGAGAACGCGAGTTTCTGGAGTCTCTGAGGAGCCCAGATCCGCCAGAGACACGACAGGGTGTTGGAGGTTGGGGCCTGGGCGGGTGGGACGAAGGCATTAGTGCGCGGGAGAAGGATGACGACGACGACGACGAGCAGACAGACTTGGAACAGGCGCAGGTAAGGGCCTCTCGATATCCCTACTGTTCTTTTCTTGATTACTGATGCATGGTAATACCTCAGGCGGTAACAAGGCTTGTTAAGGATCAAGGAGATGACCCTGATAAGTGACCCGAGCGCTCCGTCAGACTATTATATTGTTACTTGAGGGAAAAGCATATATTATTCTACTGTGCACCACATTCAGACAGTATATATAGGCTTGGCAGACAAGGTTTCACGCCGCCTACGTGTACAGTACAGGCGCTAAGGCGAATGACATATTAGTATGACTTGTCCGCGCCCAACCGTCAAAACACTACGTTCAATACTCACCGCTTCTTAATTCCACTCTTTTTTCCCTCTACACAACATGCTACTTTTCAACTGGCGCAGACTTAGGAACAATCATATTCTACGTATTTTTGTACCCGACAATCTCCTCGCCTCCCTCCGCCTCGGTTGGGTCTTGCTTGTCATTTGGGGAGAGATAGGGGTGTTTCTATATACTCTTTTAATCTGCAGGTGGCCAAGAATCCCCCACAGTACGGTGCGTTGATACTGCCTGCGCCCTTCATCTGTCGAGGGGTAACCAGCTCAGCTCATTCGACATAGACCCAATCGGGCACACGTCCAACACATGTCCTTCTAGTAGCGGATGCACAAGTTCCCATGCCACCGTCGCATTCTCAGACATCTTCCGGGCTATTTCACGACATTTACACCCGTCGAGCCTGGAAAATCACGCGTCATCTGCACCCTCACCTTGTGATCTTCCTAGGGGATATGCTCACGTCAGGGAGATCCATAGAGTCCGACGGCGAGTGAGTACGTTCTACCCATCCCGCTCCTATCATCAGACCAACTTAGGTCCCTAAACTACCTAGATTCTCTGCCTATGTTCAACATTTCAAGGACTTCTTCCCATTTGGTCCAGGTGTGGAAGTTAAATATGTACCAGGAAATGTGGACGTCGGGTAATGTCCTGTCTTGTAAGCACAAGGAATTGTATTGATCCGCAACTAGGCTTGGTGTCTCTAATACGTTCAGCAAACATGTTCGCCAACGATATGAGCGGCATTTCGGTGCCGTAAATCAGCATCTTTCCGTGGCTAATCACTCCTTAATCCTGCTCGACGCCCCCGGGATTGTTGACGAAGACTACATTCGCGCTGGACAGGGGACGTCATTCGAGGAGTGGGTACCTCTACGCGATGGTGCCATTGAGTTTGTTAAAGGGTTGGCAGAAGGTCCGTATATCCGATTCATGTGTCCGAACCCGTCAAGTTGGCCTCTTCCCTCACCCCTTCGTACCTTAGAGGAACAATTGGGACCTGTCATCCTGTTTAGCCACATTCCGCTCCATCGCGCAGAGTCAAAAACCTGCGGTCCGTTACGAGAACGTGGGACCATCCACCGCGGTGTTGGCCATGGTTGGCAGAGAACGCTCGAGAAACAGACCTCCTCATTCCTTTTGAAGAGTCTACGTCCTCTGGCCGTCTTCAGGTAAGCGACTTGTCTGGGTTCTTCGTCTGCAACATATTCAGAAGGCTTGCAGTGCTGACGATCGTGATTACTGCGACGTGACGCACGCTTTACCGGACCCCAACAAGGAAATACATGAGATTACTGTCAAGTCTTTCTCACCTGCCCGACATATCACGCAGCCGGGCTTCCACCTCCTCACATTGTATCCCGGCGCCACACCTTATCATGCTCATGCCCCCTGTCTCCTCCCGCGAGCGGAAGGGACATTCACACGCCTGTACACCCCAGCTATGGGTCTCACCGTCATCATCCTCGTCGTTGTGCACATGCAGCGTGCACGAGGTGCTGCAAGGTTGCGTCTGGCGACGGCATCACCTCTCCCGTCTCATGTCGAATGCACGCAACTGAGCCCACCTCCGCTACCCCCATTACCATCTCCGTACTCCGCATCGTCTGCATATTCATATTCTTACGCCTATACAAACACGCCGCCCAATTCTCAGCGCGGGCGCGATCGTACGCATTTCGAACTTCCTAAAGGCAACTTGAGGCTCGACCTGGGTGGGTACCGGACTTCTGGCGCATCACGCCAATCTCCACAGCCACCGCCCACATCCCTCGATCACGACGAGGGTGAACAGGATAGCGTGCGAGCACATTACGTTTACGTGCCACCTGCGTCCCCGCTTCCTGGTGATCTCCTCGCGCGGCGCCATTCGGTGCGGGCGTCTTCGCCAGTCACGACGGTGACTGGTTCAACTAGGAGGGCATGGTCCTTCACGTACACATTCATGTTCCGTGGTCGGCGTCGGCGGATTGCGGTACATGCCCCCGTGTGGTGGCGGACAGGAACGCGCAGGAAGGGAAATGAAGTCTGGGTCGCGGTCGGACAGGATGTGGTGAAGGTGACGGCACCAGCCGTGATGACTTGGGTGGCCTTGGTATGGTGGTACTCTTCCTAAGTACTAGCATTCGTGAAAGGATTTATGACCAGTATTTTTTGGGACTTGCGTGGACGTGTTGGAGGGCGATACGACGACGGCATGAACAAAATGCGGGATTGAGAAGGTAAGGTACACGTGGCAAATTATAAGGGATGTAAGCGGCATGGGTGGTACATCATCACGCATGGCTGACGAGCTGAGTACATCACCGGGCCGCGCTAGTAGGTCTGTAAGAGAGCGATAATGGTACCTGGGAAAAGGCGAAGCAAGCGACTCCCAGAACTGCAAAACGGTTATTCAGAGGTCGCAAAACGAGCATAATGTGAGACAGAACGCACCAAAGCCAGACATCTTCTCGGAGGGCGCATGGAAAAACACACTCGTGACCCACAGTGAAAAGACCCATAACGATACCAGTGCGCTGCTCATGCCAACTGCATAGCGATGGGCAGAACAACGCGTCTGGCGTAGTTGATCCGCCAGAAAGAGGACGGCGAGTGTCAGTAAAAAGACGTGCCCCGATACGTCATGACCGCGACGCAGTCGGGGAGTCAACCGATCGGGGAACTGATACTCTGTATCCGCAAAGACGGCTGGGAAGAGTTCAGGGTGGGTCGAGCGTGTGACAGGAAGGCCAGTCGAGCAATAGGTATGGGGGATGGGGACGAACGCCCTCCCTAAATGTAGGCCACACTCGCCACCGGATGCCACGGTCAAACGAGTAAGAAGACTCGGTCCGAAGAACCATGATGTGAGGATGTACCAGGCGCCACTGGCGAAGATCCATTGGAGCAGCCTACGTGAGCGCTTGACCGACGAGGTGAAAAGGAGAGGGATAAACGCCGCGGTAGTCCACGCCCAAGACCACTTGAGGAAGACGACGTTGAGGGTACTGCGCTTGGATGCCAAAGCGTGCGTCGACGCGAGGGGGTGAGGTTGGGCAGAGAGGAGCGGGTCGGACGTGTCGAGGTAGGTGGAATTTTGCAGAGAGTAATAGGTGCCGTGGCCGACAGCGAGGGCTGCCAAGATGAGCGCTACGATACGTAAGTCGATGGTGGGCATGTGGGATGGTTGGTAGTTTGAAGGAAAGAAAGAGTTGGGGGTGGTGGTGGCACGTGAGTTTGAATCCACCCAAAGAGCCGGTGCAGTGATTAGCCTAAGCAGATGCCATTCAATCACTTTCCACCACTATGGACTACGACAGCTGGCTCAAATCCTCACATTCCTATGTCTACGTCGACACACCGAACCCTAACCTCCTCTGTTGTATATGTCGGTCAGTTCCCTACCGCCCACTCTTTTCATCACCCCCATTCACTTCCTTCTCCTCAGAATGCCTTTCGTAGAACCAACTACGAGTCGAACCTGTGCACATAGCTTCTGCAGAGACTGCATCGTCCCTGCCCTTCAGGCTTCTCCTCATTGTCCCATCGATCGCTCTCCTCTATCACCCGGAGACATGGTACCAAGCAATCCCATCGTTCGGCATGTTCGCGCTCATTTTTAATACGTCGCTTGATTGCAACCTAATTCATTTCAGATGGTAGATGAACTTACTGTTGAATGTCTTAACCGAGGAGCTGGCTGCGAGTTTACGTGCCAGAGGCAACTCCTTGCAGCGCACATGAAGGCTGATTGTTTATTCACCGAGGAACCATGTCCCGACTCCGAGTGCTCCAGAAAAGCACTCAGAAAGGACATCCTTGGTGAGAATCCCCCCTGTCCCCACCGGATCGTTGTCTGTGATAGCTGCGCGGCAGAGATGAGGGCTTTTGAGCTTGAGGTGAGTATCCCGGCTGTCATACCCGGAATGCCTCTTTTTTATCCCCATACAGGCGCACAGCCGGGTATGTTCCATGGAGACTACACGATGCCCTTCTTGCAATCTCGAACATTCACGTTCAGAAACTGCGGCTCATGCCAAGGAATGTCTTGCCGCAGTCGTGGCTTGCGAGCAAGCCTCGAATGGCTGTGGCTGGACGGGTGAACGCCTCGCATTAAGAGAGAAACATGCAAGAGATTGCCCATATATCGCCTTGCAGGGGTTCTTTCGTATCTCTGATGCCCGGGCAGCGGCGCTTGAAACGGAGAACGCTCGTCTTCGCGCACGGCTCGATTCCGCAGAGGGCATCCTCGCCATCATGCGGCACGAATTGCAGGCTATCAAAGGTGCGCTCGGGCCCTGGTACCGTCCGGACGCCGGGCCAGAAGCGGTTCCTCTATCACCCCAGTCACAAGTTTTCTTGCAACCGCCATCCTACTCCTTCCCGACGCCTTCACCCGCTTCCGTACCACCGTATTCTTGGCGCGGTGGCCCCCAAGAACCTCCCACGGACGTAATGACGCACACGCAGATCACGCCCGCCGAAGAACCAAGCATCTCCGCGACCCTCGATTCCATCTCCCACACGCCCCACACACCACACGCTAACATCACACCGTCGGATCTCGCGGCTTTCTTCCCTCCGCCCTCCATCGGTGACGCCTCCGGGTCCCTGTCTTCCAGCAACATGGCCAGCGGACACTCCCTTTCCTCAGCCCTCACCGCCCTGCGTACCGCTCTGCAGACCTACTATACACGATCCCGCATGGCCGCGAGTGCGCATGCCACGGAGCTCGCGGCAATGCGTCAGATTGTTGCCGGGTTGCGTATCCAGCTGCATGCCGTACTAATGGAGCGCAGCGGTGCAAACCCGGACGGTTGGGGGGCCGGTGTTGGTGGGTGGGGCCCTTCAGCACGCTTCTTCCTGAACCCACCACCGCTTGCAGTTGGCTACGGTCCTACAGCTATATCGATAACAAAATTGTAGCGTGCGATTCGCGTAAGGTAAAGAACGTGATCAGAGTTTTTGGCTCTTAGTTATGCGGTCCGTTGTCTCGGGTTAGACTTGTGACGAGTCTCGCCGTGGTGTTTAACTTAAGTAGTTTTATTAGCACACGTTGTATAAAATCCAACTGCATGTACGGGGCGTACGGACTGATACACTAAGAACCGACTTCCAAGGTCATAACTCTCTGGTGACCAACGTTGCCGAGGGCAACGGGGCTCTCGACAAAATCATCCCGTTTGGCAACTGGTCGCTATCCTAAATGACCTGAAGAGCAAGATTTCGAGATGGATGGGACGGTATTCTGACCTCTACATCGACGACAGCGTAACCTTGAACAGCTCACAGTCGCACGCGTAACGAAGACATAGGGTGTGAGATTCCGGCCTTGAAATGAGGATAAAAAAACCATACACAAAAAAATACACTCTATGTTCACATATATTCCAGCTGTGAACTGTCCTGTAGCACGCCTAAATCAGTTTGCATCACGATCGCCTCATCCTCGGATACGTGGCCACCGTCATATCCCTGCCCATCGTGATTATGTTCCTCACGGCTACCCTCCTCTTCCTGGAACAATGACCATACGCTCTCGCTCTCAGGTCCTGCCACAACTAGGTCCATAACGTCTCTTGCTGGATCGGCGAGTTGCTCCAGCAGCACACGGTCTGAGACGGACACCTCATCCGGCGGCTCGGCGAAGCTCAGCCGTCCGAGTGCCACAACAAACTGGTGGCCGATACCGTTGAAGTGGCGCGGCGGTGCTGCCTGCAGGCGTGTGCGCAGGCTGGTGGGACCTTTTGACGTGCGAAAGACGACATAGTGCAGGAGCAGCATGCCTCGCGCAATCCCGTCTACCGTCCTGTGTTCATTTGTCAAAATATATCTCGCAGAATGAAGAGGACGATACGAACTTTGAGAGAAGCGCCGTCGATGTCGTGAGCTCCGGGTCTTCTTCCCATAACGTGGTGGAAAGATCCGCAAGTAGCTTGACTAAGGAAGGAATGAAGAAAGGAGACTCGGAAAGGATCATCACTGCGTCCTCATGCGCCATTGCGAGCGAGATGAGAGTGGTGAGCACGGACGCGCGGACGGAATAACACTGTTGATGAATGTGACTACAGATGAGCGAGACGATGTCTTCCTGGGACGTACCGTGGCACCCATTTTACTGGTATCCATCAACAAAGCGCACATTCCATCCACTTGTGGTAGTTTGGCAAAATCTCTGACACTTTCTGGTATACTCTCGGAGAACGATAGTAGGGAACGAAAAAGGCCAGGTCCTACGGAGACGTGAGCGTACGTTATGAATCACGCACTAACCAAGTTGACACACGGGTTGAGAGGTATGAGAGGGTGCGCATGGAGTTTTCCAAGAAAGACGGTGGGTGGTCCTTACTGAGCATCGTGGTGAGCACGTCTGCGGATTGTGGGATGACAGCGAGTCTAAACGTTGGATGAGAGGAAGTAGCATACAAACAAAAGGTACGGCTCACTGCGTCTGATATTCAGTCGGGAGGGAATAAGTAACTGCATCAAGGAGGTAAAAAATCTCCCTTCCAAGATCCAAAAACTCTTGATCTTTTCTGTTAGTGTTTGATGGCTGTAATAAATTGACAATTATGGAGCAAAGAGTTTGTAGAAATGGTGGTCCATCAGCAGGTTTCAAAATATTTATTGCAAATGACGGCAGGCGGATCACGAGGTGACCCAATAGATTAAGAGTGGAAATTAAGGGCCTCAGCTGGGATCGTGTTCAGTATTGGGAGTAGGAAACAAAATCCAACCGACCTGAACGCCGAGTAGTAGTAAACTCGCTATTTTCGTTAATGAATTAGCGATAACGCGTAAGGCAGGCTCGTGCTCGGCCGAGCCTACTGCAGAGCCTATCAAGGACGCGCAGGCGGAGTGAAAGACTCCTTGATGCTGTGCACCAAACGATGGTTGTGCGAGCAGGAGTTGAACTGTACTCGGTACGTGTGGTGATATCGTGTGAGCGAGAACGAGTTGTCTCATCTATTACTAGGACGTGAAGCCAAGGCATGTATAATAGGGCAAGTGGGGACATACCCAACCCACCCAGTTGAAAGGTTGGACAGCCTTCGAGAAACCAGCATTTCGCTCCAATGTCTTTACATCACCAGCGAGATCCATAGGGAAATCTACTTCTGAGTAAGTAGCGTTTGCAGCCTGACCATCAACCTCATCATTATCGATCTCCGTTCCTTCGTCAGGTTGTGTGTGGGTAGGTGGCCTCGCTGAACCAATTAGTGGTTGGTCCAGATTCTGCTCGAAAACAGAAGCAGGAACCTTTCCCTTGCTATTTTTCGGTGGCGCCACAACAAACGCATTAACAAACCCTGGTAGTAGTGGACGCAACTTTGAAACACGTGGAGGCGGCACTACTGGCTGTTGAGAAGAAAGACTGTGAGCAGCAACGTTGTGACTATGGGGGCTCCTGGGAACATCCGGAAGTGGTGTCGGAGGTGAAGCAGCTGGCTGGGAAAGTGCCGGAGGTTTGTGCGCGGTTCTACGAGAGGCTTCTATTTCGTGTTGCTTGAAAACTAGCTGCGTGCGCAGGCGTTCAAGCTCGGTTTCTTGCTTTTTCTGTTCTGCGACTTGAGCGGCTTCAAGGCCCTTCTTTGTGTCACGTAGTTTTTCAGCGTCTTCTTTATGCGTAGCATTCGCCTACCAATGCCATCAGCTTTGCAGGTTTATTACAACAAGGAATAGCTTGTACCTTCTGCAAGGTTGCGCGCAATACCTCGACTTCGCCCATTTTAGAGCGTTTTTCGGAGATGGCTTGGTCAAGTGATCGTTGCTGTTCCGCGTTCTTTTTTTTAAGCTATGTGACACAAATTAGCGAGAGGAAAAAATATGTGTGTGGGGCACGCGCCTCTTCCACTTGGGATCTCAAGAACTCGAGCTCGTCCCGGACAGCATGCAGGGGCTGTTGTGATGGAGAACCTGATGAGGCGGTCGTGGACGAAGGCCGGAGGGCTGGACTGTCAACCACTGATAGTGCACTACGTACGGCAGCGCGCATTACGTCGTTGAATGACGATGATCGGACAAGGGGAGTCGTGCGAGGAACATTGGTGCAGCCCAAGGCAGGACTAGGATGACGACTGGGGGGTTTTCTGGAAGCATAAACAACATTTGTGGGTATAGCTCTCTCTCCGTTGGACTGAGAGGCGACAGTGGGTTGTTCGGGAGGTAATTTTTTCGAAGTGTGATTAGAAGATGTAACTCCAGTCCGACCGGGAGCATGGACCTGCTGCAGTGAAGTGGGCAGCAAGACGGCGTCTGAATGTGAATCAATGGCGGTTTCGCGACTATTCTGTAGTGTCTTTGGACTCGTAGAGGGCTCTGACTGCTGGCTTCCGACAAAGAACCGTCCTGGACCGCTGTAGAATCCATTGCTAATAGTAATTTCAGGGAGATCCGTATCTTCCAAGGAAAACCTCGCCTTGACTAAACCCTTGGACGCTGACGTGCTCTCGCGAGGCTGCTGCCCATATCGTGGGACCCAACCCTCTGCCGTCTTGAGTCGCTTTGAAGAGTGCTGTTCTCGGGGAGAGGTTGGGTGAGAGGTTGACGGAATCACGGCAGTGAGAGTTCGTTCGGTCGCGTCGAGGACAGCGAGAACCCGGTCATCAAGCACAAGGTCATCGAAACCATATTCATCATCTGATGTTGTCATCAGCACCGATCGGGTCACCTTTCACATAAGTTAAGGAGTTCCGAGGGACCTAACGATGGAGGGATGATAGTAGCAAGGACTTGCTTCAAAGATGCGTTGACACCTTCGCAGGCCACCAACACGTGACGGAAAACGCACGCGTTTCAACACACGTGATACAGTAATAGGGGACATTAAGTGTATACAGTTAAGGGTGGCGCATATGAATACACAAACTATTCACTGCAAAATAGTCGTGACGAGTTCAAGAATTTCCTTGATCGACTTCCCTCGGTTGCTATCATCCTTAGCGATTGGCTGCCACGTCACGCCGTGATGTGGTTCCGCGCCTACACAACGCCTTACCACGTCTTCCTGTTGTACTGTTGTCCCATGTTGCCGCTCGAATTTGAGCCACCAACCCCATGTATCACCAAAGTCCGGACCAGCACCCACAGCACGGTCGAACCACTGCCGTGCCTTCTCGATCTTACGCTCTGCCCAGAACAATCGTGCAACGGTACAGATCACAAGAGGGTCATCCGCACATTTCTTGAGTGCATCCACACTACGTGCCTTGCGCTGTGGACGCGCCTCTGACCAGATGGCCATCGACCACAGTAGGCCAGACGTTGAGCATTCTTGCAGCGCACGCGCAAGTAACGCCTTCCCTTGTGCGGCCGCACCGGAACGTTCTTCAACTTGGACCGCCTCTGCCCAGAGAACATCACTCTTTGGGTTCACCAGACGTGCTTTCTCGAGCAACGCGCGCGCGCGGATACTCTTCCCGTCCGCCTCTTCTAGTCGGCTAGCGAGGATCCACAGGTTGATATCTTTCGGAATAGCCTTGAGCCCGGCGGAATAGGCAGAGCGTGCAGCAGAGGAGTTGTGGGCCGCTTGGTGAATCTGCCCCTGGATCATGTATAGTTTGGCAAACTTCGGGTATTTTGCTAATGCGGCAGAGACCGTTTTCAGGGCGAGTTCTGTTTGGCCTTGCTGTCGTTCGAATACAGCTGATTTCATCCAGATCTGGGAAGAGGGAGATAATAAAAGTAAGTTCCCGTAAGTTAGTCAAGTGAAGGGAGGATAATCACCCGTTCAGTATCTGCGACCGTCCGTGCACGCACCAACAGTTCGCGAGCCACGCCCAGTTCTCCATTTTCGGCCTCGAGCTTGACAGCTGCCAGCCAGATCTGCTCACTTTCCGAGTTCCTCACAAACGCACGTTCGAGTACCTCGCGCGCCGCAGGCACATCTCCACCTAGCCACTTCTCCTTGGCCCACATAAGCCAAAGTACTTCCGCTTGGGGACAGCACTCGACTGCACGCGCAAGCAGCTTGTCGAGGCTCTCGCGAGTACCATGTGCCTTTTCAAGGTCGGCAGCGCGGCGCCAAAGGTCGCGGCGGTCGGGGAATACGCGCAGTGCGTATGCGAGCACAGAGCGCGCGGTACCAACGCGTCCACGCGCCTCTGCTGCCTCTGCGTCGCCAAGCCACGTCGCTAAACGGTCTTCCTCTTCCACGTCCATCGCCACGGTTGCAGATACAATCGCTTCGCAGGTACGTGGTGCGCCCTCTCCCTCGCATCGCTCAGCTTCCTTCAGCCATTGCTCACGTGTGAGGAGCACGCCGTGCGCACGCAACGCGCGCACAGCCGTGGCAAGTGTTTTATCGACACGTTCAAGCTCCTCTGTACGCTTCTCTTCAGAGAGGTCGACCGCATACGCCTCTTGCTCGATCAGGCGACCAGCAGCGATCCAGATTTCATGAGACGTGGGTACCGCTTTTCGGGCCTTGTTAAGCACTGCTTTGGCGTTTTCGGGCGCCTCAAGGCGAGCGAGGGCGAGCCAAAGCTCGACAGAGAGTGGGATCACTTCAACAGCCCGAGAGAGGAGGATGCGTGCATCCGCAGGAGATGTTTCTAAATTGACGGTTTCTTTCCAGAGGCGCACCGAGTTTGGAATGTGTTCAAGGGCTAGGTCATGATAAGAAGACACAGGAGGAAGTAGTAACGGAATGCCTCACCTCGTCGCAATACGCGCTTTTTGGCCTTTATGTCATGCTCAAGGTCAGCAGCAGCTAGCCAAACCTTCACACTTTGTCCGACGTGCTGTGCAGCATTGGCAAGAATGACTTTTGCGTCGTCGTTTTGCTATGAAGCAACATGAGCTACCTTCAGGTACATAGGGTGTTAAACCCACATACATGTAATCTTGCGGCTTCTAGCCAGACATCTTCACTTTTCGGGCATTGCTCGCAGCCCTGCTTGATAAGCTTGCGCGCAGCAACCATACGCCCCGCGTGTTCTTCCAGGGCAGCTGCTGCAATCCACCCGGGGGCGTGTTTCGGATTCGACTTGATGAGCGAATCAAATAGCATACGTGCGCGTTTGATATCACCAATCTCTGCTTCAGTCTTGATGACTTGGCTATCCAATGACGTGAGGTACCCTTTCGGATCGATGGACGTGGCAGAACCAGATGCCGTAGCAGTTCCTGAGACCTGAAGTAGAGTGAGTCAAGACAAGAGGAATGACTAAAACAAACATTTTACCTGATCGAGCTTGAGAGAGAGAATCTTGTCTCGCGCTTGCCCAATCTCGACGAAGTTCGTTAAAGTGCCAGAATCGGCCGGAGTCTCGAATCCACCATGCTCCTGTGAATGATGAATCTGGTGAGATTCGCAACTCATGAGCTGGGATATAACACACCTGCTGTCGTGGATCCAACGAATTCTCGAATTCGCCCTTCGACCGGTCTCCTACAATGATACTGTCGGGTACGGCAAACGAGCGCTCTTCCCTTCGTCGCTTTCTTCGTGTAAGGTTTCCGACGTCGGGTATATTTTCCCACTCTGCATCTGTTACGACGGCAAGCCCGCGCTTCAAATCAGCAAATTGTTGCTGCAGTTTCGGTCGTTCTGCACGATGCTTCGCCAGTTCAGCCTCTTCCCGCGCCTCACGGCGGGCGCGTCGCCGCGAGTCCATTGTTCGGTCAACTTGCTCATAAATCTTATCCGCTTCCTCGTCATCAGCCTCGTAAGTGGTGCCCGCAAATAGGCCGTACTCGTTATCGGGATCTTGGAACTGGTCAGGATCGACGTCTGGTTCTTCTCCACGCCTGGCTTGAGCCTCGCTGCGTCCATGAGTGAGAAGTGGAAGCGGCGATAAATGAGATGTTACGTACGCAACGACCTCTGCGGATGGGCCTTCCCGTGCAGGGCCGATATCCGACCGGGTGGTGAAACCGGAGGCACTGGCGAAATACTGTAGTGAGGAGACATCAACGTAGGAGAAATTGTCACGGCACCTACCCGCGGCCAAGACCAGCAACGTATGATGCTGGTGCCGGCATCGAAAGGAAGGCCAACTTGTTCTTTTTCGACGACATGGCTCAGTCGTGCACAGTGACGGTGTGGTAGATGGGAATGACTCGGAAGAGGTAACTTAAGTTAAGGTCAGTTATACACGGGTTGCGCGTGGCGCGTGAGAAGCGAAGCGATCCTTGCAAGTCACGTGAATCGCCCCATCCATCTGTATATTTTCTTTACAAACAACACAAGTCGAATAACTACATGGGCGCAGCGACTCGCACCCGCAGCATAATGTCCAGCCGTAAGTCGCAGACCAAGGCCCCAACTTTTCTGGGGCCATGGTCATAGTCAGCATCAAAAGCAAAGTCGTGCATATGCAAGGATTCGCAGAACCATTCAGGTGCTTGGTCTGTGAGTTCTGTGTTGCATCTGCCTCTGTAATAGGGCGCCTGCATGTGCCGGCGTTCCACAGCCCGACAATCGAGCTCGAACGAGGCGTATACCAGGGAATAGGGGCAATTAGCGCTACGATATGGCATCTTTGAGACGAGTGCAGGTGCTATCCGGCGAGGCGAATCTTGATAGGTCGGGACTTCGCTTCGAGGGCTGACCGAGGGTTCCAGTTTTGCATATTAAGAAAGTGAAGGCCAACCCACCTTTAATCTCCTCGGCCTCTTCTCGTTGTTCATAATCAAGCACCAAGCGCTTCAAATGCTGTTGTTCGACCTTATCTTGTTCTTGGGCGGAGCGCGTCTGAACGGCCAACGCTGATTCTGAAGGAATCGCAAGCTGCCGCACCTGCTGCTTGTTCCCCCGTTTGGTCAGCATCGTAAAGTTCATCATGCCTGGGTTCCCGCTCTCTAGGGCACCGTCGCCTTCTTCGTGCCGCTTACGCATTCCGGGTGGCAGTACAGCAGACTCCCACAATGTTTGCGCCGTGCGCCGGTCGACCTTGCGTGATTCCGCTGAAGTATCTGTCACGAGTTTGGCGAGCTCTTTCGCAAACTCCGCATCCTCCTCCTCGTCGGGGCCGAGGACTTCTTGGGATGACGTGACGACAAACGCTGGTTCTGGAGACGGCCCACGCTCGTCAAACTGCGGAGAGAGATGAGAAGGGCGTTTCGGTCGAGTGAGACGGACCTACCAGCGAATTGACAGTGCCATTATCGTCCTCCTCATCCTCGTCGTCGTCATCATCATTAGTAGGGCGTTCACCCTCGTCACCGCTATCATCACCACTGCCCTCTCCAGCACCAGCTGGGAGAGAATCAGAGTCACGTGGGTAAATTGGAAACGGAGATACTCACGGCCAGATCCCTGGACGGTGGAAGCAAACATCTCATCTACTGCGGTCGCAGCATCTTCGATATTCTTCAACAATACCAACTTTGGCCTAATAGCCTCGAGCGAGTCCGTGACCATGAATTCCACCTCCATTGGCATCGGTTCTTTGCACAGAAGGTAATACTAGGCGATTTGATCATTGATGCACATCACAAGAAATGGAGAAGAAACATACCTGAAAGAAGACGAGGAGGTTGTCAAGTTTCCTCTTCTGCGATCCGCGATCGAAGCACATGCCACATGTGTCCAACAACACGCACACGAGCCTGATGCGGAAAAAGTCGTCTGGCGTGTCGATGGAGCACGGGAACTGTGGCATGGGATGGCCCTTGGCTGTCGCATGAGGATGTACGTCAGCTCCATGGCGAGCCCAAGATCTTACGACTCACGATGTCCGAATGTGACGAATGCCCAAAGTGTGTCGAAAATTAGGCCTGAGCTAATGAGGCGGTAGATGTACAGCTCGCCTAAATACTTTACCGCGGCGACCCTTCGCTGATTCGCACTGTAGACATTCTGCTCAAGGCCGCGTCGGATGTCCTCCATCACCTGGTCAACCACGGCAATCGAGAATTCGGGGTGGTACCGTTGCAGATCATACGTAAGCATTGCGAGCAGGGCGATATTCCCATAACGCAGTTTGTAAGGTCTAGTGAAGACCTTGTGCAGGACTCGACGAGTATGTGAGTCATCCCAGTTAAGCTTACGCAGGAGCTTGAGAACCTTGTCGATAGAGCGTTTGCTGAGGACGTCGTATATAAGATGTCGAACGAAGAGTTCGATGTGAGTACGCTCTTTCTCTTGGCGGGGGGCACGTTCGGGGGGGTTCGCCTGAGCGACCATATAATAAGTACGGAAAGTATTGTTTTCGCGTTCCCTGCGCACCTGATAATAGGCATTCTCTAGCAGCATGGTCTGACGTTGATCAAGGTGTAGAAGGCCTTGCTTGCGCTTCATCAACTCCAGCTAGACAATAAATTTAGTAGCGCTTCAGTTTGGTTTACGGCTTAGCTTACCATTGTGCTAAAACGCTGTTTCGTTTCGTCGTGTCTTAACAGGAAGCGTCCGCAACCTTCCAACAGCAAGGCGAGGTTGTCGACATTCGAACCAGAGAAGTCGTCTATGCAGACCTTGAATATATGAAGGATGAGGTGTGGCGGAACGACTTTGAATTTGGTGAGATTGGATGTGAAAGTGATATTCTATTCTTCGTTAGTATGGCAGCTTCATGACGGTAAAGTGGACCACGATGCCTTCAGTCGCACTTCCGCCAGCTCCACCACAACATTCTTCTTTCTCTGTAGGTAACGAAACTCTTCATCCAACTATATAATTATGAGCGTAGCACGCATACGTGCAATGGAAACCTACAGCAGCAACAAGCTCGGCCCCTACATCGGGCATGTACTTGTTCAGGGTAGCCACGAGCCGAGAATAGTGCGGTAGTAGGTCCGTCCTCGTTTTCGGAACCTGCGTGAGGAACTGCCGAATCCGGCATCAGAAATATTCATCATCTGACTCTCGGGAGTTGTACTCACCTTCACTAACCGCTTGCGTGCAGCTTTTGAATTGAGGAAAGCAAAGTCAACAGCAGCTTGGTCAATAAGAGTGCGGTTCGTGCAGTCCGGAAGCCGCGCAAGTAGAGCGGTGAGTAGTTGCGAGGGACCTTGTGGAGCAATTGTTGGTGTGTTTGGTCGTGAACCCTCCTTCGGAGTAGAGGGCATAGGCGTGGCAGCGCTGTCATAGGGCGTTAGCTGCCATTGTCAGGTAACGACTCCAGGGGAGAATGAATTACCCATCATCATCCGCTTCTTCGAGTTCCTCCTGCAAATCTGCCTTACCATTAACACGGAGAGTGTCACGAGCCTCGAGGCCCGCGAGTTCCTCTCGCAGTTTCTTCACTTCCTCATCCTCCGCGTTCCTCCTTGCTTCGGCATCGCTTTCATCGATCTCTTTAGCAACGTCCTTACTGTCCTCAATACCAAGGATGCTCTTGGGTACAATTTCTCTCAAGTCTTGGATGTCCTCGAAAAACCGGCGTTCTTCTTCATCTTCCCATTTACCTCCTAGGGCAGCAAATGCAGCCTCCTCGGCATCATCAGAGAACAAAACACCCGTGTTGGTGCCAATCTGGATGGAATTCCCTGTCGACGAAGAACTCGGAAGTATGGGCATCGGAAGATATAACAACTCGGATAACCTAGCAGTCAGTCAACTAAGGACAGACTCGAAATCTGTAAACACACAGCACGTACGTCTGGCAACTTGCGAGCAACTTCTCATAGTTTTTCGTCATTTTCTCGTATGCTTGCTGGCGGTCCTCAAAGATTTCCCCTGAACGGATGTAAGCCTCGTGGTTTCTGCGATCTTGCTCTTGCAACCTCTGCAGGGTCACTAGGTGGGTAAATTATGCGCACAGAGACTTCAGTTGCAGATACCTTGTGTTCCAAGACGAGCTTCTTCGCGACGCTCTCGAAATATCCCTCACACATTTTCTTGAATCTGTCGCGGATATCCTTTTCAACAAGTTCATCTCCTTCTGCTTCCACTCCGAGCGGCGGGAATGTTGCTTCAACCGTCTCGCTCATATCCGAAGAGAGCATGCCAGGCTCCGTCGTGGCTGAGATCTGCTTCGAAGCGGCAGGCGGAGCGAGACCAAGGAAAGGGTGTACGTATGATTTGAGAAACGCGGTGAGGAGAGGCAGCGATGCCAAGGAAGGATCGTTGGACAGCTATCAAGCATTAGGTCAGTTACGATGCGAATGCAGCGGAAAAGAAACGCACTAGGTCCCGCAGGACTTTCATGATCCACTCCCCTCCACTGCGCGAAGGAGCATCACGTATCACACCAACAAGCGCGAGCTCTGCGCAGACGCGTGTCACTGGCCGCTGTCGGGTGACACGAGCTGCCTCTTCCTTCTCGCGCTGCTCGGGTGCCATTGCAGCGAGCGCTGCTTTGTTCGACGGTACAAGCACGCTAGCGAGTGCAGTAATGAGGGCAGGTGTAAAACTCGTCGGAAAGCGCCGATGGAGGGCCGAAATGACCTGGGGCGTGTATATATGCGTATCAAGGATGGGTGGCTGTTTGTGAATCATCGAGGGTGACGGACCTCTGCAGCGCTCCACACATCCTTTTCGAGTTTGCACCGAACTATTCCTTCTGGTACTGCCCCCGCGATTTCTTCGATATACTTTTCTAGTGCGAGTGTGTCGATATCTTTCAGTATCTGGTCGCGGTTGTCGTGGCCAATTGACTGGCGTATGCGTTTGATAAGGGCAGTATGACGTTTGAGGGAAGAGTCCAAGGCCTTGGTTGGTCCTTCTGGATATGAGAGAGTATAACCAGATAGTCTGTTATCCCCCCGAAGAACGACTCGGGCGTGGCGTACCTGCACTACGCATATTCAACGCCTTTAACTGAGCGCGCCTGTCATAGCGCGCTTTCTCTTCGTCGCTCTTCAAAGTTCCTGAGTCCATGAGAAACAAAATAAGAATTGAGAGAAAGATACGGTGGTCAAACAATCATGAATTGGGGAGGATGAGGGGGATTTGTGTCTCGCGCGCTGTGGCTAGCAGATGGAAAAAAGGGACCAAAATCCCGATGATACCGAAAAGGAAATTTCGATCGGAAGAGAGAAATTTACGGAATCGTGCATCCTGCACCTCGTAATAATGGACCTTCTCCCCTAAATCACGCTTCATGCGTCCCACCAACGCGTTAATCTGGCCCACCATCATCTTCGACCCTCCTGCTATGACCACCGCGGGGGGGGTCTCACATCGGGTCCCCCACTGTCATGGTCAAGTGATCACTGAAGAACTGCAATAAGTCTGTCTTGTATGTATGATATGATATAATAACTCTCATTTCACGCAAGTCAGCAAAGGAGCATATTTATCTTCGTTCCCTGCACGACGTTGAGTTGGTCGAAAGCCGTATTAAGAAGTGACTTTTTCAGCGACCAAGAATGTCGTGGGCGAAGCTTCCTAGGTAATAGCGAGTGCGCCTCACTCGGGTGCATATTCGTCGCGATTTCCTGCTGCAGCGTGGAATGGAAGGACCTGCCTGGAAACGACAACCCGAGAACGCGAGTAGTAATATTGTAGGATGACTCAGACAGTTCGTAAATCTGCTTGGTCGTTGCAATGTTGAGTTTTTTCTTTCCGCATGACAGGTCAGTCAAATTCCTTAACATCCACCTTCCCCTGTCATCAAAGACCTCGCGTGGCCAGCAGAACTGAAGCACGAAGCCATAATTGATTGGAGGAGTGATCGGAAGGACAATACGGGCTGCTGTCACAGATTTTGGTCATGAACGTGTACTCCATGCGGTATGCCTGCGATGATCCAGTCCCCACCTGGCATATCTGTCGAACGGCATCGGGTAGCCGAGGGTTCACCCAACTGATTGACTGATCGCTAGTAGGGCCATCGACGTGCATCGGCTACCGTTGCCATCCCTTGAGAAAGTAGTTGGATGAGCCAAGGTAATAACGCAACGAATTTCCACGGGCGACAATTCAGCTTACTAGGGTGAAAGGTGAGATCATCGCTAACTCCCCTGGCGCCTCCCGCCGTCTTCCTAGGACAATCTCCACATGCATCATGCCCACAATTACTAGTAATCAGTTCGGTCTAGACTCGCGAGACTGTCGGTGAATATCGATGAATCACTATCTACTCTTTCCAAACACTGCGGCCAGTTCAGTAAATTTCACACCTGCCCTCTTGGGTGACTCCCAAAGTGTATCGAGTCGCAATGCCGTTGCACCATGATCGAGCTGATTCTACGGGTCGAACTACTGTAATACGAGTTGCTAATGAAGGCCATATTCAAGTTGCACGGAATGCATCCTCGGAAATACATACTCACGCTACAAGCTCCGCCCCCAGACTGAATAGTCCTTTCGTCATGGAGTGATGATTCCCCGCGGTCTCGGGTAGTCTTGACCTGATGTCTAAATGTATTATTTTTCTCGCACATGACCCCTCATGTTTGCTAGGGCCTCGTTCAAGTTATGGTCCAACCAGACATTGCCGTGTGCGGTAACTAGCTTCATGGAGAATGTGCCAAGCCGGCACCGGTCTCGCCTTGGAATGAGGCGTATCCTCTTCAATGCAAGGTCGTGTCATCGATGCTCATGGGCGGTTCAAATGAGTAGCATTCGGACGCTGCTGTGGGCATCGCCTGCCTCCGAGTCGGCAATAATTCAAGTTTGATCTTTCAGGAACTCATCGACACACTGCTTTATTCCCAAGGTTATACATCAAAATCTGCCGCGGATTGCGGAGATTTCATTCCACAGGCGCGTGGGTGTGCATCACAACTGTGGAGATCCTATGCGCTGATGATAGATGGAAGCCGCGAGGCTACGGCTGCAGCCTCCTGAGCGCCCCGAATTGGCGCCCATCTCGAGATTGATACACACGAGCCTAAACACGAGCACAGCAAGGCGAAGGAAGAGGTTTCGGAGAGTTCAGAGACGGATTCGAGGAACGCGACATAATCTTTGATGTGAATGACGCTAAGAAGTGTTGGTTCTCATAATGAGTACGTGAATTATTACAATGGCCAGAAGAGTGGGGCCGTCGCGCGGACGTTCCCATTTCCCCTAATTACATCCACGACCCATGCGACATGCATCTAGGGTAGAAGAGCACCAAAAGGCTGTAGAGCTTGGGTCTGAGGAGGGACGACCGAAGTTGAATGGCGGAATACAACAGGCAAAAAAACGTGGCTTACTGCGCCATGAGTACGACGTGTTTTGGGACGGAGAAGAATGAAAAATGTCAAGGCTTGGTGACGTCAGGATCGTATTCGGAAGGTGTATGTACGAGTGAGGGAATGGCGTACAGAGGTTCGATCTGGAAAGGAAAGGACGAGGGTGCGCGTGACGGCAGCTGTCGTCGGAAATTCGCGGTCGAAGACGCGTGACCTTGACAGGTACGAAGAACGAGATAGGCAAACAGCTGTGTGGCTTCACACACCAATTTGCCGTCGGACAAGGGACCACACAGAGTTCAGCAGAGGGTTGTACAAGGTGAGCTTGAGGAGTGGGTGCCGGAGCGTAAACCGTGCTCATGCTCATGGGATCCAACTCCGTGACGAGCGCTGCATTATTCGCTGGATATGGGCAGAAATTCGGCATGCCGGCAGCGCCGACTTGTTGGCCCCGCCGCGGTGGTCCGCGCAGCCGATTTTTTTTTTGGTGGCTGTGGCTGTTATTCTCGTGCAATCAAACCACACAACCCCGCCTCGTCTCGGCCATGGCCGCCTCGATATCATGATGATGTCAAAGCGCTATACAGGATAAACCGTACAGCTCTGCGGTAGGAAGCGACAAGTAATCGTCTCACCAGGTGAGCTTGGAGGATCTGACATGGTGCTGTGCGAAGATGGTCCAGAAATGGATATTCGCTGGCAGCTTCCATATGCGCCGCAAAGGGTCACAGAGCCCGTCTTGCAGGGACCCCAGTCCCAGGACGGGGAACGAGGGTTATCATTTGATACGGTATTTCGGTAAGTCTCTGTGTATCTCTGTGTATAACATGAAGTGGCTCACGACATCGAGGCAGCTTGAAGTGTCATAGAAGAAGACAAGATTCACGGCAATGAGGTTATGAGGGGCAGAGGAGGGTGGGGAACTGAATTAGGAAATATGAGGTGTGTTCGGAATTGGTCAAAGTTGCCTCGAAGAGTGCCCTGACGGAAATTAGTTAAACGCAAGTGGGGGAGGGGGGGAAGAGCATTGAAGGGCAAGGCGACCGAGCGATTGGCCAAGACTAGAGCTAATGAAGGGGGGCTGACGATACGAATCTTCCATACAAGATCAGCGCAAAAGAGATTTCCTCCAAGCGCGCTTGTCCCACCTGCGCTTCTTTTTCCGTTCTGGGCCTGTCGCCTGCCTTTGGGCCCCAGTTATATAACCTTCCTCCTCCGTTTCGTCCCTCACCCTCTCTTTTTCTTTTCTCCTGCGTCCCTCTTGCCTTTCTATAGCCATTCTCATTTGCTTCCATCTCGCCTCTTCACACTCCCTCCTCGAAATGCATGCTTTTGGAAAGGTTAGCCCCCTCCGCCTGTCACCTCCGCCACTCTGAGACCCACACTCTCCGATTCAATTCAGTCATCTAGTCGCCCAGCCCAACGCCTGCATCCATCCCCTTCTCTCCCTAACTTATGGTTAGTGCATTTGCTTCGTTCCCATGTGCATAACCCTCAAAAATGACATCCATATGCTCAAGCGCCCATGCACACAGTCACTTCCACCAGGCGCACGACTCTCTATTAGCATCCCCAATCACGGTTCCAACGGCAACCCGTGCTCGTCTTGGTCCTCTGGATCTCGCACCGTCGAAAATCCAACAAAGGTCTCCTTCACCCAGCCCATGCACATCTCCACGGCGGCCTCCACTACCTCTTACTCCTCCCCTAACGCCTTCCTCCCTCAATGATAGCGCAAGCCAAGGTGGTTTTCCTGCCACTCCCACCGACCTTGACACCACGAATGCCGCACTTTGGCGACGAAAATCGAAACACCTTTCCCAGAAAGCCCCCCCTGCCTCTGGTGCAGACGACTTCATTGGTGACCTCACACCAACAGACCGCCCTCATCTCCCCTTGGCACAGAGCCAGCAACTAGAGTCCATATCTCCACTCTCCCGCTATCCGCGATTCGATACTTCACCTAGCCGCTTCCTCTTGGTAAGTCGCGTCGTTGGTTGGTATGTAATTCCACCCAAAACTTCTACCCTAGATTAGCAATGTCCCCAAGTCTGTCACGAATGAGGGAATTAAAAGCGCTTTTGCGCAGTATGGCGCCTCCAAGGGCATATGGACCGGTCATTTGCAGAGTCTAGGCATTGTCATTCTTGCTTTTCATGATTTACGCCACGCCGAGAATGCCTGCCGTGCAGTTCGCTCGGGTAAAGCACATATGGTCCTTGGCGGGGTCCAGCGTGCGGTCCAACTCCACTCTGGTTTCATCTCCGTTGCTGAGGCAAGAGATGTACGTGCGAGTTTGATCTCGTTGGTGCATTACCCCTGACCCTCACCTGACAGCTCACGGGAAGTCCATCGCCTGTAACGGAAATTGAAGACGAAGCGGCTTTTTTAATCCAGATCAAGAATCATTCCACCCAACCATCTACAGTCCGCTCAATTCTCGATCGCTTTGGCACTTTACTAGCTTTTCGCGAATGGCACGTACGCTCTGGAGACGGACAGGTGAGTGTGCACTTATCTTCGATATCTGAAACAGAGCGCTCACACCGTCCATTGTAAAGTGGTTTTATGTGGAATATCACGATGTGCGAGAGACTCAAGCCGCATTTCAAGATCTACACGACCGGCCGCACGTCTTGGGGACCCAATTTGCCCTCTACACCACCAAACTTCTGTCGCCCTTACACCCTTCCGTCTCACCAGCACCCCCGCCATCAACCCAAGGGCTAGGCCCCAATTGTCAGAGTGTCATCCCGTTTCCGAGTACCGAAGCACCAATGATTGAGGAGCAGCCCCTCTCACGTTCTGTGAGACTGCGTAGTGCCAGCGCTGAGGCGGGAGATGGCGTAAAAGCATTTTCTTTGGCTACCTCACGACTCGCAGAGGACCTCCGCAGACGAATTACAGCACCTGCGGACTGGGAGCCAGAATTCGTCGATCGCCCGGGAGAGCGTCGGCGTAGCCAAAGCTTTGATGCAAGTCAGCGCTTTGTCGACACCCAGGAGACTTTTCCTCCAGTTGACCACCACCACCCAGATTCTTGTACTTATGTTCAAGGGGCACACGAAGTGATCTATGGACACGGACAGATGGGGGCATATGACCTGCATCCGTGCGCGCAATCGTTCATTCCTACAGGTCCCGTCGCATATACTCCGGAATACATTCTCCCCCGGCTGGCACACACTCACCACGCCCGACGGATCACTTCTTCACACACACATTCGCCTTCACCGCGCGCGTCACCTCAGACTACTCAGAACCATCTGAAGTACCGTACGCCTCCTTCACATGAGCCGGGTGAACAACAGATGGATAATAACCTGAATATTGCTCGTATCGAAAGCGGGCAGGACATGCGTACGACGGTGATGATCAAGAATATTCCAAACAAAATGACCGATAAAGACCTGATGACCTTTATCGAACGTGTCTGTGTGAGACGCATCGACTTCTTTTATTTAAGAATGGATTTCAAAAATGGTATGCGCTTTCTCTACTGGCAATCCACCTTGCTAACGGAGACACAGGGTGCAACGTTGGGTATGCGTTCGTCAACTTCATCACAGTCGACGATCTCTTTCGCTTTGCCAAGGCACGGCTTGGTGTTAGGTGGTGAGTTCTGTTGTTTTGCTTCCAGGATGAGTCTCGCTAATGTGTACGCAGGAACATGTATGCGAGCGAGAAGGTCCTTCAAATGTCCTATGCCAACTACCAGTTTGTGCTCTTCCTTGCTTGCCTTGTCTTACAAGTGCTAATCCGTAAATGCTAGAGGGAAGGAAGCCCTGGTAGAGAAGTTCAAGAATTCGGCTATCATGGACGAGCGTGAATCTTGGAGGCCAAAAATCTTCTACTCCAGTGGATCACAGGCTGGCCAACCCGAGCCGTTCCCTGCCCCAACGCATCAACGTCGTAAGGAGCGTAGTGCGCATAATCGTGGCGCACTGTATGTTCCTGGCGCGGCTCGGCTCCATAATGTTAAGACCGAAGAATACGACCGGGGAGACCGCCACGTGCGCTAACTGTTTCAAAGTTTATATACCCCTTCGAAATTACGAAGGAGGAACTCTGCGTCAGTGTCATCGCAATGTATTGAATACAAGGTTCGGACATTTTCCTTCTCGTTTTTATATGCGCATGCGCATCTAGGTACCTCCTGCTGTTGTCCGTCTTAAATCCCCCTCACTTTCATTCTCGCGATCACTCCAAGCCTTCGCAAACGTGTGTATTACTGGCCTATCCTCACCTCATTTCCCCCGTCGTTTAGCTGTATGTCTGACTTCAAAAATAACAAGTTGATCGTAGCTTTATTTCTATATTTGCCGTCTCTACCTGTATACATAGTCTTTCCGTATCACGTAAACTCTCATGGGTACTGTATTGGTCCCCCACCGCAGTCACGAATCACGATGATCGCACTAACTTTATCACCCGAATTACTAGTTAGACGAGTGATATTTGCGGAGTAAATTCTGATAAATTACACGCTAAGTCCTCGGGGAAGAACACGCGAATTGGTGATGTCAATGCCAAATCAAAGTCCGCTTTATAGATTAGAATGCTCGATTGTTGGCCGAATCGAACACGACGTGTTCAATATCTGATGAACCCTCTTTCCATATTACTGCGAGGGTGAGACTCCTTCGCCTTCGGACCTTTCACCTGACTCTTCATGACTACTATAGTTGTCTCTACTAGTAACCCCATCTGCCGACATCACGGTAGACCACCACTGGTAGACACCCTGGTAGAGCCTGCCAGGAGAGGTTCTTGGGGCCCAATTTGTCTCTATTGGTCCTGTCCGGGGTCTGTCACACTAATGCTAGACCAACCTCGGGCCTTTCTCTGGAATACTGAATACATTGCTGTTATGCAACCCTTGAGGTCTGGCGCCTCTTGTGCGTGCTTGGGGCTTGCAATTGACGAGTGCAAACTATCATTTGACCCCACGGCGCTGGTGGAAATTGATTTCTAGCTTGTGGCCTGTGCAATAAATATGCCTTAGATTGACAGATTACAGCAGCAAATCCCGATGTGCAGTACAGCTCGCTCAAGCGCCCAAGGTTCAAGTTAGACCGCCGGTTTCCCGGCCCGCCACAATCATGTGGCATGGCAACGATGCCGCCGGCTGTGTGCTATGTGCCAGCTAAGTTAGCAACTAACGGACGTGCCAACTTGAATGCAACACAGTCGAAAGTCCAATGGTCCAAATAGGAGACGTGTCTGACGTGTTGGATTGTCAGAAAGCTAATCAGGTGCGGGACCCGACTAGGCTTGACTGACCCTACACAACCTGACGTGCCGTGGCCACTCGTAAGCAAAATAGCGAATGTTGCTGACAACTGCAGCCAGGCTGCGTAACCCTGCACATGTGTTACCAGCGCATGCCTCCCTTTCGTTCTGCTCATTACCATGCCTGCTACCTCCCCATCGCCTCCCCGCTCCCGGCCTCGTCTGCGCATCGGTGCCACTCAAAGCCCATATCCCGCCATCGGCGCTCAGGCCGTCCTTCCCGAGGGCCAAGTGGATGTCGAAACTGCAGGGCTACTGCATGAATTTGTACACTCTCACTCCCACACACCAGTCGAGGAATTGTCCAACTCGACTACATCCGAGAATGCTGGATCACAAGTCGATAAGATAGCGCTTGAGGCACAACGTCGCGAACGTGCTGCACGTCCATGGTGGCGGCGCCCTTCCCCGACATGGTGAACGTTTCGTCGACATCAGGCCCTTATAACCCTAATAGATTTTCAATAGGTTGGTCGTCCTAAGTCCACTTACTATGCTCGTACTTTCCGCACTCATCGCCCCGCGCCTACAACTCTACACTCATCTCATGTGCAAGGAACTCGATGGGGAACCGTGGAGCCCAGAGAATGGAGGCGTAAAACCATATGCGTGGTCAGTGAGCTCAACTCGACCCGTACCCTGCGCTGCAGACCCCGTCGTCCAAGCGAATGTGGCAAAGCTTCTCACCAGTCAGTGTCACCATACTTCCTGACCCTCTCGACCTATGTCTTACCAAATCCCCGTTAGTTACGGCGATGGTCCAAGGCATCTTAAGCTGTTTGACAGCTACCTTCTGGGGATCGGTGCGCATGCTCCCATTAGATACCCGCGCTGCATCCGCCTGAGACCTCCGAATCTGAAGTTCTCCGACCGATATGGCCGCGTACAATTTCTCGGCCTCAACTTTACCGCTCTACTCTTAGCCGACGCAGCACTCGCAGCACTAGCTGTTGCGCCTGACTACGTTCCCGGGGGCTATTGGCTTATCGTGTATGTTTCGGCGTTTGAAGGCCTCATTGGTGGTAGGTGTCGTATTGTGGATTCGATGACGCCGAGTAACGATTTGTCCTCCCCCAGGATCCTCCGCGGCTTTTGCGGCCACCCATGCATATCTCGCAGACTGCAGCGATTCGGCCGCAAGGTCCGCAGTTGTATCCCGGCCTACTGGACGTGACTAAACAGCAGGTTCTATAGATCGCGTATATTCTCCCGATTTCTTGGGCTGTTGTTCATTGGTGTGGCGTTCGGACCAAGTTTAGGTTCACTTGCTGAACGTTTAACTGATAATCCTTACGTGGTATTCTACCTTGCGTTTGGTTTGCATGGCATCGTTGCTCTCTTCGCATGGTTCATCATCCCTGAGTCCCTCCTCCCTGCTCAGATGGAAGCGACTAGGCGCACTAGAGTTGGAGAAAGCGAGGGCCATTGGTTCAGCTGGGTGTTTAGCTTCCTCTCGCCTCTCACGGTGTTCGCGCCTTTCCCACAAAAGGGTGGTGTGAGTCCACAAAATGCGCTCAAGAAGGATTGGTCCCTTACATGGCTGGCGCTCTCGTTCGCGCCAGAGTCGTTGGTGGTCGGTGGCGTGCAATACTGGCTTCAATACGCTATTGGAAAGTTCAACTGGAGCGCGGAGATCGTACGTGTGCCTTTGAAATAAGGTTGGCCGATTCTAAGTCAATTCCTTAGACCGGATACTACATAAGTCTCGTCGGGCTCACCCGGGCTCTTTTCCTCGTGATAGGTCTGCCCGGTAAGCTGGATTGAACTAGACTAGACCCCGTGTTCTACTCTAATTGGCGTGCTGCATTTAGCTATCATGCGCTCCTGTGCACCTAGGCGTCCCCCTATTCAACTTCCAACTTCACCTAATGAAGCCCTCGATGCGAGTTCCTCCCGTCTACCTCCGGCGCACTCCCTTGATCCCATCCATGCGCACACGCTGAGAGTTGACCTCGGCATCGCAAAAGTCTCACTTGTGCTGCAAGCAACGTTCTTTGTGCTCATCGCCGTCTCGAAAGACGCAGTCGTGTTCGTCACCATGGGCGCTCTTGGCGCGCTCGCCATGGGTTATCCGCCCACGGTACAAAGCCTCTCGTTGGAGCTTTACACGCGTCGTGGCGGAGCGCCGTCCGAGTCGGGGCGGTTGTTTGGCGCGATGAGCGTGATCCAGACTATCGGGTACGTTGTCGCGCCGGAAGTGCTTTGTGAGGTCGGTCTGACATTGACGCTGGATTACGGAGCAGAAACCAGGTTGTCGGCCCAACGCTGTTCGGCATCGTATATATCAAGACGGTTGCCACGTTCCCGGAAGCGATTTTCTACGTCATTATAGCTGTGGTGTTACTCTCGCTCTGCTTCCTTTTCCTCGTGCAGATACCTCCCGATCGAGGCGTCATAGATGTAGAATCAGAGGCACCAGCTGACGCTGACGTACCCGCGACTCCAGTGGATAATGAGTAGAGTGCATATGTGGGCTCCGTTCAACCGGATGTCTCCCTTATTGAATACGTTTCATTCACAGCCTGTATGATATAGGAACACGTTTCAACCCTGCATTGTGTTACTGTGACGGACGCCCTCGTGAATTTGGGCGGATAGTGATAAGACGAAAAGAGGTTTCGGTTTTATCAAGGCGCCGGACGGCACAATGCTGTAGCTCGGAACAGCATCAAAGTAAAGCCCACGAAGTAGGAAAGAGGTGAAACTAGAGAGGCCGTGCAACGGCTTCCTCATACAGGTTCATTGATGGTTTGTCATGCTGTACATGAACCACATTCGCATCCTAATAGCACGATTGGACACACAAATGGACAGAACCCAGCAGCACAACACGGGGACAACTGGAATGACAGCCTATCCCTCCCGCCATAATCAAGAGAACGGTATAGATGGTGAATCAACAGCATCGAAGGCAAACAACTCGTGATACAACAATGCAAAAAGCTCCCGTACACACAACTACTTTGCTTATCCATAGTACAAGGTTGCAGTGTGGTGATCCTCTAGTTCTGCTGTTTGAAACGTTTTTCGATGGCGTCTCCGTTGAGAGCATAGCCATTCGCGGTGAACAGGCGTGACTGCAGGAATGGCGCTGTGTCATAGATCTCATGTTCTTTGGCCTGGACAGGGGAGAGTAAAAGTCATCAATGCACATCCACGTATCTGCGGCGCGGGAACACCACCACGTACCCGCTCGTCAAGCTCCGAGACGTTCACAGTGACCAGCTCGGGCTGCTGATGTCGCTGCAGCTGGAAGAAGCGCGCCTTTTCCTTCACGATCTGGCCTAGCAAGAAAGAGAGCAGCTCTTCGTGGTCTCGCGCCTGTGTGAGGTACTTGCGGAAGCCCTGTTGTGCAAGGAAAGTAGAGACCCGGTCAACATCTAACAGAGTATTGTGTCGATCGAAGCAAAAGGAGAAAGAAAGCACAAAACAAATATATATATAAATGAGTTTACGTACGCGCTGGAGTGTTTTCTTAATCGACATCTTCTGTGCGTTGACGAAACTCTCGATCGCGACGGAGATGGCCAAATCAATGTCGTCTGCACGGACGTACTCGCGCAGGGACATCCGCGCGCTCGCCTCTGCCATGCGAATCATGCTCTCCAGGTGTCGCACCGTGATGGGGTAAGAGCCAGTGGCAATCGATTCACGCCGCAAGTCCGCGAAGAGCCGCGAGAGCTTTTCCGAGTCTAGGTCGTATAGTTTTGGGCGCACCTTTTCACGCGCATACATAATGTACTTGCGGAGAAGGTCTTGGGGTATCAGCTGGGATAAGACCAGTCAGCTCACGCAAAGATAAGATCCATATAGATTGGGATTTCTCATTACCTCGGCATCGAGTGTGGTGCCCACGTCCATCTCGTCGCGCTCCGCATCAAACTTGGGGTGGCTCCGCAGATGGCTGCCGACGACAAAGCGCGCCAAGAGTTCGTCCTGCACGGGGTCGACCGTGTCCTTGACGACGCAGAGCACGTCAAACCGGGACAAGATCGGCTCGGTGAGCTCCACGTTCTGCTGGAACGGTATCGTCGGGTTGTACCGGCCACGTATCGGGTTCGCCGCGGCGACAATGGCACAGCGTGCCTGAAGCGTCGTGACGATACCAGCCTTGGATATCGAGATGGTCTGCTGTTCCATAGCTTCGTGTATTGACGTCCGGTCCGCGTCATTCATCTTGTCAAACTCGTCAATCAAGCAGTGGCCCTTATCGGCGAGTACAAGCGCGCCACCCTCGAGAGTCCACTCGCGCGTGACGGGGTCCTTGCGCACGCTCGCTGTCAGACCGACCGCGGACGCGCCCTGGCCAGTCGCAAAGACTGACCGGTGGGCGGTCTTCTCGACGTACTTGAGGAACTGTGACTTGGCGGTACCCGGATCTCCTAGCAGAAGCACATTAATATCCCCTCGGAGGCGCAGCTTCCGGTTAACATCCTTTGGAACGCCGCCGAAGAGCGAAAGAGCTATGGCCGTCTTGATATCCTCGTGGCCGTAGATCGATGGCGCAATCGACTTGACAATGCGCTTGCGGATGCGCTCGTCCCGTGCGAGTGCGCGAACCTCCTTTTCGTCATCTTCTGTCAGGCGGAAGGCAGCGAAGAGGTCCTCTTTTTTATTGATATGGTTAGCTTCTATGATGGTGGAGAAGACAGGGAAGCCGTTTTTGGCGTTCAGTGACGCATCAAAATTGTTGCGGTAGATGCCCGTGACTTCCTGTTTGTTCAGGTAAGTGGAGGAAACCCCGGAGTGAAAAAGTATCTTACAATCTCCTCGCCCGGCTTGGCTGAGTCGATCAAATCCCACAATAAAATGACTTCGCGATGGCGGGGCAGGCGACCTGGAGGCACAGAACCCGGGGACTCCTGCAAAGTCATCTTTTGATAATTCCTGTAAACGGTCTATTGGCTTGGTTAGATCTCAATTGGACATCAGACGATAAGAAAGTCGCTGGCATGGGTCTGACCTGTTCCGAGTTGACAGAGAATGGGCCCTTGCTCTCGCAATTAGCACAGTAGCTAATTTTTACTTCCTTCGTAGCGTCTTGATAGAATGGGCCCAGGACTGCGCCACACTTTCTGCAGTCGAACTTAACGTACTTGAGCTGGGGGAACACGCCCGTCCGCCTGGTCACGACGCCAGACACGCGAACTAGATTATTCAAGTTGCTCGTGCGGAGGTCACGAAGCGACGAGCTCAGCGGCAGGTCGGTGATGCGGACATGTACCTCGGAGTGTATGCGCTCGTAATTGGGATAGTAAACGAGGATTGCGGCGAGGGCGACCTCATCAAAGATGGTGAGCATTGCGCCCGGCGAGTTGGTAAGAAAGTAGGCAAGGATGGGTTTGGATAGGGCGAGGTGAAGGTACGAGACCTCTAGCGACTCAGAGTTGTCTACGGGCACGATGGCTACGGTCAGGCCATCAAATCTCCTGGAGGGTGTGAAAGGACGTACTTTCACCAAGGTTGCGTATACGTTGGCCATAGACTGAAGCGCCGTGATCGTCGACGTAGGTCATCAGGAACTGGCGGAAGTGTTTGACAATGGACCGCCGAACACGGTCATTGGCTATCCACTCGACGATGGATTTCGCCTTGATGTCGCTCAACTGCTCCAGGGGCACCTCCTGCTCCAAGACGTCAATCGCACGAACGAGATGGACAAGAGGGAAAAAAACACACGTCTTCGATCCCTTCCATATCGTCAACATCCCTACGTTCATCGTACTGTCGGCGGGTACGAGTGCGGGTTCCTGAGAGCAGCCCGGACTCATCATCATCCTCTGCGCCGATGTCGTCGCTGTCAAAGAATGTGGGTGCATGGCTCCGGTTCGCAGCACGCATCCCACGACGGCTCCCACGCTCCATACGATCGCGTTGTCGCATCTTTGCCTCGGCGGCACGTCGCGCTGCGGCGGACATGGGATCGAAGGCTTCGTCATCGTTCAGGCCAGAGTTGGAGTATGTGTCGAGCAGGTCATTTTCCGCGTAGTCACTTGGATGATTATCGTGAGTAGGCGCGTCCTTCATGGATAACAAAAGATCCATACTCATCGATGCCGGGACCGAAGAGGTCCTCGCCTTCCCCATCCTCTTCCTCCGCATCAATAACGTCTCTCACTGCGTCGCGTTCATCTGCGCTCTCGCCGTCTGTATCCGAGAACGGTGGAGGTGGCGATGATGGTGGTAGAGACGAGTCTCGACGTGACAAAGTTGGCCTGGGGGGGGATGACGAGCTGACTGGGAGGCCTGGGGACCTTGCACGCTTGTTACGACGAGGGGTCTGATTAGACTAATGTCTCGTGAGTGAGCACTTCTGGACTGTCTTGACGTGATATAAAAAGATTGACTGACCATGTCGAATGGTGGAGACGACAAAAATGAATTTCGAGACGCGTCAATTTGACGGAATTTGAAAGCGTGTCAACTCCGACGATTAATACACGTGACACACATACACGAGCTACTACGCGCCGTGCGACCACTCTCTGCATATTTCATGTAACCGGCCCATCTTCTCTGCACTCTTGCGTCCAAGGCGGGCCCCAACACGCCCCCGCCACCCGCCCCGCCACTCCTCACTGAATACTTCGAGCCGCTTAATCGCGAGCACGCACGTCTCGACACGATATCGGGTATCTAACCTGCGGCGAATAGTAGACTTCTTCTTCTGTTAGCACTTATCCGTAACGCCGGGTTTGAAAATGGGGCATGCTTACTGTGAAGGGGGCCGACGGCAGCACGGATTCAGAGGGACGAGGTTCAATATCCCATCGCCACCCCAGTAGAGTGAGACCGTTGGTAGCGGCAGTCCCGAAGGTCTCGAGCTGCACCTGCCACAGACATGCATCCCAGTCTGCAGCACGCGGCGCAGCGGGCGCAGGTACGAACGCGAATCGTTCCATACACCACAATGGGTGATCTCGTGGGATGAGCAAGGGGGAGAGCACGGTAGTGGCGGCGGGGTGTCTCTTGTCTGTGGCGATCCCGGTCCCGTGTCCTGGTCCAGCTGCTTGCACAACGACAGGATCGCGAATGTGTGCAATAGATAATGATAGGATAGAAGAGAGTGGCGGTGGCTCCGGGGTCCCGGGAACGAGGAGTAGGGTTTGTGTGGGTGCAAAGAGCCGCGCGAGGTTGAGGAACACGTTAGGCGCATCCGGGGTACCCAGGTCCAGATGGAGCATATGTAGCGACAGGCGTGAGGCATTTAGGATCGGGTGTCGGAGAAGGCGCGTCAAAGCGGGATGATGCTGTGAGGGATTGTTCGACGCTGAGGGCAAACGGGTCACTACAACGAGAGAGATGGGACCTATTCACGATACTGTATGAGAGAGAGAAACGCTATACGCATGAGCATTACCCAACCAATGATTTGTCCAGGGCGGTACCCAATCGAGGTTTGTTTCGGGAGCCCAAAGGCAAGCCGTTACCTCGTGAGGATGCGGGTCGACGACAGGACGATGGGTGAACGGGGCAAAATGTGTTGGCAGAGGGTACAAGGAAGCAAGTCTGGCCAGTCGCGCAGCAGGAGACAGAAGGTTAATACCAGACAGAGCGGGTATACGAGTCTGCCAAGACGTTGTAGAACGCAGAGCTAGAAAAAGAGAAGGGAAGTAGCTACGGTATAGCGAGGCCGAGAAGAAGACCAAGCTAATGATGATATAGCCTAAGAGCATCCAGCGGAATGAATTTGGCCAAATACGCAGGCGAGGAAGAGGACCATCGGAGACTTGCAAGAGTGGATCTTTTGGGCCACGAATCAACAAAGAGAGAGAACAGCTAGAACAGCCCCTGGCAGAAGCGGGTTCTAGATTTGATGAGGAAAGTGCTTTCTTTTCGACATTAGGCCTAGTGTCGCGATGACGAGGGTGAGAATTCAAGGCGGAGAGATGACTTTGCACGCTTGCAGAGCGAATGGACATGGTCGTTGATGATCAAATCATGTGATGGAAACGATCACATGTTCGATACCATGGTTGATAGAATTCCCACGGTGGAAACGCCACGAATCTCCAAGAAAGGGAAAAATGTTGACTGGTCGTGGGCTCATCTCCTCTCCTCGTTTGGCCGCTTTGCTCGTCTCGCTTTCAAATTTTCGGTTTAACATATGACATGATCCTACGCTCTTCTCATTCTCATTCTCTTTTCACCCCTTATCATCACAATCATCATATCCAACGACAACAACAACAGCAACAACAAACTCAACAAAACCGTGCCCAACACCACCCTTCCCTTACCTCTCCCTCAATGCCTTCATCTCGTCCTTTGCGCAACAAGTATAGCTCACAAACACTTACTCCATCCCCCCTCCGCAGGAAATCTTTTGTGCCTCCAGATTCGGACCTTGATGGTGACTCTGACCTGGACACCCGACCAATAGAGCCAGAAGACATATTTGGCCGCTCGTCTACATCTACTGCCAGGTCCTTCCGAGTCCACCCTGGGCGAGTTTCACAAGCCCCAAAGTCATCACTGAACAAGGGGCAATCCATCGTACCTCCAACTCCTGTAGAGGATGACGAGGGCCTATTCCTCTCAACTGGCTCATCTCCCTCCCGTGCAAAACCAAATGTCGCTGCTCCACCCTCTAACCCCAGAGTTAAGCGAGCCATGATGCCGCCACCACCACCCCCAGCGCTCACTAGTCCGCCATCTTCCACTTGCACAACCACTATCCATACATTGGCCATCTCGACTCCAGCCACTAAGTCCTCTGTACCATGCGATATTCCACCGTCGTCCGTCACCGCTGGCACCAAGCGGAAACCAACACCGCTGCCGGTCACAGCTCCTTATCCAAAGCGCGGCATGACTCCCCTTTGCGTGACAAAGGCCGCTGGAGCTGGCTCCTTTGGCCGTCTCGCACCTCTTCCCGCGCCAAAATTCCGAAGTGAACGTTCTAGCCGAGAGACAGAGGGTCTTCTGCGTACTGAATCAGCGACCCTTGCTCGCTTACGGATAGACAAGGAGGAGAGTGATGCTGTCTTGGGTGAGGAGGAGGAGGCTGTCGATGTGTCCCCTGGTGGCCACATTACCAAGCGGCTGGCCCGCAGCCGGCCAGTAAGCCAAGAGTTGATGGACAGCAGTGGTTCGCATGTGAGTCATACATAGTTTTTATCATGTGGAAGTCTTTTTTTGTGTTCGCCTGCTAAAATGTGGCCTAGTCCCTATTTCACACTCTCGCTGCCGCAAAACCAAAGCGCAGGTCTACCACGTCTAGCGTCGCCTTTCCCACTACACGCTCCTGTACCTCATCCACATCTTCATCACCTATGGCGTCCCCTAGATCCCGGCAGCGAATAATGCATCCTAGCCACGCGCCCAGTTCTTCGTCACGTGGAAGACGTGATGATGCTAAAGCTCTCGTGCGCGCGCGAAAACCCTCCATCGCGCAGCTACGCTCTCCCAACAAGCGTGTCCCGAGCTCGGGCAGCGCGACGCTCTTCTTTGGTCCTGCCATTCCCCGCCGTCCTGTATCCTCGGCAACACCAGCGCGCCCACGACCAGCCACGATGATAGCAATTGAGTCGCCGATGAACGCGAGCAGTACACCACCGCATTCACGACCCCAGGCTGACTTTGGACGCCAGGGTGCCGTTTCTCGCCACAGTTATGCTGGGCCTAACTCGCCTCTCTTTAGCAAGGCTGGCGAAGGTGACGTTTGTGGCAATTGGATGTTCCCTGCGACTTCCTCTTCCCCCACATCGGAATTTGTGCCCTCGCGTGAGGCCGAAATGGGCGAAATCTCTGACGAGGATGAAAGCGACTTTGCCCCAGTCGAAGTGGACATAGCCGCTATGGACGATGAAGGCGCCGAGGATCTATTTTTCAGCAACAGCAGCTTTGTGCACTCACGCGACATTGACTCAGATACGAGTTTCGGGTGGGACAGCACCCCCATCGTGTCCTCTCTCAGTGTCAACGTGATGCAAAGTACGCCATCACCTCGTTCCAAAGTTGCCCCAGGTATATCCAAGCTTCAGAAGAAATATCGCCCTCGCGACTCTGGCATCGCGCTGTCTGAGGACGAGAGCAACAGCACTGGCCCAAATGGCGCGCCTGAATTTGTACCACCAGCGCCACGGCATCGGTATACTCTTGGCCGCTCCGAGTCTGTGAGCCTCTCAATGCCGCGTGCGTCCACGAGCGTGAGCACACTCGGAAGTGGCAGTTCAGACCAGGAACTCATCACGCCGATCTTTGGTCCATCCACCAGCACTGGCTGGCCGCTCTTAAACTCTTCCTCGTCTACTGCATCGTCGCTCGGCGTGTCAGATGCCGGGTCAGTCGATGCATTCATCTTGAACACGCTCATGCAAGCGGCTCGCCTCGGCGAACACGCACAGCTGGGGGGCGTTGATGGAAGTGGAGGGATGCGCCCACCTGACACTCCACAGAAGCGAATCAAGACGGCTGCAGCCTTCGGGGGTGCGCGGCTCTGGCAAAGCGCCGTTGCGAGCAAGATTGGGTTTGACTTTGGAAATGATGAAGACGAGGACGACAATGAAAGTTGCGCCAAGGGACAAACCGACAAAGCCAAAGCCAAAACCAAACGGAAAAAAGCGATGCCACGTAAGAGCTTGCCGGCGGCATTCCCGCTGCTGTCCAAGGCCAACCGCAGTCGTGGCTGTGCACCAAGCGCAGAGGACAGCGACGAGGATTTTTCTCAACAGGGTGCTAGTCCGACCGAACGCAAAGCATTATACGATGGGCTTGGTCTTGGGCGGCCTAGTGTTAGCAAAGCCGCAGGTTCGGGGTGGTTGTTACGCCGAAGCAGCAGCGACGCCATCTCAAACACTACAACCGGGAGCGGGAGTATGAGTGGAGACGGTAGTCCCAGTGGCGCCACCACAAGTGTCATGCACAGTGCGTACCAACACCCCTTTTCGCTTCATCTCGCACAGGAATTCATAGATTCGTGTGACAGGCTGGCAGCTTCCACCTCCACGTATTCCACCTAGGCTTTCCCCAATCAAGTCGAACATCCCAAACCACCTTACATTGAACCGGACCGCATCCAACTCGTCAGATGCATCGACGGCAACGACGCTGGCCTCGCCCACAAAACGTCGGCAGACGCTGCAGCCGGAGACCGCTTGCGGACAAGAGCAAAATTTACCGCGAGGAAGCGACGTACATCACGGGCGGACCCCGCTAAGCGGCCTCAGTTCCTCCTTTGAGACATACGCGCAACCGGGCAGGTTCGAGCGTGAGTTTGTCGAGATAGGGGAGCTGGGCAGCGGCGAATTTGGTAAGGCGATGAAAGTGCGGCGACAAGATGGCGCTTCAACCCCAGGCACGAGTGGGGACATAACGGCGGTGAAAAAGTCAAAGCGGTTTGAGGGTGTGCGACATAGGTGAGATTTCCTCTCACATTCACATTCCCTTTCCGATATGCTGTCCGATATGTGCTCGAGGGGTAGATCATATCGATTCGACTCTATTTTCGTTTGGTTTGGTTTGTTTTTTTATTTCCTGTCCGTTTACCTTTGATGGCCCAGGGCCGCTGCTTCCATTCATCCTGTCATTTTGCGGTCATGGCTCATGTGACCGTGAAGCCCCCCGTCCTCTGCTTGCTTGCACTTGCAGACTGACTGAACTTTTTTTTTTCTTTTTAGATTTCGGCTACGCGAGGAGGTCGAGATTCTCCGACATCTGTCCACCACGTACGCTGTGGCAAATGGCGCAGGCACGCGACATCCCAACGTGCTGGCGTACATCGACAGCTGGGAACAGGATGACGTTCTGTACATCCAGACGGAGCTGTGCGAATTTGGGAACTTTGCTCACTTCCTTTGGGAGTACGGACGGACGTTCCCCTGGCTGGACGAAGCGAGGGTGTGGAAGACTATTGCAGACTTGAGCAATGTACGTCTCTAGAGTTTTCTGCTTTGTCCCTGATCGGCTTTTGGCTTAGCCTCAGTGCCAAGCGCACGGTCCGTCACGGGCGGGGCAAGCCGACTGTCGGTCCGTCGGGTCTGGAACCAGGCTGACCTGAGCGCTGTTTGTTCCCCATTTTAGGGTCTTCACTTTATTCATGGCGCCGGTGTGATCCACTTGGATCTCAAGCCTGCCAATGTCTTCATCACGCGTGAGGGACGGCTCAAGATAGGCGATTTCGGAATGGCGTCCTTGTGGCCTCGTCCGGTGTTGACATCACCAGCAGGCCCGGAGGCATCCTTGCGTGCGGTCAGGACGGCCTTTGAGCGCGAAGGTGATAAGCAGTATCTAGCACCGGAGGTATTGCAGGGGCGCTACGGTAAAGCCGCGGATATGTTCAGGTTCGCTTCTCTGCTTCACGTACTGATATCGTGCCCGAGTTAACCGAGAGTTGTAGCTTTGGAATCACCGTGCTCGAAACGGCGTCGAACATTGTCGTGCCTGGAGAGTAAGTGTTTTCCCATCACCCTGAAACTTTTCTGTGAGCCCACCGCTGATTCCCTCTCGCTTGATATTTTCACCTCCGACTTGGCTCACGTGCACACCCGACACTCGATCCCCTGACATTCTTTCTTGTTCGCCTATCATCGTAATTAACAGGGGCGAGCCATGGCACCGACTCCGACAAGACGACCTCTCGCAGGTTGACTTTCCTGTAGACACATCGACAGAGCTGCGGGGGTTGCTTGTCGCGTTGCTACGGTCTAACCCAGCTGCGCGGATCAACAGTGGGGAGGTGTGCGAGCACCCTGTTGTGGTGCGAACCCGGGCCGCGATGGAGCGGCTGATGGAGGAAGCACAACGCGCGGGCGAGCCACCATTTACGGCATCTCCTCTGGCCGGCGTGCCTGCGGGCTTTCTCGCAGGAGTGTTGGGTCATGATCCAGCGGTGGTGGTGACCGCCACCGAAACAAGCGCTGGAGAGGCGATGGACGTAGGCGCGTAGGTGGACACAAACGTCTCCACCAAGCTGCCTGTCAACAAATCCAGGTTTGCGAGATCGTGCCTTGATGTCCGTTTTCGTGCGATGGGTACAGTACACGTCGAGGTAGCAATCACTCCCCGTCGGTGCTCCCCTTGGCTTTGTATTTGCTCAGTTGTTCCGATTTCCTGCTTCTCAATCTGCGCCAGCGCCACTTATTTTTGCTTACCATCTGCGCGCCGCATGACCCTCCTTCCTCGACCGTCTGACCATTTCTGGAACGTTGCTCGTTTTTGGTTGTCTCTTCATCATTATCACCATGCATCATCACCATCATCACCATCATCATTCTCATCTTCATCACCGGACCCAAAGCCATTCACCTCCTCTCCCCCCTCCTTTCGTCCGCCCTTTGTCCCCCGGGCCCGAACAGAAGTGGTCATCGCCTGCGAGTTTTGATGCGGGTGGCAATTGCGTCAAATTGAATCCGGAACAATGATGCGATTCTATGGGGAGCGTACCTTGTGCCTCACCCTCGGTGCTACGCTTTACTGGAGCGCGCCACTGGCCATAGGATCGATTGGCCACCCTGTCGACGGATGACTGAAACAGACGAGTCGGCATGCCTGTACATTTCTTTTTCCTACAATTTTTTTCGGCAGTGTTAAAAACCCCCATTGATACATCCCTACATCACTAACCACATGCACGCATACAATCCATTCCCAACTACTATATATATATATACAGCAGATAGCAAAAAAGTTGAGTATGATACACCCCACTGGTTTTCGGTCTCCATAGTTGCTTTTTGAATACGTACGTAGCCCTATTGATGCTTTGCTAAGAGTAGCCTTTTTTTCTGTTCCCCTCTAGTAGTTGTTCAAGTGCAAAATATAGTATGCCAAGTTATGCCATGCCAAGGGAATGAAAAGTGCGAAAGGAGCGGACGTTGGGGGGGATAGAGGGGACGACAGAGACGGGTGAGATCAAGATGTAAAGTGCGAGATCGGGGTGTGAAATTGAAAAAAAAAAAAAAATGTATGAGTATGGAAGTTAGGGCGCGCGGGCAGCCTCATACAGTAATCAGACACCCCTGACGGCAGCGCTTTACCGAGAAGTAAGAATGACAGGATCTGGGCCCAGGAGGGAGGCGCAAGCAAAAGTGAAAGTCTGGGGGGAGAGGTAGAACGGGGGGAGTGGCGATTGTTTTGATGATGATGTGTGTGGGACGAGTTGATGGGAGAGAAGGAGGGATGATGGGACATGGACGATCAGAAACGGGGGATCGTTTATTTGCGGCTTATAATTTTTTTTGTATTTTAGGATTGGTGGGAAAGAAAGAAAGATAAAAAAGAAATAGAGGTAGGAGGATCTCGATCGTAATGTGTAAAAATAAATAAATAAATAAAAGAGACGAGCCTGTTTACCGTTTCGTTTGCGTTCGTTCGTTCGTGCCGTTGGCTCAGCTCAAAACTTGGTTTGGCCTTGACTTGCTCTCACCCGGCTCTGGCTTTATTTCTCTCCCCTCAACTCTCAACCTTCTTTCTCTTCCTCCCCTTCTTCATCTCTTCCCCACACCCCCACTCTCTCCTTCTCCTCTTCCCCTCCCTTCTCGTCTCCCTTCTTAAGGATTATGCTAGTTGGTGACCATTCAAACTCTTTCTCTCCCTCCCCATCACAATCATCCGCACCAGCACTAGCTCCTACCCATCGTCACTATATCCCTTCCCTTATTCCACCCGGCGTGGATCCTGCAAAGGTGGACTCGAAAATGTTCTACACGTACGTTCCCAACACCATCAAGACTCGCAAGCGCACCACCCCGGCACAGCTCGAGATATTGGAGGGCGTCTTCGTCACCGACAAGAAACCGAACGCACCCAAGCGCAAAGACCTCGCCAAAAAACTCAGGATGTCGCCCAGGGAAGTTCAGGTGTGTGTCGTCGTCATCCGTCCCGCTCTCTCTCTCTCCCTTTTCTCTTTTTTTCCCCTTCTTTTACTCGCGTTCTCCTTTCCTTCCCCTCCTCGACACTAGAATATCTGACCTCATCTCGTTTCACGAAACAGGTGTGGTTCCAAAATAGGCGCGCAAAGGAAAAGAAGACCTTCAAAAAGGACTCATCGCCTACCTCCCCTGCCTCCTCCATCGGTGTGACCACCGTCTCCGCTGCCACAGCCACCACCACCTCAGTGCCCACCGATGTTTCGCCATCTCCGGAGGCTACGCTAGACGTTGTTGCTGATTCAGTGCCTCCACCATCAGGCGCGTCCCCCGTCACCAAGATCGAACCTCAGACGCCCGAGCCGTCTCCACGCGCACCTCTGAATGCATCATGGCAACCCCCACAACTCCCTACACACCCAACAAACGACTCGCCCGATCAGCAACAACACCATGCTACCCCCACTCGCTCTCTTCCCGAGTCGAACTCCTCGGCGTATGGCCTCCGTCGTAGCTCCCTCCCCGTTCTCAGCCTCGTACCTCCACAAGAACCATCGCCTCCACAGTTACTATCGTCAACATTCCCACCTCAAGCCCCACATCTACTTTCCTCACATCAAAATGGCTATCACCTACCCCCCTCATTCCCCTCTCCCGTCCTGCCTCCTCACATACTTCACCACCGCCGTTCCACTGGTGCACTTGCAGAACACCCGTATGCCCTACCCATCCGTCGCTCCTCTGCCACGCACACAGATTATCCACCTCCCTCGGGCCCACCCCCTGGTTTATCACCACCCCAAGCAGCACCGTACATGCGTGCCTCCATCTCAGAGGGTATGGATATGCCCGGCCTCCCTACCAACCGCTTTACACCGTCTGGTGGCCTTGGTGTACATACGTCGCAGACTCACCATCCGGCGCGGTTCCACCCCTTCCAATCGCAGTCACGCCGTCCGAATCTTGCACATCGTGCATCTGTCCCGGCTATTTTCCATGCACCGAACAGTCAGCCACAGCATCTCTCATCACCGGTACCACCCATGCCCGTGCAATCGTTCCCTCCTACACCAACCGGCGCCGTCCCGCTCGAGGAGGAAGAGCAGCAGCAACTACAGCAGCAGCAGGATGCGTTCGCGTGGAACAACCCGGATCCGTTTGGTGCTGGTGCCGCTGCGGTAGCGCTCGCACCGGACGCGGGGTATTCGTTCGGTATGCCGCCGTCTGTGGCAACTACAGGTGTGGCACCAACCAGCGGCTACGAGTTTCCTGAGCGCAAGCCCTCTATTGCTTCCTCGGAGCTCGAATCGGAATACACTTTCACCATGGAGAGTGGGGTATACCGACGCTCGGCTGGGTCCGTCGTCTCGCTGTATGGCACGGCGAGCGATACGGGCACAACGATCAGTACTGCGAGTAGCGCCGGTCCGTACTTTTCAGACGCCACCAGCGAGGGCCACGGGATTGACGAAGATGGTCGGCGAGGGTCGTGTGTATCGACGAGTGAGATGTTGAGCAGGCTGCACGTAGGTGGTGGCGCAGCAGGGGAATGCAGTCCGAGCTCGGCTAGAGCGGGGAGCGACGGGTATGCGTCTGAGCATGGGACTGTCACTTATCCTTCGCCCACGTCCGACTGCGAGCGCCTCAACTTGAGCGGTGTCGGGGTAGGCCAATCACCCATCCCCCCCCAATCGAGCGGAAGCTCAGAGCTTGCTCTTGCCCTTCATTCGAACGAGAGCGTGAGTCACTTTTTATTTGCTTCCCAGCTTAACTCGGTGGTTAAGACGACCGACTAACTGATTCCGCGGTCCACAGTCCCCTTACACCCCGCCACCTGCGTTCAAGTTCTCAGAAGCAGACGCGCATTCGTCGCCTCAGTCTCGGCTAGCACAAGAATATCCCTCGTACAGTGTAAACACCTATGGCGGCGGTGGCGACTATTCACACCCCCATGTAAATGGCTATCCTGCGGCAGCGTATCCCAACGCGTTTGATGGTACAGAACGCGGTAGCGTCTATTCGCAACCTGTTCCTTCTCCCCCCACTGCAGACGATTATGCCGCCGCCACCAGGTATACATAGGGTGCTCAGCCGATACTCGTTTTTGTTTTGTTTTTTCCAGCGCCTTTTTTTTTCTCTTCCCTCAGCTCACATTTTCCCGCCTTGTTGTGTTGTGATCAAGTGTTTATATCCTTGGCGACCTCTCACTTTCTCTATCCTTGTCCTGCGTCTCTGCTACCGTCTCTGCTTCTCTCATGTGCATTTTATCTTACGCATATTTACTGCAAGTCTGTGTGTTGTCCAATTTCTGTTCTAACCCCTTCTTTCTCGTCGCGGATATGTCAAACCCGTGCACTCACTTGGGGTCGCTCACTGCGCCTCCTCGCCACGCTCTTTATCTCCATTCCTTCCCGTTTTCATCGTTTGTCAAATTCTCGACGGACTATTCCACTCCCTCTCGATCACTCTCCTTTTCGTCCTTCGGTTACACTCCTTCGTCCACCTCTTCGTAAATGTGTTGTCTATCGGTTGCCATCTGTCTGTCTCTATGGCCCACTTGCTGCGCCCAAACTCAACCTTTGCGCATCTAACCTACAATTTCATACTCCCCTTTGTCTTTTGGTGTCACACAAACAAATCGTAGCTTCTTTGGGGTCCCATCTCATCCCCTTGTCGATTCCTGTTATTATTGACCTACCTTATCGTACCAAAAATGAAAAACTTAATATGGCGAAGAAAAGATGATTTGCTTCTCTGTACAGCTTTTCATTTGACGTCTTTACGCACATGTCATCTATTGCCCCAATCTGTGAAATGCGCAGATCGCGCGGTGAACGGGGCTTCTCAAGAGGTCGGGAGCGTGTGCGTAAAATATCCTAGAATAGGTTTGGCAACGACGTTCCAACGCTCAAACCTCACCTTAATTATTATTAGAACGTCCTATGGGGATGATGGTAATAATGCGTATTACCGTATCAAACCCACCTCACGTCACTGAGAGCAGTCGCGGATGTTCCGGGAGTTCCGGGGGTGACTTCTTCTCATTCGTTCGTTAGACGGGATATCCGATCGGTTTCGTTTCCCGCTCGCCGTTCCCGCCCCTTTCCGGCTTACGGTTGTGTGAAATCTCCAATCTCCAACTTTCCCTGAAATCCGTTCGGTATTTGCTTTCCGAGAGTGTGAGAACCCGACATCACGGAGGTATTGGATGTGGGAATTTTTTCTGATTGGGCCGCCTGGCTTTTTTTTTTCGAAACGTGTTTTCGATTACTGTAATGGTACGTTACCGCATCGCATTGACAAGGGTGCGCACAGAGATTGGTTGGGAGAGGAGAAGGACAAAAGCGAGAAGGGTGGCAATGGCGGTACAGGATTTGTGTGGCACTGACACTGGCACTGACCACGTCTTCATACCGCGCACTGCCTCCAGGTTCATCAGGGACTTGCTGTTTACCGTATCTCTGTGGTGGACGGGTGAGTGTATGACCTGCAAAGCTATGCCATGCTGGCACCAAGACAGTTACAAGTACAGTACAGTACAGGTAACTTGTCCTGGGACGAGACACGACGGCAAGGGCCGAGCGAGATAAACCGTAAACGTGCAGCCGACAATCCCGCCTCAACACGCGGTTTATGGAAAGTTGGATCCACCGATCAAAAGAGAAAAGGGGTTTTTTGACACTTGGGTTATCGCCCGTAAATTATCTACTATATCTGCGCTTTTGCTTGGTCTGCATGTCGTGGCTTACAACCAGCAGTAGTTTTGCTCACTTTTGTCAATTGCCGTTATTGAGCGCTAGGGACAACTCTACTGACAGTTTCACTCCGTTCACAAGGTGTCATTTCGTGTGATTGAAATCCTGGGAAATTCGGTACGACTTTCTACTCAGCAACCCCAACCCGTCATCCCATCATCTCGAGCAGGGCGCTGCCGTTTCATGTCAGCATATCGACGAAATTGAACCCCGAGATTGCTTATGTGAGCCATCTTTCTAGAAGGGTCTGTGTTCTTGGCCGGACGAGAAGGCATGTACGTGTGGTGTGGTGCAGACGTTGTCGTTATCGAATGTTCTCTCGTTTGTAACTCTACCCAGGGTTGTCGGAGTAACACGCCCGCGCCCATATGAGTCTGTCTGACGTTAATGCAGGACCACGGGTCGAGGAGGGGTGGCATCAACCACTCCAGCACCAGGGAAGTCTGCAACTGACGCCGCATTTGCCGCTGGAACCCGCTAGTGTGAGAGCACCGGTATCATACGCAGGTGAAAAGTGTGAAGAGGGTGGGGGGAAAGCCGTAAATGCAGCTTCGATTCATGATTGGCCAGGACATTCACGCTGTTCCCTTTCATTGGCTGCTCGAACATCCGGCCGCCGTATATGGTTTGCGCGACCCCGGGCAATGCAATGTTTACGTGCGGCACGATATAAGAGAACCCAGAAGGCACAGGAGGTGTTCTCATTGGGCGCCAGCGGCGCGAACCCCAATGACCTGAAAGCGGAATGGCCGCGCGTTGAGCGTTCGTCATTCGGAGACCCAAAAGAAAGAATAGAACCCACTTTGCTTTCTTATCCACTCGTCATACGGTACAATGACGGAACAAACTTTTTCTGAAATCGCCTTTTTTTTGGTGTGTAAGCCCAAACTAGGTAGTCTCCGGACGATGACAACGACGATGATGAACGGCACAATGATGAACTCGATGATGGCAAACATGCTCACACGCGTGTTGTATCTTCTATCTGCCGTTTTGACAGATACATTGACCCCGAACTCGTTCTGGAACCCATGACGCGGATAAATTGGGGTTGGTGCGGGGGGCCAGGCCTTCGTTCTAAGTGGGTGTGGCGGATTTCGCTTTTTGCGCGTACACGGGAACAAGATCGCGCGCACACGTTCCTCTCGGGGAAAGGATTGCGGAGCTGCGAACACGAGGCAAGTGGGGTGGGATCCGTGGGCTAGTTAAAGTTTGATCAGCAAATTCACGGCAATTTCCGAGCTGAGCTTCTTACCGCCCAGACTCAGCCAATCCGAGAGA
>Ga0307510_10000201_pt1 | contig 51981 bp, 68 predicted proteins | sample 12_EM_MG_FD_207224 | JGI IMG/M metagenome (GOLD analysis project Ga0307510, IMG submission 207224) | Populus trichocarpa ectomycorrhiza microbial communities from riparian zone in the Pacific Northwest, United States - 12_EM | ecosystem: Host-associated > Plants > Roots > Unclassified | place... | reverse complement strand
TGTACCCCGAGGCGCACAATAATCGAATCCAAAAAAAAAAAAAAAAAAAATTTGGTTGTGGCAACACTCTCCCCTAGGTGGATGGACAATTAATTGTTGGTGGTGGGCGGGCCGTGCCACTGGTGGCAAAACCCGCGCCAGGCCTCTTCAAATTTGGCGGAGATCCTTTGCTCATTCCCGACTTGTGACGAGCAATTGACGGCTAACTTTTCTTCGTTTTGAAGAGCATAGTCACTCCTAGTTATAAAGAAACATCGTTGCACGATTCAGACCTCAAGGTGACTCGGAGTGGCCTCGAACATCGGAGGTATTTATCGTTCTATCCAGGAACATCCCACGGGCGTCTTTTGTCTTTTGTCTATACACTCCACTCTTAACGCAGTACCTGTACTGGCTATCCGCTGTTTCGCACATAAAAAGACATGCCATGGCCCAACGGTTTCTCTTCCCCAAGACGTCAGGACTTAACACCTGATCGCAAGCCACTCTCCCACCTCCCATCCCCCGCTCTCCCTTGGCATGACCGCTACGGCCATCTACGCTACTCAAGTATCCACGGGCGGATGCCCACCCACTCACGGCTACAGTCCCGTGCCACCCCCTCCCACTTCTCCCAGTTCGACTCTGGTCAACACTCCGTACCACAACGAACGTCCATCGGTCAAGCTTACGATCGCACGTGGTAAATCTAGCATTGTTAACTCCGTCGTTGTCAATGCATCCGGCCAGTCCCTCTTCTCCATCTCGAGTAATTCGAAGCGCACGACTGTCGTCGCGTGCAAGAATGACGCCGAGGTTGCCACCGTCGAGTGGAATCGTTCCAGTCCACGGATGGTCTTTCGTCGGAAGAAAATACGGTGCAAGGAGTGGTTACCGCTTGCGAGGCCCGACACCGAGTATGGCCCCCCTTCTCTTACCGTTTGCTGTCATGCTGAATCGAAACGTGACGTTACCAGGTCTCGCATACTGGCACACGGCGATTCACAATTCATTTGGATGCACAAATCATCCACTTCTGGTTACGTGTGTATCTGCAGCCGCTAGGACAAGTTGTGAGGGACTGATAGACCCACTGTAGCTAATACCTGCCAACCGACCAGGTCTCGCAGTTGCACGGTGGCGCATCAGGTCCCACTCTGATGAGCTAGACCTGGAGATATTCCAAGAAGCACTGATTGAACCAGGCCTTCTCGAGGCTATTGTCATTTCTGTTGTGTTGCTTCGATCCGGACGCTCTCTTGGTGACACCATTGAGACGATGAGCTTCTCGGACCCAAAATTTGGCATTGGTTGGTGATGTTCAGTTGTATGACTTGTAATTGTGACGACTTTCGACCTTCAGGCGGGTAGCACTACTGTACTATTAGTTCACTAAACGAGTTTTTTTTCCTAGCTAAACGTTGCATGTAACATAGATAGTAAAATGACACGCTAAGCAGAGTTGGCTGAAATCTCAAACTTGATCCAAACTGTAACGTATTCTTTGTAAATACTAACAATGTAATTCACCCTCAGTGACTGTCTAAGCAATTGAGGGGGAACAAGATGTGCAGGCCCAAACACGCATAAGTTGCGCCATGCGGTTATCTACAGTAGTGCCGTGTTCGCCAATAGTGTTGTATGGTGATGGTTCCCTCGGTGGGCTGAACATTGTGTGCAAGGCCATCAAGTAGCGATAGCCCGGTGAGACAAAGCATTGGGTCGAGGTAAGGGCGGCACCCTGTTCGCCCGCGACACTTGGTAAGGTGTTTCCAGCGGAGCTGATCCACTTAACAGATGTCGTTTTTGGTGTTGACTTTGTTCGAGCGGTGGTCGCGCCAGATCTGGACCTCGGGGGACTTGTCTGAAGAAAAAAAGATGAGGCTAACAATAACAACCTCAACGTCCACAAAAGGTCCCGTTAACGCAATGGACTTCATCCCAAGTAATTCAAACGCGCGACCGTAGTTGCTTGCAGGATCGACGTCGGGGTTGCCAAGGACTGTCCCAATCCACGGATAGTTTTTCGTCGGAAAAATCAAGATGCAATGATTGGCTACCACCCGCAGGGTCCCGGAGGGCCCTGACCGAGCACGACCTAGCTCCCCTTTCTCAGGCTGTACTGCTTGTTGTCATTCTGGATTGAAATGTGGCGTTACCAGATCTCGCGTCTTCATACATGGTGACTCACAACTTATTTGAATACATAGGTCATCTACCTCAGGGTGCGTGTGTATCAGCTACCAATGGTTGTCCTTTCAGGGACTGATGGACCTACCAATCGCGCCGGAGTCGCAGTTGCACGGTGGCGCATCAGATCCTGTTCCGATTATCTCGATTTGGAGATATTCCAAATTTCCAAGTAGCACTGGTTGAACTAGGCCTTTTCGAGGCGATGGTCATTTCTGTCGTTCTCTTGGTGACATGATAAGAGACGATAAACCACTCAGACCCAATATTCCTCCCCCAGGGTCCAGGGGCCATTGGTAACTAGAGCAAATGTCGAAAAAGAAGGGCTTTTTGCGCACGTACGACATTGATGCAAAACGGAGCACGAAATTAGGGACAAACACAGGATGTCTTGTTTATTGTGTTTGTGACAGACTGACAGATATCTGGTTGAAATTGAGCACGTGGACTGCACGTGGTCATATTGATTTTCACACGGCAATTCGGCAAAGAGTGGCCCAGTAGGAACAATTCCATTCTCGGCTGCATCGGCTGCATCGGCCGTTGCCTGCACCGCAGTCCTCTTCACAACACCACCCACCTCGTGCCCGTCCCTTCAAGGGTCCCTAGCCTTGGCACTTTGGAGCGCCCGTCTCCCTTCCACGCCGACAACGACCACGACCACCCTGGGCTTTCAGTTCCCTTTCTCCCACTCTCCCTCTTTCCCTCCTTTATCATCATGTCTGCTCGTCATAACCACTCGCGCAGCCATGAGGGTTACCCTACTCCATCCCAACCCACCGACATGAACGATCCATTTAATCCCCGTCACTATTACGATAATGATATCGAACCATCCGAGAACTACCACAGAGACAACTATGGCTCAGAAAGTAGTGCCGCTGGTTTGAACGACCCTGACCCTTACGGTTCGTCATCTCCTCTCCCTCTTATTCCACGGATGAATATCATAACCTATAATTCTAGGCCAACCAGACACCGACTCTGACCATGATGTTTACCCACAACGCTTAGGCCCGTCAGCTGAGTCTCTCAATGGTGGGCGCACTTCGGCGCCAAACCTCGGCGACTTTGGCACAGCCCAGTATACCGGTGGTCGTGAGCCCTATCCCGCTTGGGGAGCCGAACGTGTGATCCCGCTGTCGAAAGAGGAGATTGAAGACATATTCCTCGACCTCCAACAAAAGTTTGGTTTCCAAAGAGATTCTATGCGGAACATGGTGTGTTATGATCTTTACCTCCACTTCACCTGGGCGCCCGTGGCTCACAGCTCTGGCAGTTTGACTTCACCATGCAGCTGCTTGACAGCCGCGCGTCCCGCATGTCACCCAACCAGGCGCTCCTCACCCTCCACGCGGACTACATCGGGGGGCAGCACGCAAATTACCGCAAGTGGTACTTTGCCGCCCAGCTTGATCTCGACGACGCTGTCGGTCACACTCAAAACCCAGGCCTTCAGCGCCTCCGCTCTAAGCGTGGTGGTGGTCGCAACCATTCCGAGAAATCTCTGACTAGCGCCCTTGAACGGTGGCGTCAAGCAATGAACAACATGTCCCAATATGACCGCATGCGTCAGATTGCCCTTTATCTTCTCTGCTGGGGAGAAGCCGCTCAAGTCCGATTCGTTCCCGAGTGCCTCTGCTTTATCTTCAAATGTGCGGATGACTACTATCGCTCTCCCGAGTGCCAGAATCGCATCGATCCCGTACCGGAAGGCCTCTACCTTCGCGCAGTCATCAAGCCACTTTACCGCTTCATTCGTGACCAAGGTTATGAGGCTGTTGATGGCAAGTTTGTGCGACGGGAACGTGATCACCATCGTGTCATCGGTTACGATGATGTAAACCAGTTGTTCTGGTATCCAGAAGGCATCGCTCGCATTGTGCTCACAGATAAAGTATGTCTCCCTCTAATTACCCGGGCCAACCGTCGTTTATCTCCTTTCTGCTAGACTCGTCTTGTGGATATTCCACCGGCACAACGTTTCATGCGTTTCGACCGCATCGACTGGAACCGCGCATTCTTCAAGACTTATTATGAGAAGCGCTCATTCGGGCATCTGCTTGTCAACTTCAACCGCATTTGGGTTATCCATATCTCTCTGTTTTGGTTCTACACTGCGTATAACTCCCCGACCGTATACCAACCGAAGCGAGGCCACTCACCCGCTTTGACTTGGTCTGCAACGGCGCTTGGCGGTGCTGTTGCAACCCTTATCATGATTCTTGCGACACTTGCCGAGTTTTCCTACATTCCCACAACCTGGAACAACACGTCGCATCTTACCCGTCGGTTGCTTTTCCTGCTCGTCACGCTAGCTCTCACAGGTGGCCCCACCTTCTACGTTGCTATCGTGGAGAACCAGGACAGTGGTGGTGGATCCCTCGCCCTCATACTTGGCATTGCCCAGTTTTTCATTTCTATTGTCGCCACCCTCCTCTTTGGAATTATGCCCTCCGGTCGAATGTTTGGCGATCGGGTCGCCAGTAAGTCACGCAAGTATCTCGCATCTCAGACCTTCACGGCCAGTTATCCGATTCTACACTCTCAAGCGCGCCTGGGGAGCGTCTTCCTATGGTTCCTCGTATTTGGGTGCAAGTTCACTGAATCGTACTTCTTTCTCACCCTCGCTTTCCGCGACCCAATCCGTGCCATGGCCGGAATGAAGATCCAGAATTGTCACGAAAAGTTGTTTGGCGATTCCCTCTGCCGCAACCATGCCATCTTCACGCTCACGATCATGTTTATTATGGACCTCATACTTTTCTTCCTTGACACATTCTTGTGGTATATCATTTGGAATACTGTCTATTCCATCGCCCGCTCCTTTATGCTTGGCCTTTCAATCTGGACGCCTTGGAGGGATATCTATGCCCGATTACCTAAGCGCATCTACGCTAAGATCCTCGCGACCTCTGACCTAGAGGTTCGATACAAGCCCAAGGTGCGTCTTGTTATACACCTACTAGGCTCTATTGATATAACCCACTTGCAGGTCCTTGTTTCTCAAATTTGGAATGCGATCATCATCTCGATGTATCGCGAGCACTTGCTGTCCATCGATCACGTACAAAAACTTCTCTACCATCAGGTTGACACCCCAGACGGTCGTCGCAGTCTTCGTGCTCCTCCGTTCTTTGTTGCCCAGACCGACAAGGGATTCAAGGGTAGTTTCTTCCCGCCGGGCTCGGAGGCCGAGCGTCGAATCTCGTTCTTTGCTCAGTCCCTCACGACCGCGCTCCCTGAGGCCCTTCCGGTGGATGCCATGCCTACATTCACAGTCCTAACCCCTCATTACAACGAAAAGGTATGCTCTCTCTGGTGGTTCATTTCCCCCTGAATCATTTCTCAATGCGCTCGAATCACAGATCCTGCTTTCGTTGCGAGAGATTATCAAGGAGTCCGATATCAACACCCGTGTCACACTCCTCGAGTATCTCAAGCAGCTGCACAGCCTTGAATGGGAAAACTTTGTTAGGGACACCAAAATCCTAGCCCAAGAGTCGGACCTATACGATGGTGCATTCCCGGGCGCGGGCGATGAGAAGGGCTCATCCAAACTCGACGACCTTCCATTCTATTGTATTGGTTTCAAAAGCGCCGCCCCCGAATTCACCTTGCGCACCCGTATTTGGGCCTCGTTGCGCTTCCAAACCCTTTACCGTACGGTCTCGGGCATGATGAATTACGCCAAGGCAATCAAACTACTATATCGTGTCGAAAACCCCGAAGTAGTCCAGATGTTTGGGGGTAACACAGATAAACTCGAACGCGAGCTAGAGCGCATGGCTCGTCGCAAGTTCAAATTCGTCGTTTCCATGCAGCGATATTCCAAGTTCAACAAAGAAGAACATGAGAACGCCGAGTTCCTACTTCGCGCTTATCCGGAACTTCAGATTGCCTATCTCGAGGAAGAACCACGTAAGGATGGCGGTGAACCACGACTATACTCTGCGCTGATCGACGGCCATTCCGAGTTCAACCCGCAAACGGGGCGGCGTAAGCCCAAGTTCCGAATCGAACTACCTGGAAATCCCATTCTTGGTGATGGCAAGTCGGATAACCAGAACCATGCAATCATCTTTTATCGCGGCGAATACCTGCAGCTTATCGACGCCAACCAGGATAACTATCTTGAAGAATGTCTCAAAATTCGTAACATTCTTGCGGAATTTGAGGAATACTCAGTCAGTAGTCAGAGTCCATATGCTCAATGGGGCCAGAAGGAGTTTAAAGCCGCACCTGTCGCAATTGTCGGCGCCCGCGAGTACATTTTCTCGGAGAACATTGGCATTTTGGGCGATATCGCGGCTGGTAAGGAGCAAACATTTGGCACGCTGACGGCGCGCTCGCTTGCTTGGATAGGGGGCAAGTTGCATTATGGGCACCCTGATTTCCTCAACGCGACGTTCATGAGCACACGCGGCGGCGTATCCAAAGCACAGAAGGGCCTGCATTTAAACGAGGACATTTATGCGGGTATGAACGCCTTTGGACGCGGTGGGCGAATCAAGCACACGGAATACTATCAATGTGGCAAGGGTCGCGACCTTGGGTTTGGCACGATCTTGAACTTCCAGACGAAGATTGGCACCGGGATGGGCGAGCAAATGCTCAGCCGCGAATACTATTATCTGGGAACACAGCTCCCAATCGACCGCTTCCTCACATTCTACTACGGTCATCCTGGCTTCCACATCAACAACATGCTCATTATTCTGTCTGTGCAGCTCTTCGTCGTGACGAGTACGTTCTTTACCTCTGAGCTCTTCACCCGAGAGAAATTGACGCCCTCTCTTACTCTAGTGGTGTTCCTGGGCACTCTCAACTCACAGGTCACGATATGTCGATACTCGAGCACTGGCCAACCGCTCAATGGACAAGGGGGATGCTACAACCTTCAGCCGGTCATTAACTGGATTCACCACTGCATTGTCAGCATTTTCTTGGTTTTCATGATTGCATTTCTCCCCCTGTTTCTCCAAGGTATGCGATATGGCTTCCCCGTCCTTTTTTGAGACCCTCTGGTCCTGATCACGTTTCCTTGGCAGAACTGATCGAACGTGGCACCGGCCGTGCGCTCGCGCGTCTCAGTAAACAATTCATCTCGTTGTCGCCAGCGTTTGAAGTGTTTGCCACTCAGATTTACACACACTCGATCCTGAACAACCTCACTTTCGGTGGTGCGCGTTACATCGCCACTGGTCGTGGGTTCGCAACATCTCGGATCTCATTTAGCATTCTTTTCTCGCGCTTTGCTGGCCCAAGTATTTACCTGGGCATGCGGACTCTACTGATGCTGCTCTACGTGACCTTCTCGTTTTGGACACCGTATTTGATATACTTCTGGATATCCATTCTTGCGCTTTGTGTCGCTCCGTTTCTCTTCAACCCCCACCAGTTTTCGTTCACAGATTTTATCGTCGACTACCGGTGAGTTGCCCAGATTTTAGTTATGATACTCCCACTCACAGAAGTTATAGCGAGTTCTTGCGTTGGATGTCTCGGGGAAACTCACGCTCACACAACAACTCTTGGATCGGATATTGCCGGCTGTCGCGCACTATGATCACGGGCTACAAGAAGAAGAAATTAGGCAAACCATCGGACAAGTTGTCAGGCGATGTACCTCGGGCTGGTTGGCGCGCGGTCATCGTCTCTGAGGTTCTCTTCCCGATCTTCTTCGCTATTCTTCTTGTCATTGCATACATGTTCGTCAAGTCATTCCCAGTCGCAGGTCAGACGCCACCCAGCCCTCTCATTCGCATTACCGTCGTGTCAATCGGCCCCGTCGTATGGAACGCAGCTGTCTTACTTGTCCTTTTCCTTGTCTCCTTGTTCCTTGGGCCAATGCTCGACTCGTGCTGCGTGCGGTTTGGTGCAGTCATGGCAACTATCGCTCACATACTAGGCACGATTGGCATGATTGGATTCTTCGAATTCTTCGTAAGTCTTCCCATAGTTTCTAAACGACATTGTTTTATCCTACTCAATGCGTCAACCGTAGTGGGTCCTCGAGCTTTGGGACACATCCCATGCCGTCCTTGGTCTCATCACTATCGTGGCAATTCAACGTGCCATTCACAAAGTATTGATCTCGGTGTTTCTCTCGCGCGAATTTAAGCATGACGAGACCAACCGAGCATGGTGGACGGGCAAGTGGTATGGCCGTGGTCTCGGTGCACATGTACTTTCGCAACCGGCGCGCGAATTTATTGTCAAGATCATTGAGCTGTCCCTCTGGAGCTCCGACTTCCTGATCGGCCACTTCTTGATGTTCATGCTAACACCCCTGATACTGGTGCCTTATATTGACCAGCTTCATTCAATTTTGCTTTGTGAGTCTCCTCCCAGGTATACGTAGCTACCGACTCGATGATTGCTTGCAGTCTGGCTGCGGCCGTCGAAGCAGATACACGCACCTATCTTCAATATCAAATTGAGGAAGCAGCGTCGCGCCATCGTGAGTATTTGGTCATTCTTCTCAAACCTTGTGAAGGCAGGAGCTGACAGCTTTCGCAGATTATCAAATACGTTCCTATATTCTTTACGGTCATTGCAATCTTTGTCGCCTTGATCGCTGCCCGTGAGTATTTGTCTCGCTTCTCGCGAGCTTATGCTGATCCGTACTTTGTGTTAAGCTGTCATCCTCAACGACACCATCCGCCTTAATTGTTCATTATGCAATCAGTTGTAATGCTGGACCCTTGGGACATTTTCTCTACTTGTTATACCATTTGCTGATCGCTGTCCTTGCCCCTTTTTCCGTCCGCTTTTTCTTACATTCCGCGGTCTGTACACTGCTTCCCCATGGACTTGAAGTTGTATACGTTTTCCATGATTCATCCAATTTTCGGAACTTGCATTGCAATGAACCGTTTACTTAGAACCAGGAATTGCTCCTCATTGTAAGCCTAAAGGTGTCGGTGTACTAGCCCAATGGGCAAGCGTGTATCGCGTGTATCGCACATCATAAAGAGTGTAGTCTCCCTAGCTCTTCGACTGTACAAAGATGATACATTGATGACCTGAGAAAAGCAACTAAAATTCGAAGGGAAAGTCCATCTAATGACGGGTATGTACGAGTGTCGATGGCTTATATTTCCCTCTCCTTCAACGTACCGGAATATCTTACAGCATCATTAGTCGGACTTTGGGTGCAGCGGTGCAGCGGTGGCCCAACTGAACCATCCACTCGAGCGGCTCGGGGCGGTATCGGTCGGTGAGCCGGGGGACCGCTCACCTTCAGTATCACTCGGCACCTCGACCTCCTCGAAACGACCACCAGGACCAAGATTCGTGCCGCTGGCGACGCGTTCTCTGAGGCCGCCGGCGGACTCGGAGGACGGGGTGCGGCCCTGCATGTGCGGCATCGAGACGGGATCGGGTCCATCGCCCACGTCGTATCCCTGCGTAGATCCCGCTGAAGTAGCACTACCACGGGTATTGCTGGGAGCAACGCCCTGACGTTGGAGGAGTGCGGTACCACCAGCAACGATGGCCGGGCCGTACGTGCGCCATAGCGTACCAAGCATCTGTGTCGGACCAGACACGGAGTCGCTGAGCGCCGGCGCCGGCACCGAGCCCCCGGATGGGTACTCGGTCGCGGTGGCCGACTGTGGGCCAGTGGCGCTGGAGACGATGGAATCCCAGAGCATGCGTGCACGGGCTTGGAGAAATGCGAATACGCGTGCCCTGAGCTGCGCCAAGGCGGCGTCTATTTGGGATTCGTGAGCACGTAGAACGGGTTCCAGTTGCGTTAGGTAGAGGTAGGAGGCGCCCTGAGTTTGCGGAAGAGCGAGGTAGAGAAGAAAAACGGTCTTGAAAAGATAGTAAAACGGAATCCTATGACGGAAGAGAAAGGCCGCCGTGAGGAGAAGGACATTGCTGAAGGGAAGAATCTTGTAATACACACCAGGCCACAAGCCACTCTGCGAGATATTCGACACCTACGACACATGCAAGCACAGACCAATACATTAACCATCGCTCGAGATCCTCCTCCGACGCAGGCCGCTGGGACAAGGTCTTGAATGAGGCGTAACCCGGATAGAGAAAGGCGGCGATGCAGCTTATGAAGTCAAATATAAGGATTTGGTCAACAGTCTAGTCAAAAAAGTAAAAGACGGATACCTGACAATTCGAGAAGCGAGATAGAGGAACATGATGGTAGTTGGAAGACGAGAAAGGGGGCGACGAAAGGGAGGAATGTTACTGCTATGGGCGCTTCCAGGACCACGTAGGGCTGCGGGTGTACGTGACCAGACTCGTTCAGGACACCTCAAACCTCTCTCTAATGGCAAACATCGGTAGTGTCTTTCTCGGTGACGTCCAACGCAACCGTTTACGTTCCTCGGGCTCAACACCCGGTTCAACACCTCCGTCATCACCTCCCCCGACATCACTCCCTTCCCGCGGCGCTACACATTCATCACCAACACCAACCTCGGACTCGGTATTTCCTGGCTCGGTACATAGTCAGGAAAAGTTCACACCGCCACCTCACCTGGCTCCAACGCAGTCCTTAGAGCTCCGCGTACGTTGGCTTGAGGCAATCCTCTATGGTGCAAAGCACGACGAGTTGCTCGCAGGTTTGCGGGACCGTAAGCCGGAGCTAAGACGAGGTGAAACGTTGATACGTGCTGCCGAACATGCCCAGCGGCGGATGAACGAGATCGCCAGTGCTTACGACGTTCTCCGAAGGTTTCTCGGCCACTGTGAGTCATTCCTGTCGTTATTCCCTGTCCTTCACCCCAACTTGCAACAACCCAGACGAGCAACATGCCCAATACTTGACTCCCGCTTTCGCACTCTCTGGGACGCTCCCAAATATCACACCACCTGAATATAAAGACATGTCTCCTGCAGACTTGGCAGCCCTTGCAGCAGAACTCGAGCCCGACATCCGTGCCGCAGACAATGACATGCGTGAAATCGATGACCTGCAACAGAAAGGCATCACCGGCGCTGGGGCGCTGTCAGGTGTGCTCAGTGGCTATCCCTTGCATCCCGCTACGCACACTATGATTAATTTTACATTGGGCTGGTAGAGTACGAAGCACTACAGCCACGGCTCGACGCGCTCCTACTACGGCATAAAGAAGATCTTGACCGTGCAGCCGCCCTCGAGAAGCGCGTAGCGGGAATCGTTCGGCAGTATGCCGTGCAGGTTTGCATGCGTTTCTCCCACCTGTGCATAAGTCATCCTAACGTGTGACTGTCCCACTCAGGTTGACTCCCTATCGGAACTGTTCGTGGCGTGGGATGAGACACTCCGCGTGGCGGAGGAGAAAGTTGGAAAGCTGGAGAAGGGGCGAGAGGAGCGTTCCCGCCGCGGGTATGATTCAAGTTAGATAGTTAGATGCGACTTGCCCATCCAAGGTTACGTACAGTAAAATCCATACCGTGAACCGAAGTGAACCCTGTACGACTTCCATTGCGTCCCCATCATTCAGATAAGCCTTATCGAGGCTTGACGGTATTATAAATGCTACTGTATCAGGGTGATGAATTGGTGTGTGAACGTCAAGCGTCAAAACGCCCAAACTTGACGGCATAAGCTACAAATAAAGGCAGAGCAAATGCCCATGTTACGTCTTTTCAACTGTCGTTCAACTTCCACTTTGTTATCAGCGTTCCGACAACACTACCCCGGCCTAGGAGGCGTCCAGAGGGTGTGATTCTCACCACCATGCCGCCTTCAGGACGCAACGACGCGGCAAACACAGGCAAGTCCAAGGAACGAGAGTGGAAGCGCTCGCAAGGGTCCATCGCGTGCGCAGAATGTCGACGGTATGTTTCGCTCGCCCGCCATAAATCAGAAAAACCAGCTGAACTCCCTCGCTCTACTGTAGCCTCAAATTAAAGTGTGACAGGAATGTACCATGTTCATCATGCACACGGAGAGGCTGTGCTTCGATCTGCCCAAATGGTGAGTCCTCCACTCGGACAATATTCCCCCTATCATGTCTACCCCAATACCGACTGCGGCAATCGATATACCCTATCTTTTGCTTTAACCTATCCTTCGAGTGTGGATGATAAATTCTCCCGCATGTGCTGATTGACTCCCTGCAGGAAGCCTCGTAACAGGGCAAGGCACACGGTGGGCCCCTACGTTCCGCATTTCATACCGCAATCTTGCCCATACTATTCTAGCTTCGTCCTTGCGGACACTGACAGACTTCACAACAAGATCACGGAAATGAGTGCCCGCATCCGCCAACTCGAAGACGCCCTCGCAGTCTCGCATTCCAATACACATCCTTTGCTCCAGCACGACCTTCTCCAAATCAAATCGATCATCAATCTACATTCTGCCGTAGAACAAACAGCCGAGGAGGAGACAACTGAGGTTGATAACGGCCGACTACTGGACGTATTCGGCACGCTGGCCCTCCGCGATGATGGAGCGTCCACGTTCTACGGACGATCTGCAGGCCATGAAGTGAGTATGTCATCCCTGGCGAATGCATCGAACATGAACGCGTTATTTTCAGGGCCTCCTTCTAGTAAGGATCAATTATTTGCTTTCCGGAGAATACCCGTGACAGTTGTCCTTTGTCGTCAGAGCGAAGGAGATCGTCCAGAGGCGTTCTCCTCAAGTAGCGGTTCCGGGGAGCGTTTTCGTCCATCAAATCCCGACGAAACGTCGCCAAACCTTCCTCTGCCTATAATCGAACTTTCCGCGTCATTCCCGGATGCTTCCATTCGCCTCCCGCTTTTCGTCCTCGAGGCGTACCTTCCGCCCTGGTCTCGTGCTTCGCAGCTTTCTACCCTCTACCTCGAGCAAGCTCCTTGGTTCTTTGGTGCTGTAAAAGCGCGCCAGCTTCATGAAGAACTTCTTCCTTTATATTACGTCGAAGCTCGGCCGCACGGTACTGGCCCTCCCGCCACGCCCACGGCTCACGACCTTGCCCTTCTGTTTGTTATACTCTGTTTTGGGGCTATAACAGATGAAATTCTACCACCAGCACCAGGGAACCCAGAAGCGGAGCGTTTCTATACACTAACGCGTGCCGCAATTGCATTGTCGCCTCCAATGGACCGTCCCCCTACGGTAAGTACCGTACAAGCGTTCAGTTTGATGGCGATATACCAGGGCCTTGTTGCAAATCAAGACAGCATCGAGAGTACCTGGGCAATGATGGGGTTGGCAACCAAGTTGGCTCAGAGCGTGAGTTGTGCTTGGTCCGGAGTCAGTCGCCTCTGAACCTTATATGGCTGGATTACAGATTGGCCTCCGTGAGTGATCATATAATCCATGTATGCCCCCCCTCCCCCAAGCTCACGGTGGGTAGACCGAGACTGCGCGAGATGGAATCTAGCCCCTTCTGAAACCCAGAAACGCCGAGCACTGTTCTGGGAGTTGTTTATCACAGATTGCTGGCAGGTGAGGGACTTTACAGAAGGAGTGTTTTTTTGAGATAACCATCTTACCTCATCCCAGAGTCTTGCCACAGGCCGCTTACCCACGTTTTCACTCCCCTTTGTCGACTGTGAACTTCCTCAAGATCTCGAGCAACTCTTGGCTGACGACGGTACCACTCAAGCGTCTTGTAAGTGATCCATAGATTGGTTAGTCTGTTTCGATGACACTATTGCCCGTGTAGTTCCGCATTGGAAGGCTCTGTTCGGCAAACAATGTGTTTCCGAAGTTGTTTTGGGCATTCTCACCGCCCGCCCACCTAAGTACTCTATCATTGTCGAACTTGACCGCAAGATCCGTGACATGGAACTTCCTCGATATGCAATCGATCCGCCTCCTGACGGTGCATCTTTCTCCGTCGTAATGCAGCACTTCATGCCCGGGAATTATCGTTGCCTAAGTGCGTCATCATTCTTGCGACCAGCTTCCTGTTAGAGTGACGATATGTCTGGCTGTAGCACTCCTCTATGTGCATCGCGCATTTTTCGCGCAGGGCCTATGTGATCATCCTACAGATCCTCTTCGAGGAACGTACGCACCGTCCATTCTTTCCGGCTACCGCTCCGCTTGCCAGATCCTATCCAACCTGCGGGCGGCCTTCATTGTCTTCCCTGGTCGGATTGCCAGATTCTGGGTACTGTGGACTCATGCCTTTTCTGCCTCTGTAAATCTGTTATATTCATCGTATAGTTATGCTAGAGCTGATCTGGGAATTTAAGGTGATGCTCGCTTTGGTTCCGGTGCGAGCACCGCGGAGTAAAATGGCACGGGGGGCATTAATGGAGCTCCACTTGGCCCACGAGTTGTTTGAGCGTGCTGCGCCGTTTGGTGGTCGTGCTGTCAAGATGCTCGTATGTCTTACCTTCATCAATCCTCATCACTAACAATATTCCCCTTAACTTTACTCTCGTAGCCCATTGTAAAGAGACACCTTGAGAAGGCTACAGAAAATTTCAATGCCGTGCACACGGCCATCGAGCCATTTGCAGGGCCCAAGCGAGACGAATTCTCAGTCTTCTCAGGCATGACATCCACTGTGCGCGCCGCAACCTCCGCGCCTTCGACATTGATTCGTTCCTCCCCCGAGTCGTTGATTGATTCATCACCAAGTCCCCCCCAAGAATTACACCGTGCTGCTTCCGGAGTAACTATCCGACCTTCCCAACCAGCGGGGCCACAGCCCCCATTGCATCCTACCAGCCTAGAAGTCGATTCATCTCCATGGACTCAAGTGCATCCAGCGCTCATCGATCAGCTGGCGGCTTTTGAAGCACAGATAGCGCCGTCTCCCGTGGTTGGCGGATACTCGGGTGGGCAATCAGCGTCGTCACACACATCACAAATTCCCTTCTCATTCCCAATGTCTACGAGACCTGCCAGCCCACCAAGGGTCACATACTTACAGCAAGCGCCGCGTGGACACCATCTTCCGCATGACCCGCAATTCATGGAAGGCACAAACCCTACTTCGGCTATGACAGATATGAACGCAGTTGATCTGCGCTGGGGTGCACCGCATACAGACATGCACCCCCAATTCGCCCGCCCACGGACGCCGCCCGCCGGGGCGCCGGGCCGTGATCACGTGATACGACAGAGCGGTGGTCTCAGCCTCACCGAGGCCTGGTCGCAGTTTCTAACGCAGATGGACATTCCTGCTGCTCCGCAGCGACCGCCATGAAAGGGGATGTTGGCACAACTTTTTTTTCGCTTCTATTTCTAATTCCTTGTGGCCGATGGCCGATTGCATTGAGTACATCTACCAGTTATCAGGTTCATCGTCCTTTTGTTTGTCAATGGTGTGATTGTATAGTTGTTGTTGACTACATTTCCGTACTCGTATGCGTATCTGGGCGCGTTACTGTCGCTTGCCAGGTAATGCAAAATCACCTAGAGTTGCAAAATTGTGAAAACGCTCTGGAGCTACGAACCCTTCACGGCTTGACTTGATATTTTTGGTATAGTTTGTAGATGTTCCAGCAATCATATATATAAATTGAAAATCCGGCTGTGATTTGAGGGCTACAGTACCTTGTTTTGCAACACTAGGTGAGTTTTGTTGTATCCGGCCTATGTCTCTTCAGATTTTGGAGAAAAATCATTCTATGAGGCTTCAAGAGATTCTCTCCCGACTGCTCTGCCGGCGGCAAGACTGAGCCAATTGAAGTTAATTAACACGATTTGGCTCTGATTGGTTTTACTAAATGTTTTGCAAAACCCAGTGCGTGATGGTGCTACTATCGTCCTCGGCCGAGCTGACCGATATCCAAGTAACAAAAGCATTGCCTTTCCATCAAGGGAATGCCTTCGACTCTGCTTACTTTTGTCCAAGGGAGTCATTCAACCTTGCGCCAGACACATATAGACAGGCTGGGGTGTTACCACAGAAACCACAACTTGAAGGCGAACAATTAGAGCGAACAACACAAAAGTGGTAAGGCTCGTGGAACAATTGGGAAGGATTCCATATTCCATAAGCACGGGCCGGGAAGTCCAAGCACCTCACCTTGGCCGCCGTGATCCACTGGCAGGTTCAAACCTCTGACAGTCCTCTGACTCGGAACGCGCAAGGGCGGCACAACGATTAGTTTTTCGTTTTGTAGACTAGAGTACGATCACTTCTGCCTAGAAGTGCGCATCGTTATGCAGTTCAGGCGCTCCAACCTGAAACCACGTATCATGATGTACACCGTGACGGCAGTCTATCCAGGAATCATGATGCCACTGGCACCAGACACGCAATTCGGGTTCCCACTGGTGCCTTTTGTCTCTGTGCTTCTCTTCAGCGACAGTACTGCAGCCAAGCGCTCGTTCACGCATAAAATAATTGCCGTGGCCCACTCCTCTTCCCCACTGCCACTGCCAGTGCCCGAGCGCAAGACGCTCCTCTCCTCCCGCCCCTTACTTCTCCCCACGACACTCTCCCCCCATTGACATGGCCGCTACCTCCATCCATGCCCCTCGGGTATCCGCTGGCGAATACCCATACGCTCACGGTTACGGCTCCGTGTCACCCCCTCACACTCCTCTGAGCGCGACTCTGGTCAACAGTCCCCAGAACAATGAGCGTTCCTCCGTCAAGCTCAAGATCCTCTGCGGCAAATCCAATATTGTTAATTCTGTAGTTATCGACGCAGCCGGCCGGTCTCTCTATTCCATCACAAGCACTTCGAAGCGCACGACTTTGGTCGAGTGCAGGAACAATGTCGAGGTTGCAACCATCGAGTGGGACCGTTCTAGTCCGCGGATGGTTTTTCGTCGGAAGAAAATAAAGTGCAAGGAGTGGTTGCCTCTCGCGGGTCCTGAGACAGAGTACGCCCTGTTACTAGTTACTACCCGCTGATAGTCCGGATCTGATCGTCGCCTCAGATCTCGCGTACTCACATATGGTGACTCACAATTTACTTGGATGCACAAGTCTACTTCTGGCTACGTGCGTATTTGCTCCCACTATCACTATGGCACCTTTTACTGGGGCTGATAAACCGCTACAGCTACTTCCTGCTAACCGACCCGGTCTCGCCATAGCGCGGTGGCGCATCAAATCCCGTTCCGACGATCTCCGTTTGGAGTTATTCCAAGACGCAGTCGTTGAACCTGGCTTACTCGAGGCGATTATCCTCTCTGTCGTCTTGCTCCGATCTGGACGTTCCCTTGGTGACATCCCAGATTTGAACAGTTTCTTCAACCCAGGATTCGTTTCCAACCATCCCTTTAATACCCGTTGAACGGGAAGTCTTGAACTGAATCACGCCATCACTTTGTGGTTGTCTATGTTTGATAAGCATTTCGCTGTATGACTTGATATGGAAAGCGCCTTACGATCTTCAGGTATGATACTTCTCTGTAGCAATACTAATAACATGTATTATCATGATGATGGTTCTGTGCGACTCGTCATGGATTTATCAACCCTTCCTTTTCTCCTCCAAGTTTGTGAGCGGACCTCAGTTTTCTGCCTTTATAGGCATTGCCCGAACGCCTAAGTCCTCATGAGTAGCCCCGATTCATTTTTCCCTGCGTCGAGACACTAACTGAGAGGCGAACACAGCTCACATCGTGGGATCCATCGCTGGTCACACAGTATTTCTATTATGAACTTTGATATATACTAGTAAACCATTCACTCGGATTCCTGCCTCTCGTTGCCAGTTGTCCAGGTATCTTGGAGATGGGGAATTGTCATGATAATCAAGTACGAGACTCTTTGTAGAAAAGCATGAACGGTGTAGATTCAATTGAGTCTTGGGCACAGCACAGGCCTCGGGGTGTGCATTTCGAACGCGAGAACGGAGGGCACGAATTGAACGCCTTACCAGCAAACTAGTACTGACATATAATGATTAATGAACGGTCTACTAGTAATCTAAGGACCTCGATCCGCTTCATACACTCTGCAGTGCGCGCCCACTTTCAACACTCTTGCAGTGGCCCGGGCCAAGGGTTGACGTTGACCGGTCGTTGACCCTGCATTCAGGTGGCCAACAGCCCCCCAACGAGAGGTCCAAGCAGATTGTAGTTTGTTACGGGCCGTCAACTGAACATGTCAAGTTTGAGTCGAAGGGTCTACGAGCTCGTCGGCTTGATAAAATGGGCTCGAGTCCTCTCCTACTCGGATATGGATTTATCCAAGCCGTCCATCATGTCATGGTGGTGAAAGTTCGAAGAACAGATGGGGTTTTCAGACGTCAGGTCTCACCTTCGTACTACACCTCGACAAGGCGAAAGTATTGTATTGGTGACTTGAAGTTCCGTCAGTTATAATTAGTCAGATCAGTCTCCCACTCCCACATCATACCTCGTGTCGCGTGGTCCGTGGGCCTGTTGACATGCGCCTTGTGGCGTATAAGCGTCGTATAAGCATCATTGTTTTTGGCTTGTAAGTCAACGTCTACAAGAGCTCTTAGATCCCTGCATGTTAAGGATTTGTTATACGTAAGGGGTTGCGGCAAAGTGAGACCCGAGGCCCGAGGGGATTCAACGGCCGAACAACGCGAGGATTCATTATTCTTGCATTCAAGGTAAAGTACATAGCCCAATGTAAACGTTGAATACATGATGCCCGTAAATCAACGGGACAACCGCGACAGACTGCACCAGGGCCAGAGGTAGCACGGGATAACCTCTTGAATGCCGTCCCACTTATCAGCAATGTTGCGTCTGTAGTGCGGGTGCGGCAACCCGCGGATTTATCACCTTGTTGCTCACACTAGTACTGCCGCCATACAGTTGCCGAGTTGTGAGGCACAGATTCCTGTTGTGGTATGCTCAAAGACCAGGTTTTCCAAAATTGGCTATAAAGGCCTCTCCGAAAACGGACATGACCTTGTCCTCTTTCCAGCTCATCCATCGTTCCTCGGGCACCTACCGCGTCTACACAGTCCCGCTTCTCAAAGCACATAAAATCTTACTATGCCCCATGCCATGCCATACGCGAACCCCGCACTCTCTAACCCACGCAACGCGCCTTTGAAAAACCAGACCAAAAAATGGCCACCGTCATTGCTGAGCCACCAGCATACGCCCCCGCTTCCTCCTCGCAAGACCTCCTCGACCTTCGACCTTCCTCCTCGACACCTCCACCTGCCTACACAGAACGCGCGGCCCGTAAGCTTAGGATCACTTCTCCGCCCGGAGTGGGCATCCTCCACGCTTCGATACTCGATGCGGCGGGCCGCGCTCTCTATACCACCTCCTCAGACGCGAAGCTAAAGAAGACGTCTGTGCGGCGTGCAGGGCCCTACCCCAACTCTGATGCGGAGACGGACGTCGCCGTAGAGGGGCCTCACGGGGAGGAACTCGCGCGCCTCAAGTGGGATCGCGCGAGCCCGCGTGTTCGATTCTGCTCTAGCGGTGACAAGAAGAAGAAGCGCAAGGTCAAGTGCAAAGAGTGGCTCCCGCTCGCGGGTTCCAGTGCCACGTCTGATTTGCAGTATGGGTTTTTTTTTTCATTTGCGTTGACTCGCTACCGCGTGAACTCTGAAGTGCTGATGGCTTTGCATTCGCTGCAGATCTCGCATTCTCATGCTTGACAGCGCCCGGTATTCCATCACAGAGCGCAAAGGCGGCATCGGCTGTGTACGTGATACTCTTCCCATTTTAGTCCACGTCAAGCATTCACTGACGCGCTCTCCATTTAGCTCCTCCGCATTGACGACGAGGCCACGTCCCCGCTCCTTCCCCTCGCACGCTGGCGCACGGCACCAGACTCCAAATCGCAATGTCTGGACGTCTTTGATGACGTCTGTGCGATTCCGGGATTGTTCGATGCATTCGTGCTTGCACTCATCGTGCTGCAGAGTGGGCAGCCACTTGGCGATGTCCCGGATTGTCTCTATCCGACTTCGCCCAAGTTTTTTGGTACTGCTGACCTCATGTGGCGATGATAAGAAATCACATATTTACACAGTAAGCTTAGTGCTGGTCCTTTTTCACCTGACGCTCAGGATGGGCGGTATGCATCATAATTATGTTTATCGCATTTTGATAGATAGGTGGTCGTGTCGCGGGCCGATGGGACATTAATACCTCGATTTGTACGGTACTGTAGAGCTCCTTCAACTTGCGGCCGTTCGTTCAGTGGCTTGCCTTGAAGTGTATAACTCGTTTGACTCATTGCTCTCATTAACTGCCGTGATCTGACACAAGACTCGCGTCGAGAGTCGAAACACCCTTGTCAATACGCCCCGTGGAAGGAAAACATCTCATTGGAACACAGAGCGCACAGGTCAAATAGCAGGTGTGATATGACTGCTGTGGGCCACAACCCTGGTCACGTATTAGCACCCTCCTCAATGTAGTTACCCTTCCATGTTCCGATGATCGTAGCCCCACAGGACGATTTTTCGAAGGTGGGTGAAGCTTCAAAGGAAATCGCTAAATGCAGCCATCTCGGGACCACCGGCCTCCTAGAGAAACAATTCGGTAAGAAACAGATGAAGAATGTACACGAAAGAGGACACGTACCCTCTGCCCGATTTCCCAGTCTTCACATAAAACGATATCAGCGTGCAGGCCAAGGTGATCAGATGAGAAGACGCACAAGAGTAGATGATGGTAACTGCCATGAGAATACCCGTTCCGGAGCCGATTGCACCCATGAGGTCAGCAGCGACAGAAAGCAAGCCAAGGACGGCACCACCCAGCGCGGCCGCTGTAGGAATGACACGTTTCAGTTCCTTATACATTGAGCCCTCGCGGTGGCCAGCCATGACCTAAACGAATCAGAACCCTCAGGCGTGGGACATAGAACAAAAATCTCACAAGTTGTTGATCTTTCAATTGTTTCGCTATGTCGCGTGGGCCAGATCCTGACACTTCAATCCAAGTCTTGGAGAAGATGGCGCATACAGACGTCATGAACAGGATATACAAAATTGTATGAATGGGGTCAACGAATGCTGCACGGATGGTCCGCGGCGGAGAAATGTAATAAGCAAAGCCAGACGTGGCCGCGAGCTGAGCTGATTCCTCCATCGGCTGGGAAGAAAAAGCAAATCAGAACGACAAAGGATGGTGGTGAGTCACAATATTTACCTCCCAAACCCCAAGGAGCTTAACAAGGAAATAGTCGGGAAAGCGGGAGAAGAGCATCTGGCTAACGATGTAGATGTGTGAAGTGAGCGCCGATTCGAGCATGATTGGCATGTTCGAGGTGTAGAAGAGCTTGACTGGGTACGAGCCACGTTGTCCACGGAAACGGTTGCTCTTGACTGGGATCTCGATGCGGAAGCCTTGAAGGTAAATGACGACGGCAAACACGGCAAGAGTGGCGATAAGATTCATCACGTTGGGAAGACGCTCTCGCCAAAAAGCCTCTCGAAGGGCACGGCCTTTATCGTTCCAAGTAAAAAGAAGGTGGAAGAGGGAAATGATGGCACCCTCAAACTCGGGCCCACGGCCAGTATTGATGGTGGTGGGAGAGAACGCTTTCCAGACAATCGATTCACAGATGTTGGTGGCGATGAAAAGAGAGATCCCGGAGCCAAGGCCGTAACCTTTTTGAAGGAGTTCGTCAAGTAGAATGACAATAAGAGCCGCGGCAACGAGTTGGATGATGAGCAAAAGGCAGACCCCGGCGCCCAGGTCTCGAGGCTGTCCGTAAAGCCCAGTGAGCACATAAACAGTGGCTTGACCGAGGGAGATGAGAAGTGCAAAGACTGGCGGAGAAGAGATCAGCGCATAAGGAGTAGATAGAGAAACGTACACCCACGTTTTTGGGCGCCAGAGAACAAACCACGGTCCTCCTTGAGAGAAAAATCGACGTCAATGAGATTAGCGCCTGCTAGAAGCTGCATAATCATGCCGGAAGTGACGATGGGGCTTATCCCAAGTTCCATGAGGGTACCCCGGTTGGAGGCAAGGATGACACGCATCCAATAGAATGGATCAGACGAGTCGGAGGACATGATGCCGTATAAAGGGACCTGTGAACAGACCAAGAATATGAGGAGAGTGACGGCGGTCCATAAGACTTTTTGGTTGAATGGAACCTAGAGAAAAAGATCATGAGTGTGACGATGGCAGATGAAGGGCTACATACTTTGCGGTCGGGAGACGATACTTCGGGGAGAATCGGAAGGAAAGGTCGGACTAGATTAAGGAAGCGGACTAGGGAAGAAGATGTTCAATAAGCTGATCAAATTTTAGGGAAAAAGCACTCACACCCGCTCATGGTTGAAGAAAAGAAAGGACGTACAGTGTCGTGCTCAACTCGCGCTTCGCGCGAACCACAAAATGACAGACGTGGCACAACAAATAATACTAAATAGTAACCCTTACAGTAATTAAACATTATACTTATCTCGACTCGATTACAGGCACTGGGATAAACCTTATTGATCTCCCTCTGCTCGACCCATCCCCGACAACAACACGACCCCCGACTCTCACGTCCGCCAAAATAAACTCTGCGATGGTGAGTAAACACATCCAGTCATCTCTATAAATGATATATCATCGTTTCCTTCTCATTCGATGCCGTGTAAACGGTGGATGGATACATTTTCGGCTGGATGGCTTGCAATGACATATTAACCATTGCCGTAGGCCACCACCGAACTCGCCGCAACGTATGCAGCCCTCATCCTTGCTGACGACGGCGTAGATATCACTGTACGCGATACAATTCCGCATTCCCTTTCCCGAGCGTCTGATCGTCAGTTCCCAGTCTGAGAAGATATTAGCGATTACCAACGCAGCAGGCGTCGAACTTGAACCTATCTGGGCCAACCTCCTTGCCAAAGCCCTTGAAGGAAAGAATGTCAAGGAACTGCTTTCAAATGTTGGGTCAGGAGGCGGTGCACCTGCAGTTGGTGCGTCTGCTGCCGCCGTCGGTGGAGCTGCTCCTGCTGCCGAGGCACCAGCAGAAGAGAAAAAGAAAGAAGAGGAAAAGGAGGAATCAGATGAGGACATGGTGCGTATTCGCTCTCGTGTGATTCTTTATGCACGTCAAGTGCTAATGTGGATGTCTTTACCAATAGGGCTTTGGTCTCTTCGACTGATCTATGAGGACCCCATTGTACATGTGTTGTTTTCACCTACATTTTACTTGCGCTCGACGCCACCGCGTTGTATTTCTCCCTTGCATAGCAATAAAAAAGATTTGCAATGGTGAGGCGTGCATCCGCATAGCGGGTGACGGAAAATTCCGCGATGACATATGACATATACTTCACTAGCGAACCAGCGATGACGTGCGCTATTGTTGCTTGGTGGTTCAAATTCAAATAGCGACACAAGTGGGGTTATCAATCACGTTCCCCTTTGCGCGGACGGGACGTCATTCTCGACGCGCCGACCCCACTTTGCTCCTGCTCCCGCGGCTGCCGCTGGATATAAGAACTACCCGCCCCTAATTGGACCCGCATCTACCACTTCACATCTCTTCGTTCGTTACTATGGATAAGGCAACATCTGTCATTGCTGCATTCAGAGCAGGCAAACAGCCTTCACAGTCGCAGACAAATGACTGGATAGGAAAACTGCTTCAATCTGAATTCATCCAAGTCGAGAAAACAGACGACGTAGGCGAGCTGAGCCAGAACGGCAAGAAGCTAGCTAGGGATCTTCGTGCGATTCTTGAAGCTTTCAAGGCTTATGGTTCCCACAAGAACGGTACGGCTTTTCTCAGCATCCGTTTTGTGCTCGTTTCAATCCCCTCGTAGGTGAAAACCTTGTCCAAGAAGCTATCTGGCACCTTAGCCAGGCCGATATCGCCGCATCTGCACTTGATGTAGACGTCTCAATGGATTCAAAGGAAGTTTCGAGCGACTATCAAGCGATTGTTGCATCCTTCCGCACAACGCTCGAGATTCTTTGGGACAACGCAGCGACGGAGGGGTTCGGAATTCTTTCAGACTTTGCGTCTTTCACTAGGCTGTCACTTGCAGACGCTGCCGAATTTGTTGCGGAGAAGTCGACTAAAGCGGCCGAGAAGATTCGCAACGTTGAAGGTGAGGTTCAATCAGGCGAACGCGACACCGTTGGTATCAAGGAGCAGACTAAGGAACAGTGGGAAGAGGCGGATGCACGCGAAGCATTCGAAAAGAGCATGGACATCATGAAAGATTCCGGCTCGGCTGCCATTGGTGTTGCCCAGTCTGCTGGTCGCAAGACTACAGACCTTACGGATCGCTCTCGCACCCGACTGCATGCAGCCGTCTCTGCGGTACATCTCCTATTCGATTCCATGTAACACCCCAGACTGATCCTACTTCCCCTCAAGATGGCGAAACGAGCGAGGGAAGATCCGGAATACCGCCGATCTATTGACACACTATTCGATTTGGTTCAAAAGTGGCTCAAAGAAACGGGAAATGTGGCCGTAGCAGCTGCTCAATCAACATCTCTAGAGTCTTTTGTCAACGACCCGACACCGGAGAAGCATCTCATTCAGGCCATACGTTATGTGAACAATTTTTTGCAGAATATTGCCGGAGGCAAGACCCTTGACGATTTGCACTCCGCGCTGCGCATGTGTATCATCGACATTCGTAACGACACCGATTTGCGTCAATGGGTTGAAGACTACATCGCATATGCGAGGCGCGCGCTCGAAAATGCAGGTGACAACGATATGGAGGGGATTCGCGACACCCGCCAAGCCCTCAGTCGGCGCTGGAATGAACTTACCGACACGGGTTCTGACAAGAGCCGCAAATGGAAGGAGGACTTCGAGGCTCTACGGAAAGAAGTTCGTGAATTCCAGGAACGGATGGAGCAGGACAAGGATCTACAAGCCGTACGCCAGGCGCATGCCCAACTCGGACGTGATATCGAGGACACTCTCGTTGACGTAGCAGCAGTTGGCCTGCAAGCCGCGGTCAGTGGCACGTCGTGGATTTGGGCAGATCTTTTCAACGTCTATCTGCCGCGGTTTATTTCCATGATAAAGAGTATTCCAATTCCACGGTATGACCTCCTCCCTTCATCTGCCTCCTTGTCACTCATGTATGCAATAGTACGGAATACGTCGACGAGAAATTTGAATTTGTACTCGAGGATCTCGATGTCTCTTCTATCGGGCTACTTCCAGGCCACGTTTTCATCCGCAACATCACCGACATCGAGATTGCTGCACCCGCTAGTGGGAAATCCACGACAGCCGTTGGGGCTTTGACGCACGTCCACGTGAAAGGTTTACGACTTAAGCTCAGTCAACTCTCATTTTACTATCGTGACCTGGCTGCCACCGTTGGACCCGCGGAGTTCACTGGTCTCGCCGAGATCACGCTTCCTCCCGAAGGCGTCGATGTTATCATCAAGATTAGGACAATTCCCAACACGGAAGCAGGGCTTGCAGAGCGTGCCGAGCGACAGAGGTTCCTGCGCATCGACGAGGTCGTTGTCAATGTCTCCGACGACGTAGACGTGCGCGTAACCGAATCAAATCATCCGGTGCTACTCACCGTGTTCCGCCCCTTACTCACGACGCGTCTACGAAGCGCGCTGCAGACAACGCTAAGCGCCCAAATCCGTGGCGTGCTCGAGGGCACAGATACACTCGCCTGGGACACTATTGCACGCGCAGAAATATTCGAAGATGTCGGGTTTACGCGCGGTCCTGCGCTAGCCATGGCATTGTGGAGCGAGCTTGGGCGTCTGCAGCGTACGCGGGGCGGCCTAAGCTTGGGCTGGTTCACGACAGGTACCGGAATCGTTCGCGAAGGAACCAAAGCGAGGGTTGCCCTCGGCACGGAACCGCAGGTCCTAGGGCCGGAAAAGCATGGGCCGAAAGGTACGCTGGCACAGCCTCTGAAGGAGCGTGCGCACGACGTGGATATAAGTATGGAAAATGTTGAAGGCGCAGCGAAAGATATAATTGGGAAAGCGAGAGTGGGGATAAAGGCGGGGGTACGTAAGGTTCGCACGTTTGAGGAGAGAGTGTCCGAGAAGCGACAAGAGGAGGAGAGGATCCCGGGATGGGGAAGTGGCGCGTTCGACGTGTGATCAATGTGATTTTTTTATTCAGAGCTTCTGTTCAGTTTGTTGTAATAGTACTAGTTCTGTAGCGATACGGTATTGAAAGAAAAAGCTTTGGATGTCACGGGTGACGGATGTCCATGGTCACGTGAGTATACGCGCGTCGTGATGCAGCGGCTCGGATTGGCCGCCTCTCTCCCCGTTGCTGCGCTTGAGCTTGATGAATGAAATCTTACCAGTATGTATACAGCCTACTTTGGTTCAATTTTTCGTGTCGAACCAAAACTGATGTGGCATTCGATGTGGGTACTCGTACTACCAGTAGAAGGTTCATCCCAGTAATGCGTCGACCGTCCATCACGGTAAAGCCAATGATACGTCGCGTCTTGTCTATGGCCAGGCGGAAATCGACTCGGGAAGCCGAACTTCCTCCGGTACAGAAGAATGAACTCATGCCTGCAATTCACCGTGGAGAAGCTGGTCAGATTGACCAGCATGTGACATTCGAAACACTTCCTGATGAAGTCCTCCTCGAAATCTTCACTCAAGATCGACTACTCTCCCTGGGTCCATGGAAATGGCAAAGACTTGCGCACGTGTGCCGAAGGTGGCGCTTTCTTGTGTTCGCTTCACCACGTCGTCTGGAGCTGCGATTGTACTACACTTACCAAATGCCAGTCACTCAGGATCTGAGTTGCTGGCCACCATTGCCCGTCGCCATATTCTACCCCCGATTCCATACGAGCGGACCCTCAAACCACAAAGATGAAGATAACGTGATTGCCGCACTCGAGCACCGCAATCGCGTGTGCGAGATCAACTTTGCCCTGACGAGTTCCCTATTGGCAAGATCCGCCCCACTACTACAGGAACCGTTCCCAGCTCTGGAGCAGCTTCGGCTCAGGTCGCGAGATTCGGCGAGAAGATCATTGATCCTCCCCAGTGCGTTTCTGGGTGGATCTGCCCCACGACTACGTGAGATTCACCTACACGGCATCGCGTTTCCTGCGCTACCACAGCTCCTTTTATCTACCCATCACCTGGTTTCTCTTCAGCTTGATGAGGTACCACGCACCGAATCCCTTTCACCACAGATGCTCGTCAACAGTCTGTCCGCGGTGCCACAGATCCAGTCCCTTAAATTACATTTCACCCCCTCGACCTCTCACCCGGAGCAAAGCGACTCTCGACAACCCTCAACTTCCTCGAGTTACATTATTCTTACTTTTCTCGCAGAATTTCAGTTCAAGGGTGCTAGCGAGTACCTGGAGGACCTTGTCTCCAAGCTGGATACCCCTGCTCTCCAAAACTTCTGCGTGACGTTCTCCGAGCAGCCCGTCCTCGAAATCCCACAACTCTCCCTATTCATTGGCCGTACAGAACAGTTGAGATCACCTTACAAAGCATCCATCCAGTTTTTGGTAACAGACGTCGCTGTCACGCATCAATTCCAAGAGTCGATGTCCCAGCCTGAATTTCGACTCCAACTTTCATGTCGCGATTGGGGACGTAGGGTGGCTTTACTTGCTCACATGTTCAGGCAGCTTTTCCCGTTCCTCCTTTGTGTAGAACGACTCGACATCAAGGCATTTCTTGTATCATCAACTCGGCGACAACAGGACCGGATCGATCCTACGCAATGGCTGGAACTTTTTCGCCCTTTCCGGGGAGTGAAGTCGCTGGAGGTGACTGACGCTCTCGCACGAAACATTGCATCCGCACTGGAGCATGCATCGGAGGGGATGAGCCAAGATGTGTTTCCGGGGCTGTGCGACCTCCGATTGAACAGGTCCCGGGAGTCCTTCTCCGCATCCATCACGAAGTTCATTGTTGCTCGCCAGCTCTCTGGTCGCCCCGTATCTGTACACTACAGAGGGGAACGTTCACCTGATCATTCGGGCGATGGAGATCAAAGTCTATTGGTGCATGGTGATTCGGTTGAATAGCTACTCTTCATCTTCTAGTAACCAGATGTCTTAGCGCTCGGAAGGATGTCTTCAGTATGTGTTTTCATTCTGTGAACTCGGTATGCCAGCCTTTCTTTTGAATTTCCATCGGCCAACCGGATGTAGTGGCACAGCCAAACATGTTCGTAGGGTGATTTCGGATTGCAGCGTTAAGCATTAAGACCGCACTTAGAAGGGAGTTATGGTATGTCTAGTCGAACGGTGCGCAAATATAGTGTGGGAAGGAACCAGGTTCCCGAGGGTTCCATACAATGCGTGTTGCCACTGGCAGTCGCCCGCGAATGCGAATGCCATCCAGACAGTGGCGTACGGAAAATCTCCTCGAATTTCCGGAGCACTTGTTCGAGCACGATGATCCTTCCGACGAAGTGGGGTCCCATTTGCCAGGGTGTTGACGTCAAGGGTGCAAGTAGAGGGCCGAAGGTCGTGGGAGTGCCTGAAGCAGCGCGCTCTACAAGTGTTCAACGTTCAACGTCCATGACAGTGGATTGGTAGTACGTGCTTAAGTGATAAATACTTGCTGTTCGTTGTGATATCGGGCAAAGTGCAGTGCCAAGGTGGTGCGTGCGTGCGAATGCAACGCGAACTGACGAATAGAAATGCGCGGCTGTGGGCGGTGTCCTAGTTGTGGTGGTGTTAATCGGGTCTGATCTAGACCACTTTGGGCACGAGGTACCGAACCCTCATCGATGGCTCTCATCCATCACCTATCCGTCGAGACAAGACTACCCTTCTGCCTTTCCATCCTCGGTGGTCGCCTATAGTATTGGGACAGCCAGGACATGGCTTCGGCACTGAGAACGGTGCGTCTATTCCCGGCCATATGGCTGTTTGTTCAGGTCAGGACGCCCTTTGACCTACGGGCGACTATCAGAGCTGGCGGACTTGGAAACAAGGCCGTGCGAGTTGACATGAGTCAATCATTTAAACCCTGTGCCCACTCAAGTCTTTCAGTCCTCTGATCCTTATCATCTCCCTATTCCCTATTCTTTGCCCCCGTTCCATCCTGCCCCACCTCCACAACCATGTCTACTCTGATGCAGCCTCCTCCTCCTCCTCCGCCACCCCCGGTCCCTGACCCAGACTTTGCTCCTCTTCTCAGCCCAGAGTTGAGTGAGTATTCACAACAGCTTGAGCCTTGGCGTCCCTGTGAAACTGAGATGCTCTCTAAGGCACAAAGGTAGAACCGTATCAGAAATGGCTTTCTCCACCAGACCCGTCGTTAAACCATTGGATCGCGCACAAAGAACGTCAAGTTGATACCAATCAATGGCTCCTCAAAGGTGATCCCTATAAAGCCTGGAAAACTAACGGCTCCCTATTCTGGGTGCGCGGTGCATGTGAGCATCTTTGTCATCGCTTCCGTCATCCTTGCCATTCATTCCTTTCTCAGTTGGTGCAGGCAAGACCATACTTTGGTGGGTGGCACTCAGCCAGTTGCTCGTTCTTGATATACTGACGCAACGAGTAGTTCCGCGATCATCGAGGATCTCAGACCGCAATTCGAACAAGGATCAATATCTCTTGCCTACTTTTATTGCGATTTTCGTGACCCCGCAAAGAGGAGCGTCCGAAACGCGATCTCCTCCCTCTTGATTCAGCTCGCAGCCCAGTCAAACCAACGTCGTGAAGCTCTCCACCAGTTGTATTCAAACTCTGGCGACGGTGCTCAACAGCCTAGGGATGATTTACTCGTGCAGTGCTTGACGGCTATGCTCTCACGGCCCGCACAGGGCATTACGTACCTCATCATCGATGGGCTGGACGAATGTCACTCTTCCAGCCCTCAGCCCCCGCCCGATGCTGCGCGTCTCGTCCAGGAGCTCGTTGGTTTGAACCGCAAAGATTTACGCATCTTCGCCACCAATCTTCACCAAGACGACATCCACAATGTTCTTCAACCCCTTGCGTCTCAAACCTACTCCCTTCATGAAACACAGGAACATTTCGACGACATCGTCAACTACATCAAGTGGCGCATTGTAGAGAACAGAAGGATGAAAAGGTGGAGGTATGAAGATAGGGTTTCCACATGGGAAGTACTCTCCGAGAAAGCGGCAGGCCGGTGAGTGACCGTGCCCTACTTTTGGATTGAGCTTCTAACTCTGCGATGCAATAGATGGCATTGGGTTATATGTCAGCTTAAGATTCTACCCGGCTGTCTACCTGCCACCGTCCAAACCGTCTTGGAGTGGATGGAACCGACCTATGACATAACGTATGGTCGCATAGTGAAGCGCGTCCCAAACGAAAATTGGGAGCACACACACAGGATGATCCGGTTCCTGAGAGTCAGTGCCCGTCCGCTTCTTGTGGATGAACTATCAGAGATCCTAACGATCGACTACGACACTGGCACAACGCCCAAATACGAGGCGATATGGCACCCCGAGACTCCAGAGGCGGATATCTACACCGTGTGCCATAACCTGGTGGTCACAGACTGGATCAACGGTGTCAAATACGTGCAGTTTGGGCACGTGTCCGTGCCCGAGTTCTTCTACTCGGAACGTATCGTGGCCGATGTCGTCCCGGACAGGGTCAGGCGGTACATCTGCGACATTGAAAGCTCGCACTGGGTTGCGCTGCAGACGTGCATCGCGCCGCTCCTGCATCTCGACGACAAGCTCCCCAAGCCAATTAACCGGGAGAATGTCAAGATCTTCACGATGTTGAACTACGCCGCCAAGTACTGGCTGCTGCACGCGCGTCATGGCAACGCCGCCGAGGAGCAGGGCGTCAAGCTGGGCATACAGCGCCTCTTTGCACAGGAGATCACCTTCGCCGCCTGGGTGTGGCTGCACGACATCGACAACCCCGAGCGTCCGCCGATGCCCACCGAGAGCCCGGAGAAGCCCGCAGCCTCCCCGTTGTACTACGCCGCGCTGTGCGGGATCCCAAGCCTGGTGGAGTACCTCGCAACCCAGTTTCCGGGTATTGTGAATAACGCCGGGGGTGTGTACGGTACTCCCCTGCACGCGGCCACCGCGAAGGGATACCTCGAGGTTGTGCAGGTTCTTCTTCAACATGGCGCCGATACGACTGCATGGGACAGGCATCACCGGACGGCGTCGCAAGTGGCAGTGGGGAATGGACAGTACGTCATCGCGCAGTTGCTGGATCAGCATCGTGCGACTTGATGTGCACTACTTGACGCAAAAATTGTAACTGTTGTGATAAGAGCGGGACTGAGACGGTGGGAAGCAAGGGTCTGGAAATTCGGAGCGAAGAAAATGGGTGCTGCTTATACAGCCAGTTTCATCGACTTGGTATGGCAAATTGTTGTCATGTTTTTCCCGTTGTCTTGTATATAGGTTTGCGTTTTGTACGATTCCAGAGGCAGCCGGGGATGATACAGTAATGAGCGGAAGTTTACAGAACAGCGTCTGGCAGCACGTTATGACGACGACGTCATGATATTCTTGATTCAGGCTGTGCATAAATTTGAGCGGGTTTCCACAGCTACTGTGGCCGTAAATTGATTCGTCGCCTTTTAAGATGGGCGCAGCAGTCACAGTTGTTGTGGCCAGGCCAGCAACCCGACTTTTCCACGACTCGCGGCATACGCTACTAGTCACTAGCGCCAAACTGCATTTGAGTTGGTGGAATAATAGGGAAAGTCTCCTACGTTACGGCTCTACATGGTTTCATGCAAAACGAGAAGGATGCCCTACACTCTTCTCGATCCGATGAACGACAACCCGGGGACAGGAGATCTGAGGAAATTGGGCCTCCCGCCTCCCGCCCATAACGGCTGAGCTCTCTCTGACTTGTGCCCGCCACGCGTATGACAAGGGCCTGCTACTCCCTCATATAACAGTAGTAAGAGTCTCGACCTGCAGCTTGTGTGGGCGGCTCGTCGCTGGGTGATGTAACATTATCGGCTTTATGAAAAGATGGTGGATAAAGGGAGTTCCCGGTTGTACAGTACATGTGCCAGTGCCGTCTACAATCATGAGCGTGGGTTCTTTCTCTCTTGAGCCGATCGAATATAAATAAATTGCTGCATAGCGGCGGGCCCGGGACCGGCGGGTTTAGAGTAGGGTGGAGGGTGGAGGGTGGAGGGTTGAGACGCACCTGCTTTGGTCCACAACCTGGACTCCCTGCTATCATGTCACACAGTATGTATATGTATCGTCGGACGGCAACATGGTCGCAAGGGGAGAACGGGGTGTTTAGGTCACATTTGTGGAATGCGAAGCCTGTGGTTGCCCGACATCCAGGTCACTTCGGACTTGCCTTGGTTACAGAATCAATAACGAGGTTCCGCAGCAAGCCTTTCAACGAGAACCTTGCAACAAAATAGGATTTACAACACCAGCCATCAAGGCTGGTCCCCCAAAAGTACAGTGTAAGCGCCCGATTAAAGTATACAAACGATGCACACGCTAGTATCAAAGAGAATTCCATGAATATGGTTAAGTGAGTTTGGCTTGCGATGTGTCGTCCAGATAACAGATGCAAATGTAGATCCATCCTTTCCAAATCCTCGATACCAATCTAGAAATTCTCTATAGAACTAGCGTCAGCATGTGATGAAGGAAAGAGCAACAGTGCGAACAAAAAAAAAAGGGAACGGACCCTTTCCAAAGAAGAAACGGGTGCCCCCAGGAGACGAGTACTTGTTGCACATCTGATGCAACTGACGAGAAAGCACAGGGGGCCCGCAGAAGAACACGCCCACGTCGGTCTCGGGATGTTTCTCCGCGATGCTAGGGAACACGCGATCCCAATTCGGCCTGCCGAAGTGCGTCGGCGCACGCAGGGAGGTGATTGCGTCCTTATCGGCGCCGACGTCCTGCACGATGATGTTGGTCATGTCGTCTTCTTTGATCTTCGACGTTAGGTAGATGTTGATCTCGATCCGGTTCTCCATATCTTGTTCTTCGATCGCATGAAGGAGTGAGTGGAACCACTCGGCCGAGCCAAAGTCACGAATGACCCAGGTGAAGTAGACCTGCGCAGGTGTGAAAAGGGGAGATGAGCACGAGTGGAGAACGATTCATTTACCTTAGAGAGGCGTGTCGGCTTGGAACTATTAAAGTTGTTCATGCGGTACCAGATTGACTTGAGAATCCTGACACCAAAAAGGTGAATAGCTTTTGACCAGACCAGCTGCCACATACTCACGAGGCGAAAGGGGTAACACCGATACCAGCACCGACGAACAGCACCGTCTCGTACTTCAAAAAGTCCTCCGATGCCGAACCGAAGGGACCGTCGACCATGATGCGGGGCAGGACGCGGTTCAACGGTGGGTTTACGGTCGTTCCGACAACCTTTCCACCTGCATCCTTTTCACCTTTCTCGCCCTTTTCTCCGCCCTTCTTGTCAAAATCACAGCCGAGTGCCTTGGCCAAGTCACGGGTGAAGTCACCGACGAGGCGGATATGCACTGAAATGTAGTCCTCCTCTGGCGCGCTAAAATATGAGGAACGTGTCAGTAAGCGGGTACCGGCTAGACTGTGAGAGAGGGAGAGGAAAAGCACCTTGTGAGGGTGAACGGATGCCACTGGAAATAGGAAATTTCGGGGCAGGAGATGAAGATGTACTGTCCGGCCCGAGTGGTTGTTTTGTCCTTCTTGATTTGAATCTCCATCACGTTGGACGGGTGTTGGATCACCTTGGAGATGTACGTCCTGTGACGCGAACGAATCTCACGGAGGACGCGCTCCCAGATCCAGATGACACCGCCGACAAGCCAGTAGCGCTGCCATGACAAATACAAAGGAAGGTCAGATTCCAAGACAGGACGGTAACAGGGACTACGCACCCAGAAGACACCAATGGTATTCCAAGAACAGTACGGAGGGCGATCTGGCTTTATCATGCAGAACATGCCATGGAGCTGCCAGCAGATGAAAAATACGATAAAGAGATGATGGGAGTACCAGAAGCGTTCAAAATTGGCGCGCCTCCTTTTCTCGAGGGCGAAGTAAACCATGATGGCAAGCGCAACGGTCATGATCCAACCAGTGAGGCCAGGCCCGGTGGCAAAGTTGGCATTGAGGAAAGCGACAAACTTGGCACCGCCTGTCTTTGCACTGGTGTCTGCGAGGGCAAGCTTGGCAAAGTTGACCATGTGCGCGACAACGTGAACGACGGTGCCGACAACGATAGACCAGGCGGTAGCCTTATGGAAAGTGATACTCTTGTCAAAGGGGATGATCTGGTTGAGAGGTGTGCGACGAAGGAGGGAGATAAAATTGCGGCAGACGGGGAGGAGGATGAAGATGACATCAACGTGGAGGACAAGGGCGGCGGCACGGGCAATAGCTGAGGAATAAATTTTGGTTGCTGAGAAGGGTGGTTATGCCAACAGAGAGGGAGAGAACGCACTGAAAGTAACGCCGAAAGTGGCACGGGCTGTGGTGAGATTATCCTTCAAGCCATAATGCAAAACGCCAAAGACGGCAACGAGGAGGTGGAGGAAGATCCAGACGGCGAAAAAGAGGCGTCTGCCACCCTCGTTGATCATCCAAAGGTCCCATTTCTCCTTGAGTGTTTTAGGCTCGTAGGGAGTCACGGGCTTGGAAGTGGTTGTGTTGCTCCGCTGGAGGCCCTGGAGACGCCTGCGCTCCGTCTTGTTGCGCTGGAGGTGGGCGGGCTGGGGGACGTCGACGTTGTAATTCAGGTCGGGATGTGCGTCGAGGGGCGGTTGTGCGTCAAGGGGCGGTTGTGCGCCGTCAGAAAAGTCGAGACCATCGCTTGACATTGATGATTATTGATTATTAGTGAGTGGGGAATGAATACAATACGGGATAGGAGGAGTGTCGACCTGCGCAAGAGGGTAAAAAGAAAGAGATGATTGATGATGTGTGAGGAAGGGCCGGCCTGATGAAGGAGAAAAGAAAGAAGGAGTGGGTTGAGGAAGTGTTGAGCGCGAGGCGGTGTGTGCTGTGTTTTTCGATCACTCTCGCTCGTCAAGTAGCCTTGGCGACCCTCCTCCACACAACGGGGGATAAATATTAGGCCATCCATCAATATCATTCGCATGAGGCCATGATGGGATCTGATTCCTACAATACTCTGTTCCGTTCCGTAAATGTTCCCGTCCACTTGCCAGACCTCACCTCACCACAATGCACGCGCCCCTGCTGACTCAGCTCCCTAGTTCCCAAAGAGGCAAGGGTTGACAGTGGAGCAAACGGTTCCCTTCCCTTGGCCTGGCCTCATGCATTTGACCGATCCAAATCCTAATCATCATCATGGATTTCGAAGACTCGCAAAGAGGTTTGGTGGGGGCATGTGCGACATATTTGAAAAAGTGAGAACACATGGCATCGCAGAACTTGGTTGACTATACCGCCCGTCCTCTTCGTGCCCTGGGAGGCTATAAACTTTTCTGGAATATCGTACAGTACGCCCGGCTCACTAGACGCCCACTTGGTCTCCAGTCCTTCGATGCTCAGGACTCATCTGTCCGTCTCACAGGGTTTAGCCTGTCTTTGCCTCGGGTTGTTGACCCTTTCTTTTCACCTGCAATTTCCCACCGGCTCCACATCCAGCGCAAAGGTGCTCACGCAAGCCTGATCTTCCATACCATGAATCTGCAATGTACCTGGAACGTCAAAGTAGGGCGCCCATTTTCCGATCTTCTCACGTCAACTCTTCGATGAATTTCGGTAAAGATGCGCTCAAATAAGGGCTAAAAACCCCCACTCTCCGCTGTTATTCTCATTTTCTGTCTGAACATGGTCAGAGTGACCCCCCTGTTGTCGGCTGCTTTCGTTTCCCTCGCTGCCAGCGGGGTCGTCCTCGCAGAGTCTCAACAACACCTCAGGGATTCATCAACTTTCCAAGATAGATGTGCTCTCATCGCCTCCTCCATCTCAAGCGCCTCTAGTGTGTTCTACCCATGTAAGCTCATGTTCATCCCCTTCCCTCTCGGGCCGACCAGACTTGACCCACACCTCTCAGTCTCTGCGCAGTACATCGCCGATAATTCGCACTGGGCTACGTCGAGTAATGCCCAGTCCGCCTGCAGCGTCAGGCCAGGCACAGTTCAGGACGTCGGCGTGATCGTGCGTCTTCTCTCCCTCCCTCTTGCCACCGTCTCCTGTCCCGCTGCATCTCTCTCTAACACTCTTCCCCCTCACTATTCTTAGTTGCGCATCATCGGTAACACGCGCACACCCTTCGCGGTCAAGGGTGGGGGCCACGCCACCAACCCTGGCTTCTCGTCCACGCCGGGAGTGCAGATTGCCATGACGCGTTTCAACCAGGTCACTGTCAACCGGGCGGCCAGTACCGTCGAGATCGGCGCGGGGCTCGTGTGGGACGATGTGTATAGAGCACTTGATGGGACTGGTTTAAACGTCGCTGGCGGACGCGTAGCCGGCGTCGGCGTTGCTGGCTTTATTCTTGGTGGCGGTGAGTGATCCTCCCACTCAACCCTGCTCTAGTTCACTATAGGCATACAAAAGGATATTCGTGGAAGGCAAATCAGTTTGGACTCACGATCGATACTGTCCAGGCGTTCAATCTCGTGCTCCCAGATGGAACGTTTCAAACGGTCACATCCGCTAATAAGGATCTCTGGTTTGGCCTCCGAGTATGCGATATCCTTTCCCCTTACTTTCCATGCTATGTCACACGCTGAACCAGCTCCTCAGGGTGGCTTCAACAACTTTGTATGCCGGTTTACGCACTGGACATTTTCATTTCTTGTTTGATTCACCATTTCATCAGGGTATCGTGACCAGCTTTGTTCTCCAGGCACACCCGCAAGGCAAGGTTTGGGTAGGCATCCTTTTTTTCTTTGCTACTCCTGCGTTCTCAGGTTACATGAACGAAGGGCGGATTCACCATTGTTCCTAGCTGGTTCTTTGACTCGGTCAACGCTGCAATCGTCAAGTTCCAGCAGAAGGTGACTGACAAGAAAGCCATGATACTCCCGACATTCAACACTATTCAGGACTTGGTGCGTCTCCCCGTACACAATCCTCATTAGCGCGTTCTCCCTCTCATGCTCAGAGTGTTTCTGGTAGCCTACTGCCGAGGTGTTGATGTTTTACGATGGGCCTGAGCCACCCCCGGGCATCTTTGATGACATCCTCTTGATTCCGCAAATCCCAGTTATCAAGGACAAGGCCTCATTCCTCGAGTTCTTTACCGTCTTACCGTCGTCGGATCCTTTTGCAGGCAAGCGGTCAGTCTTTACACGACTTACCTCAACCCCTGCAGGACAAAAAAGCTGACCATTTCTTAGAGCGTACTTCAGCACCGTCTCTGTCTTGCAGTATTCTGCCCCGCTCCTTAAAGCGATAGTCAATGAAACCATTGTAAGTGCTAGATAGTTCCCACCTTTTCTTGTCGACCAACCAACCAACCGATACTGATTGGACCCGTTACCGCCACCCAAAAACGGTACAGTTCTGGGGGGACAGACTCGCATCCATAGATGTGGGCGCCGCCGTCTCGTACGACATCGAGCCCTTCGACCCAGGACTCTTTAGCCACTCGAATACACCATCCGCATACCCTCCCGACCGCTCGCGAGCGCTCTTCCCTACGAACATCTACTACGCGTGGGACTCCCCGGCGCATGACGCTGCCGTCGCCGCCGCGTTGCGCCAGAGTACGGACATGGTGCGCGCAGCCGCAGTCGCCGACGGGCAGGACGTCGGTGGCGCATTTTCATACGGGAATTACGCGCTGTTTGGGACACCCGTCGATCGCTTGTATGGTACGAACCTGAACCGTTTGAGTGCTATCCGTAGCAGCGTTGACCCGAACGGCGTCATGGCCCTCGCTGGAGGTTTCAAGTTTTGAAGTTTCGGGGACGAGGTCCGCGGCTCCGCGGGGAACGGCGGCATTTTTAGTGCTGTCATATTTTTTGTATATACCGTGCCATAATCTTTCTCACCTGAAACGTCGTAATGATCAATTCAACGTACGTCCGACGTAGCTGAAGATACCGGCATGCCGCAGCGTGCTTCGGTGCCAGCGCTTTACATAAATTGTGAGTATGTTCCGTATGCACCGGCCCGGCTCGCTTCTCCTCACGGAACGGAAAGGTGACGATCATGATGAGCTTGCCAGTCAAGCGTCATCACATCCAGGCCGCAACAACCTCTGCATGATACTGCCCTGCGCCATTCCGAGAAGGGTTTGCATTCTGGATCCTGGCCGTGGGCATCCATAGGAAAGGCAGGTCGATACCACCACCACATGATTGGCTCAGATGTCATTTCAATTTTCCATTTAAAACTAGGTACGTAGTCAGACCCACCCGTTTACTAGTGCTAGCAGTATCAGGAAGAGGCTGTACGCTGCAACTTATTAAATATATCGCGGCATCGCGTGCCACCCCAAACACCCCTCGGGCTCTGACTCTCCTCGAAGTTCTACGCCGACACTTTCCATATTTGTGTTGAACCCCCCTGATGGCTTCTACAACCAATTCTTCTCCAGATTTTCGGCCAATTCTCGAGGCTGCATTTGACGGCTATACCAGGCTGACCGGGATCGATCTCACAACACATCCCTCCGCCCAGAAGCTCCAGAGCTGCCACTCTCCAGAGGCCGTCCTCCATTTACTCCAAGAAAGAGAAGCATCATTCAAAGATTACCGGGACGGGCATCGCAGGTTGATCAACTGGCTTCGCCCCGTGGTCCGGGTCGTCCATGCGTTTTCGAGCCCTCTGGTCGAAATCGGTGGACTGCCTGTGGTGAGTCCCGGTGGTCTCAATCCGCAGCTCTAATCGTATACTTACGAGTCCTCTCCCAGGCACCCTTGCAACCTACATGGGCAATCTTTGTTGGCATCGACGTTCTCCTCGTGGTGTGTGGCTTCCCTCCTAACCTTGTGCAGATCATTGTCATCCCAGGCCGCTCTTGGCGTCTCTGCAAGCTATGACGCGCTCCTCGATCTCTTCGAATGCGTCGGCAGCTTCCTCACTCGTCTACATATTTATACGGAAAAAATCCCGTTCTCCCCTACGATGGCACATGTGATCGTAAATATCATGACGGAAGTGCTCTCTGTGCTTGCCCTGGCCACGAAACAGATCGAGCAGGGTCGGTTTAGTAAGCAAGTTGTTGCTTGAGGATCTATCCGTGGCTGAACCTGATGCAGAGAAATTTGCAAAAAAACTGTTGGGGGAGCACGAGATCGAAGCTGTGCTACAGAGGTTGGACCGACTTACGCAGGACGAAGCCCAGATGACCGTAACCCAGACGCTTGAGGTGGTCCACGGTCTCATGAATAATGTGAGAGTGGTCATGGACGGTATGCAAACATTGATCGGGTCGTTATCAAACTGTTGACTAGTGTCTGCCCAGACGGCAAGGTCTCAACAGATGGTATTCGACAAGCTTTAGGTAAGTTCACTCTTTGTAGGCCAATCGGTGATCAGGCTCCTAAGGCGAGTGTCAGTCACGATGCAAGAGACGGCAAATGACATCAACAAGATAAAGCGTAATTCTTTACCCGTTATCGGTAACACTAAACACCCTGACTGATTGTGCATCAAAGGTGACCAATTGCAAAGGGATATCCGAAGTTGGCTTTCCCCTCCAGATCCATCCGAAGACCACAACAACGCCCGCAGATACCATCACGGCGGAACAGCAACATGGTTTACCCACGGCAGCACCTTCGAGGAGTGGAAAGCGACGGGCTCCTTTTTATGGATCCACGGTAAACGTAGGTGCCTCCCGACTTCTTTTCTCTTGCACTTCCTGACGTCCGTTTGCCCTACTATTTTGTAGCGGGCTCGGGGAAGACCGTCCTTTGGTACGTGTGATACCCTGATCTCCTTGTTTGGCCCATTCATGTCAGGGACCAGCTCCACCGGCATACAAGAAATTAAGGCAATATACGAAACAGGATTAGCTTTGATGGCGTATTTTTACTGCTCCTTCACGGCAAAATCAAAGCAGGATATTCGCGGACTGCTCACTTCCCTCATTGCCCAGCTTTGTGCCAAGTCCGACATGTGCTACAACATCATTTCTGACCTATATTCGAGGCACAATGCAGGGTCGCAACAACCTGAAGATGATAGATACCCTTACTAGGTGTTTGAAGGACATGCTCCAACTCCCAGGACAGCCTATGATATACCTTATTGTAGACGCTTTGGACGAATGTCCAAACACTTGCATCACGTCTCCTCGCGAGCGCGTTCTCAAGTTCTTACAGGAGCTTGTTGGCCTACACCTTCCAAATCTACGCATATGCCTCACTAGTCGTCCCGAAGCCGACATCATAGCTGATCTTGTATCATTAGCATCCCACACCATCTCTCTTCACGATGAATGTGGACAGAAGAAGGACATCGCCAACTATGTCAGGGCCGTCGTACATTCAGACAGGTATATGCGGAAATGGAGGGCGGCGGATAAAGAATTGGTCATCCATACGGTCTCAGCTCAGGGAAAGCTCACGGGATGTAAGCGATCTCCATTGCGGCACCTCATGACGATTTCTCATGTAACATGCAGGTTTCGCTGGGTCTTTTGCCAACTAGAAACCCTCCGCCACTGCTATCCGGCCAGTCTCCGGGACGCCTTACTCGAATTACCCGAAAGTTTGGACGAAACGTACAACCAGACTTTGTTACGGATAGAGAAGGCCAGGCGAGAGTATGCTGTTCGCCTTTTCCAATGTCTTACAGTGTCCAGTGTACCTCTTCTTGTCGAAGAGCTCGCGGACCTTCTTGCCATTCGGTTTGACTCTCAAAGTCGTGCCAATTACCACGCAGATTGGCGTCTCGTGGATGCACACGAAGCCGTTCTATCGACATGCTCTAGTCTGATTTCTATCGTCAATGTCGACGGTTCCCCAGTGGTGCAATTTCCGCATTTTTCTGTCAAGGAATACCTCACTTCAGATCGCCTCGCTACCGCAGGGCCGGACCTTTCCCCATATCACGTTCATCCACAGGAGGCACATACGATGCTCGCCCAGGCCTCCCTCAGCGTCCTCCTCGGATTCGAACAAGTCGACAAAAATAGTGTGAAGCACTTTCCGCTCGCTATTTATGCCGCTCGTCACTGGGTAGCCCATGCGCAGTTCGAAAACGTATCGGCATGCATCGAGGACGCAATGGAGCATCTTTTTGACCCGGAAAAGCCATACTTCACAACATGGGTCTGGATATACGACAACGACTATCCTTTCCGGGAGCACATGTTCACGATGGAGCCACTTGAGGCACGGCCGGAGGCTGCCCCATTGTATTATGCTTCACTATGCGGTTTCTGCAGCCTCGCCAAACGTATCATCCTCAAACACCCTGCGGATGTCAATGCTAGGGGAGGTTACCATACCACCCCGTTCCATGCTGCGCTCGGCAAAGGAGACACCGATGTTGCGTTACTGCTCCTTGAGCATGGCGCGGACATAAATGCTTTGGACACTGATGACTTGAGTCCATTACACAAAGCATCAAGGAGCGGACGTTGTGAAGTCGTGGAGTTTCTGCTCGAACACGATGCAAATGTTAATATACAGAACAAGTACGGACAGACACCGTTGCACCTTGCGGCATGTGAAGGGGAACTTGAGGTCACAGAGGTTTTACTGCGGCGCGGCGCGGCTGTTGACTCTCGCAGCAGAGATGCCTGGACACCATTGATGGCGGCCTCGCGATACGGATATCTGGATGTCGTGCGGTTATTACTTCAGAACGGCGCAGCTGTGGACTCCCGTAACGACAACGGTTGGACGCCATTGATGTTGGCATCACGATATGGACATCTCGATACTGCCCAGCTGTTACTTAACCACAGGGCCGATAAACACTGTGCCGGTGGAACACAGTTAGACCTTTCCCTCGCCAACAAGAAACTCGAGCGTCTGGGAGCCGACACTCGAGCCTGCACATGTGCGACGCCTCCCGACACGATGTCACACAGCCGTGGGCAAGACTCAAATATCCCTGACAATGACGAGAAGACTTCCCTGCATACTGCATCGGAGGAGGGGGATATTGGCGCCGTACAATCGTTACTTGACCATGGCGCGGATGTCAACGAACGTGATGAATCCCACCAGACTCCGCTACACGTGGCGTCGACGGCCGGAAAACTTGGCGTTGCAAAGTTGTTGATAAAGTATGGTGCAGATGTCAATTCCCGGGACAAATCTGGGTGGACCCCTTTGCACAAGGCATCAAGATTTGAACGCCTTGACATCGCCAAGTTGTTACTTGACCACAGCGCTGACGTGGACGCACAGAAGCAGGATGACTGGACTCCACTGCACCTTGCAGTGGGTAACCATTACCTCGAAATTGTAAAAGTACTGCTTGAACGGCGCGCAAGAGCAGATCTACTGAATGACGACGGCCGGACACCCCATGATGTGGCATTACGGAGGGGTGCGGGGGAGATCGCGGATTTGTTGTCGAAGTATATGGCCCATGGAGCGTAGGCCATCCACTATCTCACGTGTAGTCAGATATCTTGTCCTTGCTTGTGCTTGTTACTGTTACTAAGCTTGTAGCTCAATATATGACATTCATTTCTCCGTGCCAACGATACCATGCCTCTTCGAGCGTACCGTCTCATTTTTCGGTGACATGGAGTAGGGAGGTTTCTAGCGGACGTGCTTGGTGCGGTGAAAGAAAGAACAGGTGGTCTCAGGACTTTATCGAGCAATCCCCAGGCTCAGGCTGGAATCACGTGTAGTTGGCCCGGTCCGGTCCTGACCGAGCACACATGTCCTTTTTTTCGAACCCATCTGATCTGTCTGCCGTGCATCTTCACGAGTCCTCAAGGGAAAGCTTGAAGAGTAGAAGACAGACACCGTAGCTCTCATGTCTGTTTCAATTTGTCGCGGCGCCATCCTATCTCTACTTCAATTGGAACGATTCTCCGCAGCTGATGGAGAACCCCGTTATCAACAACCCATCAGTGCATCAGCTACCATCGGTAAACTTTCAATACCGTGACCTACTTCCTCTTTGGTTTCCTCCCTTGCGCTTATCGCACGTTTGGTTTCACGTTTTGCCTGTGCTTGAAATCCTGCCGTTCAAACCCTGGTCACAACCACTGCCATTCATTACAACAGTCAGTATCGGTAATTCTTCGAATAACGGACTGCACTGGACGATGGACATGGAATCATGATGCGTTGAGCGCTCCGGTATCTCACACGAGAGTGTACAGTACGGGGATTATTTACTATTAGATACGCTGGTGTGAACTGAGCTGCGCGCGATGTCATACATGTCATACCGCAGTTGTGTTGACACCCGCAGCCCGCAGCGGTGTTCTGTGATCACATGATGTAGTGAAAGCCGTTTTCGGTGGCATGCTTTCCCTTTTAGAAACGCCGTCTGCGGGTATAACGTCCATGTCTTGAGATCCCACACTCACACTCACACTCTGACCTCTACTCTTCTCTCTGCCTCGCATACCCAACGTTATGCGATATACCCAAGCACTGACGACTAAAAAACCCCGATCGAGGCAATCACATCCCTCATCTAAACGTCGCAAGAGTGGCCAAGCCACCCACTCTCCATCAAATTGGGCAGCATGGAAGGTCATGTCATTTTGTGCCGGTAGGCCAGCACCGCCCACGTTGTATCATAAGTGCTCAAACAGCCAGCATCTTGTAGTGGATGACCCCCGAAATGGAGAGAAAATCATATTTCGCCCAGGAGACGAGTGTGTTTGAGCCCCATTTCATGATCATAGGCTTGCCAGTGCTAAGTGTGTTACCTCGCATCTTTCCTTTAGCATCCTCGTGCTCAATCACGACTGGCGGCCCGACGAACGCTATGACATGGGGGACTCGTGGGTCGGCAAGATTAAGGAGATTCGAGGTAATTCTCCGCGAAACGTTCGTTCGTCTCGTTCCTTCTACTCGATGCGCGCTCACCGACCTCCAACGGAAGATCTGGCTCGACGTACAATGGTACTTCTCTGGGAAAGATATCGCGGAACGTCAAGAGGGCGAAGGTCGCAGAAACAGTATGTAAGTCCCAACAACGCATCAAGTCTTCCCTTTTCCATGAAACCCAGGGATCAGGGATACATCATACTACGGAAAGTTTGAGCGTAGCCTCTCGCAAGAGCAGCAAAGGATCTCTATACTTTCGATCAATGGTGATTTTAAGGGCAATATACTTTCCACACCGTTATCTGAATATTCCCTTAGGAAGAGCCACCGTCATCGATTATGACGAGACATCACCTAAGCAGAGCCCCATCCCTGCCGATTGCTTTTACACTCGTCGGGAGTACAATCCTTCTCATGGCTTTGTAACGGTGTGCACGACTCTCATGTCGTATCTATCTTCATCCAACTAAATGTGTTACGGTAGCCTACTGTTGACGAAGGCATCACGTGCATCTGTGGGCGGCCCTACAACCCCGATGAGTCGGATTCCATGCATCTCTGCCCTCGCTTCGGGTGTGAACGATGGTTTCACGAGAGCTGCCTGCAAGAAAACGGATATTTTTCGAACAAGTCGTCTGACGAACGCAATCAAGAGTCCTTGGATATCCCCCGGGCACGAATTGGGAGGATCCCTCCAGACCTCCTCCGCCTGGCCTGCACGCCAATCATCAGGGGAGGCCCCAAGTATGGGGTTGCCGGCAACGTCAAGGTTACGTGCGAGGCACGCCAGTGGGCAGAACTGTATGCCGGCACGCCGTGGTCAGAGAGCCGCCCTGGATTGCTTATGAACGGCATCACGCTCGATCGGTGGCTTGACGGCCTGGATGGTGTTGAGGTAGAGGAACTAATCTACCCTGATGATGAGAGCGGCAGCGAGAGCTTCTATGCGCAGAAGAGGCGCCAAAACGAAGAGTCTCCACTTCCCTACGTTTGTCCTTCCTGCGAAAAGCCGATTTGAGCCATGCATGATTACTCTTTGGGGCCTTCATCCTTCCACCCATCTTTCCGATATGATCTCTTTCATTGCATTTCCTTTCGCATGTGTTATGTTCCTCAGTCGATCTTGTCTTGTCACATTTGCATGGCTTTTACTCTTGCTCATCACTATAGTGCAACTCATCGTAGCTTTCCCCATAGCTATCCTGTGAACTTGTTTTCATACTGAATCCTACCCCCATTGTCATCAGTGAACGGACCCTGGAACCCGACGCCATGGGGGAATCAACGGTGACCCTCCGAACGCAATATAGAGTACAATAACCCCATCAAATCTGTGGCCTGGAAACACTCTTGCATACAGATTTAAGACCCGGATACCTGCGAGCGATCAGCAAGTGTTCAAAACATCTGAAGGGTGCCCAAGCCTTTGAACTGTCATGATTGATCCAGCATGCCGAAAACGGAGACATGTTCTACCGCACCTAGGAGGCACCTGGGATGGTGGTAGCGCAGGTCGATAACCCACTGCCATAGCTTCCTCGGAACTACTGTGAAGATCCAGGGTGCACAACCGAAGGGGTCGCACGAGGCGTACTAACTATATGGGACGTCGAGTAGATCCAGTTCTCGCTGACCAGATCTCGACATTATTTGATATGGTACAGTACAGCGCCCTAGTACTGTGGTGGACCGAACATGACAGAACGTCCAACTAGGACTGAAGTGCGCTAATCATTAATTGAGTTGTTGTGCCATACATGGCACAAGCGAAGCGGCCCACTGCTCCCCGTTATTACAGTGCCAGTGGCGGGCGGTCACGGTGTTGACACGTTGACCACTACCGGACTACCATTTATAACACTTGTTCTCATTTGTAAGTGACGGCCTGCCTGGATCACCCGGATTTTGCCGTAACAATATTAATGGGAAATGTCATCTGATCAAAGCAACCCTCTCCCGATGCTTTGATCCTTCTTTTCACAATTTAACAGGTGCGTGATGCGGTGATCGTCAGCTGCTGTCCCGTCTTACGGCGCGCTGCTGTAGATCAACTTTCGATGTGTACTTGCGTGTGAAGTACGGTGCGGTACTGTCAGTACTGGACTACTGGTTTGCATGACTCGGAGCACCACAGACCTGGACTCGACAGACTTCCATGTCGTTCAACATTTCTTCACAACCTCCCCCAATGATATCGTGCCGCATGAATAAACAAGGTCATTGATTCTCAGATACTCTTACGTTGGTATTCCCGTACAGCCCGTCCGATCCGAGTGACATGACTCGACGCCGTCTTTCTTGAACAACGATGCTCTTCCCCTTGGCGCTTTTCCATAGCCGGATAGGTCGATTGAAGGTTTTATGACTACAGCCCCATGGGGATCGATCCCATTGTCCTGGTGCACCGACAAAAGCCACAGCCTCCAAATACGGAGCCTGCTCACACACTGCCTTCCAAATCCAGTCACGGGCAATTTACAGCTCCGTGTGGAGACACAATCCTGCATAAAAGCGAAATGCTCACCCGATGCGGTTGCACAGGGACCGATAGACCTCGTGTCCCAAATGCAGCCACCCTAGGGGACCCAGGTCGGTTCTACAAACTCTAAGTTCCGACCACCACTGCATTATTCACCATGCGCAAAACCTTATGAAGTTTTATAGCCTTCCATGCATACACTGCCCGTGTTCGCTTCTCCCCGGGTTGTCTCTATACTCCATCACCATCATGTAGCAAAATTGGCGCTGCTGCTAAATTTGCCTAAACGTGGTGTGATCGCTGAGACGGCCGCCCAGATCGACAGGAAACACAAAGGTCTGAATGTTCTCGAAAGTTCGTCAAAACCCCTGTGCCCTACTCGCTGACCAGTGTGGACGTAGCCCACTATTTCTTTGAAAGACGCATGGCGCTGGGGGTCAAATAGTACCGGTTTCCGCTAACTCACAAGAATGCCGCTGTATTCTATTTTCCAGGTATGGCCGGCCACCACGGAACAAAAATTTCTAATCGAGGGTATAATGACCATAGCTTTTGCGCATGTTCTGCTTTGAGTATGCGGTACAAGGCGGATACACCCTTGGCTTTCAGGCTGGCTGTTACTTCTGCGCACAGCCAAAATTAGGCGGGTGTCGTGTCGCTCGTGTGTTATATGGCGTACCTCAGAACTTGAAGCTTGAAGGCTGGAGGATTTGATATGGTACTGTTAAAAAAGCGAATCCTCTGCAGGACCGCATATGGCTGCATAGTATTTGAACATGTAACATGTTTTGGGGGAACTTAGACCTCCAATTTGCTTACGTGGACTTTGAAGATCTCCCACTAGCACCCACTGGCTCTTGTGAGTCGTGGGTCGTGATTATCGATGGACGATCATCCCTCATGGCCCCCAACCTCTTTCGCCTGGCAATTTCGGGAATGAATAGTACTTTCCATGTGAAATTAAAGCTCTGAGGACCTCCGAAATAGGCCCACGCGCAGAACCTTTTACTTGAAGGTCAGCCTGAGCTTCCTCGTAGTCATCCCCAGATGGAGTGCAGTGGTGACGGTGACGGCAGGTCAGTAACGTCAGTTACGCGAACCCTGATTAATTACCATTCACGGGTACAGTACCTCATTCGTTCCGACCAGTGCTTGTCAGTTGTCTCGTTAATCCCTCCCGTGGTGCTTCTCCACGCATTACCGGGGGAAAAAACAAAATCCAATACGTCGGGCGTCTGATTACCGCGTAGATAAATATGTCGTCACGATTTTTCATCGAGGGGACGGCAGCTTGCCGTGCCGCCACTTGGGGATAATATATCAAAAAGAGTGTTGTACTACAGTAGTTGCGGCGGTTATGCGCGCACACATGGCAATCGCTATGGTGCCATGTGCTGTGTTTCCTTTCAGTTGAGGGTGAGGAGCGAACCGTGGGGTTCAGCCATATGATGGAAGAAGGGTTAGCCCTAGCCCTGAAGCTTGAAGCGTGGTAGGAATCCGCGGCTGATAAATTTTCACTGCGTATCAAGTCGTACATGTACACGTGCGTGCACGTATCAGGTCCGAAGAACATGAGGAGAGGTCGTCAGGACACCGATTACTATATGGCCAGGAAGAAAGAAAAAAATTTCAACCGGAGCAAATGAGGTAAGGCAAGTCGATTTATTGCAGAGCACATATCTGGCAATTGGGCGAACAGGTACTAATAGGGCCGGGGATCCGTGACTCGAATGTCGGGATGAGTCGCCTCCGACACGCCAAACCACAGCACAATCAATGCCACCATTTCGGCACGACATTCACCCCCATTTTGGCAGTCGCCATTCGTCATCACGCATCACGATTCGTCGCGATTTCGCAGTGAGGGTGAGTGAGCGTAACAAAGGCATGGTGAACGCAACTTCGGGAACAAGAGACCCACTGCACCGTTTTTTTTCCGTTCATCTTCGCACAGATGAATGTCGATACAAGAACTCAGATGTAAAAAAATTGGCGAAAATGTTGAGCCTTTGGGTAAGTGCTGAAACGGGTAGGGTAGCACTAGTACTACAGTACAGTATACAGCAACACGATGAGTTGTCCCTTAATACACTTCACTGCCGTCGCCGCGAACCTCGGTTGTTTCAACTGGGCCTATTTTTTAAATCCAACTTCCAACCTATCCGAAGCGATGGACCCCCGTTCCCGGGTAACTGGGGCCTCACAACCTGCCAAGACTGATAGGGCCGGTGCACAGTGATGGATGGCCGCTGCTGCAGGGTGCTTGCGCCTCGCGCTCGTTTTGACAGGACGATGTTCACATCACCCTGCCAGCGTGTTTTCAACGTCGAATCTTGATTTCTGATCATGATCAACGATCACACTATACGTGCCACGTGACCCACGAAGTAAAAAATTGGGTGTTTGTTGATCCGACGACTCGGAACTTGAAGGTTGCTCAGCCTCAGTGAGCGAGATTACCTCGAAGGTCGATTTGTTGCCTTGGCGGCCAGTTTCCGCTGACGCCGAAGTACTGTATTTCAGTACCCGACGACTCGTAATGCGCCCTTATTATCGTACCTCCGTTGCCATTTTGTCGGCTCATCCCAGTCCGATAACTGGATGGCGCCCATCTGCGCCGCCCATCAGCAAACCCACTATAAGCGGGCAAACAAAATCTACGAGTGTTGGAGTGAAAAGGACAACAATAACAACCTAATTCCGGAGAAAGGGAGGTCCACCACCTTGCCAGCTCAACTCGGGTCCATCCCAACCAGATGCCAACCAACCACGTATCATACTTGATACCACGCGCCTCCGTGGTCCCGTTTGCTGGACACCGAACCCAGATCCGTAGGACCGCTTAAGAACAGTGACAGGAGGGCGGTGACGTCACGACCACAGGAAAATCTACTCTACTACAGTACGCCCTGTCCGTCCTCCCACGAGTGGGCCAAACCCGACGTCTTTCATCCCGTCTCCTGTTGAAAGCACGAGAAGAGTGTATACAGGGAAAGGACCAAGGGGAGGGTTTCAAGGCATATCGCGGATGCATGGGTTGGCGGGGGGGGAACACCGGACGGACGCACATGCGAGGACCCGGTCGCCTTTCTGGTGGTTTCCGTACGCATTGATTCATAGCATATAGGGTCCATACGGGAGCGCGGGTCCAGCCCGGAAGGACGAGAAACGGGGTCAAACGTTCTTGCGAACGTTAATCCTCGTACCCGCTCTCTTCGTCGTCCCGCAGCTTACCCTTGTTCGTGCCGGATCCTGCACCACCCACACCCGCACCGACAGTCGACACGCTCTGTGATGGGTCATCGATCTTTTTGCGCCGCTTGCGTTCGGTTTCTCGCAGATTCAGCCGAACACCAAAGTATGACAGATGCTGTTCCTTTTAAGACAATGCGCACATTGCACTGGTGGGAGAAGACGCACCTTTGTGAGGTCGGTCGAAGCTCGCAAGCCCGGAAACTCCTTTGTCGAATAGACACGGAATGGACCACCATAGCATTCGGCCCAAACTGGGGTCTGTCCATCGCTCGCTGTGACACGGGAGAAAAGGTCGAAACAGCGGTATCGTAGGATGAAGTTCCCTTCTGCCTTAACCGCAAGATCCTATCGCAAGCGGGAGGGCATCAGCGACTAGACTCTGGGAAGAGGCATAAGAGAAAGAGGTACGGACCGCGAAAACGAACATCAACACTTTGTTGCCCTTGTAGTCAAGGTTGGCTGCCTGTACAAAGGTAGTGCCAGCGAGGGAATCGGTCTGTTTGGAACCCTCAGAAATTGAATGTGTTCCATTAAAGTAGTGCACGATCTCATCCGAACGCGTTGGGTTCGATGGTGCTTGTTGATTAGGAGAGTATTGATGGTCTTGTGCTTGTGCTTGCTGCTGTGACGGGAGGTTGTTGCCATGTATGGATGGGATGTTGCCAAGTGACGCGCCGGGTTGCGAGACGCCGGGTGAAAAAGGCGCAGGGGGCTGCGGGGCGGGGTATGTGTATGGATATTGCTGGGCACCGGGAGAGTATGGAGTGGGGGAGAGGGCGGTAGATGCACGACCGGGAGGAGACTGCGACTGATCTTGTCGGCGCTTGGGATCCGCGGAGCCATCGGACGAATCTCCGGATGGGACGGGAAAGAGGTCAACGTGACAGATGAGGCCCATATTGTTTACTTCGCTGTACAAGAGAACCGGAACCGGAACCGGAATGAGTCATGAGAGGAAAGGAAGCACGGAGGGACGATGCTCAACTCATAATTCTCGACCTCTGAATCGGGTCTCTCGGTGCCAGGATACGAATAGAAAAATTTGAGTTGCACAACGGGTGGTGGGTCGAGGGGTCTGCGATCTTTGCGAGCGTACCTATTAAGAAAAGAGTCGCGTGAACGAGTCTGCGCATGACGCGGGCGAGGGCGAGAGAGGACGACGGGATTGGAAACATACTTTCGACCAAGATCGGCCTTTTGCAACTCGATGAGCTCTGCGCGCACGTGCTTTCCAGAAAACTGGCCAGTGGAGAAGTTGAGAGGTACACCAATGGGACGATGAGGAGTCGGGAGAGGTGGATCGCGGGATTGATCGCGGTCTCTGCTGTGTTGGGAGGACGAGGGGGGATGTTGCTGTGGTTGTTGTGGTTGTTGGGTGGGTGGGGAAAAGTCACCTGGAGGTGGGTAATGTTGGTGAGGCTGAGGCTGGTTAGGGAAAGGGTACATGACTAGGGAAATGGAGAACTAGGAAGGGACGATGAGGAGCAGTAATCATTCGGGTGAGGCCTTGTCGTCGGATTAAATAGGCCGGAAGTTGGCGCGAGGTGGATGATTTGGGAAGCTAGCCCAGGGCAGCCGTGCCCGTATTGTGCCCTTGTGACCGGGAAATGGCGCTAGTCCTCAAATCCAGATCATCGGCCTCATTACACCCCAACCAAAATTCCCAGTAACAGGGCGCTCCGTTCCCTGATCCAGTCATTCGTTCTCTCCCACACTGCCCTCCGGATCACGTACGTCTGATGCCTGACAAAAGCCGCTCGTTAAAAATTGACAGTAACCTTTTTTCCCTTCGCTTCCCTCCCTTTCCCTTTCCCTTTCCCTTTTTCCCTTCCCCTTTCCACACGCGCACACACATACAGTACTGTACTAGTACCAGTTTTATGACATCTTATCCGGCAATTCGCGCCGCCACTCGCCACCCCTACCCCCTAATCTACGACGTTGATTGCGGAGTTTATGAACATTGTGCCCATCAAGGACTTTCAATCTGGGCATCACCCGCCCCTAATATGCTCAACGTTTAGGCTTGGTCCTCGTTTCAACGTGTGAGAAAAGGTATCATGTATCATCCGGCGTGAAGAAAGTGCCTGCTATACAGAGTTGATTGAACAGTACGAGACGATGGTGTAATTTCTACGCTAGTATTTACGCAATTCCACCAATGGGCCGGAAACGCAGCGATATGTATGCTATAGAGATCCACCCAGATCGTGCAATATATCTAATTATGGCGAGAACGCCCAGAAACGTGGGGTGCCAGCTGCCATCGGCCATAGCCCAGGACAGGCAGATTAATTGGTCATGGACAGACCGTTTGTATGGCCTCGTGGTCTCCAGCGCTTCCGCCAACTTTCAGGGTCACCTGCTCAGCCGTTCACAACCTGGGCGCAGTCACGTTGCGCCACTGCCAATGACAGTCGTACCAGTGCCTAACGCCCGGATCTACTCATCCCCACCCCCA